>Ga0306921_10008540_pt1 | contig 10827 bp, 8 predicted proteins | sample sta12Cox44000080_FD_203760 | JGI IMG/M metagenome (GOLD analysis project Ga0306921, IMG submission 203760) | Lab enrichment of tropical soil microbial communities from Luquillo Experimental Forest, Puerto Rico - statoxic.12C.oxic.44.000.080 (v2)... | ecosystem: Environmental > Terrestrial > Soil...
TAGCGGATTGAACCGAACGGCGAAAGCGACTCAGAACGCTTCCGCCGCCAATTCCATTGTCGTGCCGCATCCGGACTGGACGCGCGCCAGATGCAGTGCGGTTTGCGGCAGCATCCTCTCCATGAAGAAGCGGCCGGTGACGAGCTTGGTCTTGAGATAAGGGGTCTCGCCCGAGGCCGCAATCTTGTCCAACGCAACTTTCGCCATCCGCGCCCACATGTAGCCGAGCACCACAAAGCCGAACAGATGCATGTAGTCGGTCGCGGCCGCGCCGGCATTGTCGGGTTTGGCCATCGCATTCATCATCAGCCAGGTGGTCGCCTTCTGCAGATCGCCGAGCGCGGCACTCACCGGCGCGACGAACGGCTTCATCGCCTCGTTGCCGCCGTGCTCCTTGGCAAAGCCCGTGACCTCGCCGAAGAACGCCATGATGGCGCGGCCGCCATCGCGCGGCAGCTTGCGCCCCACCAGGTCGAGCGCCTGGATGCCGTTGGCGCCCTCATAGATCATGGCGATGCGCGCATCACGCACGAACTGCTCCATGCCTTGTTCTGCGATGTAGCCGTGGCCGCCATACATCTGCTGCGCCTGCACCGCATTGGCAAAGCCGGTCTCGGTGAGAAAACCCTTCAATACCGGCGTCATCAGGCCCATGTGATCGTCGGCTTCCTGGCGATCCTTGGGATCGCTCGAGCGATGGGCGACGTCGCTCTTCAAGGCTGTCCACACCACCATCGCGCGCGCCGCCTCGTTGAAGGCGCGGATGGTGAGCAGGGTGCGGCGCACGTCGGGATGCACGATGATCGGATCGGCCGGCTTGTCGGGCGACTTCGCGCCGGTGAGCGCGCGGCCCTGCACGCGATCGCGCGCGTAGGCGGCCGCGTTCTGGTAGGCGACCTCCGATTGCGCGAGACCCTGAACGGCGACGCCGAGCCGGGCCTCGTTCATCATCACGAACATGCCCTGCATGCCCTTGTTCTCTTCGCCGATCAGCCAGCCGGTCGCGTTGTCGTAGTTCATCACGCAAGTGGAATTGCCGTGAATGCCCATCTTGTGCTCGATCGAGCCGCACGAAACGCCGTTGCGCGCGCCGAGCGAGCCGTCGGCATTGACCAGCACTTTTGGAACGACGAACAAGGAAACGCCCTTGATGCCGGCGGGTGCGCCCTCGATGCGCGCCAGCACGAGATGGATGATGTTGTCGGCCATGTCGTGCTCGCCGGCGGAGATGAAGATCTTGGTGCCGGTGATTTTGAAACTGCCGTCGGCCTGGCGCACCGCCTTGGTGCGAAGCAGGCCCAGATCCGTGCCGCATTGCGGCTCGGTGAGATTCATGGTGCCGGTCCACTCGCCCGCGATCATCTTCGGCACATAGGTCTTCTTCTGTTCAGCCGAGCCATGCACGAGAAGCGCCGCGGTCGCGCCCATGGTCAGCCCGCCATACATCGAGAACGCCATGTTGGCCGAGATCTGGAATTCGTTGACCGCTTGCGAGAGCGTCACCGGCAGCCCCTGCCCGCCATATTCTGCCGGCGCCGATAGCCCGAGCCAACCGCCCTCGGCGACCTGCTTGAAAGCCTCCTTGAAGCCTTTCGGCGTCGTCACGCTGCCATCGTCATGGCGGGTGCAGCCTTCGAGATCGCCGACCCGGTTCAGCGGCTGCAGCACCTCCTCGGAAAGCTTGGCTGCCTCGCCGATGATCGCTTCGCGCACGTCAGCGGAGGCATCGGAAAAGCCGGGTAGATTGTCGTAGCGGTCGATCTGGAAGACGTCGTTGAGCAGGAAGCTTACATCCTCCACAGGGGCTTTATAGATCGGCATGGCGTTCTCCCGGGCTGGCTGCCGTTTTGGCGGATATCGCGCGACGCGAGCGTCAAATCAATTTCAATGAGCTTAGCCATCTTCGCGACGTCGCGACACACGAAGATGTCTGTGCGGGACGAATTGCCTCAACTCTGCATCAGCGCTTCACCCATCAGCCGATGCAGCATGTTGATGGCCTTCAGCGGGCGCACCATCACCTTGAAATGGGTGATCCGCCCGTCGTCGGCGAAGGTCATGATGTCGACGCCGTTGATTTTAATGCCGTCGATGACACTCTCGAACTCGAGCACGGCGCCATTGGCGCTGCGCCATTCACCGAGATAGGCGAAGCTCTCGTTGCCGAGCACCTTGAGCGCGCCCGACAAATATTTGAACGTGACCTCGCGGCCGCGTTGCGGCGTATGCACAACCGGACTTTCGAACACCACATCGGGATGAAGCAGGTCCCATAGCGCCGCGCGGTCGTGGGACTTGGCACAGGCGTACCACTTGTCGAGCCCGGTCATGATCACTGGACGTCTCCTGCTCAGGCAGGCGTTGAACTTGTCGGAAATCTGCGCAGGCGCAGTCACCTTGCGCTTATGCACGTTGACGCATATGCAACTCTATGCATAAAGTCAATCACCAAACATCGATTTCGAAGGAATGGGCTGCGTGGCGCTGGGCGATGCAATTCTGGTCTGCCTGACCGAACGTCCGATGACGGGCTATGAGCTCGCCAAGACCTTTGATTCGTCGATCGGGTTTTTCTGGAAGGCCGACCACCAGCAGATCTACCGCGAGCTGACAAAATTGCGGGAGCGCGGCTACGTCCAGGGCCGCGAGGTGGTGCAGTCGGGCAAGCCCAACAAGCTGGTCTACAGGCTCACCGCCGAGGGCAAGGCGGCCTTGCGGCACTGGGCGGCGCGGCCCTCGACGCCACCCTCGATCAAGGACGACATGCTGGTCAGGCTCTGCGCGCTCGATGCGGTCGACATGGAACCGATGCGGGCCGACCTGATGGCACGGCTGGAATATCATCGCGACCGTCTGGCGCGCTACGAACGCGTCCTGAAAAAGCGATTTCCCCAAGGCGCACAAAACCTTGCCGACACCGGCAAGCTGTTGGGCCTGCGACTTGGCCTGCGCCACGAGCGCGCCGTGGTGGAGTGGTGCGAGGAAGCGCTCGACACCCTGACCGGCCAAAGCGATGCCGCCAATGTGGTGGGAATCGAGGATATCGGCCGCTAGGCTGCCCCAAAAACGAGGGCTGGAGCCCCGTCTGCACCGCTCCAGCTAACTTTCGGTGCCGCAACGCCAATTCCTTAACCGCATATTTACCCTGAAGGGAAAAAGTCGAGCCCAGAGGCAGACGACCGGCGCGGAATTCGATTGTCTTTCAATTGGGACGCGCGGGGAGGCCTTAAGGCGCTGGTGGGGCGCCGAAGCGGAACCGGGCAGAAGGCATGAATTCGCGCGTATCGTGGAGTGTTGACGGCATCGATCCATCCGTCCGCGAGAGGGCCGAGGCCGCTGCGCGCCGCGCCGGCATGTCGCTGAACGACTGGCTCAATTCCAACCTTGGCGAGACCGCGCCGCCGAGCTTCCGCAACCCGATCCAGCCGAGGGCGGACGTCGCCGACATCCACCAGCGGCTGGATGCCATCACCCGCCAGATCGAGCAGATTTCCCGGCCCGCACCCCGCAACGAGGCCGCCCGCGAGCAGGGCGTCGCCCGCCAGCTCAACGATGCGATCTCGCGCCTGGACGCGCGGCTGTCGCAGATTTCGAACCCGCAGGCCCAGCGTCAGGCCCAAGAGCGACAACAAGAGAAGCAGCAGCGCCAGGCCGACGCGGTCGAGCGCGCGGCAGGTCAGGTCTACTCCCAGCAAGGCTACGCACCGCAAGCCTATCCGCCCCAAAACTACCCGCCACAGGGCTATTCCTCGCAAGGCTATCCGTCGCAGCGCTACCCCGCGCAGGGCCAGCCGGCGCAGCGCCCCGCGCCTCAAAGCCAGACGTCGCAAGGCTATCGCCCCTCGCCGCCGCTGAGCCCGGCATCGCTCGACTTTGATGTGGCGGAAATCGCCGCGCGCATGACTGAGCTCGACAATCCGCCGCCGCGGCAAATTCAGCAGCGTCCGCAGTACCAGGCCCCGCCGTTGCAGGCACCGCACTACCAGATGCCGCCGGTGCAAGTGCCGCCGATTGCGCCCGCGATGCCGACGGGACCGGATTTCTCCTCGCTCGAAAAGCATCTGATCAAGATCACTAGCCAGATCGAGGCGTTGCAGAGTCCCGATCATCTCGAGCAGTCGATCAAGGCCTTCCGCAGCGAGCTTTCCGAAATCCGCTCGGCGATCATGGAAGCGATGCCGCGCCGCGCGATCGAGAGTATCGAGAGCGAAGTCCGCTCGCTGTCGCGCCGCATCGATGAGAACCGCCAGAGCGGCATCGAGCCCCAGGCGCTTGCCGGCGTCGAACGGGCGCTGTCGGAAATCCGCCAGGTGCTGCGCACGCTGATGTCAGCCGAGCAGCTCGCGGGCTACGACGAGGCGATTCGCAATCTCGGCGCCAAGCTCGACATGATCCTGCGCGCCAATGATGATCCCGGCGCGGTGCAGCAGCTCGAGAACGCCATCACTGCGCTGCGCGCCATCGTCTCCAACGTCGCCTCCAACGACGCGCTGGCGCGGCTGTCCGAGGACGTGCATCTGTTGTCCTCGAAGGTCGACCAGCTGACGCGCGCGGCCGATCACGGCGATTCCTTCGCAAGCCTGGAGCAGCGCATCGCAGACCTCGCCTCGGCGATGGAAAACCGCGAACAGCCGGTTGCACCGGACAATTCGGAGCGCATCGAAGGCGCGCTGCGCATGCTCTCGGACCGGATCGATCGCCTGCAGGTCGGCAACGACAGCGCCTCCGCCATCGCCCATCTCGAACAGCGTGTGTCCTACCTGCTCGAGCGGCTGGATTCATCGCCGGACCAGCGCTCCGACAATGTCGGACGGGTCGAAGAGGCGTTGCAGGACGTGCTGCGTCACCTCGAACGCCAGCACGCCAGCATCGTCCAGCTCGCCGATTCCGGCCGCGCCGCGCCGCCGCAGGAGTTTGCTCCGCAAGACCCCGGCCTGATCGATCTGGTCAAGCGCGAATTGTCCGACATCCGTTTCAGCCAGACCGAAACTGAGCGTCACACCCAGGATTCGCTCGAAGCCGTGCACTCCACGCTCGGCCATGTGGTCGATCGGCTCGCCATGATCGAAGGTGACCTGCGCGCGGTCCGCACCGCGCCGCCGCCACCGGCTCCGCCAACGTTCGAGCCACGGCCCCTCGTAGCCCCGATGCAGGCCGCGCCTGACGTCGAGGACACTTCGCGCCCGATGGACATGCCTGATTTGGAGGAGGTGCCGCGGATTGCGATTGCGCCGCCGCCCAGGCCCGAACTGCCGAATCCCGCCGCGTCGCAGGTGGCCCAGCCTCACTTCGTCGCAGCACCTCGCGATTTCCATGCCGCTGAGCCGGTCGCCGCTCCCACCCCTGCTCCACCGGCGACGCCGCTTGCGATCAGCGAGATCCTGCTGCCGCACACCGGACCGGCGCGGCCTGCGATCGAGCCCGATCTGCCGCCGGATCATCCGCTGGAGCCGGGAACGCGGCCGAATGGACGGATGTCGACGCCGTCCGAACGCATTGCCGCGTCCGAAACCGCGATCAGCGACATTCCCGCCGCTCCGAAAGAGCCGGTCTCGTCCTCGAGCTTCATCGCCGCTGCCCGCCGCGCCGCGCAAGCCGCCGCTGCCCAGCCGCTTGCCGACGCCCGTGCGGCTGCCGAGAAGAAGGCCAAAGGGAAGGACAAGGCCAAGGACGGCAAGAAAGGCGCGTCCGGCATCACCTCAAAGATCCGCTCGGTGCTGGTTGCGGCGAGCGTCGTCGTCATCGTGCTCGGCACCTTCAAGATGGCGATGATGCTGCTCGAAAACAGCGCAAGTCCGCCGTCCGTGCCGGCAAGCGAGAATTCGAGCGCCCCTCCGGCCCAGCTCCCGCCGGACAATGCCGCCAAACCAGCGACGCCTGATCAGGCCCCGCCCTCGATGACCTCGCCGACCCCGATCGGCCGGCAATCGTTCAACAACATGGCGCCGAACCCGGCGGACAGCGCAACGTCGGTCGAGATTCCGCAAGCTGTTGCCGCTGCGCCGACGCAATCACTCGACGTCACCGGATCAATCCCGACCACGCAGGCAGGCAAGGGCAGGCTCGCGAGCGTCGCGATCCCGTCGACGGAAAAACTGCCTGATACAATCGGCGGACCGAACCTTCGCATCGCCGCGCTGAAGGGCGACCCCAGCGCAGCCTATGAAATCGCCGTGCGCTTTGCCGAGGGCAAGGGTGTGGCGCCGAACCTCGACGACGCCGCGAAATGGTACGACCGCGCGGCGCAAGCCGGCGTCATCCCCGCCGTCTTCCGCCTCGGGACTTTCTACGAGAAGGGCCTCGGCGTGAAGAGGGACATCGACATCGCGCGGCGCTACTATGTGCAGGCCGCCGAGCGCGGCAACGCCAAGGCCATGCACAATCTCGCTGTGCTCGACGCTGACGGCGCCGGCAAGGGCGCGAACTACAAGAGCGCGGCGCAATGGTTCCGCAAGGCAGCCGATCGCGGCGTCGCCGACAGCCAGTTCAACCTCGGCATCCTCTATGCCCGCGGCATCGGCGTCGAGCAGAACCTGGCCGAATCCTACAAATGGTTCAGCCTCTCGGCCGCGCAGGGCGACGCCGACGCCGGCCACAAGCGCGACGACATCGCAAAGCGGCTCGATGCCCAGTCGCTCGCGGCCGCCACGCTTGCGATCCAGACCTTCACCGCCGAACCGCAGCCCGACGACGCCGTTATCGTGGCGACGCCGGCGGGCGGCTGGGACGGCGCGCCCCCCGCACCGGCGCCCGCAAAGCCGGCGGTAAAACCCGCTGCCATCAAGCGCGCACCCACGACCGCGCGTTTGTGATCAATCCGTGATTGGCCGCGAGCGGCGGCCGCCTATACCTTGCGATGAGCACTCTGGCCCGCCATCACGAGGATCGACGTGCCTGTCGATGATCGCCAAGACGACGCCAACCGGTTTTCGCGGTCGCCGACCGGCCCCTGGGTGACGCCACCTCCACGCACGACGCCTGCGAACCAGCCGCGGATGCGGGCGCGTGCGCCGGGCAGACGACGAATCTGGTCGGTCGTGATCTTCGTGCTGTTGATGTCGAGCGTCGGCATCCGCGCCTACAGGGATTTGTCGCGACCCGAGGCCTGGGCCTATTGGAAGGACCAGTATTTCTCGCCGGGCCTGACATCGACATTGATCAACAAGATCGATCTCGACGGCGCGGCGCAGGGCCGCGCTGCGCTTGCGATCAGGGGTACGATTGGGGCTGCGGCCGCAAACTGGCTCCGCGACGAAATCGACCAGGCCCATCTCATTCCGGGCGATGTGATCCTGCTCTCCTCGCCGGGCGGCGACGTCGGGCAGGCGCTCATCATGGGCGAGACCATCCGCGCCCGCGGGCTGACCACGGCCGTGGGCACAGCCGATTCCTCAGGCGAGGTCCGGCCCGCCTACTGCGCCAGCGCCTGCGTGCTGGTGTTTGCCGGCGGCAAGACGCGCTATGGCGTCAAAGGCTCCTCGCTCGGCGTGCACCGCTTTGTGACGACGACGCCAGTGGTCGATCCCACTGCCGAGGCGCAGCAGACAACCGGAGTGATCCTCAACTACATGACCAGGATGGGGGTCTCCTCGCGTGTGGTGGAGGCGATGTCGCAGACCAGCGACATCCGCTGGCTGGGCGCAAAGGAAGCGCTCGCGATGAACCTTGTCACCAATCCCCTCGGCGGGCAGTGAATACCTTCTCCGTCGTCATGACCGGGCATAGCCGTCCGAAGGACGGCGTCGCTTCCGCTCGCCTATGTCCTCCCATCCACGCCTTCGATCTCCCAACAAAGTAAGACCTGGATGCCCGGGCTAAGGCAGCCCAAGGCCGGGCATGACGTGCTTGTGGGAACGACCGGCTGCGCAACCCGCAAGCCGCGATCTGCCATGGAATATTAAGCTTGACCGTTCACCGCGTGCGGCAAAAAAGCCCATCCGCGCGGGAATCTCCAGTCCCGCCACATGCCGATTTCGGCTATGGAGGGGCGCGGCAATCAATCCGGCTCAGCGCATGGTCCGGAAAAATGTGTAGCGGTTTTTCCGAAAAGATCATGCGCAGACCATCAACGAAGCAGCGGGTGCCATCGTCGGCAACTGCTCGATCAGGAAAGCGGCCCGCGGGGCTGCCGCGGCCAGCGCTAGTGTCCCGAATCCGAAGTTCGCACCATGTCTCGGCGCCCTCTTTTGCGAACCTCGGATTCGGGACACCAGCAAAGTTATGATTCTCTCGTGTGGTTTGGTTCGGACGTTCTCTTAACGGACTCGCAGAGCAACTGAAGAGAACTTCCGAACCACCACACCAGCGGCACAATTGAAAAGCCAGCGCGTGGAACTGTATCTTCCGATCGCCGACATCCCCGTCAATATTTTCCTCATCCTGGCGATGGGCGCAGCCGTCGGCTTCGTCTCGGGCATGTTCGGAATCGGCGGCGGCTTCCTGATGACGCCGCTTCTGATCTTCATCGGCATTTCGCCCGCGGTCGCGGTGGCTTCCGTTGCGAGCCACATCGCCGCCTCGTCATTCTCCGGCGCGATCTCCTACTGGCGCCGCCGCGCGATCGACCCGGCGCTTGCTCTCGTACTGCTCACCGGCGGCACCATTGGCACGGCGCTTGGCGTATCGACCTTCACGCTGCTCCGCTCGCTCGGCCAGCTCGACCTGATGATCGCGCTGTCCTACGTGGTGCTTTTGACCTCGGTCGGCGGCGCGATGTTCTACGAAGGCATGCGCGCAATCCTAAGGGCGCGGCGCGGGATTGTGGTGCCGGCCCGCCGCTCCGGCAGCCATGGCTGGATCCACGGGCTGCCCCTGAAGATGCGCTTCAAGCGCTCCAAGATCTATCTTTCCATCATCCCGGTCGTGGTGATCGGCATCCTCATCGGCTTTCTCGGCGCCATCATGGGCATCGGCGGCGGCTTCATTCTGGTGCCTGTCATGATCTACCTCTTGCGCGTGCCGACTTCGACCGTGATCGGCACCTCGATGGTGCTGACGCTGGTCACCATGGTGTTTGCCACTCTGCTGCACGCCGTCACCAATCATCTGGTCGACGCAGTGCTGGCGCTGATCCTGATGGTGGGGGGCGTCACCGGCGCACAGTTCGGCGCGCGCGCGGGGCAGAAGATTCGCGGCGAGCAGCTTCGGCTGCTGCTCGGCTTCCTGATTCTCGCGGTCGGCATCCGCTTTGCGATCGAGCTCGTGATCCCGCCTGCTGAGCTCTTCACCATCCGCCAGACCGGGGTGAGCGAATGATCTCGCGCGCGTTCCTCGCGGCTGGGGTCGCGCTCGCGTTTGTCGCGGGCGGATCGCCCGCGTGCGCCGAGCGGCTGATCGTGTCGGTCTCGAACCATCGGGTCACGGTGACGCCGAACTATTCCGGCGAAGAGCTGGTGCTGTTCGGCTCTGTGGAAAGGGACGCGGCGACTGCTGCGGGCCACGGCAATTACGATCTGGTGGTGACGGTGTCGGGCCCGCGCGCCGATATGGTGACGCGGCGCAAGGAGCGCAAATTTGGTATCTGGATCAACACCGACTATCGGCAATTCGTGCATGTGCCGACCTATCTCGCCGTCTTCGCCAATCGTCCGTTCGGTGAGATCGCCTCAAGCGATGTCGTGCGGCGCCAGCAGCTTGGCCTGCAGAACGCGCTCTTGACCCAGCGCGTCGGCACCGACTATGCCGACGTGGTGCAGAGCGATTCGTTCCGCAGCGCATTCCTGCGGCTGCAATCCGAGCGTGGGCTCTATCGCGAAGACACGTCCGCCGTGACCTTCCTGACGCCGACGCTGTTTCGCACCGGCATCCCGTTGCCGGCGTTGGTGCCGATCGGGACCTATGAGGTGGAAATCAAGCTGTTCAGCGACGGCGCGCTGGTGACGCATACCGAAACCGCATTCGAGATCGTGAAAGTCGGCTTCGAACAGTTCGTCGCTACCACCGCGCGCCAGAACGGCTTTGTCTATGGGCTCATCACAGCCGCGATGGCGCTGATGACCGGCTGGATGGCCTCGGTGGTGTTCAGGAAGGACTAGGGGCGCGAACCCATCCAATCATGCCCGCGCTTGTCGCGGGCATCCAAATCTTGAAGCAAATCCGGCGGGGAGAACGTGGATGGCCCTGACATGGGCGGAGCGGAAGCGACGCCGTTCTTCTGACGGCCATGCCCGGCCATGACGAGTTCTCAGGACGACGCTTCAGACTCAATCACCGTCCTCACGCCGGGCTGCAGGATCTTCAGCCGCTTGCCGAAGCCGAGCGCATCGAAGCTGACGCGCAGATCCTGCGCGTTCTGGCGGAAATGCGCCCAGCCGTCGGTATGAACAGGCACGATGACAGCATCGGCAAAGGCGCGCGCGGTCTCGATCGTGTCGTTGGTGTCCATGGTGAGATGGAATGGACCGCGGGTCTGCGCTGCGCCGGCAAACGGCAAGACCACGCCGCAGTCAAACCGCCGCGCGACTTCGGCAACGCCGTCGAACCAGGTGGTGTCGCCGGAGACATAAATCGGCCGGCCTTGGTGTGGCGCCACGACAAAGCCGATGACATCGCCCGACAATGGCTCGATGCCGGCCGGACCGTGCCGCGCGGGCGTCGCCGTGATGGTGAGCGAGCCGTTCTTGCCCTTCAGCTCGGTGGAGGCCCAGGGTGCAAGACCCTCGGCATGCGCGCCGAGCCTTTTGGCGCCGGCTTCCGTCGTCAGCACGCGCATGGCTCGGCCAAGAAAATCCTTGCCGGAATGATCGAGATTGTCCGCGTGCTGGTCGTGGCTCAATAGCACGGCATCGATCTCACCAACAGCGTCTGCGCCCATCGCCGGCCCCTCGA
>Ga0306921_10008544_pt1 | contig 10824 bp, 10 predicted proteins | sample sta12Cox44000080_FD_203760 | JGI IMG/M metagenome (GOLD analysis project Ga0306921, IMG submission 203760) | Lab enrichment of tropical soil microbial communities from Luquillo Experimental Forest, Puerto Rico - statoxic.12C.oxic.44.000.080 (v2)... | ecosystem: Environmental > Terrestrial >...
AACTACCAGACGGTGGTGGATGTGCCAGTCCCTGCCGCCTCCCACTAGGTCCCACCGCTCAGCTCACGGGCGTCGCGGCTCGTCCGCGCGCGAGCAGCACCAGCCCTCCCGCCGCTCCCGTTACCAGCAACGGCACCCCGAGCCAGTAGCGCTGCCGCTCGCGCGCGCGGCCGCGGAGCGTGGCGAGGACGAAGCGGTCGCCCGCGGTGATTTCGCCGCGGGCGGCGAGGAACTGCCGCAGCCGTTCCTGCTGTTCGAGGGAAAGGGTGGCGCGACCCCACTGGACATCCTCCTGAAGCGTACGCAGGCGGCGTAGCTCGCTCGCCCCGCGGGCCAGTCCCTCGCGGCTGTCTCGCCAGGCCTGGCGTTCGGCGGGGGAGAGGAAGGCGATCTCCACCGCGGGGACGCCGGATTCGAGCCAGTCCAGCCAATGATGGTCCATGCCAGGGAACAGCGCGAGGAGGAGCCCGGCCAGCGCCACCGCCGCGCAGGCTCCGACGCCGAGCTTGACCGCGGCGGCCCGGCCGCCCCGCACGAGAGCGAGCAGCCCGGCCATCAGCGCCACCGCGGCCATTAGAGCCCCGAAGGTCGCCACGATGGCGGCGCCCGTCGGAAGATCCCAGGCGAACGAGGCCCAGAGGCCGACGGCGCTCACCAGCGCGCCCAGCAGCCACCCGAGGACGAGGCGTCCCGCTACGGAGCGGGTGGCCAGCGTCCCCACCGCGGCGGGCACGATCAGGTACGAGAACACGAGGAGCACGCCGGCAATCCGGACCGAGCTCGTCACCACCACCGCGAAGGTGACGTAGAAGGCGAAGTCCCAGCCGCGCACGGCCCGCCCCCGACTCGCCGCGCCGTCCGGATCGAGAGAGATCTCCAGGATCGGCCGCCGCATGAGCACGTGGAAGAGACCGATCAGGGCATAGAGGACGGCGACGCGGCGGATCTCGCTCGGCGAGACGGTGACGACGTCGCCCACGAGGAGCTGCTTGATGTGCTCCGCGCCCTGGGGCGCACGATCCACCACCAGCACGGCAATGGCGGCGGACACCGCGTACACGATGCCGATGACGGCCTCCTGGGGCAGGCGGCCGGGCGCGGCACGCGTGAGGGCGAAGAGGGCGGCTCCGCCCACCGCGAAGGCGAGCGCGTACCAGTACGCGGCCGCGCTCTGGATCGGGTGTCCGGCGAGAAAGGCCACGGTGACGCCGAGGCCTGCGACCTGAGCGAGGGCCAAATCCACGAAGATGACGCCGCGGGCGAGCACGTGCTGCCCGAGATACACGTGGATGGCCGTCAGGACGAGACAGGCCAGGAAAGGGACCCATAGCAGTTCGAGCATCAGGGGGAGCGGAGAGCGTCGGCGAGACGCGCCACGTCGACGTCGAACAGGGCAAGGTAGTCGCGCGCCTCGGGCAGGGCGCCCACGGAGGCGGCCAGCTGCACCTCGCGCGCGTCCCCGAGCGCAGAGACCCGCTGTACGAGCGCCGCGTCGGAGTAGGGCTCGGCGATGATCACACGCACCTGCGCCTCCTTCATCTGCCGGGTGAGCGCGGCGAGGGAGGCGGGAGAGGGCGGCACGCCGGGCGTCGGCTCCACCGCCGCGACGATCTCGAGACCGAAGCGGCGGGCGAAGTAGGGCCAGCTCTCGTGTACCACCACGATCCTGATTCCGCGGTAGGGAGCGAGCGCGGCCTGCCAGCGTGCGAGTCCCGTGTCGAGGCGGACGAGAAAATCGGAGCGCCGCCGCTCGAAGTAGCCACGGTCGGCGGGGGCCAGCCGCGCGAGGGCCTCCAGGATGCCTGCCGTGATGGGCCGCGCGTTCTCCGGATCGAGCCAATAGTGCGGATTGCCGAATCCGTGCACGTGCACGCCGCGCTCGGATCGCACGCGCGAGGTCTCCGCCTGGAGGAGAGTGATGCCCCGCGAGCAGTCGAGATCGACGGGCAGGGAGTCCGGCCCCCGCGCAGTTCGGAGCGCACGGGCGAGCCACGGCTCGTGGTCGAGACCCACGCGCACGAGGAGGACGGCGCGCTTGAGCGCGACGAGCTGGCCGGGCTTGATGTCGACGCCGTGGGGATCCTGGCCGGGGGACACGAGCGCGTCCACCGAGACGCGATCGCCGCCCACCGCCTCCACGAGCGAGCGGAGATCCGTGGTGGTGGCGACCACGGACAGGGGAGGGCCGCTCCACGCGGGCGCGGCGGTCATCCCCGCCGCGACCACGGCCGCGACGAGCGCGCCGGCCTGGAGCGCCCGCCGCATGGAGACCTACTTCTTGGCCGTGAAGATCGACTTGGGAATCATGCAGTGCACGCCCTTCCGCACGTCCACCACCTGGCTCACGCGGCAGTCGCCCACCATCGACACCAGCGAGTAGGCCTCGTAGCGGCTGAGCGGCACCGCCTTCTGCGCGGCGAGCATGTCCACCGCCTCGCGCACGGCGTTGACCATGGCCTTGTTGAGATCCTCGTCCATACCCGTGGTGATCCAGTAGCTCTTGTTCTCGATGCGAGGCCACTCGAGCTTCATGTCCTTGCGCACGATGAGCTGCATCACGATCTCGCGGTACGAGCATTCCAGCGCGGTGAGATTGACCTCGCCGTTGCCCTGGCGGCAGTGGGAGTCGCCCGTCCACACCAGGCCGCCCTTGAGGAAGATGGGGATGAAGATCGTCGTCCCCTCCTGGATCTCGTTGATGTCCATGTTGGAGCCGTTCTTCCACGGCCGGAGCGTGGACACGGGCGCAATTGGATCGGTGGCGCCGCCCTTTCGCGGAGACGGATCCTTGGGATCGATGCCCACCGCGAGTGTGCCCGGAAACGGCTGGAGGTCGATCACGATGCCGGGCTTGAACTCCGCCTGACGCTTATCGAGGTCGAGATAGAAGTACCGGAGGAAGCCGTCGGGCATCTCGGGGGCGAGCGCGCCGATGGTGGGAAACTCCTTGCCGGGCAGGTTGAAGTTGGCGCCGAAGGCCTTGGGGGTGATCTTGAGGATGCGGATCTCCATCACGTCGCCGGGCTCGGCGCCTTCCACGTAGATGGGGCCGGTGACGGAATGCGGCCCGCCGCCGGGGTTTGCCTTCCGAAGCGCGATGATCTCGTCCATGGTGGTGCCGGGCACGATCTTGTTGTGCGAGTGCATCATCGTCTCGACGGCCACGGTGTCGCCCGACTTCACGGTGAGCTTGGGCGGCTCCTTCGGATCGAGCCAGCCCCACTGCGTGGTGTCGAGGGTGGCGGGGAGCACGTAGTAGGTACCGCCAGGGACGGCGACGGCCCGCTCGCGCTTGGACTCGTCCATCGCCTGCTGGGCCACGGCGTAGAGGCCTGCGCCCAGGAGCAATACGACGGCGCCCAGGCCCCTGAGCAGGGTCTTGCGGGTGAGGTGCTTCGCGGTCATGTGGGTCTCCTTTGGTGTGAGCGGCTCGGACGGTTACAAACACCGTGCCCGGACACCGGAGATCGAAGCCGGCGAGATTCTAGCGCAGATTCAGGAGGTTGTGCCGCGAGCTCCCCGCCCACGCGCGGCGCCGGCCTGCCCGTTCCGGCGGCAGCGCGGGCGGGGGCTGCCCACGACCTGCTCAGGACTTGCCGTCGAGGGCGCGCTTGAGCTGGTCGAGGTGATTGTCGTCGTGCCAGGCCAGCAGCTCGACGAAGTCCTTGATGGTCATCTTGCCCCGCGTGGCGTGGATGCCGCCGCGTTCCCACTGCTCCGCCTTGAGCCCGCGCAGGAAGCGCAGCGTCTCGTCGCGCCGCGCCTTGAAGGCGGCGAGCGCGTCCTGGGCGTCGTTCTTCTGGTACTGGCGCTCCACCGCCCAGCGATCGGGCTCCACGGGCAGGAACTTGGGCTCGTCCATGGCGAGCACGCTCTGGAAGCGCATCATGAAGGCTTCCTCGATGTCGCGCACGTGGCAGAGCGCTTCCTTGGCCGACCAGTTCTTGTCGTCGGGCCGCTTCGAGAGCTTGGCATCCGGTACGCCCTTGATGGCGGCCGCGTAGTCGTCGACCGTCCACTCCATGCGCGCGAGTTGCTCGTCCAGCGTGGCCATGCCGGGTCCCCCGTCGGTGACGAGTTGATGGAAGAGGTGCGATTCGCGCTGATAGAACCCCTGGGTGTGCAGGGAATCCTCCAGCTTCAACAGCGTGTAGTCGAGGTGATGACCCATCTCGTGCAGCAGCGTGCGCAGGAACGTCCGGAAGGCGACCACACGCTTCTGCCGAGCCGTCCGCATCCAGAGGGTGATGGTGGGCGGGGTCCTCGGCTTTCCCGTCGACTCGTAGAGGCCATGAAGCTCGCCCCACTTCGCGTGGGGGCGTGCGGCCAGCACGGTCACTCGCACCGAGGGGAGGCCAAGCTCGCGGGAGAGGGCGGAGGCGAGACGCTGGGAGGCCATCTCCGTGAGGGCGCGGTCGCCGCTCTCCAGGGCCGACCCCAGCTCGACCACGAGCGGGCGCAGCGCGGACGCGTCTGGGAGCGGGACGGCGCTGATCCGGTCGCTCTTGAGATAGATGCCCTGCTGCCGACGCGAGAGCCGCTCGAAGTAGGCGAAGGGCATCCGGCTCGGATGCTACCGCCACCTCCTTAACCGGTCAACCTATTGCCGTGATTTCGGGGTCAGCCGGGCGTCGTCAGCAGAGAAGCAGTCACTCGCCTGCGCCAGTCGACGATCGGGGTCCGCGTCTCGCCACGTGTCGACCGATGGCAGCGGAGATGTCTGGGACAAGCGCATCATCTCTGCCCTGGTGGCTTCGAGAGCTTCGCGTCGTTTCGCCTCGCACGCGGCCTCGGAGGCAAAGGTGCCGGTGCGAATCCATCGCGCGAGGGGGGCGTCATCGAGAACTCGGCCATGCTCTACCGCTTCGTCGACTGGCGGCTCGAGGAGGTACCATCCCTGCGCAGCTGCTCCGGCCACCGGTGCGGGCCACACGCCGAGCAATCCCATCGTCACCAGAAGGCAAGATATCCGACGCGAGCCGGCAATCACTCGAGCGTTGTCTACCGCCCGGTCCACTTCGGCTTGCGCTTCTCCACGAAAGCCTTGGCGCCCTCCACACGGTCTTCCGTGGTGCGGAGGAGCGTGGAGAGATCGTTCTCGAGGCGAACACCGTCGGCCAGGGGCAGGCCGAGCCCGCCCACCACGGCCTCCTTGGCGTAGCGGAGCGCGATGGGCGCCTTGTCGGCGATCTGACGCGCGAGACCCTGGGCGGCGCTCATCAGTTCCCCTACGGGGACTACGCGCTCCACGAGACCGATGCGGAGCGCTTCCGCGGCCGGCACGCGCATGCCGGTGAGAATCATCTCGAGGGCCTTGCCGCGTCCCACCAGGCGAGGCAGACGCTGGGTGCCCCCGCCGCCAGGAATGATGGCAAGGTTGATCTCGGTCAGGCCGAGCTGCGCGTCCTCGGCCGCGATCCGGATATCGCAGGCCAGGGCCAGCTCGAGGCCGCCGCCGAGGGCGAAGCCGCGAATGGCCGCGATGATGGGCTGCGAGCAGCGCTCCATCTCCGCGCGGAAGTCGAGCCGCTTGCGCGCCTCGCGGAAATGAGTCGGGGTGGGTGGCTCGAGGAACTCGCGGATGTCTGCGCCCGCGCAGAAGGCCCGCTCGCCCGCCCCCGTGATGACCACCACTTTGACCGTGTCGTCCGTGCGCAGCCGCGTGAAGATCTCGAGGAGCTGGCCGCGCATGGCGTTGTTCATGGCGTTGAGCACGTCGGGACGGTCGAGGGTGAGGGTGAGGATGCCGTCCTTCGCGTCGGAGCGAACGGGCTCGTCGACACTCATCTCAGCCCTCGCCTCGCCACTCTCGCGCCTGCGGCAACTTGGCAGTGTCTCGGCTCGAATCTTCTCAGCCCTCGCCTCGCCACTCTCGGGCCTGCGGCCACTCGGCAGTGTCTCGGCTCGAACATCAGAGATCCTTTCCGGTGATGACGCCGCGGCGTTGGAGGTCGGCGATCTCGTCGTCGCTGTAGCTCGCCTCCCGCAGGACGGCGCGCGTGTGCTGGCCGAGCAGCGGTGGTGGTCCTGCGTCAGGTGCCGGCGTGTCGGAGAAGCGGATGGGCTGGCCCATGAGGGTAAGGGAACCGAGCTCGGGGTGCTCGTACTGCACCGTCATCTTCAGGTGCTGCACGCCGGGATCGCGCATGAACTCCTGGAGCGACTGCACGGGCGCGCAGGGGATGTCGTGGTCGCCCAGGATCTTGAGCCACTGCTCGCGAGACTTGGTGGCGAACGTCGCCTCGAGGATCGGCATCAACGTGTCGCGATTGTCACCACGAAGGAGCCAGGAGCCGAAGCGCGGGTCGTCGATCATCTCCGGCCGCCCGATGGCCTTGCAGAGCTTGGCCCAGAAGGCCTGGTTGCCGCAGGCGAGGAAGAACCACTCCCCGTCCCCTGCCTGGTAGAGGCGATAGGTCGGTGTCTCGCGCAGGAAGGTGGGCTTGTTGGGATAGTCGACCACGCTGCCCGACTGGAGCGCGAGCACGCCCTGGAGGAGCGAGGTCTCCACGATCTGGCCGCGTCCGGTGCGCTCGCGCACGAACAGCGCGGCGAGCACGGCCTGGGCGCCCAGGGCCGCCGTGTAGTAATCGGTGACGGCCACCCGCACGAACTGAGGCGGCCCGCCGAAGCCCTGGAGGTGCTGGACGCCGCCGAGCGCCTGGAATACGGGGTCGTAGCCGGGACGATCGCGATAGGGCCCGTCGGGCCCGAAGGCGGTCATGGCGCAGTAGATCAGGCGCGGGTTCAACTTACGCAGGGTGGCCGCGTCCATGCCGAGCCGCTCGTCCACGCCCGGGCGCATGTTCTGCATGAGCACGTCCGCCGCCTTCACGAGGCGGTGGAGCACCTCCTGCCCGGCGCGGTCCTTCAGGTTCACGGCGATGGAGCGCTTGCCGCGGTTCCACCCGTAGAAGCCGGGCAGCTCCCGGAAGGAATCACCCTCCAGCGACTCGACCTTGATCACGCTCGCTCCCATGTCGGCGAGCATCATGGCACCGTAGGGGCCGGCGAGGTACGAGGTGCAGTCCAGCACCGTGATGCCGTCGAGGGCGCCGCGCAGGTCGGGCATCAACGGGCGGAGGTGAGGTGGCGGACGATCAGCTCGCGATGGAACTCCGCGTCGCCGAAGAGCGGCTCGAGAGCCTTCGCGCGCTTCATGTAGAGATGCAGGTCGTACTCCCAGGTGAAGCCGATGCCCCCGTGCACCTGGACGCTGTCGCCGCACACCTTGCGGGCAGCGTCGCTCACGTAGGCCTTGCAGATGGAGGCGGCTTGGCCTGCGTCCTCTGCTCCCGCGGCCAGGGCCCACGCCGAGTAGTAGACGGCGGCATGCGCGTTCTCGGCTTCCAGCAGCATCTCCGAGCAGCGATGACGGATCGCCTGGAAGGAGCCCACGGGCTGGCCGAACTGCTCGCGCACCTTCACGTAGGCCACGCTCATGTCGAGGCAGCGGCGCGCGGCGCCCAGCATCTCTGCGGATGCCATGACCGCGCCTCGGCGGAGGAGCGAGTCGAGGGCGGGCCCCGCGGCTCCGGGAGCGCCGAGCACGGCATCGGCTCCCACCATGATCTTGTCGAGACGCATCTCCGACCAGCGGCTGGCGAGATCGATGCCGACCATGGGCAAGAGGGTGACGCCGGGAGACTTCGGATCGACGAGGAAGAGCGAGAGTCCTTCCGGCGCGCGCGCGGGCACGAGGACCACGTCGGCCACGTGCGCCCACGGCACGAAGCGCTTGACGCCGGAGAGCTTCCACCCGCTGCCCTCGCGCGCGGCGGTGGCGATGGTGGAGGCGGGATCCCAGTCGAGATGCTCCTCGAGGAGAGCCGCCGTCGCGCGCGCCTTTCCCGCGGAGATGGCGGAGAGCCACCGGTCCTTCTGCGCCGCGCTGCCCGCGAGCTGGATGCCGAGGCCGCCCAAGACCACGGTGGCGAAGAAGGGCCCAGGGTATGCCGCGCGGCCCATCTCCTCGAGCACGATGGCGAGCTCGACCAGCGCAAGGCCGGCTCCGCCCTGCTCCTCGGTGAAGGGGAGGCCGAGCCAGCCGAGCTTGGCCATCTCGCCCCACAGCGCCTCGCCGTAGCCGCGCGGGTCGTCGAACATGGCGCGCACATGCTCGGGCTTGCACTGCTCGTCGAGCGCGGAGCGCACGGAATTCCTCAGGAGGATCTGGTCGTCGGTGAAGGAGAAGTTCATGCCTTGCCTCCCCCCCGGTCCGCGCGGGTCTCCTTCGGCAGGCCGAGGATGCGCTCGCCGATCACATTCTTCTGGATCTCCGAGGATCCGGCGTAGATGGTGCCGGCGCGCGACCACAGATAGGCGTAGGCCCAGCTCCCACGTTCGCCGATGGCCGTGTCGATGTCGAGGGCGAAGTCCTGCGGCGCGCCTTTGGTCAACTGGCCGTAGGGACCCAAGATCTCCAAGGCCAGCTCCATGAAGCGCTTCTCGAACTCCGAGTACGAGAGCTTGGTGATGGAGCCGCCCGCCCCCGGATGCTCCCCGCGCTCGAGCTGGGTCAGCGTGCGCAGGGCCTGGTAGCGCTCCACCTCGATCTCCGACCAGATGCGTCCGAGCTTCTGGCGCACCACGGGATTCTCGAGAAGGGGCTTGCCGTGGCGACGCAGGCGACGCGCCGCTTCCATCAGCCGGTTGAACTGCGAGGAGTACGTGGTGACGCGCGCGAGGGCGCGGCCGCCCCGCTCGTAGCCCAGCGTGGTCTGGGCGATGGCCCACCCCTCGCCGAGCTTGCCGATCTGATCGCTCTTCTCCACGCGCGCGTTGGTCATGAAGACTTCGCAGAACTCGGAGGAGCCCGTGATCTGCTTGAGCGGGCGCACGTCCACCCCGGGCTGTCGCATGTTCATGAGGAAGCAGGAGATGCCCTTGTGCTTGGGCACCTTCGTGTCGGTGCGGGCGAGAAGAAGGCCCCAGTCGGCGATGGCGCCGCCGCTCGTCCAGATCTTCTGCCCGTTGACCACGAAGTGATCGCCTGCCTCCACCGCGGAGGTCCGGAGCGCGGCGAGGTCGGAGCCCGCGTTGGGCTCGGAGTAGAGCTGGCACCACAGCTCCTCTGCGGTGAGGATCTTTCTGAGGTACCGCGTCTTCTGCGCGTCGGTGCCGTGCACCACGACGGTGGGGCCCACGATGCCGAGCCCGAGGCCGTTGGTGGGCGCGGGCGCGTTGGCCCTCGCCATCTCGTCGGCCACGATGGCCTGCTCCATCGGCCGCGCGCCTCCGCCACCGTACTCCTTGGGCCAGCCCATACCGAGATAGCCCGCGTCGTAGAGCTTGCGATGCCATGCGCGGCGCTCCTCGAGGGTGCTGACGTCCTTGGGCAGGTTCTGCTCGAGCCACGTGCGCACCTGCTTGCGGAACGCGAGATCTTCGGGCGTGTAGTTGAGGTCCATGAATTGGGCTCCTGTGCCAGAATTGGCTCGACGCCGAGCCGCGCGTCACGACGTCGCCGACGTGCGATGCACTCGAATGATCCCGGTTCTAGCACGGGCCCCGGAGCGGGTCAACCTGACACGACGCTTCGAGAGGAGAGAGGCATGGCGCTGTACATCTTCGCGAGATTTCACGCGCGCCCCGGTGAGGAGGAGGCGGTGGCCGACGCCCTCCGCGACGTGGTGCCGCCATCACGCAGCGAGCCGGGCTGCCTTGGCATTCACGCCTTTCGCTCGACGCGCGATCCGCGACTCTTCTACGTCCATTCGCGCTGGAAGGACGAGGCGGCGTTCGAAACGCACGCGAGCCGGCCCCACACCGTCCACTTCATCGAGCGGTTGCCGCCGCTCCTCGATCACGCCCTCGACGTCGTGCGCACCGAGCAGCTTGCCTAGCGGGCCGTAGCAACCATAAGCCAGGGTCACCCCTTACGGCTCCGGCGGGAATCTGGCGCGCGGAGACGGGGGTCGACGGCAGAAATACCGGCGCACGCGGTGAAGGAAGGCGGCTGGCGTTGACACCCCCACTCTCGAAGCCGCCCCGGAGGCCGAAGTGGGGGTTATACTGTCCGTAATGGAGGCAACGACACCAGCGCCCATCCTAGACTTCCACGGTCTGGAGCACTCAGCGTTGGCGGAATTGTGCCACCAGTACGACGCGGTAATGCTCTTCGGAAGTGTAGCGCGCGGCGATGCAGAGTCGGGGTCTGATGTCGATGTGTTGGTGCTCAGTGAGCAACCGGCTGCCCTCCGCGAGCGTGTACCTTTGTCGGTCACATCCTATTCTCCGCTTCACCTCGAGATGATGGCTCGACATGGCAGTCTGTTCGTCCTGCATCTTAGAAGCGAGGGCCGTGTACTCGTCGATCGCCATCGCAAGCTAGAAGAAATCCTTAGGCTATGGGTGCAGCCAGATTATGATCGCATGCGCGAGGGCATACGAGCCGCAACCGCATTGCTCGACGTAAACCCAGAGTGTTTCCGAAATGAGCGCTCGCTCCAAATCGCCATCTTCTTGCTTCGATCTGTGCTCTACCTCGATTGCGCCCGCAAAGGAGCTCCAACGTTCGGAATGCGCGCGGTATCACACCTGTTGGACGATGCTCGCATCGCAAACTTTTTTGGGACGATGCGCCGCAAGCTAGGTGACGAGCGCATCGCCGCGCTGAGACTGAGCCAAGCCAAGGTGTTACTCGCGGACCGTCTCGATGGGTTGGCCCGAAATCCGTTCGGAACGCTGGAAGCTCTAGCGGTAAGTTGGCACCACCAATATCCCATGGCGTCACATCTCGCAGTGCAATTGTTGACCGATGGCCGTGGGATCGATTATGGGAACGCGCCTGCCAATTGGACTGAACCATGAGCGCTTTAGCAA
>Ga0306921_10008545_pt1 | contig 10823 bp, 16 predicted proteins | sample sta12Cox44000080_FD_203760 | JGI IMG/M metagenome (GOLD analysis project Ga0306921, IMG submission 203760) | Lab enrichment of tropical soil microbial communities from Luquillo Experimental Forest, Puerto Rico - statoxic.12C.oxic.44.000.080 (v2)... | ecosystem: Environmental > Terrestrial >...
CCGACGCTTCGCTAGTTGAGGCGCACGCACCTCTTGCCATCGATAGAGACATGCCGGCAAACCCTAAGGCGGGTAAGGCTTTGCTCCGACGCTTGCCTATGGAAGAGCGCTTCGGCATGGCACAATTCTCCCACTTGCTTGGGCATACTGAACTACGTGAAATTTTTGGTCGCAAGAAATTTTTAAATTTTGGGTCCTACCAACAGTCCGAAAGCCGCCAGTCACTGGCCGCAGTCTGGTTATTGTGCAAGGCTGTGCCGGACTTGGGGGCTTCCGAATGCGCTTGATGCTTGCTGTGTGTTGTGTGGTTGCGTGGGGTGGAGTTGCGTGCGCTGAAGGGGGGCACTTCCCCGGGGGAGGGGTTGGTGGTTTATCCTGTGCCAAATTCGCAGAAATGTACCGGGCGAACCCCGATAGTACGAATAACGTGTTTGGATCGTGGACGCAGGGGTACATCACCGGCGTTAACAGGGCGAGGGGAGACGTTGTTTATTTCGATATGGGCGCCAAAACTTTTGAGGAAATGCTGCAATTTCTCCACAAGTACTGCGACGATCATCCTTTACAGAATTTCTTTGATGCGGCTCAGGAGCTTTTGGAGTCGCTTCCGATCCGCAAGTACAAGGACGATGCCCCTGCGCCGAAGTAGCTCGGCGTCGACATGGTCTCCAAGCCCGTCCCAAGCATGCGCGCGCGCACACGCGCGAGATCGGCATCAGGCAGACCGAACAATTGTTCGAGATATTTTTCTCTTGGTTCTTCGACTCTCATGGCATGACGTTAGCCACACTTGTGGGATGGCGAGACTAGCACTTTGTCGTCGAGTTGGGGATTATTTAGTGTCGGTACCGCCTCCCTCAGGACTGAAAGCCTCTGATCACCGGCATCGCCGGTTGCTGCGCGCGCCCGTCACATGCAGAGTCGGTGGAAGTAAACACGATTCGCTAGCGGCACCTATTTCTTGAATCTCATCTTCCCCATGAAATCCCTTTTTCCGATGGGCGCGCCCTTGTGACGGAGGATGTCGTAAGCCGTAGTCGCATGAAAAAAGAAATTCGGCAGCGAGAATGACATCAAGAAGCCTTCCGCAGTGAAAGACAGCGTGCGGTCGCCTACCTTGAAAATGACATCGCGACCAAGCAGCCCGTTGACAGCTTCTGGCGTTAGGATTGAAAGCTCATTGCTGGCCTCCGTCACCAGAGTCTGCAGGGCAGCGTAATCGAGATCCGGCTTCATTGAGGGAGGCGTGAATATTCCGTTCTTCGCGGCCTCCATCGCAGCGCGTGAATGATGTGCGACCGAGACGATCTGGAAGCGCAACGGCAGCATGTCTGGTGCAAGGCGCGTCTCGACGATCTCGGCTGGATCAATGCCTTTTTCCCGGAAATGTGTGAGGCTTTTTTCAAGGAATCCGCTGACGGCTCCGAGAATTTGAAGGTAGTTTGCTACGGTTGCATCGTAGAGCAAAAAGGACATGGCATGGCTTCCTGATCATTTACGTTTGTCGTGTGCGATACAGTTTCCGGAAACTATTCAAAATTGCAATCGAAAAGGAGACGGCCGCCTCGGCGTGCTCACGCAAGTCGGGACGGATCCTCGCGCCGGAGGGTAAAAATGGATCCAACGGACATTTCTGATTTTCAGTCCAAAAAATATAGCTTTGCCAACAGGCAGAAGATTGTCTTGAGGATTGGCAACAGCGGGCCTGCGATCATCGTTATTCACGAGATCTACGGATACACTCGCACCCTCGCACGCTTCTGCCGCTGGATTGCCGCGGCAGGTTTTCAAGTTTACGCGCCAATCCTCTTTGGCAGAGCTGACGCAACAAACCCGGAAAAACAAAGTTTGTCGCGACTTGTTGGTCTTTGCGTTTCGAGGGAGATTCATCTATTTGCAAGTGGGCGCTCCAGCCCCATCATCGAATGGCTCAAGCCGTTGTGTCGTAAGGCACATGAGGAATGCGGCGGTAGTGGTGTGGGTGTCATCGGGATGTGCCTGACGGGAGGATTTGCCCTCTCAATGGCGGTGGATCCGGAAGTCCTCGCGCCGGTGCTTGCGCAGCCGGGACTTCCCGCGTTCGCTCATTCATCAATCGATGTCAGCAAGGTAGATCTCGAGATCGTTCGTCGCCGCATTGAAACGGAAGGATTGGAGGTGCATGGATATCGATTTGACGGAGACGCAATTTGCCGCGCTGAACGATTTGAGACCTTGCGAAATGGGCTCGGTTCCGGTTTCAAGCCACACGTCCTAGCCGATTCCTGCGCAAACCCAGACGGTCCGATGGCCAAAGCGAAGAAGCCTCCGCACTCAGTGTTTACGGGGGACTTGATTGATGAACCGCTGCAGCCAACCCGAGAGGCTGTGAATGAAGTCATTGCTTTTTTTCGTAGCCACCTCTGCTAGCGCTAAGTTCGCGCGGTCGCGGCTGCGCGAGCGGGGGGTGAGAGCGTAGGTGATGCCGCCCTGTTGTCGCCAAACGCATGCGCGGGCGGTTTTGGGCGCTAGGGGCGGTTTTTATTTACGGTCCGGCACGCGGGGTTCGTCCTCCCCGAAAACTGCCTTACCGGATGATCCGGTTCCAAACGCTCTGGCAGGAATCCAAACCCTTATGTTCTGATAATTCGGCTTTGGGCACAAATGGGGCTGAGTCTCGTGACCGGCGGGCGGGTAGAGCGAAGATTGGCGGCGGTGCTGGCGGCTGATGTCGCCGGTTATTCCCGGCTGATGGGCCTGGACGAGGTCGGCACCGCCCGCACGCTCCGCGAACATCGCTTGGTCACCGATGCTCTCGTGGCAAAGCACGGGGGCCGCATCGTTAAGACTACAGGGGATGGAGTGCTGCTTGAGTTCCCCTCGGTGGTCGATGCGGTCGAATGCGCCGTGGCGGTGCAGGCGGTGATGGCCGAACGCAACGAAGGGGTGCCCGCCGACCGCCGAATGTTGTTCAGGATCGGAATCAACCTCGGGGACATCCTGATCGAGGGCGACGACATCCTTGGCGATGGCGTTAATGTCGCGGCCCGGCTTGAGGGTGTCGCTGAACCGGGGGGTATCTGTATCTCGTCGTCCGCCTACGAGCAGGTTCGCGGCAAGGTCACGGTCGAGTTCGCCGATCTTGGTGAGCAGAGGCTCAAGAACATCGAGCGGCCGGTGCGGCTCTATGCGGTGCGCTCGGCCTCATTTTCCACCGAGCCAAGCGTCAAGGCCCCTGCTGAGGCCGAAAAGCCTCTCGCGCTCCCCGACAAGCCCTCCATCGCAGTATTGCCGTTCGAGAACATGAGCGGTGATCCCGAGCAGGAGTATTTTGCGGACGGGATGGTTGAGGAAATCATCACGGCGCTCTCACAGTTCAAGTGGCTGTTCGTGATCGCTCGCAATTCCAGCTTCACCTACAAGGGCAAGGCCGTCGATATAAAACAAGTCGGGCGCGAGCTTGGCGTGCGCTATGTCCTCGAGGGGTCTGTACGCAAGTCGTCCGGGAAGGTCCGTATCACAGGACAGTTGATTGATGCGGTGGCAGGGGCGCACCTTTGGGCGGGCAGGTTCGAGCGTAATTTGACGGATGTTTTCGCCCTTCAGGACGAAGTTACGGTCGCTGTCGTCTCAGCCATTCAGCCAAAATTGCTTCAGACAGAAATTGCAATATCGACACGGCGACGACCGGAGAACCTCACCGCCTATGATTATTATCTGCGAGCTTTGCCACATTTTTTACTATCAACCCGCGAGGGCTTGGCCGAGGCCATAAGGCTGCTTCATCGCGCTTTGGAGCTGGACCCTCGGTTCGGCTATGCCGCTGCCCAGGCCGCTATCTGTCACTTGAACAACGTCCATTTTGGCTACGCGATCGATCCTCAAGTCGAGCGCAAGGAAGCAGTTCGGCTTCTTCGCTTGGCGTTGACGATGGTGATCCAGACACGTTGGCAAGGGCTAGCCTGATCTCGGCGTTCATATGTCGGACCTCCCTGCCACCGGAACAGCTCGGCTGACGAGCCATTCTGTAAGGACCTCTTGCAAGGAAATATTAACAGGGTCGCATTGATCTGCCGCAAAAAAGCACGCGGTTATCCCCGCATTTCCGACGCACCTGCGCACCGAAATCCCATCTGACGAAACGCCAACTGAAATCAGGCCGCACATCCGCGCCGCGATGGCCGCAGTACCATTCGCAGTGCGGCACAGATCTGATACCATCGCCACCCGACTGATTGAAATGGGGGGTGGGGGTGCGAAAACAACAATTGGTATTTCTTGCATTCGTGGTGATGTTGCTCGGAATTCCCGTCGCTGCTCAAGCAGAAGACCTCTGTTCGTCGCTAAATCGGATTATAGCCGACGTGCCGAATAACTTCCGTACCAACGAGCAACTGACGGGGTTTGACTGTTCGCCTTTAGGTACAGGGGCAGTTGTATATGTGTGTTCCAAGCCGACCCAGGATGACATCATCGCCAATGTAAAGAAGTGTCTTCCTGGCTGGCATATATCCCTTGATAAAGACGGCGTGCTTATGTTGCGGACTGAGGACGTCGCAATGACCGTCAGTGTGAGCCGCTCCAAGATAGTAGATGGCAAGCCGACCGTCAGCGTGGCCATCAACAAGCGGCGGCATTGAGTTCCGCCGTGCTCCTTCAGCTATGTTGTCGCTTACCCGTAGCGCGACGAATGTGCGCTTCTAGGGTAGAGCCGACATGCCCACGCAATCACGGAGTCGCCTTTTCACGTCTGTCGCGCCGCTTTCTCTTGTGCGAGAGCAGCTTCCAGCCGCGAGATGTTTTCCTGGAGGCGCTGGTTGTTATCTAGGAGGCGCTGGCGCTGGCTGGTCAACACGAGGAAATAATAGCCGAATTGCGGATTTTGAAAGTAGATTTCAAGCAGCCTTTCATAAGTTATGGTCAGGACTTGTCCGTCTTCCATGCACTCGATCGTCATGGTTCGTCGGTTGTTCGGCGTAAGGTAGCCAAGTTCGCCCATGATGCTTCCTGGCGGAAGCTCGACGCCGATTTCCTTGACCAGAAACTTTCCCGTGACGGTGAGTGACATTTCGGCAGCCGGGTCCCCCCTCCTGTATAATCTGTCGCCCCGGCGATATCTGCGTTCGGTCATGAACGGTTTGAGCCATTCGCATGTCACCCTGCGTCGCGTTGCGAGCCTTCTTGACGAGCTTGAGCATTTGACGGAGACGAATGGCATTGATCGGTAGCAGCAGCAGATAAAGCAGAAAATTTGCGACGTTTCCGGAAAGTGCTCCGGAGGTCGCGAAGAATGTACAGCCGACCATATTCGCGACCCGCAACGGCACCATCGTCTGCATCAGCAAGGTAGCGACAAAGAAGATGGCGCCGACCAAGGCGAACATGTTGGCGAGCGTGATGTTGGCCAACACAATTTCCAGCAGCCGATCAAACAGTGCGTCGTATGTGATGTTGCTGGGATCAAGTCCCATTTGAGCGAGAATCTTGGCGATCCTCAAATTCTCTGCCGCCGTATCAAGGATGCGGTTCAGTATCGTTGAAATATCTGCACTGCTGCTCACCATCGGATTATCCCTCACAAAGCAGTCCACCTGAGGCGGCTTAGCGCAGTCTCGGTTTTCAGCCATTTCTGGAATTCGAGCCTGACTTGCGGAAATACTTGAGCGCAAACTTGCCGTCCCGGTTTTGCAGCGGGCCACCGCAGCCAAGACAAAGCAGTGGATTGTCATGTGTTGGCGGTGCTTCGACACGGACAGCTAGGTACTCCGCCGGACAGAGAAATTTGGGCGCATCTGACATGGCGGCGACTCGATCCCGAGACTGAGTTTTCTTTATACAGTTTCAGCAAGCGCCCATCCCATAGCTCCGCAAGGTGCGCCACTCAACCGACGCGGTGATCACGTCTTGTGATTCGACGCCAATTTTTTTAGGAATTCGCGCCAACGCGCTTAAGGTAGGAGGGCCAGAGCCAGGCTTTGGGCTCCACGCTTTTTTGGTAGAGCAGGCGCGGAGGTGGCCCAAGAAAAAAACCCGCTCACCGTGGAATCGAAATGAGCGGGGTTAGGATTCTCGGGGAAGGACCCCGAGAACGATGAACGGATAGCAGGATGCTGGAAAGAGAGCAACGTCGCCAGCGGCATTTGGCCCTGCCGATTGGCGGCGTTGCTCAAGTCTTGCTGCTAGCTGTCCCTTGCAGCAATTTGAAATTTTGAAATACCGGCAGGACCGTGCCTTGATCTAGCGCAAGGCCTCAATCCGGAAGGCAAGGCCGTCAGAAAGGGGAAGAAACGAAACTCTCTGACGGCCCGCGCCGGTCATTTGCTATTGCCCCTGCCCGTAAACCAGGAGCGATGATCGACAATTCAAAATTACCCGTGCAGGCGTGAGTTGTCAGTGACGTGGATCAAACCGGAACGGCGGAGCTTCGGTCCCGCGCTTTTTTGTCGCGGTCAGCGGCATAAGTGATGCTTGCGGACTCTTCTAAGGACGGGTCCGTGATGTTATCGCAGTTAAATTCCGGCCCTTGAAAGCCCTGTAAGTGCAGAGCCCATGCAGCGCAAAATCCGCTCCCTTCGCGAGCTTGAAGAACAGTGCCGTCAGGCGCAGTTATCGGCCACTCCTGAGACGCGCGTCGTCTTGGAAAAGATGGCGTTCGAGTATCGCGCTATAGCCGACTGGCTAGAAAGCGATCTGCTAGGGATACAACAGCCGTCGCCAAGCCGCACCTCTGACTAGGCGGCCTCGGTGATCCGACAGGCAAGCCGGTCGGCTTCCTTACGGGCATCGGCGGCGCGCTCAGCCGAGGCCCGGATGGAAGGGCCGAAAATGGTGTCGCGGGATTTGGTGCCCATGATGCATGATCGCGCCAAACTGCTTGACGAAAAGCCTCTAGACCTTGCGGCTCCCGATGAGACGAACCTCTAGGGCACGATGCTAGGCTGGGCACTGGCCGCCGGCCGCGCCGGCAATTGCGGGAGATCGCGGGAGCGAGGCCGCCGTTCTAGGCGGCAACAGTTGCCGGCGCTGACAACAGCGGCACCCGGCATCAAGGACCTGCCGGTTCGTTCCGGCAGGTCCCTTTTTCCCTGCATTGACACAGAGTTATGACCTGAGTCCGAGGCCGGCCCGATCACAAAAGGATTAATATTACGTGGAAATTTCCCCGTTTAGTCGATATTTACTTTACGCGTTTAGAACCACGGCGCGGGGGATTTCATCAGAGAAGGGACGGCCGTGAATAAGACACCAGACACGAAAGCAGTGACCGTCAAAGCTCCAGCCGACATGCGCGGGCAGTTGGAGAAATGGGCTTCGGACAACTGTACGTCGCTGACGGCGGAATTTGTCAGGGCGGTTCGCGAGCGGGCGCAGCGCGAGCAGGCGGGAGCGGCGGCCTGATGTCTCGCGGCCCGCAAACCTTCCGCCAGTCCGACGTCACCAAGGCCTTGAAGGCCGTGATGGCGGCCGGGCAGAAGTGGGCGCGGGTTGAGATCGAGGTTGGGAAGATCGTTGTCATCGCGGGCAAGCAGGAGCACCATTCTGGCACCGCCGCAGAACTGGATCGAGAGCTGGCGGAATTTGAGGCTCGCCATGGTGCAGGTTAATCTCAAGGGAATAGCCAAGGTACGCGCCAAGGGGCGCACATACTGGTATGCGTGGCGTGGCGGCCCTCGCCTTCGCGGCGAGCCCGGCACGCCTGAGTTCATGGCCTCCTACAACGAGGCCGTCGAGAGTCGGCGTGCGCCCGACAAGAGCCGCTTTCGTTTCGTCGTGACGGACTACAAGGCGAGCGCGGAGTACAAGGGGCTCGCCGAATCGACGCGAGAGCAATGGGGCAAGTGGCTGGACAGGATTGCCGACTATTTTGGTGATCTCAGCATCGCGCAATTCGATCGGCCAGGGAAAATCCGTCCTGTGATCCGGCGCTGGCGCAACGAGTGGGCCGACACCCCACGCACCGCCGACTATGGGCTTCAGGTGCTGTCGCGCGTCGTCGCCCATGGCGTCGATCCGCTCGGCAAGATCGCGGGCAACCCCTGCGAGGGCATCAAGCACCTCTACAACAACGATCGGTCGGAAATCATCTGGATCGACTCCGACATCACCCACATCAAGGGAACCTGCTCGGCCGAGATCGCGCACGCCCTCGATCTCGCCGGCCACACTGGCTTGCGGCTCGGCGACCTGCTTCGCTTGTCCTGGTCGCACGTCGGCGATGACGCTATCGTGCTGACAACGGGCAAGAGTCGACACAAGCGCGAGGCCATCATTCCCCTGTACGATGCCTTACGTGCGGTGCTGGCGCGGATTCCGAAGCGGGCGACCACGATCCTGACCAGCAGCAAGCGGCGCCCTTGGACGGCCGACGGGTTCGGCAGCTCATTCAACAAAGCCAAGATCGACGCCGGCATGTCGGAGCGTGATCTACATTTTAACGACCTGCGCGGCACTGCGGCGACGAAGTTCTACATCGCCGGGTTCACCATGCGCGAGATCGCAGAGACCTTGGCGTGGGAGGAGGAGTCGGTCGAGAAGATCATCCGCCGATATGTCGGACGCAACGCCGCGATCAAGGCGCGCATCAGAAAGTTAGAGGCCAGAGAGTGAACGAACCCTGCAAAACCGCCTGCAAAACCGTCCGGTCAGCTTCGGCTAAGTGTTGGAGCGGGCGAAGGGAATCGAACCCTCGTATGCAGCTTGGGAAGCTGCCGTTCTGCCATTGAACTACGCCCGCGGAGCGATCTTTTGATCTGTCAGGCACCTGCCAGGCGCCGGCTCGTTTATCATCTTTAGCCGAACGGCTTTCCCGCGTCTATTGTTGCCCCAGGAACCATGGCGGTTGGATTGAGAATGATCCGAGCAACCATTGTCGTTTCCCATCACGTTAAATGCGAAAAATGCGAATAGTTGCGTAGCTAGCATCGGTCCAGAAGAACTCGTGAATGGCAATTACGTCACAGCCGTCTGCCTTGGCAACCCCCATTGCTTCGACCGTAAAGCTCTCGCCTGCAAGAATGATCGGACCGCGCGGACTTGGTAGTTTGCTCAGCGCATGGGAAACCGAACGCCCAGTGACGACGCCGTTAGGGAATTTGAGGACGAATGCGTATTTGGCCACCTTGGGATTTGCAGTGTATTCCATGGCCAGCCTAGGACCGATTGCCTTTTTCATCGAAGGGGCATCAGCCGGGACGTCGACAATGACAGATGGCTTTAGGGGCATCCTAGCCTCGCGTGTTCGCCGCGCGTCGATTTCATCTTTGTCCTTGGTAAATTCGAACGGTTAGGTTCACGTTTCGAGGGCAGATCGGCCTTCTGTTGATGCCTTCCGATCAGTTAAGTCTTGTCTGATCCGACCTGTTAAACTTGAGCGATTAGGTCCGACTTCCGGGCTTGTCCCGGCTTTCCCGCGTCCATTGTTGCCCCGGAACAATCATCAGCGGCACTGCGCTAGATTCGCTGACCATTGGGCCAGCGGTACTCGCTTCGATGACCGCGCCGCGCTTCCTTTGCAAAGGCATCCCTTTTGGCCTTGGAGCCGAATTTTTCCTCGACCTTTCCTTTCTCTTTTATGATCGCATAGCCGCCCCTGGACAAAGCGAAGGGGCGCTTGATGAGCCCGAGATGATCGTACCTGGTTCCCGCCTGGTGTGAGAAGGGCTCGAACCAAGCCGGGTGGACGAAATTCGAAATCTGCAGGCCATTGAAGACAAAAGATGCGTCCTCTACCGGATCGACGATTTCATAAGCGTGCAATGTGCCGGTTTCGTTTTCCGCCCAAAGATTCGCAATCGGATCGACGGCCATCTCGAACAACTCGTGACTAGCGGTAACGCTTATTGGCTCATTGTTGGCTTTGGAGTCGGCGACAAAGACGAATGCCACCGGCCGTCCGTTACGAGTCAAGCCATGATACCCGAGCTTTTTCGCGCTCGATGCACTATCGACATACAAGAGCTGCCAGTCCGAAGCGCCTGGACTGTTCGTGTTGTATAGCCTGAGTGGAACGCCCCAGATGGGCAGAAACTCTTGATCGCAACAAGCTTGCAGCGTGGCCGTAAGCTTGCGCAGCGACACGCCTAACCCGATTTTCGACTTGTCGATGCAGGCAACGGTGACGGGTTTGGCTCGTCGAATGGGAACCCGTGCGGCACTCATCGAAGGTCCGACCCCACGTCGTTACGAGTCAGCATCCGATTGTTGCCTCATACAATGTGGCAATCGTCGTAAAAGCCTGTGTTGGGATCGTAATAGCAAACGATATGAGGCCCACTCGCGGTAGCCGTTGAGGCTCTCGCGAACTGCCATTTGCCCTTTTGCTTCAGCATGACCCACTTCTTCTTTTCGTTGAGCGGGGGTTTTGCCTTTGCTTTCTGGTATTTGCCTTTTGCGTGCTTGGCGGTTTTCGGAATTTTTTGAGGTTGGTTTGCCATGGCTGATTCCTATCGCGACCGCATTCGCGCCGTCGGTTTGGAGGGTTCAATGAGGTGCCAGTCCCTGGATCGATTGACTTACGGCTGATCCAATTTCCGTTGCTTGATGAGAATTGGCGGCGGCTGTCGAGAGCATGCCCTTCTGCATTGGTCCGAATGTAATGATCAGTTCCTGCGTCCGGTCGCGCCCCGCCGCCAGCAGCGTTGGACTCGTATTGGCGCTAATTCGAACAAGCTTCCATTGCGGGTTGATGTTTCCATTCGACACGATCTCGAACTTGACATCGTGTGTAATGGCGTTTTGCGCCGTCGAGTTGTTGGCGTAGTTTATGACGCCGATGCCGTAAGGCAGCAGGGCGGCGGAGAGCCAGTCGTAGAGCTTCAGATCGCTCTGTATGAAAAGATCGGCAT
>Ga0306921_10008546_pt1 | contig 10821 bp, 11 predicted proteins | sample sta12Cox44000080_FD_203760 | JGI IMG/M metagenome (GOLD analysis project Ga0306921, IMG submission 203760) | Lab enrichment of tropical soil microbial communities from Luquillo Experimental Forest, Puerto Rico - statoxic.12C.oxic.44.000.080 (v2)... | ecosystem: Environmental > Terrestrial >...
CGGCGTCTGTTTAAGGCAGCCACCGCAACCATTGCACTGCTCCAGGTTCGCAGTGAAGGAACCGTCCTTGGCCGCAAATGCGAGCACCGGCTCAATGGACAATTTGTACGAATGACCCGCGCCCAGGCGCAGCAGATGGTCGATTTTGTAGCGGCCGTCCGTAATAATTTTTCCCGGATTAAACAGGCTGTCCGGGTCGAAAGCCTGTTTGATTTCCCGCATCACCTGGTACAACTCGTCACCCACCTGCGCTTTGAGAAACTCGGTGCGGGCGATACCAACGCCATGTTCGCCGGCCAAAGTACCCTTGAATTGCGAAACCAGCGCGGCCACTTCGTCGGCGATTTGCCGGTACTTTTTTAAATCGGCGGGACTGCGCAAGTCGAGCACCGGACGCAAGTGAAGCAATCCCGCGGCCGCGTGGCCGTAATAGGAGGCCTGCACGCCGGCCCGCGCCACCAGTTTCTGCAGGCCGGCAAAGTAGGCCGGCAAATCCCGGGGACGCACCGCCGTGTCTTCGACAAAACAGGCCGGCTTGGCGGCGCCCTTGCATCCGGTCAGTAACGACAATCCGGCCTTGCGCATGGCCCACACCAGGTTGGCCTCAGCCTCGGTCCGCAGGATCACTCGGCGGTGACCCAACCGGCGTTTTTCCAGTTCCGCGAGCCGGTCGCGGGCGTCGTCAAAAAATTCGACAATCAAAATGGACTCGCAGGATTTGACATCGAGTTCGAGCAGGTCCCGGGCAGCCTGGAACTCACGCTGGCCGCGGGTCTGGTCGAATAACAGGCTGTCCAGATGCTCAACGGCTGCCGGCATCAGATCGAGCAATTCGGTGGTCGCCTGCATCGCTTCGGCCGCGGATGAAAAAAAGAGCAGGCCGACGCCGCGCTCGGGAGGCAACGGCATGATTTTCAGGTCTGCGGAGATGATGGCCGCAAGAGTTCCCTCGCTGCCGGAGAGGATGTGAACCAGGTTGCCGGGTTCGTTCGCGGCACGCGCCAGCGCGTAACCGGGCCAGCGCTTTAATAGACCCGGGGGAAAGCGTTCGCCGATTTGCAGCGCGTTGAGGGTCAGCAGGTCTTCAATCAAATTCCGTTGCCGGGGCAGGTTGTCGCGGTCAGGGCCCACTTTTACCGTCTCACCGTTGGCCAGCACGATTCTCAACTCGCTCACGTGCATGCCCGTCGTGCCATAATAGGGTGCGTAGGCGCCCGACGAATCACTGGCAATCATGCCGCCCAGCGTGGCGCGCGAACTGGTGGCCACATCCGGGCCGAAACAAAAGCCCTGTGGCCGGAGAAAATCGTTCAGTTGATCCAGAACGACACCGGCGCCGACCCGTATGGTACGGTTTTCCGGGTTGAATTTGCTGATGAGCCGGTTGAAGCGCGCGAAATCGATGACCAGGCCCTCGCCCACCGCCCCGCCGGCCAATCCCGTGCCGGCGCCGCGCGGGATTACCGAGACGCCCGCCTGGGCCGCCGCCTGGATAATGGAGCTGGCCTGGGTCGCGTTCTTCGGAAAGGCCACTGCCAGGGGGACGATCTGGTACGGCGATGCGTCGGTGGCATAAAGCTGCCGCGTCAGATTGTCGAAGGCGACTTCACAATTGGCCGCATTCAACGTGGCCATCTGCTGGGCGGGCATCATAATGAACGCCCATAACCTATCGGCGTGACCCGGCGTTGACAATGGCATTAACTCGGCGCAGTTAACGCCCGAAAGCCCTTAAACCCGGTCCATGGAAGGAGGACCCGTTTATGCGGGAAACGGAAACGGTGCGGCGGAAGGAATCAGAGGGAAAGGTGGAATCAGTCTAGCCCAGTCGCCAGACGATGCGCGCCTTGTTCAGGTCGTATTGCGACATTTCCATTTTCACCCGGTCGCCGACGGTCAGGCGGACGAAACGCTTCCGCATCTTGCCGGAAATGGTCGCGAGCACCTGGTGTTTGTTGTCCAGTTCGACGCGGAACATCGTTCCCGCCAGCACCGAAGTGATGCGGCCTTCAACTTGTATGTGTTCTTCCATGCAAAAAATGGCTACGCGACGAAATAACGCGGGGCGACGCCCTGTTCGAACGTCGCCCCGCCAGATTAATAGTGGTGACTAATAACGATCCCGATGGCCGCCACCGCCGCCACCACGAAAATCACGGCGCGGGCCGCGGTCGCCTCGTGGACGCTCTTCTTTCGGGCGCGCGATGTTGACCGTCAACGTGCGGTCGGCCAGTTTGGCACCGTTCATGGCGGCAATAGCTTTTTGCGCTTCTTCGGGCGTGGACATGGTGATGAAGGCGAAGCCACGCGAACGTCCGCTCATCCGGTCCATCATGAGGTTGGCTTCCACGACGGTGCCGTGGGCCGCAAATGCCTCCTGCAACTCATTTTCGGTTGTGTTGAAGGAAAGATTTCCAACAAACAATTTCGTGCTCATCTTGAGGATTTACTGTTCAAACCAGCTGCCTTTCGCGGACCGTTCCCGAATGCCGGGTTTCAAATCATCACTGAACAAGGTTCACCTGAGGATTTTCCATGACCGTAAGAGACAAGTTATACACAGAGCTTGTGAATAATAACGAAATCAAAATTGCGTGGCAAGATAATTTGGAGATGTTGAGCCACAAGCTCTTACGACGGCTTTGGTCGGGGCAGGCGATTGATTATCACCACAGGAACCGGCTTGCCTGTTGAATCACAGCGTCGGAGAAAAGAACAGGAAAACCGTGAGGAAAAGTATCGCGCAAAGAACCAGCGCAATGGCTATTCCCGTAATCACGTTTCCCACCTGGTTTCTGTTCCAGTGAACCATATCTGTTTCCGGAACAACTCCGTAACACAAGTTTCCGGCGAAGTAAGGCGAAAAACGTGAAATTTATTAACAAGTTATCCCCCGTCCTTGAAGTTACGACAAATGCCGGGCCTGGCGTTTGGGCAGGTTATCCCTGCCTTCGCGCAAGGGAATCACAGTCAGCTCCCGGGGAAGTAAGTCCTTGAGGAAGCTCGGTTTGTCGCGGCGACCGCCGCGTTGGTAGTCGCGCCAAAGAATTTCGGCGACTTGCCTCCGTTCGAGCCGGAGTTCGCCAGTGAGAAATTCGAACAGTAATTCCATCAGTCGGACCAACGCAATGCCGTCCGGGCGTCCGGTACGGGCATAAACCCATTCGCTGAAATGGAGGAAGCGGTAAAACGGAGACGGTGGGGCGAAAGTCCCTTGAGCCCTGAATTCATCCGAACGAACCAAAGGATTGGGCTCGACGGAGTCTCGCCCCACCGATTTAGACCAAATCAACGGCGTCGATTCGACAAAGTTACCGCTGTTGCCAACCAGATCCCAGTAGCGTGCAAAACGCCGCAGCTTTTGCATCGTCGCAAATTCAATCAGCTTGTTCTGCAGGATTTCGTAGGGTGGATGTGGATTGTACACCATGTGCCACCCGGTGTCGTGCCGGACAATCGGTGTGCCGCGGAGCCGTTTTAAGATGCCCACCTGGATTTCCTGCGGACCGAGTGCGATGAGTTGGTCGAACCCGGCAGCGAAGCTTTCCAATGTTTCACCCGGCAGCCCGGCAATCAAATCCGCATGGATGTGGACGCCGGTTTTGCGTCGCAGGAAATGGAAATTATCGGCCAGTTTTTCGTAATTCTGTCGCCGGCTGATCAAATGACTGACTTCCTCGTTGAAGGTCTGAATGCCGACCTCGAATTGCAGAGCGCCGGGCGGGAATTTGGCGATGATTTCACGCAAAGATTCCGGCAGGCGATCGGGAATCATCTCGAAATGAAAGAAATGGCCGGGTTGATAGCGCTCCCGGAAGAATTCGAGAATCGTTTTGCTGACGTTGACGTTCACGTTGAACGTGCGGTCAACGAACTTGAACTGCTTTACACCGCGGTCCAGCAACCGTTGCAGTTGGTCAAGCAAAACGGGCAGGGGAGCCTGTCGGACCGGAATATCGAGCGACGACAGGCAAAATTCACACGTAAAGGGACAACCGCGTGATGCCTCCACGTAAATGATGCGGTGCGCAATATCGTCGTCGGTATAAAGGTCGTAGGGCAGGGCAAGTTGGGAAAACTCCGGCACTTCGGCAGGAATGATTTTGGGCAAACGCTCACGCCCGCCTTCACCCATCCGATGGGAGAGGGTGTCCAAAGGACGGGTGAGGGCAATTGGGTCGCCCAGCAGCGCACGACACACCTCGGCGAATTTCAGGTCCGCCTCGCCGCTGATGACGTGGTGGGCGAGCTGGACAATCTGCTGTTGCTCGGTCTCATAACTGACTTCCGGACCGCCGAGGATGATTTTGATGTCCGGCCGGACGCGGTTGATGGCGGCGATGACTTCGGTGGTTGGCTCAACGTTCCAGATGTAAATGCCGAAGCCGATGATTTTGGGATTTTGCGCGAGCAGGGCTTCCGCGATGTCGAGCGGGCGCTGATTGATGTCGAATTCAAGGAGTCGGGCGCGCGATTTGAGGTCGGCCAGATTCGCCAGCAGATAGCGCAGGCCGAATGCGGCGTGAATATATTTCGCGTTGAGCGTGGTTAAAACAATGTCCGCCACGCTCCCAGTCTAACAATCACGGGGACTGAGCGCAACGGGGCACGAATTTATGGACCACCAGGACCGTCAGAGGGATTTGTTACAAGACTGTTACGGAACGGACGTTGAACAACCCGGCTTCTTAAGTTAAATTGTCAGCAATCGACGAAGGGAAACCTTCAGTTACCAGTTCATGAGAAGTTTTTATCTCTGCTTGGGAGTCTTGTTGGGAGTACACCAATTGTCGCCACAAACCGTGGGCGACCTTCATGCTTCCGTTGTTAAAGACAATAACGCGACAAATGCGCCCTTGTTTTTGTCAATCACAGGCGAAGGTCGAGTTGTGCCTTTCCATGATGGAGAGATGCTGCAGGTCGGACGCAAATACATAATGGCCGCAATTCCAGATCGTGACTATGTGTTTACAAATTGGACTGAAGTTCAGGTGCTCATTTTAATTACCTCCGTTACGAATAACGGTGAGACATTTCCAACGACCAACACCGTCGAGGTGCCTTTGGTATCTACCAATAATCCGGTTCTAAGATTTACCCAACAGTCTGTTAATGTGCTTTTCAGCAGTCCTGACTCCTCACTCACCGAAAGTACAGAATGGCGGGCGAACTTCGTGCCCGGTCGAAGGCCGGGTTCCGACAGGGGTTGGTGGCCAAGACGTTAGGATTGAATTCGACGGGATTGGCCGACTTCCAATTTTCATTCGACCCGGCGCGGCGAGCTGGTTAGCCTGTCAGCAACCTTTTTGCATTTGTTTTTACGCTATACAGCAAGCTGGAAAACGGGCAAAAAATAACCTGCCTTTTTGCATCTTTCTTTTGCGCTATACACCGAGCGCAAAAAAAGGCAAAAAATAACCTATGACACCCGACGACATTTTACTGGAAGCGGAAGACAAGATGATCAAGACGGAGCAGGTGGTCGTCAACGAATTCGCCGGCGTGCGCACGGGCAAGGCCTCGGCTTCGCTGGTTGAAAACATCACGGTGGAGGTCTATGGCTCGCAAATGCGCATCCGGGAATTGGCGGGCATTACCACACCGGAACCGCGCATGCTGGTGGTGCAACCGTGGGACATGAACTCTTTGCACCCGATTGAGAAGGCGATTCAGAAATCGAATATCGGACTGAACCCTACGATTCAGGGCAAAATCATCCGTCTGGTGTTCCCGGAATTGAGCCAGGAACGGCGGCAGGAGTTCGTCAAACTCATCAAGAAAATGGCCGAAGACGGGCGTGTGGCTATCCGGCACGTGCGCCGCGATGCCATGGAGCAATTGAAGAAGCATGCGCACGACAGCGGCATTACCGAGGACCAGGAAAAACAGGCGGAAAAGGATTTGCAGAAGCTGACCGACCAATACATCGCCAAGATCGACGAGCACGTCGGGCACAAGGAGAAAGAAATCATGACCGTCTAGGGATTAATGATTTGCGATTGATGATTTGATGATGAAAGGGTGGGGCGACACTCCGTCGAGCCTAAATTTCCAGTGCCTTCATTCTCCGTTAGGGCTCGAGAGACTCTCGCCCCACCATAAATACTAAATGGCTTAACGGGGCGGGCTGTTGGTGGCCGATTCAAATCGAATTACCGTCTCTCCGGGTTTGGCATAACCAAGCTTTTCGCGGGCAAGCCGCTCGACGGCGTTGGGATCATTCCGCAGTTCGTCAATCTGGGCCTGAAGTTGTTTGGATTTGGCCTCTTCAATCTGCAATTGGGCTTGCAGTCGCAGGATGTCCGCGCGCATCCGTTCATTTTGTTGAATCAGTGGCAGGTTCCACATGGCGATCAGGAGCAGGATGGCAATGACGACCAGGGCGAAAGCGCCGATGGTTAATTTGTTCCAGATGCCGAGGTTTACGTTCACGCGTCGAGTAAAGCACGGGCGCTAGGTGGGCGGAAGCAGATTATTTGGCAAAGGTCTTCCACGCTTTGAGCCTGCCGTCGGTACCGAACGTCAAACGCAGAAAATGGGCCGGCACGTATGTTTCTGTGTAAACGGGTGTGGCCGGGCCAAAATAGGAACCGGGCGGCAGAAAATACGGTTCGGGCGCGACCATGACCCGGCTGGATTGCGTAAGCCATTCATCCACGCTGGTGCCATCGGTCAGTTTGGCGGTCTTGTCCGGCGGCCCCAAATCAGTAATCGCCTGGTCGCGGGTATAATGTCCGACCAGCGCCTGCCAATCCACCCTGGGTGTGGTGCATCCCGTGAACAGAAACAACGCCAGCAGGACCGATGCAGCCCGTTTCATAAGGAGAAACCTACACCCGTGGCACGTGAAGGCAATCCCGCCTGCAGGACGCCGGATTCAGTTGTCAGGACCGGCATAAATCGGTATTACTGCAACCGTGGAAACGTCGTTGCAAAAGGATTTGCTGGACGCGCTCGTCCAATTGGACGTCGCGGTCAAGGCCTTGCCGTTGGCCAACCCCAAACCCGACCTGCCGTCCCTGTTTGCGCGTATTGACAAACTGGCGAAACAATTGCCGCGCGACGCCGACCCGGCCCTGTTGCATTATCTGCACAAGAAAAGTTATGAGAAGGCCAGGCTCTTTTTACTGGGGCGGGACGCCGAAAATCAGATTGGAAACTGCGGGCACGTAAATTAGCCGATTTTCGCGCTCCGGCGCCTGAGTTATGTTTGATGATACCATCGCCGCGATTGCCACGCCGCTGGGTGAAGGCGGTCTGGCGGTCGTGCGGATTTCCGGTCCACAGGCGCTGGCAGTGGCCGATAAAAGTTTTCTGCCGGTCGGTAAAAATTCGCAAGCGCCTTCTGCCGCCGCCTCGCACACGATTCATTACGGCAAGGTTGTACGCCGCGGGGAAATCGTAGACGAAGTTCTGCTGGCCGTTCTGCGGGCGCCGCGCACGTACACGTGCGAGGACACCGTCGAAATCACCTGTCACGGCGGCATTTTGCCGGCCAAGCTTGTGCTCGATACCCTTTTGGAAAACGGCGCGCGGGCGGCCGGGCCGGGCGAGTTCACGCGGCGCGCCTTTCTGAACGGCCGTCTGGACCTGGCGCAGGCTGAGGCGGTGGCGGATGTGATTCATTCACGCACGGAGCTGGCGTTGGCCGCGGCCAATGAGCAGCTTGCCGGCAAGCTGTCGCAACGCATCAACCAGTTGCGCGACGAAATGATGCGGACGCTCGCGCATGTCGAGGCGCACATCGATTTTCCCGAGGAGGACATTGCGCCGGACACGCGGCGACAATTGCTGCAGAGTCTTGAACAGAGCGTGGCGGACATGGACAAACTGTTGCAGACGGCCAACGAAGGGCAAATTTTGCGCCGCGGGATTCGTGCGGCAATTGTGGGGCGCCCGAACGTTGGAAAATCGAGTCTGCTCAATCAACTGCTCGGACATGATCGCGCCATCGTATCGCCGATTCCGGGAACGACGCGCGACACGATTGAAGAGACGGCAAATATCCGCGGTTTGCCGGTGGTATTCATCGACACCGCCGGTTTGCGCGTGGCGCGAGACCAGATCGAACAGGAAGGCATCCGCCGCAGTTATGAGTCGCTGAACCGGGCTGAGTTCATATTGCAAGTGCTGGATGCGAGTGAGCCGCTGACCGATGAGGACGAAACATTTCTCGGTGCGTTTGCGGAGAGGAAGCGGATCCTCGTGCGCAACAAAACTGATCTGCCGAACAGGCTTGATTTTGGCGCAAACGGTCAGGCGACCGGTACGGCGTCTCCCGTGGTAGACGTTTGTTGTTTGAGCGGGCAGGGGATTGAAGCCTTAAAGGACGCCATCAAGGAACAGATCTGGTCGGGTGAAATTGGAACGGAAATGCTGCAGGTAATAATCAACTCACGGCACCAGGACGCCTTGAATCGCGCGCGGGTGTCAACGGAGCGGGCGGTTAAAGCATTGCGCGAGAACATGACGTTGGAACTGGTGGCGCTGGATTTGCGCACGGCTGTGAACGCTGTCGGCGAAATCGTTGGTAAAACCGCCACCGAAGACCTTCTGGACTGCCTCTTTAGGCAGTTCTGCATTGGCAAGTGAGGGCCGGATACACGGATCCTGCGGGCCTGCTCGTAACCATCTGCACATCAACGGACAATCGATCGATAAAATAGACAAGATCCTGGATGCTGAAATCGCATGCATTATTTTACTATTTTTGCACTGTTTTGTGACAAAAAATGTCTTGACTTTGGATGGGTTTATACCCATAACGTTAAAAAAGAAAACCCTATAAAACCAAGCAACGCCATGAAGATTTGGAAAGAGTCTTTCGTAAGCAGGGTGAGGTTGTGTCAAGGTGTGTTCATTGCGCTTATAACCGGCGGGTTGGCCGTACAGAGCGGGGCAACCATTTACACAATGACGAGCACTGCTTCCGGCGTGACCTATACGGCGGGGTTTGACACGACCAGTAGCGCGTTGACGAGTTGGCAGGCGAACGGCGGGCCGAATCAGTTAAGTCTTCAGTCGTTGTACTACAGTGTGGCCAACGGAGTGGTGAACCCGTTGACCGGTGCCTCGGTGGTCACGCATGGGGCGGCGGCCATAACGGCCAACTATACCGTTGCGGGTGTCATCGGCGTGGCCGACTCCATTACCCTTAACGGCAATACCCTGGGCGAACAGATCAAGTTCACGAATCTGTCCGGCAGCGCGACGACGTTGAGCCTGTTTCAATACTCGGATTTCATTTTGGGAGGCGCCGCGGGAGGCCAGACGCTGAACATGATTATTAACAACAGTTCGCAGTCCACCGCCAATCAGAGTGGCGGGGGCGCGTCGCTGCAATGGCAGGGCCAGCTGACCGGCGGCACGGTTGAAGTGCAGGCGAATAATACCGGAGCTCCCTTTGGTCCTTTTAACGGGTCTGCCACCGCCCTGCTCAATACCCCGTTGAGTGCGACGGGAAATGCGGTTTTTGGTTACGAATTTGATGCGATCAACCTGGCAGCCGGCAATTCGCTGACTGTCAGCGAAACCTCGCTGATTCTGGTGCCTGAACCTGCCACGATGGGGCTGATAGCATCGGGGTTGTGCTTTTTATTCCCGCTCTGGCGTCGGTGGAGGAGCTGAAATTTGACATTTAATTTGTACTGCGGTAACTAAATAAACAACAGTCAGAGGATTTATGAATCGCGATAATGAAGCTGTCCGCTATCTGAAACGTTCCCTAGTTGCAAGCCTGCTTGTGACAGGACTTCTATGTGTACCAGCCAAAGGTACCGCTCAAAATATCACGATGACCGACGGAGGATCGACGGCGACGATTAATCCCGGTAACGGCACGGGTAATTTGGGGATGAACAACTGGAGCGTGCTGAATCAGAATCAGCTGGCCCAGCAGTGGTTTTGGTACTCGGTGAACGGGGCAGCGGCACAGCCCATCAACAATATTGGTGGAATGACGCATAACCTGAACGGGCTTAACGACCTGACCCTGGGATATGCAAACGGGCAACTGTCAGTGAATATTGAATATGTTTTGTCCGGTAACGGCACTGGTTCGGGGAGTGCTGACTTGCAGGAGTATATAACGGTTCTCAATACCGGCAGCCAGTCGCTCAACCTGACCTTTTACCAGTATTCCAATTTCAACCTGCTGGGAAACAACCAAAATTCGGTTCACATTGCCGGAATTCCTTTTAATGCCGGTGATCCTTTTAGCGGTTATACTGGAGCGCAGCAAACGACCGGCGGGCCGGGCGGGAACGGTCTGGCGGAGGTCATTGATGCGCCCTATGCAAATTATGCCGAAGCCGCGCTGCTTGGACAGACACTGGGCAACCTCAACGGGCCCAGTTATTATACGCTTAATGACAATACCACGGCGGGGCCGGGTGACGTCACGTGGGCGTTCCAATGGAACACTGACCCGCTTGCTCCTGGTGCCTCGTTGAACATCACCAAGGACAAAGGTTTGTCCATTCAAATTGTTCCGGAACCGACAACGTTGGTGTTCATTGCGCTGGGTGGAAGTGCACTGGGTTTGGTTTTCCGACGCAAGATGTTCTAAGAACAGGATTGGGTCTTTTACGATAAAAGAATGGCGGATAGAGGGCCGGTCTTTGACCGGCCTGTTTTTTTGCCATCGTCGTTTTAAAATTCTGTTATGAAAGCGTTGCCACCCGGCAGAAAGAGTACCCGGTTTGCCGGATGGCATCGATGTATGCAGAGCGGATTTCGTCGCAGAATGCAGGGAGTATGGGTGGCAATTTTGTTGAGTTCCATTTTTCCTGGCAAACTACAAGCGGGAGGGAGCGGCCTGAA
>Ga0306921_10008547_pt1 | contig 10820 bp, 8 predicted proteins | sample sta12Cox44000080_FD_203760 | JGI IMG/M metagenome (GOLD analysis project Ga0306921, IMG submission 203760) | Lab enrichment of tropical soil microbial communities from Luquillo Experimental Forest, Puerto Rico - statoxic.12C.oxic.44.000.080 (v2)... | ecosystem: Environmental > Terrestrial > Soil...
CCTCGGGGAGCGGCCGCATGGATCTGTCGCCCGAGCTCGTGCGGTTGTTGGGCGATCTGTCCAGGACGGCCGCGCGAACGAGCACGCCGTTCATCACAACCTTCTTCGGCAATCCGTATGTCGCGGCGGCCGCGCCGGAGCTGCCGGCCGTCCTCTTGACGTATGACTTCTACGATCTTGCCGAGCTGTCAGCCGTCCGCGCGATTGCCGGCGAATCGCCAATCTCGGGCAGGCTGCCGATTGCGCTCCCCGGATTGTTCCCTGTCGGCCACGGGCTCGATCGGCGGGCCAAGTAGCCGGCTTCTTGTGACGGTCATCGTGCGAGACGACTAACGGTCATCATGCTTCGTGACAAGCTCCTTGCGCGAATGGCCGACATGGGCGATTCCCCCGATTATCGACGGCTCGCCGAGGAGGTTTTGGGGGTTCGGGGAGCGCCGCCCGACCTGGCGCGACGGCTCGTCGACCAGGCCCTGGTTGTCGAGGACCGCCGTACCACCTGGCAGCGGGCGGGTGAACGAATCTGCAGGGCGGCGCCGGCCGCTGCCGGCGTGTACGTGCTCAGAGACAGCGAAGGCACAGCGCTGTACGTCGGCAAAGCCATCAACCTCCGCCGGCGCCTTCGCGCGCATTTCTCGTCCAAGCGTTGGCAGTCTCTGAAGCCCGAGTTGTCGCGCGCCGCGAACGCCGAGTGGACGATCGTCGGTTCGGAGCTCGAGGCGCTGCTGCGTGAAGCGATGCTGATCGCGAAGCTGAAGCCGGCCGTCAACGTGCAGATCGGGTCGCCCGGTCTGTTGACACGCGTGTTGCCGCGCGCGCTGGTCCGCGATGTAGTCGTCGTCGTGCCGTCGGCCGAGAGCGATTCCGTCGAGCTCGTTGCTGCCCGTGTTGACGGACCGGTCGCGATTCAGCGAACACGTCGAAATGGCGCCGATCTCGCGGTTCACTCGAGACGCATCCTGAAGTTCTTTCGCGGTGTGCTGATGCCGGTTCGCTTCTCGTTTGAGGGCTCGACTGTCCTCGCACCGCTCGTTTTTTCATGGCTCGTGGGTCGGGGCGCGAACGCGACGCGTCTTGATCCGGCCGAGATTCCGTCGGCGAAGGAGCTCGCTAATCGGCTGGCTGCGCTCTTTCGAGACGAGCGGCTCTTTCACGAGCGTCTGGAACAGTGGTAAGCTCTAAGTTTCGTCCGACGAGATTGTTTCGTCGCGTTCCTCGCTCGGGGCCCTTAGCTCAGTTGGATAGAGCGTCTGGCTACGAACCAGGAGGTCGCAGGTTCGAGTCCTGCAGGGCCCGCCAAATCTTTGTGTACCAATCACTTCTACGCTTGAGCTCGCGATAACGACCGCTTGGTTGAAACAACAACGCTGACTGCCGTAACTAATCGCAAGCTAAGAGTTTAGCGAAGCCGTCCACGCCACGTTAGGGTCTAACGGCGGAACCGACGCCTCGACCGGCCACGTTGAATCTTGTCATTGACGTCCTCGGTCCATCAAGCGTCTAAACGATCTGCCTGCGTTGAAAACAAACGCTTTCCGGAACCGGTGGACGAACATCGTGAGACGACGACTGAATCGCGCGAAAAAGTGCAGAATGTCTATGGAGTCAGCTCTGTTGGGTCTCCCACTGCAGAGACCTTGTCCAGCTCCCAGTCGCGGCCTGACAACGAATTCGAGACGGACAGGTCCGCGCGTGTCGCGACGTCGCTCCGTCTTCACGCCGGCCAGTTCGATGCGCCAGTCGATGACCCCAAGCATCCGGGCGAGTGCCGTCAGGGAGCGCAGCGCGCAGAGGTGGCGGTTGATGGAGCTCGGCGCCATGCCGGCCTTTTCGAGATGACTCCGGAAGTGCAGCACCGTTTCATGAGCTGACGCCGTGGCCTGTTGAAAGAACCACTCCAACGCCTCTGACACTTTCAAGATTGGCGAGATCGCGAGCGCCCGACTCACGAAGAGGGCGAACTCCCCCATGTCGCACTGGTAGGCCGCGATCGTGTGCGGACTCTTGCTCTCGAACCACGCCCGCAGGATGGTTTCTGCCGTGTGTTGGCGACCACCCGCCAGCAGCCGCGGTGACGCCGGCAGCGTCGAGCGGGCATTCCGGCCACGCACAAGAGCGGTTGCGGTCATCGCGCACCGCCCTGAGGCCGTCGCCGTGCCTTCCGAGCCGTTGCCATCGTCGCCAACGGCTCTCCGATCGTCAGCGCGACGAGCTCTAAGCCGACGAACGCACCGAACAGGAAGACGGCCTCGCTCAGGTCCGACTGCGCCAACACCGCCGCGGTCCAAATCTGCTCGTGCTTGTCGTAGTCGAGCCCGTCGAGCGTGTGACTCCACTGCTCGTTGATGGCCGCTTGCTTCGGGTGGATCAGCCGCGCGGTGTTGGCGATGTGCTCGCTGAGGTCGTTGTCGGCGTCAGCCTTCGGGAAGATGGTCCCACCGGCGAGGAGAAACCGGTGCGCGTCCGCGCGGATGCGGGCGATGATGGCGTCAGACACCTCCGGGCTGTTGATGGGGAATTGCTTCGTCATCGGGAACCTTTCTGCGTGCGGTGCACGCGTGCCAGGGCGGCGGGCTCCCGATACAATGACGGGCAGCCTGCGCGCTCGGGCCATTTCCGAGTGCCAGGTTAGGAGCCGTCGCGGTGTTAGCGCACCGTGACGGTTCCGCTTGAACGTCACATAATCATGCGCCGAATAATCGCACTGTCAAGGGAGAAGAAAGAGCGTACCGCTCTCGTTACGAAGGGGGACCGTATGAGGTGCAGCATGATTAACCAGCGGATGCTCGTGTTGTGCGGCATCGTCCTCGTGGGCGTTGGCTCAGCGTGGTCGCAGCAGCGCGGCGGTGTGTTGAAACCGAGCGACGGCGAGCGTCTGCCAGGTGAACGACAAACGATCATCAAAGCCAGTCCGCGAAGTGGTACACAAAACGTTGAGCTGTTTCGGGACACGATGCCCTCGGGGACATCCACAGGTGTGCATGTCCATCGCCAAGCCGATGAATTCTTTTATGTCATCAGCGGCAAAGGCCTCGCGTCCATCGACGGCACCGAACTGCCGGTCGAAGCCGACGACATCGTCTTCGTGCCCAGAGGGCATAACCATGGGGTGAAGAGTTCGGGACCGATGCCATTAGAACTTGTATTTCTCGTTGACCGACCTGGATTGGCGAGTGATTTCCGAGAGAGTCGCTCGGAAGCCCTTGTCAGGGAAGCGACGGTTGACCCTCGAAGAATGGAACCGTATCAGTGAGAAATACGGAACTACTCACAAGGCTATCGAATGAGCTTTGGTGACGACGGGGCCGATCGCGATCGCCGGTGCCTTTGTCGCGTACAAATAGACGAAAAGCCGTTTCTTATGCCCCCTGCGGCGGGCCTGTCTCTGAGTGTCCGAAAAGGAGCATTATCGGACTCAGCTCGAGAACGAACGACGTGATTCGTTCCAAATCCTGATCATCGCATCGCGACTTTCGCCCCTCGATCACAGCTCCCACTTTCGCTTTAGTACTCGCGTCGGCTCTGGACGAGCTGCCCGACCTCGACGTTGAGTGCCTCGGCCGACTGCGCTAACGCGTCGAGGAACACTGGCGCATCAGGCAGTTCCTGCGCAATCTCCCGAATGAGGCTTCACTGGGTTCGGCTCGCCTGCCGACTCTCAATTCACCGGGCGCGCATCGGTTGTCCGGGTGCCACGCCTTCCTGCAATTTGCTATCACGGACCACAAGGACCCCTCCCACGAGGACATATCTCACACCATCGGAATACTGCGCCGCGTTTTCGAAAGTTGCTCTGTCGATGACGCGAGTGGGGTCGAAGACCGCGATGTCCGCGTCGGCACTAACCCTGAGGCGCCCTTTCTGGCGCATGTCAGGGGACATCGATTCGAGGCGCTGCGCGGGCATCAGCGACGCCTTCCGGATGGTGTCCATAAGAGTGAGAGCCTTCTCTTCCCGCACGTATTTGCCGAGGACGCGCGCATAGGTTCCCGCGCCGCGTGGATGGCCCTTGCCGTTTTCCAGGATGCCATCGCTGGCGATCATGACCAGAGGATGAGAGATGGCCATGCGGACCATTGCCTCGGTGTTGTTGAACTGAATCACGAAGCCGCCTTGTTTCCGGTAACGCTCAAACGATTCACGGGTCAGGCGCTCGCCCGTGGCAGGCCATAGTAGCGTCGCGAAAGACTCCGGGCTCCGCTGTTCCCACCCAGCGTAAGCGGCCGAAGCAATGTCTGTCATCCCCGCGACATAGGGATACGCCTCGGTTGTTACATCGAGGCCATGCTGACGGGCGCCCTCAATCATTCGGAGCGCTTGGGCCGTTTTGGCCGTGGCCGCACTGTTAATATGTACGACGTGGAGCGGTGCGCCCGACACCGCCGCGTCCGTAATCACCTCCTGCAATCCCGCGACAACATCCCCCGAGCGCATGTGAACGAACACCGGGCGTCTAAACGGAGCGACCAGGTAGAACAGATTGAGAATCTCTTCTGGCGTGGCGGTCGGCGTGTACGCGATTCCCATGCCGATCCCCAACCCACCTTCCTCGAGCCCCTTGCGCACTAACGCCTCGATTTCACTCTGCTCTTGAGGCGATGCTGCTCGGTTCATCGCGGCATCTCGCGGGAGCAGGCCCCCCGTGTCCTTCATGACCGCCATCCGTGCTGGGATATGGCCAGAACTGGCGCCGAAGTTGATGAGCGATCGACCGTCCCTTGCGGCGTACCAACTGCTCACCGGAGAGGCGCCGACCTCGAGTTCGAGTGCGGTTGTGACGCCGTCCATTGCTTTATAGCGGTAATTTTCCGGCGTCTGGCCATGTGAGTGCAGGTCGATGAATCCTGGAGCAACAACGAGCCCAGTTGCGTCGATTTCAACTCTGCCGTGCAGAGGCTCGGTGGATAGCGCGGCAATTGCCCTACCAGAGATCGCGACGTTGCGCACCGCATCAACACCCGACTCCGGGTCGAGCACCCGGCCGCTTCTCAGAACAACGTCGTAAACAGTTTGCGCGGTGAGGAGAGGCGGCATGAGCGACACCGAGAGCCCCCCCGCAAGCACCGCCACGATCAACCCTGCGCCAGATGTTCTTCGACTCATGCGGCCTCCTCTCGAGCGTTTCGCCACGCTACTTCGTCGCACGAGGCGCTTCAGCTCCTCGTCGAAGTGTTGCACAACGACGAACTGCGGCGGCGCGACGATCGCACGAGATCCATCCGGTCGCTGCCGAGTGCCCAGGCGATCGCCCACACACATCGTCAGGGCTTCGACGGAGTTGCCCAGTTGAGGACCACGCGAATCGCTCGCGGGGCCCTGTTTGGCACAGTCAGCAAGAGGCGTTGCCCATCCGCCGTTACGTCATATCGGGTATTCAGTGGGCTCACGACCAAGCCGTTGGTGTCAAACAGTTTTCGCGGGACAGCCGTTGCGAACGTCGTCGACGTGGTCGTGCTGACGTCGACGGACCACACGCCGGTTGGCGTGATGTAGAAGAGTTCGCGACCATCGCCGCGCCAGTGAGGGTCGTACGCGTTGGTCCCCGAAATTGAAACCTGCCACTCTCCGCCGCCGGGAGGAAACGTTTGCACGTACACGCGCGCGCCGCCGGTTTCATACGAAATGTACGCGACCCAATGTCCGTCCGGGGAAAAACGCGCACTGTTCTCGTTCGCCGAGGTTTTCAGCACCGGGATCGGCTTCCGGTCACCGTTCATCGGCAACGCCCACACCTGCCGGGGGCTTGACGCTTCTGTATACAGGATGTACTGGCCGTCGCGGGACCAGTCAGTTGGATACTTATCGCGGTCGGTCTGCAACAGCAGCTCCTCCGATCCGGCACCACTCGCGTTCTTCAGATACAGATTGCGGACGCCGCCGTTGCGCGTGGACGCGAAGACGATGTGCTGCTGATCCGGTGACCAGATGGCATTGTCGTCAAGGGCCTGGCCGAACGTGAAGCGCGAACTCGACCCACGTTGGAGATCAACGGTCCATATGTCGCCGGTCCCGCCATGTAAGCGCGTCTCGGCAAGTCGGTCGCCACCCGGCGCGAGCGCCGCGTTCTGATGAGAACCCGCCTCTCCAATCTCGCTGAGGGGTTTGCCCGTGCGGTCGACCCAGCGAAGGACATGACTGGTGGAGCCAAGACGGTAGGCCAATACACCAGTGTCCGAGGCAGCGATGGCAGCGACTCCGTTGCCGGAGGAGTTGAGCCCAATGTCTTGCACGACAGGAAACGGGTCACCTTCTAGCTCCAACCGACGTGTGTCGAACCGCTGCGCCATCAATGTCGCGTCGCGCACGAATAACAGGTGGTCTGGTGCGGCGAAGACGCCCATGACGTCGCTCGCGACCAGCCGTCTCGTCTCCTGTGAACCTAGCGAGCCCAGATACAGCCCGGTATTCTCGGCCTTCGTGCTCCGCACAAGGAAGATGAAGTGCTGGCCGTCTGGCAAGAATTTGGGATGCAGGTGCGCCGTGTCGCCTCGTGCCCGATCGAGCGCGGTGACTTGACGCGGCACACCGCCGCCCGCCGCCACGCTGAATACCGGCCCCTCGGAAGTGGAAGCGGCAAACAGGATCACACCGTCGCGGTTCCAGGTGCCGCCTCCACCAACCTGGGCGTCGCACAACGCCTGGGAGGGTCCCCCCGACGCATCGATCTTGTTCAGCTTTCCGTCCGCGAAGAACGCCAGAAAGCGACTGTCGGCCGACCAGAACGGCAAGGGTCCGGTGGTCGCCAGTGTCGCCACAAGGATGTGCCCGTCTACCTCATCGAGCCGTCGCAGCCAGAGGGCAGGGCCGCTTGCCCCGGTAATCACGGCCACGAGTCGTGTGCCGTCGGGTGACAGGGCGAACTGGTTCGGCGCGATCGAGGTGTCCGTCACGATGTCGAAGGCGACCTTGGCATGCTCGGCGGCTCGGCGTTCCCACCAGAGCCAACCGGCCACGGCCGCTGTCACGATGAACGCGAGCAGGGCTCCATCGGCGATCACCCACGGCAGGCGGTCCCACACGGTGGCGCCTCCGGGCGTCATGGTGAGCAGCGCCGCGTCCTCCGAATGGCCGCTCAGCAAGTCGGCAAGCTCGACTCGCGCATCGCCGATCGCTTGCAAGCGATCTTTTGGCTCTTTCTTCAAGCAGCGCACTAGCAATCGTCGAACACCCGCCGGTGTTGAGCGCGGCAACAGCTGCCAGTCAGGTTCAGTCTTCAACACCGACGCCAGCGTGGTCGAAATGTCGTCCCCGTCAAACGCGCGCCGGCCGGTGAGCATCTCGAACAAGACGCACCCGAACGCCCAGATGTCTGCGCGCCGGTCCACCGTCTTGCCGCGCGCTTGCTCTGGCGCCATGTACGCGGCCGTCCCGAGGATGATCCCCGCCTGCGTCGCGTGGAGCGACAGCGTCGGCGACATCGTCGCGCCTGCCCCGGTGGACGCCGAGGGGTCAAACGCCTTCGCCAAGCCGAAATCAAGCACCTTCACCGTGCCGTCGGCGCGGACCTTGATGTTCGCCGGCTTCAGGTCCCGGTGAATGATGCCTTGCTCATGCGCCGCCTCTAACGCTTCAGCGATTTGTTTCGCAATCGGTAACGCTTCGTCGAGCGGTATCGGTCCTTGCGAGATGCGATCAGCAAGCGTGGCCCCTTCAACCAGCTCCATCACGAGCGCACGGACGCCGGTCGTGTCCTCGATGCCGTAAACGTGAGCAATATTCGGATGGTTCAACGCGGCGAGCAGATGCGCTTCACGCTCAAAACGCGCGAGCCGCTCAGGATCGTGGGCGAGCGAGTCGGGTAGAACTTTGAGCGCGACATCGCGTCCGAGCTTCGTGTCCTTGGCGCGATAGACTTCGCCCATGCCGCCGACGCCGAGCGGCGACAGGATGTCGTACACCCCGAGCCGTGAGCCAGCTGTGAGCACCATGACTACTTCGCCGGCACGAGGCGCTTCAGCTCCTCGTCGAAGCGCTCGACGACCTGGATCTGTGGAGCCGTGCTCACCGGCTGAGCAGTGGCAAACGCGGTCACCACAAAGTGCTGTCCGTCCGGCATGGTGTCGATCGGCCGAGCAGAAATCGGGCCCGCGCCGCTGAACGTTGACGTTCTGGCAGAAGTGACCGGTCTGCTGAATGCGAACGTCGGCTGCGTGGTGACGGTGACGGAGGCAAATCCGCCCCCCGACATGGCAAAGAGCTCTTTGCCGTCTGAGGACCACAACGCAACGAGGCCCGACGGCCAGATCTGATATTTCGCGCCCGTCGTGGGGAACGGCTGCACGTAGATGGCGAACCTCGATCCTTCCTCCACCGAGTAGGCGACCCATCGGCCATCAGGCGAAAAAACGGCGTTCGGAAAGATATTGGATGCCACCCCGTCAAATGGCGTACTCTTCCGGGCCGCAAGATCGAGCGCCCAGAGGGAGTGTATTTGCCCTTTCGAGACTCGGAAGAGCATCTGGCCGTCGCGCGACCACGATTCGGGCGCATGGCTGGTGCCAGGATCGGGCTTCGTCAACCGTTCAGCCGTCCCAGTCCCGTCAGCGAGCTGCAAGAAGATGCTGGAATCGCCCTCGCGATCGGATTGAAAGGCGACCCGACGGCTATCGGCGGACCAGATGGGAAAGCGATTCCGGCCCCCATACGTCAGCCGACGACTCGCGCTCGTGCCCGCGAGGTCGTACACCCAGATGTTCGCCTCATGATCATCGACAATGCCCACCGCCAGCCATTTCCCATCTGGAGACACGCGAGGGCCCTCATACGCGGCTGGCGCGAGGGCCAAGGGTTCCATGACGCCCTTTCGATCGAGCCGGGCGACCAAGAATTGCTGAGCAGAGGTCGAAACCGGACCGGGAATGTAGATCAATGATCCCGTGTCGGCAATACTGAACTGTGCGGTTCCCGTCGCACCGCCGCGCGAACGGCTCACGCCTTCGACAACCGGCACCTGTGCGCCGGTGGTCCGTAGGCGTCGCGCATCGAACGGGATCGCGTACAGCACTCCACCAATGGCATAGACGAGGTGTCCACTGGGGAGGTACCGGCCGTCGCTGCCGCCTTCGATCAATGTGGTCCGCCTGCTCGAGGTCAGCGACTGCGCCACGATCTGAGCTTTGTCCCATCGATCCACGCCCGTCCCGTGTGCGAGCGTGAAGAGCACCGTCTCGTGGTCGGGTAGCATCTGGGGGCCGTGTGCGCTTTCACCTGACGTGATCGAGATCAGCCGCTCAGGCTTGCCGCCGTTTTCAGAGACTCGGAGAATGCCTGGATTCTCGCCCCCTTGGCCAAAGAGAATCCCGGAGGCGTCCCAGCTCATGCCCACGGGATTGGCGGCTGCGCAAAGCGTGACCGCCGCGCCCCCCGTCACAGCGAGCTTGTTGAGCGTCCCTTCCGGACCCGAATAGAAAGCGATCCATCGTCCGTTTGGTGAGAAGACGGGATTTGTCACCACCCCGCCTGTCGGGGCTTCACTGCCGGGGATCGGGTGAGCCTCGAGCTCGGACAGCGCGCGCCGGTAGAGGCGGCTGTTAGCCACGTACACCACCTGGGTCCCGTCGGGCGAGAGGCCCACCAAGAGACGGCCGGGGTTCGTGAACTGCTGGCCGTCGCCGAGCGGGACCGTGAACCGCGTGACGGTGCCGGCTGGCACCTCCGGTCTGAGGCGCCACCACACGGCGCTCACGAGCGCGGCGGTGAGCAGCACGCCCGCTGCGACCGGGAGCGAGCGACGCCACAGGGACGGGCGAACCGGCGACGAACGCTCGGCGATCGGAGGGCCCACGATCGCGGGTTGGCGCATCGTGAAGAGCGCCGTTGACAAGTCCGCGACACGGTGGCGCCGATCCTTGTCCAGACAGCCCTTGAGCAACACGCAGATCGATTCAGGCACCGCAGCTGGCAAGGCTGTCCAATCAGGCTGGCTCTTGAGCACGGTCGCCAGGGTGTCACTGACATCCTCGCCATCGAAGGCTCGGTTGCCCGTGAGCATCTCGTAAAGCACGCACCCGAACGCCCACACATCGCTGCGCTTGTCGGCCGGCCGCCCTTTCGCCTGTTCGGGGCTCATGTACGCTGCTGTGCCGAGGATCACGCCGAGCTGGGTCATCGCGGGCGTGGTAATCGTTGGCGACGACGTGACATCCGCGCGCACGGCCGACGGCGGTTCCAGCGCTTTCGCTAACCCGAAGTCCAGCACCTTCACCGTACCGTCGGCGCGGACCTTGACATTCGCGGGCTTCAGATCCCGATGGATGATCCCCTGCTCATGCGCGGCTTCGAGTGCCTCAGCGATCTGTTTGGCGATCGACAATGCTTCGTCGAGTGGAATGGGGCCTTGCGCGATCCGATCCGCGAGCGTCGGCCCGTCAACCAACTCCAGCACCAGCGCCTTGATTCCGTCTGATGCTTCAAAGCCGTAGATGGCCGCGATGTTCGGATGATTCAGCGAGGCGAGGACCTGCGCTTCCCGTTTGAAGCGCGCGAGGCGGTCGGAATCTTGGACGAAGCTCTCGGGCAGGATTTTCAGGGCGACATCGCGGCCAAGCGTGGAATCGTGCGCCCGATACACCTCGCCCATGCCGCCGGCGCCGAGCGGCGCCAGAATCTCATAAGCGCCGAGCCGAGCGCCTGCCACGAGGGCCATGAGAGGGCTTCCGAGGGGCTGGCCCATTGTAGATGCCTCTCATGGCTGGGGGAAGCGCACTGGCGGCCCCGATTTGCCACCCGCCAATTCAGCATCGGCGAGCCTTCAAAATCCTTATGCGCTCCGCAACTCACTTTCGCCCCGTGCTTCAAACTTAACCCTTCAATGCACACGC
>Ga0306921_10008548_pt1 | contig 10820 bp, 10 predicted proteins | sample sta12Cox44000080_FD_203760 | JGI IMG/M metagenome (GOLD analysis project Ga0306921, IMG submission 203760) | Lab enrichment of tropical soil microbial communities from Luquillo Experimental Forest, Puerto Rico - statoxic.12C.oxic.44.000.080 (v2)... | ecosystem: Environmental > Terrestrial >...
AATCCGTGAGGCGGCCGCCAAGGTGATCTGGAGCGACGTGTACGCGCTGGCGAGGAGCCCGACCTGCGTCATCGCGGCGCGACCGACGTACAGAAACAGGAAGAAAGTCGACGCGGTGAGGCGCCCGGCGATGAGCTCCCAGGCCGCCAGCGCCAGGAGCGTCGCCTCGACGATGTAGTTGAGCACCGTCCGCGCCGGCTCCTCCGCGTGCTTGTAGGCGCCGAACTTCACGTTGACGCGGACGACGGCCTCGACGGCGCGGCGCAAGCGCGACAGCTCGAACGCCTCGGCGCCGAACGACTTCACAATGCGGATCGACAGCATGGATTCCTGGAAGCGCGCGGCCAGGTCCGCCAGTGCCGAGAACTGATCGCTCACCAGGCGTCTGATCTGGCCCCGGACCGCCCGGCTCAGCGCAGCATGGAGGAGCACGGCGACGGCCGCGGCGAGGACGAGCTTGGGGCTCGTGCGGACGAGGAGCCAGCCGTAGAACACGATCAGCAGAGGCGCCGTCAGCATTGTGGTCACGATCGTCTCGAGGCCGGCCGTCGCCGCCCCAGTGTCCTCGTAGAGATGCGACACCAGCCCACCGGTCCGCTGCTTGCTGAAGAAGCTGATCGACAGCCCGAGCAGATGGCGGAACAGATCGCGCTGGATCGCGGCGGCCGCGCGCACGCGGATCCAGAGCGCCAGGAGATAGTTTCCGAAGTCGATCCAGCCCTTCAAGAACCCGACGCCGACATAGACAGCGCACAGCACGAGAATGGCCCGGGACCGATCCTCGATCGAGGCGAACCCGACCCAGCGCAGGACGCTGGCGCCGAGATTGCGGAGCGAGAGTCCCGCGGCGGCGTCGCCGGCGCCCGCGCCGGTCGGCACACCGAGCGCCAGATCGAGGATCGGCGCCATGAGCAGCGGGAAGAGCGTGGCCACGAAGGTCGCGAGATAGCTGGTGACGAGCAGGAGTCCCACTGCGTACCAGTACGGAGCCGTGTAGCTTCGAAGGAGCCAGAATAGTCGGCGCATGTCGCCGACGCGCGTCACTTCGACCTCGCTTCGCCGCCGGCCGGCAGCGGACGGCGCAGGGTCAGAAGCTTCTCCCGCGGGATGCCCAGACGCGTCAGCTCGGCGAGATCGGGCTCCGGGCGGTCGAATGTCGCGATGACGATCGCGTCGAGCTCCTCGTCAACGGCGTGCGCGATCGGGCGGACCGGAAGACCGAGGAAGAATCCGCCCTCGTCCCGATTGAAGACGGCCAGAGGTTCCAGCCCAAATTCCTTGAGCGTGAGGTACGCGAGCTCCGCGGCCTCGCCCGGGCGGTAGAAGGCGATCCGCTTGAACCCGCGACCGTGCAGGTCGCCGAGTGCCTCACGCAACGTCTCGCGTGTGCGCCGGTAGATTCCCAGCGAGTCGCTCATGTACTCGTACGTGAGCCGGCTCTTCTCGACGAGCCCCTTCGGGGTCAGGACGTAGCGGAGTCGCTTGCGGGCGGCCGGCTTCTTCGGGAACTCGGAGATCTTGATGAGCCCCTTGCCGGCCAGGCGCTTGAGGTAGAGATTCGCCAGCCCGAGCGCCACCCCGAGCCGCTGGGCCAGGAGCCGCTGCGTGAGCGGCCGCCCCTCGCCGATAGCCGTGAGGATCTCGAGATCCCGCTCCTGGTTCCGCTCCATACAGCCGTTCAATATTTGAACATGGAATCGGTGCCCGTCAATCAAATTCGATTACGGCGGTCGGCGGCGGCTCAGCCGGCGTTCGTCAGTAGACGCTTGAGGCGGTGACGCCGGCCGCCGCAAGCGGCCAGGCGGCCCGGCGGCCCATCATCGCGCGTAGTACGCGAGCACTTTCCGCAACGCCGCAATCACGTCTTCGATGTCGCGATCCGTCATCGCCGGGAACAAAGGCAGGGTCAGAATGCGCTGGAACGCCTCCTCGGCCCGAGGGCACAGCCCGCGCCGATAGCCGAGCGCCTCGTAGTAGGGGTGCCAGTACGCGGGTACGTAGTGCACGATGGCCCCGATATTTTCCGCCTTGAGGGCCGCCAGGATCGTGTCCCGGTCGGCACGCAGCGTCTCGAGCCGCAAGAGGACGGGGAAGATGTGCCAGGCGTGTCGCACGTGAGAGCTGACGGCCGGGATCTCGATCTGGGGCATCGACGTCAGCGCCCCCAGGTACAGCTCCGCGATGGCCGACCGCCGCTTGAGGAATTGTTCGAGTCGCCCCAACTGCGAGAGCCCCAGGGCGCACTGCAGATCCGGAAGACGATAGTTGTAGCCCAGATCCACCATGCGCGAGTAGACCTCGCCGCGAGCCGCGCGCTCCCGGAAATCGGTCTCCAGGCCGTGGTTCCGAAGCCGCCGCAACCGCGACGCCAGCCGGTCGTCGTCGGTGGTGATCATCCCGCCCTCGCCGCTGGAGATGAGCTTCGCGGGGTGGAAGCTGAAGACGGTGAGATCGGCGACCGAGCCGATGGGACGGCCCCGGTGACTCGCGCCGAGCGCGTGGGCGGCATCCTCGATCAAGGACAGGCCGTGCGCGCGCGCGAGCGTGAGGAACTCATCCAGATCGCAAGGCTGGCCAGCGAAATCCACCGGAAGGATCGCCCGGGTGCGGCCAGTGATTCGAGCCGCCACGTCGGCGGGATCCAGCATCAAGGTGTCCGGGCGGATATCGGCGAAGACCGGTACTGCCCTCTGATAGAGGATGGCGTTGGCCGACGCGACGAACGTCAGCGGCGAGGTGATCACCTCGTGACCGGCCTCGACCCCGGCTGCGAACACGGCACAGTGGAGCGCGGCTGTCCCTGAATTGACCGCCACGGCGTGCTTCGTCCCCACGAACGACGCCACCGCGCGCTCGAACGCGTCGACCCGTGGGCCCGTGGTCAGCCAGCCCGACTTGAGAGCGGCCACCACCGCCTGCACGTCCTCGTCGTCGACCATGTGCTTGGCGTACGGCAGCGGTGTAGGGCGCACGGGCACCCCACCATGAACGGCGAGTGGCTCAGCCATTGGCCGTCACTCGCACGATTGAGAATCGATCCCGTTTGGCGCGGGCAGGCTTGTCAATTCGAAGGGCGGTGCTTCGCGGCGTGTCCGGGAGCCGTCGACGTCCATTCCCAACACCATGGCGAGCCGCGCCGCGAGAGTCGGTTGCGCTGGTTCGACTACTCGCCGATGACCTGGATGCTGATCTCCCGCTTCCGTGGGCCGTCGAGCTCGGCGAAGATGACCGACTGAAACCGTCCGAGCGTCAGCTCGCCGTTGTTCACGCCGACGGCGATGTTGCGGCCGAGCAGGGCCGCCCGAAGGTGCGAGTGCGCGTTGCCGCGCTCGCAATCGGAGACCCGCGGATCGTCGTGGCGATAGCCGTCGCGCTCGGGCACCAGCTTCTCCATCAGGGAGCGAAGGTCGTCGATCAGCGCACTCTGGAACTCGTTGATGAACAGTGCGCACGTCGTGTGCAGCGTGTTGACCAGCGCGATGCCGGTCGTGACGGTGAGCTGCTGGACCGCGTCGCGCACGAGCTTGGTGATGTCCGAGATCTCGGTCCGGTCGTCCGTCGACAGCGTGAACGACGTCGTGTAAACCTTCATCGCCGTGCTTTCTCCGGGGCGCGCCGCTTGGACTGTCCGAATCGCTCCCAGCCGGGCTGCGCCAAGATCAACCGTTACGATACCGACATATTTCCAGAAAAGTCAATCTTCTTGGGCCCCGCGACGCGAAAGTGCCCGACTTCCTGACCCGATTTCGGCCGCGCGCGGTGGCGCTCGGCGTCACGCCGTCTTGGGGTCGAGCAGATCGCGGAGCCCGTCGCCCAGAAGGTTGAGGCCGAGCACCGTGAGGGCGATCGCGCCGCCCGGGAACACGGCGTACCAGGGATTCATCGACAGGAAGCTCTGCGCCTCGCGCAGCATGAGCCCCCACGACGGATGCGGCGGCTGCGTCCCGAGCCCGAGGTACGCGAGACCGGCCTCGGCGAGGATCGCGACGGGAAAGCTGGTGGTGGCCTGCACGATCAGCGGCGCCAGCGTGTTCGGCAGGATGTGGCGTGCGATCAGCCGCCGGTCGCGCGCGCCGAGCGCGCGCGCCGCCACCACGAACTCGCGCGCGCGCAGCTCGAGGAAGCCGGCGCGGGTGAGCCGCGCGAACGCCGGCACGAACGCGATACCGATGGCGACCATGCTGATCACGATCCCGGGCGCGAACACCGCCGCGAACAGGAGCGCCGAGAGAATGGCCGGGAAGCCCTGGATCGCGTCGACCAGCCGCATGAACGCCTCGTCGATCCAGCCGCCGACGTAGCCGCTCGCGATCCCGATCAGGACACCGATGGCGGCGCCGAGGCCGACCGCGATCACGCCGACCGCGATCGAGGTGATGGTGCCGGTCATCACGCGCGAGAGCAGGTCGCGGCCGTACTGGTCGGTGCCGAAGAGGTGCGCACCGGACGGGCCCTGCAACCGCCCGGTGATCGACATCGCGAGCGGATCCTGCGGCGTGTAGACGAGGCTCAGCGCGGCGGTCGCGATGAGCAGCGCGGTGATCGCGGCGCCGAGCGTGAACGTCAGGTGCCGGAGCGGCCGCCGCCGCATCTACGGGATCCAGCGCTGGACGACGTCGGGTCGCACCGGCGTCGTCTCACTCATAGCGGATGCGCGGATCGAGCACGACGTACAGGAGATCGACGGCGAAGTTGATCAGCACGATCGTCGAGGCGACGAAGAGCGTCACGCCCTGCACGACCGGCAGGTCGCGCGCGGTGATCGCGCCGAGCGCCAGCCGCCCGAGCCCCGGCAGCGCGAACACCGACTCCAGGATGATCGCGCCGGCCATGAGCTGGGCGAGCTGCAGACCCGCCACGGTCACGATCGGGATCATGGCGTTGCGCAAGGTGTGCTTGGCGAGCACCGCGAGCTCGCTCACGCCCTTGGCGCGCGCGGTGCGCACGTAGTCCTCGCGCAGCACGTCGAGCACCGACGAGCGCGTGGCCCGGACGAGCACCGCGGTCTGGAACAGCCCGAGCGCGATCGCCGGCAGGAGCAGCGAGCGCACGCCCGGCCAGAGCCCGCTCGACCAGCCGGCGAAGCCGCCCGACTGCACCCAGCCCAGGTGCACGGAGAACAAGAGGATCAGCAGCAGGCCGGCCCAGAATCCGGGGATCGCGATCCCGATCTGCGAGACGACCATCGCCAGGTAGTCGCCGATGCGCCGGTGGCGTCGCGCGGCGTAGAGGCCGAGCGGCAGCGCGGTCACCGCCATGAGCGCCGCGGACATCAGGGTGAGCGGCACCGTCACCGGCAGGCGGCTCAGGATCAGGCGCCCGACCGGCACGTCGTACTGCAGCGACACGCCGAGGTCGCCCCGCACCGCGCGCGAGAGCCACTCCCCGTACTGGACGAGGATCGGCCGGTTCAGCCCGAGCGCCTCGCGCAGCCGCGCCGCCGCCTCGGGACTGCCCTCGGGGCCGATGATCACGAGGGCCGGGTCGCCGGGCAGGACCCGGACGACGACGAACACGAGGACCGAAACGACGAAGAGGGTCGCGACGAACGCTGCGACCCTCCTGGCGATGTACCGCCGCACGCCGGGCTTGGCGTTCCGGCTACTTGGCCCACCCGACCACGGAGAGGTCGAACACCCCGGCGCCGGCCGGCAGATCCTTCCAGAGCCCCTGCAGGCCCTTCTTCGTCACGGCGAGCCGGGGGTGGATGTAGAGCCACACGACGGGCGCGTCCTCCACCAGCTTCTTTTGCATCTTCACGTAGAGCTCGCGGCGCGCCTTGTCGTCCATGGTGACCTCCGACTCCTGGTAGAGCTTCTGGAAGTCGGCGCTGTCGTAGCGGAAGTAGTACTTCGGGTTGGCATAGTTGCCGATGTCCCACGACTCGGCATGACCGATGATCGTCAGATCGTAGTCGGCGTCCTTCCACACGCGCGAGAGCCACTGGCCCCACTCGATCTGCTCGATCTTGATCTTCACGCCGACCTTCTGGAGCTGGTCGGCCAGGACCTCGCCGGTGCGCACGGTGTAGTAGTACTGCGGCGAGACCTTCAGTACCGCGTCGAATCCGTTCGGGTAGCCGGCCTCGGCGAGGAGCTTCTTGGCCTTCGCGGGGTCGTGCGGCATCGCGCCCGACATGTCGACGAAGTACGGATTGAGCGGATCGACGTTGGTCCCGAGCACGCGGCCAAGACCGAACATCGCGCCCTTCACCACCTCCGGCTTGTTGATCCCGTAGGTGACGGCGCGACGCACCCGCACGTCGGTGAACGGTTTCCTCGAGTTGTTCATCGACAGGATGACGTCGTTCGTCGTCTCACCGATGATCACCTGGAAGCGCGGGTCCTTCTGCAGATCAGGCACGTGCTCGGGGCCCAGGCCGAACATCGCCGCGTCGACGTCGCCCGCCTTGAGCGCGGCCAGCGCGGCGTTCGGGTCCGTGATGAACCGGTAGGTCACGCGGTCGAGCTTGGGCAGGCCCTTGACGTGGTAGTCGGGATTTTTCACGAGCACGATGCGGTCGCCGCGCACCCACTCGCCGAGCTTGAACGGCCCGGTGCCGATCGGCTCGCTCTTCATCGTCTCGACCGCCTCGCGCGGATAGATGACCGAGCCCTGTCGCGCCATGTTCAGCAGGAAGTTGGCGGTCGTGGACTTCAGCGTGATCGTGATCGTGTAGTCGTCCTTGACGATGATGTCCTTGATCGACGCGTAGTACCCCGGGTAGGGATGCTTGGTCTCGGGGTTCATCGCCCGATCGATCACGAACTTCACGTCGGCCGCCTTCATCTCCCGACCGTTGTGGAAGCGCACGCCGCGCTTGAGGAAGAACGTGTAGTTCGTGTTGTCCGAGGTGTGCCACTTCTCGGCGAGCCACGGCACGATCTTGCCGTGGCGGTCGACCTTCACGAGCGCCTCCTGCACGTTGTAGAAGACCACGGTCGCCGTCGCCGAGGCCGGCGTCGCGGTGAGGTCGAGGCCGGGCGGCTCGGTGGCCACCTGCACCACGAGGTTTTGCTGCGCGCGTACCACGCTGGGCGTCGCGAGCGAAACGAGCGCGACCGCGACGAGCAGGAGTCTGGCGAGGTGCCGCATCGGGCGATCCTCCTAGCGCTTGGGCGACGACTGCTTGGACGACGACCTGAAGTACTCGACCGTCCGCCGGAACCCTTCGTCGAAGTCGATCAGCGGCGAGTAGCCGAGCAGCCGCTTGGCCTTCGACACGTCGGCGAGCGTGTGCGGGACGTCCCCCGCGCGCGACGGGGTGTGACGGCGCTCGAGCCGGCGGCCCAGGATGGCCTCGAGCCGCGCGATGATCTCCAGCAGGCTCACGCGATTGCCGCAGCCGACGTTGAAGACCTCGCCCGCCGCGCCGGGTGCCTGGGCGGCGAGCAGGTTGGCCTCGACGACGTTGTCGATGTAGGTGAAGTCGCGGGACTGCGAGCCGTCGCCGTGCACCTCGAGCGGCTGGCCGCGCAGGCCCCACTGGATGAAGCGCGCGATCACCGCTGCGTACTGCGATTTCGGATCCTGCCGGGGCCCGAAGACGTTGAAGTAGCGGAGCCCGACCGTCTCCACGTTGTAGAGGCGCGTCCACGCCGCGGCGTACTGCTCGCCGGCCGCCTTGGACACCGCGTAGGGCGACACCGGCGCGGGCGCCTGGTCCTCGCGCTTGGGCAGTTCCGGACGGTCGCCGTACACCGAGGACGACGACGCGTAAACGACCCGCGGCACCTTGCCGCGGCGCGCCGCCTCGAGCACGTGGAGCGTGCCGGTGACGTTGTTCTCGTTCGCGCCGAGCGGGTCCTTGACCGAGCGCGGCACCGAGCGGATCGCCGCCTGGTGGTAGATCACCCGGACGCCGCGCGCCGCCCGGACGAGCACCGAAAGATTGCGGATATCCCCGCGGATCACCTCGAGCCGCCGGCGAAACTTGGGGGCGAAGGAGAGGTTGGTCCGCGCGCCGGTCGAGAAGTTGTCGACGATCCGGACGCGGCCGCCGTCGGCGAGGAGCCGCTCGACGAGATGGGAGCCGATGAAGCCGGCGCCCCCCGTCACGAGCACGAGATCGTTCACTCGCCGATTGTATCATCCGCCGCTCGCGCGGCCGCTCGCGCGCGGCGCCGATCGGCGCCGGACGCCACCGGTGCGGTCGGCGGCTTGACATCGCGGAAATCCGCGCGGTACGGTGGGCACGCCTGTCGATGAGCATTCCCGAGCCGGTCGATTCGATGCTCCTCTGCTACTGCACCAACCTGACGATCGGCGAGCTCCGTGAGGCGTGTCTCGCCGGGACGTGGCCGCTGGCCGAGAAGGAACGCACCGGCAAGCTGTGTACCGGGTGCCTCGGCGATCCCCTCTACTGCCTCAGGCGCTTCGGGGCTGCCGTCACCCTCCGCCTCACGATCGACGACTAGCCCCGTCGAGACGCCGTCGCGGCCCGGTAGACCTCTGCGGTCTTCGCGACCATCGATTGCAGCGTGAATTCTCGACGTACACGCTCGGCGCCTCTCATCCCCATCTGTCGGCGGCGCGCTGGATCGTCGAGGAGCGACTCGATGGCGACGGCCATCTTCTCGGCGTCGTCCGGAGGCACGAGCAGGCCTGTCTCACCGTTCTCGACGACGTCCCGATGGCCCGCAACGTCGGTGGCGACCACGGCGCGCTCCGATGCCATCGCCTCCAGGGGGGCCAGCGGGAGCCCCTCCTTCGAGGACGAGCTCACGTAGACGTCGCAGCTTCGGTAGAGATTCGTGCTCCAGGCCGTCGCGCCATCAGCGGGAAGCATTCGGACGTTCAGCGCGGCTGCGAGCTGACTGATCCGAGCTTTCTCCGGTCCTTCACCGGCCAGTAAGAGCACGACGTTCGGATGTCGCTCCCTCACGAGCGCCACGGCCTTGACGAGAAGCTCGTGCTTCTTGACTGGATCGAAGCGCGCGATAGACCCAACCACCTGGTTGTCTTCGCTCAACCCGAGATCTTCCTTCTGCGTGACCTTGCGTCTCGACAGCTCGTCCACGTCGATTCCGTTCACCACCACCGCACTCCGGCGGGCGATGCCGAGCCGCCGAGCTTCGTCGTCCTGCGTCTCGGAGACATTGATCACCGTGTGCGTGATCCGCGCCAGCGCTCGCTCGAGCGCCAGATAGAGGCCCTGGCCCGAACGCGAGTAGCCCTCGTAATGAATGCCGTGAAACGTGTGGACCGCGGGCACGTCGGCCCATTTCGCGGCCAGCCGGCCATAGAAGCCGGCGCCCTTGCCGTGGGTGTGAACGATCTCGGCCTGCGTGTCGCGTATGAGGCGCGTGACGCGCCGCAGCGTCATCGGGAAGGCGCGAAGGGAGTCGACCGTCACGCCGGCGAGCTCGACGCCGGTCGCCCGGAGGTCCGTAGCGAAGCGCTCGTCCCACGGACCCGCGACGGAGACCCGGAACTCGTTCGCGGGCAGATGCCGCACGAGATCGAGGACCTGCCGCGGGCCGCCGCCGAGCGCGGTGCCGGTCAAGAGCTGCAGGACGCGAACCACGCTCGCTCCTTTCGCCACCTATACTAACCTTCGCGGTTTCGCGCGCGGCCGATCAATCGCGCGAGGCGGGTGCGCAAAACGTGGTTGACGTGCGCGCGCCGACGGTCGATCATCCCAGCGACTCGCGATGAGCCCGACCGACTGCCCTCTCGACGGATCCGTCGACCTCTGAGCCGAGGAGAGTACCGATGCCGTCCCCCGCGTTCGTCGCCGGCGATTTCAGGATCTTCGAGCTGAAAGGCTTCGGACCGCGCATGGCCGAGATGCGCGCCCGCGTTCGTCCCAAGCTCGACGCGTTCGGCGAGAGCCTGTCGTCGTCGGTCGCCCGCTCGGTGGGCAGCGAGGTCTTCTCGCACGTCGCCAAGCACATGCGACGCACCGTCAACCCGCCCGAGGATACGTGGGTCGCCTTCGGTCCCGACGCTCGCGGCTACAAGAAGCACAGCCACTTCAAGATCGCCGTGTCGCGTAACTGCGTGCGCTTCCTCTTCGAGGTCGGCCCGGAGCACGCCGACAAGAAGCGCTGGGCGAGCACGTGGAAGAAGAATGCGCCCAAGGTCGGGCCCGTCCTGCGACGGGTCAAGCACCTGGCGTGGTTCAAGAACGAGCACGACGAGGAGCCGGCGTCGCCACTCTCCGATTTCACGCTCGAGAAGCTCGGCGAGCTGGCCGACGAGCTGACCCGGACGCGCGACGGTCAGCTCGTCCTCGGCCGCGCGGTGCCGGCGGAGGAGGCGGCGCGCTGGACCGAGGCGCAGTACCGCTCCGCCGCGCTCGACACGTTCCGCACCCTCGCGCCGCTCTACCGGCTCCGCTAGGGTGGAGACGCGCGCCGTCATCTTCGACATGGACGGCGTGCTGGTGGACTCTGGGGCGCATCACCGGGAGGCCTGGAAGGTGCTGCTCGACGAGCTGGGCGTGGTACCCGCCGAGCCCGATTACTGGCGGCTGACGATCGGCCGGCCCAGCGTGGAAGCGGTGCCGCTGCTCCTCGGGCGCGCGACGTCGTGGGCCGAGGCGCAACGACTCGCCGCGCGCAAGCAGGAGCACTACCGGCGGCTCGCCGCCGGTGGGCCCGCGCTGGTCCGCGGCGTCGCGACGTTCGTCTCCGAGCTGGCCAGCCGCGGCGTGCCCCGCGCGGTCGCCACCTCGGCCTCGCGGCGCGACGTCGACGCGCTCCTGACTCACGCTGGCCTGCGCGACCGGTTCGAGATCGTCGTCGCCGCCGAGGACGTCCGTCGGGGCAAGCCCGACCCCGAGGTCTACCTGCTCGCCGCGCGCGGCCTCGGCGTGG
>Ga0306921_10008551_pt1 | contig 10819 bp, 7 predicted proteins | sample sta12Cox44000080_FD_203760 | JGI IMG/M metagenome (GOLD analysis project Ga0306921, IMG submission 203760) | Lab enrichment of tropical soil microbial communities from Luquillo Experimental Forest, Puerto Rico - statoxic.12C.oxic.44.000.080 (v2)... | ecosystem: Environmental > Terrestrial > Soil...
CGCCAATTCAATTAAAGTAGTTTCTTAAGTTCGGACCATAACTAATTGAAAAGAAAAACGGCGGACCGTTGGCCCGCCGTTCTTCTACCCCCGAAACTCGTTTGACAGGCGGCTGTTGCCGCTCTCCTCCCTAAACCCGGGCTGCGCCCAAGGCTTAGGCTGTGTACATGGGGATTCGCACATTGCCAAGACCTTTTCTTTCGATGCGCCGCACGTGCCCGAACAATTGTTGTGGCCACCATCGTTCGACGACAAACAAATTTCCGCGTCGTGCGTCGGACTTTCAACTGATCATCAGATGTACAGATATTTGATCACGAACAGCACAGCGAGAATTCCGACGGCCGGATGGATATCGTTCCAGCGTCCCGACACCACCTTGATGCCGGCGTACGAAATGAATCCGAAGGCGATGCCTTCGGCGATCGAGAAGGTGAACGGCATGGCGATCGCTGTGATGACGGCGGGCGCCGCCTCGGTGATGTCGTCCCATTCGATCTCGACCAGGCCGCGCATCATCAGGCAGGCGACGTAGAGCAGCGCGGGCGCCGTTGCGTAGGGCGGAATCGAGCCGGCCAGCGGCGCGATGAACAAGGCCAGCAGGAACAGCACCGCCACCGTGACGGCGGTGAGGCCGGTGCGGCCGCCCGCGGCGATGCCCGAGGCGCTCTCGATGTAGCTGGTGGTCGTCGAGGTGCCGATGGCGGCGCCGATCATGGCCGCGCTGCTGTCCGAGATCAGCGCCCGGTTCAGCCGCGGCACCGTGCCGTCCGGCCGCATGAAGCCGCCGCGATGGGCGAGCGCGATCAACGTGCCGGTATTGTCGAACAAATCGACGAACAGGAAGGCGAAGACCACGGTCAGCAGCCCGACCTTGAACGCGCCGGCGAGATCCATTTGCAGGAACACCGGCGCGACCGAGGGCGGCAGGTCGAACACGCCGCCGAATTTCTGGTGGCCGAAGATGATCGAGATGATGGTCACCACCAGGATGCCGATGATGACGCCGCCGACCACCCGCCGATGCTCCAGGGCGACGATGAGGATGAATCCCAGCGTCGCCATCAGCACCGGCCAGGTCTTGAGGTCGCCGTGGGTGACCAGCGTGGCGGGATTGGCGACGACGATGCTGGCATTCTCGAGCGCGATCAGGGCCAGGAACAGGCCAATGCCGGCGGCGATCGCCATCTTGAGCGATTTGGGGATGGCGTTGACGATCCATTCGCGGATCGGCAGCACGCTGATGATGAAGAAGATGATGCCCGAGATGAACACGCAGCCCAGCGCGACCTGCCAGCTGTATTTCATGATGCCGACCACGACGAAGGCGAAGTAGGCATTCAGCCCCATGCCGGGGGCGAGCGCGATCGGGTAGTTGGCGAGGAAGGCCATCAGCAAGGTGCCGACCGCGGCGGCAATGCAGGTCGCGGCGAACACCGGGCCGAACGGCATGCCGGCTTTGCTGAGGATGTTGGGATTGACGAAGATGATGTACGCCATCGTCAGGAAGGTCGTGACGCCGGCCACGATCTCGGTGCGCACGTTCGTCTTGTTTTCGGTCAATTTGAACAGTTGCTCGAGCATTCGAGATCTCCCCCGTCGATTGTCGCAGTGTGCGGGCATCGACCTGTGCAAAACCAGCCGGAATAGGCCTCGGTTTGCCTTTGCAGGGGCTGTTCCCTACAGTCCGCCGCCATGCGAATGAGCCAATATTTCCTGCCCACCATGAAGGAGAACCCTTCGGAGGCGCAGATCGTCTCGCACCGGCTGATGCTGCGCGCCGGGCTGATCCGGCAGACCAGCGCCGGCATCTATGCCTGGCTGCCGCTGGGCTTTCGCGTGCTGCAGAACATCGAGCAGATCGTGCGCGAGGAGCAGGACGCGTCGGGCGCGCAGGAAGTGCTGATGCCGACCATCCAGTCGGCCGAGCTGTGGCGCGAGAGCGGGCGGTATGACGCCTACGGCCCGGAAATGTTGCGCATCAAAGATCGCCACGATCGCGAGATGCTGTTCGGGCCGACCAACGAGGAGATGATCACCGTGCTCTTCCGCGACGGCGTGAAGAGCTACCGCGACCTGCCCAAGAACCTCTATCACATCCAGTGGAAGTTCCGCGACGAGGTGCGGCCGCGCTTCGGCGTCATGCGCGGACGCGAGTTCCTGATGAAGGACAATTATTCCTTCGACATCGACAAGGCGGGCGCCACCCACTCCTACAACAAGATGTTCGTGGCCTATCTTCGCACCTTCGCCCGCATGGGGCTGAAGGCCATCCCGATGCGCGCCGACACCGGCCCGATCGGCGGCGATCTCAGCCACGAGTTCATCATCCTGGCCGACACCGGCGAGAGCGCCGTGTTCTGCCACAAGGGCTTGATCGACAAGGACATCCTCGGCCGCAAGATCGACTACGACGCCGACCTGCAGCCGATCGTCAAGGAATGGACGTCGCTCTACGCCGCGACCGACGAGATGCACGACAAGGCGGCGTTCGAGGCGATCCCGGAAGCCGAGCGGCTTGCCGCACGAGGGATCGAAGTCGGCCATATTTTCTACTTCGGCACCAAGTACTCCAAGCCCATGAATGCGGTCGTGGCCGGCCCCGGCGGCGAGCAGGTGACGGTGGAGATGGGCTCCTACGGCATCGGCGTGTCGCGCCTGGTCGGCGCCATCATCGAGGCGAGCCACGACGACGCCGGCATCGTCTGGCCTGAATCCGTGGCGCCGTTCAAGGTGGCCATCGTCAACCTGAAGCCCGACGACGGCGCCGTCTCGGGCGCCTGCGCCAAGCTCTACGACACGCTGCAGGCCAAGCGTGTCACGGTACTGCACGACGATCGCGACCTGCGCCCTGGCGCCAAGTTCGCCGACATGGACCTGATCGGCACGCCCTGGCAGGTCATCGTCGGGCCCAAGGGCCTCGCGGCAGGCAAGCTCGAGGTCAAGAACCGCAAGACCGGTGCGCGCGAGGAACTGCCCGCCGACCAGGTCGTGGCCCGCTTCGGCTGAGAATGGCATTCGCCGCCGTCGAGCGCCTGATCGCCTTCCGCTATTTGCGGGCGCGGCGCGAGGAGGGCTTCATTTCGGTGATCGCCGGCTTCTCGCTGGTCGGCATCGCCCTCGGCGTCGGCACGCTGATCGTCGTCATGTCGGTCATGAACGGCTTTCGCATCGAGATGCTGCGCCAGATGTCGGCGATCAGCGGCCAGCTCGGCGTGCAGGGCACGCGCGACGGGCTGACGGCGACGCCGGACCTGCTGGCGCGGCTGCGCGCTATTCCAGGCGTGGCCACGGCCAATCCGTCGGCCGAAGGGCAGGTGATCGCCATCGCCGGCGACCGCGTGCGCGGCGTGCTGCTGCGCGGCATGACGCCGGAGGATTTCCGCGCCCGCACGCCGCTTGCGGCGGCGATCGACGGGCCGCCGGCGGTGCGTGACCGCTACCGCGCGCTTTGCCCCAGCGACGACGGCAAGGCGATAGACTGGGGCACGCTCAAGGGCTTCGGCGACGACGGCTTCACGGTCGTGGTCGGCCGGCGCTTCGCCGACCTGATGGGTCTGAAGGTGGGCGATCGCCTGCAACTCGTCTCGCCGGTGTCGATCGTCACGCCGCTCGGCGTCATGCCGCGCTCGGCCGCCGCCACCGTCACGGCGATCTTCTGCGCCGGCATGTACGATTACGACGCCAACTTCGTCTATGTGCCGATGGCCGACGCCCAGCGGCTGCTCAATCTCGGCAACAAGGTCTCGACCATCGAGGTCTTCCTCAAGGAAGGCACGCCGCTAGCTGAGGCGCGCCGCGTGGTGACCCAGGTGGTCGGCCTGCAGGGCTGGGTGTTCGACTGGTATCAGGCCAATTTCGGCTTCTTTGCCGCGATCCAGGGCCAGACCAACGTCATGTTCGTGGTGCTCACCATGATCGTGCTGGTGGCCGCCTTCAACATCGTGTCGAGCCTGGTCATGCTGGTGCGCACCAAGACCGCCGACATCGCCATCCTGCGCACCATGGGCGCCACTCGCGGCGCCATCCTGCGGCTCTTCCTGCTCGATGGCCTGGCGATCGGCGGCATCGGCGTCATCGTCGGCGCAGGGCTAGGGATTGCCTTCGCGTTGAACATCGAGGCGATCCGCCAATGGCTGCAGCACACCTTCGGCCTCGTGCTGTTCGACGAAACGCTCTACCTGCTGGCCGAGATGCCTTCGCACATCGATTGGCAAGAAGTGGTGGGGATCGGGCTGATGGCGCTGGTCTTCGCGCTGGCGGCCTCGCTCTATCCCGCCGCGCGCGCTGCCCGCCTCGATCCGGTGGAGGGGCTGCACCGTGAGTGATCGCGCCCTTGGGCAAGAGAACAGGGCTGTCGAGCGCTGGCTCGCCTGGCGCTACCTCGCGACCCGCCAGCGCGAGGGCTTCGTGTCGTTCATCGCCATCTTCTCGCTGATCGGCGTGGCGCTGGGCGTGATGACCCTGATCGTCGTCCTGTCGGTGATGGGCGGCTTCCGGGCCTCGCTGATCGGGCGCCTGATCGGGATGAACGGGCATGTCGTGATCACGACCCCCGGCGGCCTGCTCGAGACCACGCCCGATCTCCTGGCGGCGCTGCGCAACGTGCCCGGGGTGAAGGCGGTTCGCCTGACCCTGGAGCGCCAGGCGCTGGCCAGCGCCAATGGCGTGACGCGCGGCGCCCAGCTGCGCGGCGTCCGCGCCGAAGACCTGCTGTCGCGCGATATCATCACCAAGAACGTGGTCCACGGCGAGCTCGGCGCCTTCGATACGCGGCCGGGCGTGGTGATCGGCGAGCGGCTGCGCCAGGCGTTGAACCTGAACGCCGGGGACAAGATCACCATCGTCACCCATGCGCTGAACGACAACGGCACCATCGCGCCGCGCTATACCGACTACGAGGTGCTCGCGAGCTTCCTCACCAAGCGTTACGAGTTCGACAACACGCTGGTGTTCATGCCGTTGCAGATGCTGCAGGACGATCTCGACTACGACCACAAGAAGGTGAGCTCGATCGACCTCGAGCTGGCCGATCCGGCCGCCGCCCCCAGGATCGCCGAGCAGATCCGCAAGGCACTCGGGCGCAACGATCTCAAGATTGCCGACTGGCAGACGCTCAATGCCCGCTTCGTCGGCGCGCTCGAGGTCGAGAAGGTGATGATGTTCATCATCCTCACCCTGATCGTGCTGGTGGCGGCGATGAACGTGGTGGCGAGCTTCACCATGCTGGTGCGGGTCAAGCGCGGCAGCATCGCCATCCTGCGCACCATGGGGGCATCGCCCGGCACGATCGTGCGTGCGTTCTTCATGTCGGCAGCGGCCGTGGGCCTTGTCGGCACGGCGATCGGTACCGCACTCGGCCTGTTGGTGTGCGCCAATATGGCCACGCTAGCTCGGTTCCTGGCGACGCTGCTCGGCGGCGCTGGAGCGGGCTCGAGCGAGATCGACTTCATCACCGCCGCGCCGGCACGCGTGCAGGTCGGCGAAGTGGCGGCCGTGATCGTCATCGCCATTCTCTTGTCGTTGGGCGCAGCCGCCTATCCGGCGTGGCGCAGCACCCGGGTCGAGCCGGTCGAAGGATTGCGCCATGAATAGCCCGCTGGCGCTCACCGCCATCAAGCGCACCTTCATCCAGGGAGACCGTCGCCTCGACGTGCTGCGCGGCGTGTCACTCGAGCTGCGGGCCGGCGAGATCGTCGCCCTGGTCGGCCAGTCGGGCAGCGGCAAGTCGACCATGCTGCACATCGCCGGCCTGCTCGAGCGGCCCGACGGCGGCGATGTCGTGATCGACGGCAAGGGGGCCGGCGCGCTCGGCGATCCACAGCGCACGGTGCTGCGCCGCAAGTTCCTGGGTTTCGTCTACCAGTACCATCACCTGCTGCCGGAGTTTTCGGCGATGGAAAACGTCATGCTGCCGCAGATGTTGAACGGGCTGTCGCGCAGCGAGGCGCGGCGGCGGGCAGCCGACCTCCTGGCCATGGTGCAGCTCAAGGACCGCGCCGACCATCGGCCCGGGCGGCTGTCGGGCGGCGAGCAGCAGCGCGTGGCGATCGCCCGTGCCGTCGCCAATGCGCCGCGCGTGCTGCTGGCTGACGAGCCGACCGGCAATCTCGACGCCACCACGGCCGACACGGTGTTCCGCCAGCTGCTCACCCTGGTGCGCGAGACCGGCATGGCAGCCCTGATCGCCACCCACAATCCCGACCTCGCCGCCCGCATGGACCGCACGGTGCATCTCAAGGACGGCATTCTGTCTTAGTGGGACTGTGGGCCTGGAAGATTCCTGCCTCGCTTTCCACAAGATGCGGGAGCCATAGTGCGGCGTGGCCATCGCCGATTTCGTTCATCTAAAAGTCCGTTCCGCCTATTCGCTCACCGAGGGCGCGAACAAGGTCGACAGGATCGTCGCACTTGCCAAGGAGCAGGCGATGCCGGCGGTCGCCGTCACCGACCGCAATAACCTGTTCGGGGCGCTGGAATTCGCCCAATACGCCGCCAAGGGCGGCATCCAGCCGATTGTCGGCTGCGACCTTGGCATTCGCCGCGAGGAAGAGGGCGGCATCGCCACGGCGGGCAAGCTCGCCGCCGCCGACTGGCTGACGCTGCTGGTCCAGAGCGAGACGGGGTACCGCAACCTGATGCGGCTGGTGAGCCAGGCCCATCTCGAGTTCAAGGCCGGATCTCTGTCGGCCATCCCGCTCGACAAGCTGGAAGGCCATACCGACGGGCTGCTGGCCTTCGCGGGCAGCCCCGGCAGCAGCGTCGGCCGCCTGTTGTTGGCCGGCCAGACGGCGGCGGCCACCCATCTGCTCGAACGGCTGCAGAAGCTGTTCGGCGATCGGCTGTACATGGAGCTGCAACGCCACGGTGAGGAAAGCGAGCGGCGCATCGAGGGTCCGCTGCTTGATCTCGCCTACGCCAAGGGCCTGCCGCTGGTCGGCACCAACGATGTGCATTTCCCGCAGCCCTCGATGTACGAAGCACACGATGTGCTGCTGTGCATCGAGCAGGGCGTCCATATCGAAGATCCCAACCGCCGCAGGCTGACCCGCCAGCACTACTTCAAGTCGGCGGCCGAGATGCGCGCGGTCTTCGCCGACCTGCCCGAGGCCTGCGACAACACGCTGGTGATCGCCCGGCGCTGTGCCTATATGCCGGCGCCGCGCAAGCCGATCCTGCCGCGCTACACCAAGCTCGCCGGCCGTGCCGAAAAGGACGCCCTCAAGGAGATGGCCGACAGTGGGCTGGCGGCGCTCAAGGAGCAGGGCCGTCTTTCGCCCGACATCGAGTTCGGCACGTACCAGGAGCGGCTGGTCTACGAGCTCGACATGATCGAGAAGATGGGCTTCTCGGGCTACTTCCTGATCGTCGCCGACTTCATCCAGTGGGCCAAGGACAACGGCATCCCGGTCGGCCCCGGTCGCGGCTCGGGTGCGGGCTCGCTGGTCGCCTGGTCGCTCAAGATCACCGACCTCGATCCGTTGCGCTGGGGTCTGCTGTTCGAGCGCTTCCTCAATCCCGAACGCGTGTCGATGCCCGACTTCGACATCGACTTCTGCCAGGACAAGCGCGACCGCGTGATCCGCTACGTGCGCGACGAATACGGCCACGACCGCGTCGCCGCCATTATCACCTTCGGCAAGCTGCAGGCGCGCGCCGTGCTGCGCGACGTCGGCCGCGTGCTCGGCATGCCCTACGGCCAGGTCGACCGCATCTGCAAGCTGGTGCCGAACAACCCGGCCAAGCCGGTGACGCTCGCTCAGGCGCTGGGCACCGAGCAGCTCCTGAAGGAGCAGTATGCCAACGACGAGGAGATCAAGCGCCTGATCGACCTCGCCCTGCAGCTTGAGGGGCTGTACCGCAACGCCTCGACGCACGCCGCGGGCGTGGTGATCGGCGACCGGCCGCTCGACGAGCTGGTGCCGCTCTATCGCGATACCGACAACAAGGAGTCGTTGCCGGCCACCCAGTTCAACATGAAGTGGGTGGAGACGGCAGGCTTGGTGAAGTTCGACTTCCTGGGTCTGAAGACGCTGACGGTGATCGAGAAGGCGTGCGAGCTGATCGGCCGCGGCAAGATCGATATCACCAAGATTCCGCTCGATGACGAACCGACGTTCAAGATGCTGGCCCGCGGCGATGCCTACGGTGTCTTCCAGATGGAAGGCAGCGGCATGCGCGACATCCTGAGCAAGCTGAAGCCCAACCGCTTCGAGGACCTGATCGCGCTGGTGGCGCTCTACCGTCCCGGCCCGATGGACGACATCCCGACCTATATCAGCGTCAAGAACGGTCAGGAGAGGCCGGACTACCTGCACCCTTCGCTCAAGGGCATCCTCGAGGAGACCTACGGCATCATGGTCTATCAGGAGCAGGTGATGCAGATCGCCCAGGTCCTGTCGGGCTATTCGCTGGGCGGCGCCGACCTCCTGCGGCGCGCCATGGGCAAGAAGATCCAGTCCGAGATGGACGCCCAGCGCGCCACCTTCATCGAGGGCGCGCGCAAGAACAACGTCGAGGATTCACGCGCCTCGATGATCTTCGACAAGGTGGCGAAGTTCGCGGGCTATGGCTTCAACAAGTGCCATTCCGCGCCGTACGCGCTGGTCGCCTACCAGACGGCCTATCTCAGGGCCAATTACCCGGTCGAGTTCTTCGCCGCCTCGATGACGCTCGACATGGGCAACACCGACAAGCTCGGCAACTTCCGTCGCGAACTCGAGCGATTGAAAGTGCCGCTGCTCGGTCCCGACGTGAACAAGTCGATGGCCGAGTTCGCCGTCGAAACGACCGAGGATGGCCGCAAGGCGGTGCGCTATGCGCTGTCCGCCATCAAGGGCGTCGGCCGCGAGGCGATGGGCCGGCTGGCCGCCGAGCGCGCCGCCAACGGCCCGTACAAGGACATATTCGACGTCGCCGAACGGCTCGACCAGAAGGTGCTGAACAAGCGCCTGGTCGAAAGCCTGGTGAAGGCCGGCGCCTTCGATTCGCTGAACAAGAACCGCGCCCAGACCTTCGGCGCCGTCGAGGCCCTGGTCCGCCATTCGCAGGCCACGCATGAATCGCGCGTCAGCAGCCAGAACAGCCTGTTCGGCGACGACACCGCCCAGCGCCGGCCGCCGCTGCCCAAGGTGGCGGACTGGGCGCCGATGGAGCGGCTGCAGAACGAGTTCGCGGCCATCGGCTTCTACCTCTCCTCGCATCCGTTGGCGGCCTACGAGCGCAGCCTGCAACGGCTAGGCGTCACCCGGGCCGCCGATCTTCCTTTGCTGCTGCAAAGGGGCGCTCCGGGCCGCATCAAGCTCGCCGGCACGATCATCGATCGCCAGGAACGCACTTCGGCCAAGGGCAACCGCTTCGCCTTCGTGCAGTGCTCCGACCAGTCGGGCGCCTTCGAGCTCACCGTGTTCAGCGAGCTTTTGGGCAGCAAGCGCAATCTCCTGGAACCGGCACAGGCGGTCCTGGTCACCGCCGACGGGCGGCTCGATGGCGAGCAGGTCAAGCTCACGGCTCAAACGGTCGAGAAGCTCGACGACGCGGTGGCCAATTCCGCCGCTGGCCTGCGCATCGTGGTCTCCGATCCGGCCGCACTCGAGGCGCTGCGCAAGAACCTGGAAGGCAAGCGTGGCCGCGGGAAGGTGACGCTGGTCGTTCCCATGCCCGACGAATCCCAGGCCGAGGTCATCTTGCCCGGCAGCTATTCGATCGCCGGCGGCCTGCGTGACATCATCGGCGGCCTGCCCGGCGTGGCGCAGGTCGAAGAGATCTAGCGCTACCGCGGTTGGCCAGGAAAGCGATTTCGAGCCTGTCGAACAGCGCGCTGCCCCGCTCGACCAGATCGTAGGGCCGGCGGTAGAGCAGCCAGACGGCCGTCAGGTGGCACATGCCGCCCATCAGCATCGACATGGCGAGATAAGGATCGAGCAGCCGGTCGTACGATCCGGCGGCAATGGCGTCGCGGATCAGTTCGACATAGCGTAGGGCATAGCGGTCGACCGCACGGCGAATGCGCGCCTCGGCAATCGCCGCGCTGGGCCAGATCTCGAGAAAGAACACGCGGCCCCAGTCGGGATTTGCCCGAATGTAGTCGAGGTTGGCGACGAAGATTTCGCGCAGTTGCCGGCGCGCGTCCGCCGGACCACCGGCGGCCGACTTGCCTGTCAGTTGATCATAGAGTGCCAGGTAGTTCGCTTCGGGGACGGCGGCGACGAGATCCTGCTTGTCCTTGAAATAGTCGTAGAGGCTCGGCAGCGGAACGCCGGCCAGCCGGGCGACGTCGGTCAGGGAGGTCCGCGCGATGCCGCGCCGACCGAACAGGCGGGTGGCGGCGGCGACAATTTTGCCCCGCCGCTGCCGACTGCGCTCCTGCTTCAGCTTCAGCGTCGCGACCGCCACCGGCTCAGCTCAGCTCAGCTTGAGGGAAATCTCGAGCCCGCCCTCGTGCGACAGCATGACCGAGCGAAAGCCGTTGTTGGGGTCACGTACGAAGGAGGTGTAGTCGGCATATTCGCGCTCATACATCTGGACATTGTCGCAGACCACGATGGCGCCCGGCCGCAACTGCGGCGCCACGGTGTCCATCACCGGACGCACCAGTGGTATCCAGCTGTCGAGCAACAGGAAATCGACCGGCCCGCCAGCGTCCTTCAGCGTCTGCCGCGCATCGCCCACCCGGATGTCGACGAAACCGGCGAGGCCGGCCTCGGCGAGGTTGGTATTGGCGACGCGCGCCTTGGTGGGCTCGATTTCGGAACCGATCACGACGCCGTTTCCGCCGTCGGCGCGCACGGTGTCGCGCACCGCTGTGGCGAGATAGATC
>Ga0306921_10008552_pt1 | contig 10818 bp, 10 predicted proteins | sample sta12Cox44000080_FD_203760 | JGI IMG/M metagenome (GOLD analysis project Ga0306921, IMG submission 203760) | Lab enrichment of tropical soil microbial communities from Luquillo Experimental Forest, Puerto Rico - statoxic.12C.oxic.44.000.080 (v2)... | ecosystem: Environmental > Terrestrial >...
ATATCTTGAACGGCAAGGTCATGGGGAGTTGTCGGTCCCGACATCGCTCCCGGGAATTCTTGAGCTTCCTAAAAGAACTGGAGAAGGAGGTCCCGGCGGATTTGGAGCTCCATCTCATCCTGGATAACTACAGTGCCCACAAAAGCCAGGCCGTGCAGCGCTGGCTCCAACCTAAGAATCGACAGCGCTTCCATCTGCACTTCACCCCGACCAGCAGCTCGTGGCTGAATCAAGTGGAGCGTTGGTTCGGCCTGATTACCGATCGCATGATCCGACGGGGTACCTTCCTCAGTGTTCGAGAACTGGAGCAAGCGATCTATGAATGGTTGGCGAAATGGAATTACGATCCGCAACCTTTCGTTTGGAAAGCTACGGCAGACGTTATTCTTGAAAAGGTAAGACGGTGTAAAGAATTATACGAGACAGCACACACTAGGATGGAATTGATCCCTATTTCTTAAGCGTGTCCCTTTCCAGCGTCTCCAGTTCTCGAGCCAATTGTTCGGCTTCCTCCCGAAGATGGTGAAGGCGCTCCGCCAGCGCGGATACTTTTCGTTCACCAGCGTCCTGGGCAGGAGTGAATGCGGAGGCAACTGCTGCTGTCTGGGTCAGCTTGACCGGCGTCGACCCTCCCGCTAGATCGGCCAAGGCTTCGTCGAAGGTATCGCGATAAATCAGTCGGTCACCCATGGCCAAAACCACCTTCTTGAGCTGTGGCATGCGGGCTTCGGTTGCTTGGATGTAAACGGACTCAACGTACAGGAAGCCACCGGTCACTGGAAGAGCAATGATATTGCCGCGCAACACCCGTGAGCCCTGCTGGTTCCACAGCGTGAGGTCCTTGGAAATGTTCTGGTCTTGGTCGATGCGCGATTCAATCTGCATGGGACCGTACATGAGCTGTTGCTTCGGCAGTTGATAAAAGATCAGCCGTCCTAACTGATCACCGTCGCATCGAGCAGCCATCCACCCGATCAAATTGTCTTTGCCACGTGGGGTAAAAGGCAGAATCAGCAGGAATTCCGGCGCCTTCTCCCCGGGCAAGGTAGCCACGACATAGGTGGGTTTCACAGGCTCAGGTTGTCCAGATTGGCCAAACAGGTTGCGCGCGATATCCCAAATATCTTCCTTGTTGTAGAAGACCTGGGGATCGCGCATGTGGAATATGCGGTACGCCTCTGCCTGCGTACGAAACATCGCTTCGGGATAGCGGGTATGCCGGCGCAGGTCGGCCGGCATTTCTGAGGCAGGCTGGAATAGCTTTGGGAACAGTCTCTCATATGCTCGAATAATAGGATCGCTCGGATCGAATACGAACAACGACATCTTCCCCGTGTAAGCATCTACTGTGGCCTTGACCGCATTCCGAATGTAGTTTGCGCCTTCGTCCAGGCCCGCGACTGGAATTATTTCCGAATAGGGATGAGCAAGAGAAGTCGTATACCCATCTACAATCCAAACAAGCCTGCCGTCATCGGTAATGACCAGGTAAGGATCCTGGTCCCAGTGTAGGAAGCCAGCCATATGGCCCAACCTGGCTTCCACTCTCCGATAGATCATCATGCGGCTCAGCCCAGTGAGATACCCGGTAAAAATGATGTTCGGCTCGCCTTGCGATATCGCAGCAGCAACCTTCAAGAGCAAAGACCCAACAGGAAAACCTCCTGTGCCTTGATAAGTTGCGTACTTGTTCTGGTCACCGGAAGGGTAATCGAACTCCTCGCGGGCTGTATGCACAAAGACCGGATCTTGCGTCTTTTCGCCGTAGTAAATCTCCGGCCGGGTCAGTTGGAAACCAGGTGATTTGATCTCCGGGGGAGCGTTCTCGATGAGCAAGACTGGCAGTCCGTCGGGGGTAATCTTGTTGACTTCTGCTACAACTGCACCAATGCCGTGCGTGTAGATGAAATGAGGGTTGATCCAGCTCTGACTCGCCTCAGCGGACAGCTGGGTGACATCAAGTTCGCGCGGGGACAAAAGTACTTGTTTGATACGCCCATCAATGAAGTAACGGTCAACATCGGTTTGGGGAAAGGTGTAATACGGGCGAAGTGCCTGAATTTGAGTAACGGTTGCATTAAACGCACGCAGATCCCAAAGACGAACATTCTCGAGCAAAGTAGCGTCCTGTACCCGGTCCACCCTCGCTTCACTTGAAACGGTAAACAGACGTTCGGTGGAGTTGCGATTCAGCCCAAATGCAGCAACGGTCGCCTGAATATGGCGTTCGATGTAGGGCCGCTCGATGGAGATCTCATTGGGCCGCACATAGACAGCGTGAATGATTGCCGGCAGCGTCAATTGCAGAACAAAAAAAACTACGACGAGGACGATCGCCTGCTTGAATCTCGCCTTCCACACCAGGGGCACCGCCGCCACGGCAGCGACGATCAGCAGCCAACGCAGAGGCAGAGTAATTTTTTCATCGACATAATCGGCACCCGTCATGAAGGCGTGAGAAGCATACAAAAGCTCGTAGTTGCCGAGGTAAATCCAGATGGCAAAACCAAGCAACAAAATCATTCCGATTACGCGAACGAAACCGGTACGGCTGGCGCCTCGCAGCACCAGTTGGCGGCCGAAATCAAGCGTGTTTGCTCCCCCTCTGCCTGTGAGCCCACTGAATCGGAGCCGTTCCATCAGTTGCCATGCGCGGGCTGTAGCCCAGAAAACCACGGCGGCGAGAATGGCCAATATAAACACAAAACGGAGCAGGTTCGAATAGAAAGGCAGATCGAACAGGTAAAACGGTAAGGCTCGGGAAAATAGCGGGTCCTTCCAAGCGTCAGGTGGTGCCGTAGGCCCCCGCGACCCCAAAAAGCGCATGACAGTCCAATAGTCAATCGAGGTCGACGCGAACAATATCGCTACAAGGGCGAGGCCGATCGGAACCAGGCGGGAATACAGGCGAACATCCCTAGGACGGATGCCGGCGAAGTGCAGCCCGCGAGCGTGAGCCACGTACAGGGCAATGAAAGCCACGAAAGTGCCCAGCGCTGCAGGGGCAATGCTGTACCACAACATGTCGAACCAGGTGGCGATTTGCCCGACCTCTTTCCACCAGTTGTACTCGACTATCAAGTTGGCGCCCGCAGGAATCGCCCAGCTGGAAAACCCTAACAACAGCAGTAATGCAATCACAAGTCGGATGTGCGAAGGATGCATAAAGGACGATCCTTGAGTGTCAACAATAACATCGCATGCAAGTCAGCGAGCACTCTGAACAGCTCTTATGGTTGTTAACTTTAAGGTTAGCGACATCTCGTTGCCAAGGGATGATATCCACGTAAGACTTCCTCTGGGCTTGCCGGTCCACAGATATCGTGCGCCGGCTATCGCCTACGAGACGTAAGAATTAACCGTTAAGAAATGACATGAAACCCCCAGAGAATGAGTACTGCCCCATTCACCACCCCCGTTCCTGTTGCGGTCGAGAGCAAATGGAAGAAGAACGTCAATTGCGCCTTGGTTTTCAGCGGATCACAGATTCTTACCATCCACCGAGATATCGCGAACTGCTCGCCAGCCGAGATGCGGAAGCTGCTAAATGAAAAGATCGCGGAGCAAGGTGGAGAGTGTGCGATATGTCACGCTGAATTTGTGGATTACACCGACATCGTAGCCGATCATAGAGGTGCCCGAACATCGTGGAAGGAGCCGCGACCATTCTCTTGGTGGATCAGCCCGTGCGACACATGGCACGGACTTAAACAACCCCTTGTGAAATTGAGCAGGCGTAGAATGGAGCTGTTTTTTGAACTCAAAAAGGAAATCCCAAATGAAGGTCTCTGAACCTGTGCTGGCCGAAATGCGGCAGACAAACCAACTATTCGAGGCAGAAGTCATCGGAAAACGAAATACCAATGGACTGGATCGCGTGTACACAGCCAGCGCACGCATCCTTCCGCCGGGTGCTCCGATGATCACAGGACGTAGCCAGATCAAAACATTTTGGCAGCAGGCAATCATTGCCCTTGGGTTGAAGAGCGCAAGACTCGCGACTGTCGAGGCCGAAATAGTCGGTGACAGCGTGATCGAGATTGGCCGAGCGGAACTGACCGTCGGCGGTGGCCAGATCCTCCCAGTCAAATACGTTGTCCACTGGAAACAGGAAGAAGGTGTTTGGAAGTGGAATGTTGATATTTGGAACCTCGACGAGTAGACCGGTTTGTTCCGTACTGGCCAGTCATTATCCCAGCTATCCGAAGATCCGCATTTGGTCCATGCCCACGTCTGTGCTGCCCCCTAGATCATGCGTGAGCAGTTTCGTTGCGTCTGCGGAAACCAAGAAGCCGATGGTGCCCTCAGAAGTGATCGGCATCGGCTCTCGCCCCCATTTTGCGTCTTGCACGTAGCAACGGTTAGCCTTCTCGGCGGCACGCCGACTACAAGAATTCGCCCGCCGTCTGGGAACCACCGTGCGAGCCTCTCTGTCTGTGGGGTGCTTCCCGACATGCACCCACCGCTCCACTGCACGGGCCGTAGAAGAATTGGCTGCCTTGCTTCGGGAGGCAAGGCGTTCATTGAGGAAGTAACCTCATTCCCCAAGCATCTGGCGAGACGAGTGCACGAGCTGTACTTTCAACCCGTTCATGAGAAGTGCCATTGGAGCCTGTCGAATGCATTCACCAGCGCGTTCAAAGAGCTCGAGCCAACCCCGCAATACAAAGCCACAGTAAAGCTGGCAGGATTTCTGCAGGCAGCTTGCATTCGTAACCCACAACAAAATTGTCGGAGTAAGGTCCCGACGCCGTACGTTCCATATCTCGTGTCATTGAGGACGATGGGGAGGTGGAAACGACCGAAGGACCGTGCACGACAGCCCCAAAGAGTGAAGAAGCGCATGGTGCTGCGCTGTGAAGCTCCGTCGGCTGCGGCAGCATTTCTTGAAAGCCGAAGTCGGTCGCGTCGTACGGCCGGGCTTCTTGCAGCGCCTCATCGCAGTATACGAGCAGCTATTTAAAGCTCTTCAAGAAACTGCTGTTTGTTGAAGGGTCACATATTTGGCGGTTTTCTTTTGGGTGATTTCCTTGAGCAGCTCGAATATCAATGCCTGATCGTATGTAATAGCCTCCCTGTACGTCAATCGGACATTAAGAAGATGTGGGGGCGGACATCTTCCTCGGGCGTCCAGTCCCAGTAGCGCAACAGGACCGTGTACACCATCAGCCCAGTTTCGCCCTCCCCGAACAGGAGGTATCGGACGGCCTGCGCCATAAGGTCACGCCGCGTGAGGCTGAGGAAGATCGATATAGGATCAATGGCCTCGCTGACGAAAGCAATGGTGTTGGCAACGGCGACGGCCCCAGAGACCTCGCCGATGTAGTCTTCACCTTCCCTTTGAAGGCTGACTTCGAGGGGCGCAGAGAACTCACTGCGGTTGTCGAGCAGGTTCACATGAAGGAAAAGGAATGGTCCCTGCACGTTGTAATACCGAACGATCTCGGCCTTTTTTTTGCGGCGGGACTCCGCCGAGGAACTCTCGACCGGGACAAGGTGCACTTTCTTGCCCCGCAACTCAGGCCCTATGTGCCAGCTTTCGACGTCCGCGAAATATCCCCGGGGAACGCGGAGCTCAACCGAGCGAATGGAGCGGCTGATGGCACACGCAAGCATCAATAGCAATGTGAAAACAGTGCCGATAATTAAACCGTCGGGCCGCCCCACGCAATTTTCCACCAAGGTATAGCCGAACACCAGGCAGAAGATCCCGGTGTAGAAGGCCAGCCCCCAGCGGCGCTCGCGCCAGAGCGCACGTGTGGCCGCGAAAGCGGCAGACAGGATCAACACCAGCACGCCCGTTGCGTAGGCGCCGCTCTGCGCCTCCACGTCTGCACGAAAAATAAGGGTGATGACGACGTCGATGGCGAACAGCGTTAGCACGAGTGGTCGAGAGAGTTCGGCCCATCGCGGGGCCATGCCGAAGCGCGGCAAGTAACGCGGGATCAGTTGGAGGAGCGCGGCCATGGCCGACGCGCCAGCGAGGCCCAGGATAAGGATCGTCGACACGTCGTAGACGGTGCCGAAGCCATCACCAAAGTAGCGGTGGGCCAAGAACGCGATGGCACGCCCGCTCGCGTTGCCACCGTGTTTGTAATCGACGGGGGAGATGAGCAGCGTAGTGGCGAAGCTCGAAAGAATCAGCATGCCGCTCATGATCACGGCAGCCGTCAGCAAGAGTTTGCGGGTGTTTGCGACACGCCCGACCGGCGGACTGCCATTACGCGGGTTGTACCTCTGATCGGCCTCGCCGCCGTCGATCAGGGGCATGACGGTGACCCCGGTTTCAAAACCGCTCAAACCAAGCGCCAGCTTCGGGAACACCAGGAGCGAGCCGGCGATCAACAGCGAGGCATCTCCTTTTGCCGCGAGCGCGGCGCGCCAGCCTGCGAGGAGCGCAGGGTGCGCAATCACGTCCCATAAGCCACGCCCGAGCACCACGAGGTTCAAGGCAAGGTACGGCACGGCGGCTGCGGTCGCAAGGCCGATCGCTTCCCTGAACCCTTTCAGGAAAACCACGCCAAGCACAATGAGGATCACGAGCGTGACGAGGATTTGGCGCTCACCGAGAACGGGGTGGAGGAAAGGATTCTCAATAGCGTGCTTGGCGGCATCGGCGGCCGACAGCGTCATGGTGATCACAAAATCTGTGGCCGCGAAGCCAAGCAGGACCAGGACGAGCACCTTCCCCTTCCATCCTGCGAGCAGGTTTTCGAGCATGGCGATGGAACCCTGCCCGGCGAAGCTGCGCCCAGCTACTTGCGCGTAGACTGGCAGAGCGCCGAGCAGCGTGACCAGGACGAGGATGACAGTTGCAATCGGCGCCAATGCGCCCGCTGCGAGCAGCGCAATGCCAGGCTGGTAGCCGAGTGTCGAGAAGTAATCCACCCCGGTCAGCCAGATTACCTTCCACCAGGGATGTGTAACGACCTCTCGCTCGGCTTGGGGTCCCACGGCCTCGCCGCGAGACAGCCACTTTCCGACCGCAGATCGGTACCCGATCGATGGTTGGGGCAGCTGTTCGCGAAAAGGGATGTGTTTGTACCCTTGGCGTTCGGGGGGCGCGCCCGCCGTCGGCATTTGCGGTTGGTCAGGCATCTTCGCGCCCCCAACAGACTTTTATTAAGGGCGGTCCGGACCCCAAGTCGTAGCCTCATGCTCGCCCTTAGTTGGCGTAGGCAAGCTGTCATTCTCAGAGGTAAAACGGTCAAACAGGGCGGGTTTTAGTCCGGAAATCGTATCTAGTCCGGAATTTCCTTTTTGAACTCGAAAACGGCACTATTGTACGCCGTTCTAGCCTGTGCGCGTCTGGCGGTTAATTCCGTCAACCAAAGACCGTTCAAACATTACGTTCCAAGATTGGAGTAATTTGCTGCCTGACGGCTTCTGCTTCGTCGCGACGGCCTGCTTCGAGGAGTTCAAAAAACCATCAGCTGCCCGCCATTTCATGAGTAGCGTCCGGTCGTTACTTACTCGTCGCTTATTATGGCAGTGGAAGCATCGCGGTGTTTCCCATCATGCTTTGGACCCAATTCCTACCAGTTTGGTAGGGATTGGCAAACGGCTAGCGATGCTACATGTGGTAGATCATCCCGGCGGATCCAGAACTCATACTTCCGTTTTTTCGTTTTCAGTCGCAGTTTCCATCCTTGCCAGTTGAAAGCTCTTCGCCGTGGGATTTTCCTTCCGGCGCGGGTTCTTATTCTTGTAAAGCTCCCAATGCCCAATTGGGTATCTGAATGGCCAGTTGAGATCCTGTTCTTCTCTTGTGGAAAATCTCTTGCGTAGACGAGCATCTATGTCTGCGAGGCAGAGGAAGATAGCCGCCAGGACAGCGAGCAAGATGCCGAATTGTGCGTTGGTCATGCTTCTTTAGCCCTTACTCCTTTAGCTTTTTCTCTCCGTCCTCGGCGTATCCCAATAGGTGGTTTTGCAGGTGGGGCAGATCCTCGGCCTCTCGGGAGTACGGGGAAACCATGCCTTGCCGCACCGCTTGCAGTTGTGAAGTTTGATAATGTTCATCTGCATAACTTTACGGATACGTAGGCGTAATGTCGTTGCGCTGGAGCAACCTGCAGGTTAAAAAGTGTAGGTTTTTGGAACTTGACGTGCTACCGGTCGAGGGCTATGAGGATAGGCGATGAACTTCTGACACATCCCCTCGTATCCGTTGCCGCATTCTTCGCCTACTTTGTGGCCCTGGCCCCATCTTGGTGGGCGCTCATCGCCGTTGCCGTAAGGATGGTATTCATACCCGTTGCATTACTCCCAGCCTTGATTGTCGTCGTGACTAGAGTGTCTACTTCCTTGCTGTTGTTTATCTCCTTTGTCTCCGTTATGTGTCGGCAGGGCCGGCCCACCCAGGGACAATGCGGCGGCCAGTCCCAGTGTAGCCAATAGGCGCTTCCTCATGTGTCCTTCCGCTTCACGGTTGATTGATATTGTTGACAGCGATTACCGTTTGATTTTTTCCTTACAACCGGCTCACCCCCAGGGAGCCGCATCGGCAACCAATGTTATTCAGAAGCTCAGTCAGTCATAGCCTACAGACTTCACTTTCGCGAGCTACATAGACTACGCTCTGACTACAGTGGATATTGTCGCAGGATGGCGTGAGGAAAGGATTCCGCGCAGGGGTCAAGAGGCTAACAAACAGCCATAAATGCAATGGCAAAGCTTCTAAACAAAGAGGTAGATCAGCGCCTAGAGTGGAACCCGCATTAAGTGCGCTGGTCTGGTTTGGATTGGGTCGAGCGTTTCCTTGCCTGTGCTGCTCCAGACTCGAAGAGCCTTCCTAGCAGCGTGCGACCGTTCTCCATTCAACATGGAGTTCCTAGCGTCACCGCAGGTGGGGCATCGAACGTCCTGTGTCGTGTCGGACATCGCAACAGTCTAGAACAGGTACACGCGCAGGCTTTCTTCTCTTCTGCGTTTTATCCGAAAAGCGTACGCTGAGCTGGCGATGAGGTGTCGCTCGGGTACCATTCACTCGGGGTCATGGTTGCTCACGACGTTGACTATGGTGCTTACTGGAAAACACCTCATCTGCGCCACATCGAAAAGCACCCGAAGGCGCGCGAGTTCCTTCAGATCCTTGAAGCTGGGATCGAGCCACAGGTCATATATTTCTCCTTTTAAGCAACACTAGAGCATCCGACGATGTATGTTTGAATCCGCAGCCTTCCCGCGTTAGCGTAAGATCCCGACCTACTATGCACAGCACCGTGCCACTACCAGAGTAATGTCGTCCGCCTGCGGCGAGCTTTCGTTTCGCGTGTCTTGCGGGACTGATGTCCCAAGGTTGTTAAACGAAATCCGGTTTCCGGGCAAAAATGTACGCCCTTCGGCTCTGGTACTCCACTTCCGGAGCATAGGGCTCTCGCTCGATGATCTCTTCAATAACAAGCCCGGCTGCTTCTAAATACTGTCGGATTTCCGATGGTTGAAATAAGAAGAAATCCATGGAGATAGACCGACCCCACAGCTCCTCTTCGTGCAGGACCTCCTCGCCGGTATGAAATGCCAGTAATAGAAGGCCACTAGGCTGTAGCACTCTGGCCATTTCGCGAAATACCAAAGGCAGCGACTCTTTGGGGATATTCACGATCGCATAGAAAGCAGCGATCCCAGCGAGCCTCCCATCCTGAAGGTCAAGAGCCAGCATATTTCCTTCTCGGAACTGAATGTCGGGGCTCAATTGTCGAGCCTGTTCTAACATTTTAGGAGAGAGATCCAGGCCGAAAACGGTTGCGCCCACATCGCGGAGATAGCGGGCGACCTGACCGGGGCCGCAGCCCATGTCGCATACTTCGCCATGTCCAAAGACTTCCGCGGCGAAACGATCGAGTAGTTCTCGATCAAGCGGCTTGTAGTAAAGTTCGTTAAAGATCCGGCGTGCATACTCATCTGCGAGTTGATCGTAGCTTCCACGAATCGATCGCGAGACGTCGTCGGTCATTGTAGTCCCTTTGGCTGCCGCTCATGATGCACGCCACCGACAGGGCAAGGTGATGACCGTCGGGAGAGGACAGCCCACACGCGAGGACGTCACAGAGGGCGCGCCATGCTCTTTAAGTCTACATGCGGCAGGACGACGTGTTACCGATCCTTAGTTGCAGTAAACCAGTCCTTTCCTGTCGTCGCCCAAATCTGCCACGGCTGGGTACCGACGTCATACAACATGACTTGGAGGGCGCACCTCGATCCTGATCTGGCGATTTACCAGATCGAATGTACGCTTCTGCGAATCCGCTTCTCACGATGTTGAAGATCCGACTCTGCAGTTCATACGCAGCGCGTCCCAAGGGTTCTCGAAATTGACCCGCGGTTTGCTCGGCTTTCACTCGCCACTCGGCTTCCGCTTTTTGCCATGCCAACTGCGCCTCGACTCGCTTCACTCGAAGTTGGCCCCAAACTGCAATGATAGCCGCGCCCATAGCGACGATGGAGGGGAACTTGTAGCCGACCTGAAAGACTTCTTTCGCCGCCGACACCGGATGACCGAGTTGCGTTGCATTTTTCATCGACAATGTGCCTTCGTGGCTTCGTCGTTCTGGGCAACGCCAAACAGATTAAGCCAGTTTGTCAAAGGACGTCCTTCTTTTCCTCTGTTCGCTGTTCGGTTTGCTTCTGAACCTCCTCGGCCTTTTTCTGGACGGCCTCGGCTACCTTCTCCATGACGATCTCTTCGACCTTCTCCTGGAGCTTCTCTGCCTCCGCACCTTGATCCTGAACGGCTTTCGTCACCTGTTGCTGAACCGTTTCGAGCACCTGGGCAACGACCTTCTCCGCCACCTCTTCGTGGACCTCCTCCGCGAC
>Ga0306921_10008553_pt1 | contig 10818 bp, 6 predicted proteins | sample sta12Cox44000080_FD_203760 | JGI IMG/M metagenome (GOLD analysis project Ga0306921, IMG submission 203760) | Lab enrichment of tropical soil microbial communities from Luquillo Experimental Forest, Puerto Rico - statoxic.12C.oxic.44.000.080 (v2)... | ecosystem: Environmental > Terrestrial > Soil...
CCGCGTTGATCCCGATCATCACCGGCGCCGGCGGCATCGTCACCACGTGGGAAGGCAGCCCGGCGCCAGGGGGCGGCCGCATCGTGGCGGCCGGCGACAAGCGCGTGCACGAGGCAGCGCTCAAGCTGCTCAATCCCTGAGAGGGCGGAGCCTGATTTGAGCGCGGAGCCTTGCATGAAGATCGTGGGCGCGCTGGCAGCCGGGTTACTCCTGGTCTTGCCGGCGTCGATTGCCGCGGCGGATTTTCCCGACAAGACCATCCGGCTGATCGTGCCGTTTCCGCCCGGCGGACCCAACGACATCATCGCGCGCGTGATCGGTCAGCGCATGTCGGAACTGACAAGGCAGCCGGTCGTGATCGACAACCGCGGCGGCCAGGGCGGCGTTCTCGGAACCGAGGCGGTGGCGAAGGCAAAACCCGATGGCTACACCATCGCGATTTCGAGCGCCGGCGCGCTCGCGATTAGCCCCAGCATGGAAAAGATCGCCTACGATCCCCTGAAGGACTTGCAGGCGATCACGCTTGTCGCAACAGTGCCGGAAATGCTCGTCGTGGCAGGCAACGTTCCGGCGAAAGACATGAACGAACTTGTCGCACTCGCCAAGGCGCAACCCGGAAGACTCAATTTCGCGTCCTCCGGACCCGGCAGCATGCCGCATCTGGCCGGCGAGCTTCTCAAGCTGACGGCCAAGATCGACATCGTGCACGTGCCCTACCGCGGCGCCGCTCCCGCGGTGAACGATCTGCTCGGACATCAGGTTCAGATGGTGTTTCTCGATCTGCCGATCATATTGCCGCATATCCGCGCCGGCGCGCTGCACGCAATCGCGATCGGCGCACCGCAACGCGCACCGACGGCGAGCGAGGTGCCGACCACGGCCGAAGTCGGGATGCCCGATCTGAAAGCGGAAAACTGGTACGGCATGGTGGCGCCTGCCGGCACGCCTCCGGCGATCGTGGCAGCGCTCAACCGGATCGCCACGGAGGCGATGGCCGATCCGGCCGTCAGGGAAAAGCTCGCCAGCCAGGGCGCCACGCTGGTCGGCGACAGCCCGGAGCATTTTCACGATTTTCTCGTAACCGAAATCGAGAAATGGGCAAAAGTGATCAAGGACGCGGGCGTCGCCAGCGAAAAATGATCGCTTCAACGTGCGGTCTTAACGTGTGCTCTTGCGCAAATGCTCTACCAGCAGCTTTGCCGGTCGCGGCAACGTCCTGAAGCTGCGAGCGCAAATTGCGAGCTTGCGATTTGCCCAGGCGTCGCGGATCGAGACGAGCGCAATCGGCACGGATTGCGCGCAGCGTCTGGCCGCGGCCTCCGGCACCACCGCAATGCCGACGGCTGCGGCGACCATCTGGCAGATTGCATCGAAGTCCCTCAGGCGCGCCCGAACCTTCAATCGCACGCCAAGGCGAGCGGCGTGTTTGGCGATGTGAAGCTGAAGGGCGGTCGAGTCCGTCAGGGCGACGAAGTCGTGATCCGTCACCTCGAGAAAATCGATCTGGCGGCGATTGGCAAAATCGCCTCGCCGGGGCACCACCAGCATCAACCGGTCCTCGCTGAACCGAAACCGCTCGAAATGATCAGGCAGGGCGTGCTCGGCGGCGAAGCCAAGGTCTGCCGCGCCGCTTGCGATCGCGGTGACAATATCGGCGCTTTCGCGTTCCTCGACATCGAGGCTGATGTCGGGATGTTCGCGCAGGAAGGCCGCGAGCGCCCTCGGCAGGTGCTCCGACAGGCCGGAAGTGTTGGCAAGCAGATGGACGCTCGCCCTGATGCCGCTGGCAAAGGAAGCAAGATCGCCACGCATGATTTCGACATTGTGCATGATGAGCCGTGCATGCTCGCGCAAGGCTTCACCCGCCGCGGTCAGCTCGACGCCGCGCCGGCGACGCTTGAAAAGTGCAACGCCAAGGTCGGCCTCGAGACCCTTGATCCTGGCGCTTGCGGATGCGAGAGCAAGATTGGCGCGCATCGCGCCGTGGGTGATGCTGCCGCTGTCCGCCACCGCGATGAAAAGCCGAAGGTCGACCAGATCGAAGCGCATGGCAAAATCCCACTGCCTTCGTCGTGGCCGAAGGCTCATTCAACAACCCCCAGATTGTGCCGATCCGCGGGATCGGTCAATGTGACGCCATGCTTGAACCGATCCTGCTTTTCATCGTTGCGGCGTTCCTTCTGGCCGGTTTTGTCAAGGGAGTGATCGGGCTTGGCTTGCCGACGGTCTCGGTCGGCCTGCTCGCCATCGCGATGCCGCCGTCGCGCGCGATCGCCATCGTCATCGTGCCGGCGATCATCACCAATATCTGGCAGACCTTCGTCGGCCCTTATTTGCGCGACATCGTCCGCAGGCTCTGGCCCTTGATGGCGGGCACGGCGATCGGTGCCTGGCTGAACGCGGGCATGTTGACCGGCCCTTACGCGCGTTACGGCACCATCTTTCCCGGCTTTCTGCTGATGATTTATGCGGCCGTCGGCCTGCGCCAATTCGTTCTTACGGTCGCACCGCGCCATGAAAAGTGGGTCGGCGGGATTGTTGGCGTTGTCACCGGCATGATTTCCGCCGCAACCGGCGTGCAGGTAATTCCTTCAATGCCTTTCATGCAGGCGATCGGCATGGAAAAGGACGAACTGGTTCAGGCGCTCGGGGTGTTCTTCACCGTGGCCACGGTAGCGCTGGCTTTCAATCTTTCGACCGCCGGCTTGCTGGACCAAACCACCGCCCTTCCCGGCGTGATCGCCATGGCGTGCTCATTCGCGGGCATGGCGATCGGACAAAGGGTGCGCACGCGGATGAAACCTGAGGTTTTCCGCCGCTGGTTCCTGATCGCGATGATCTTTCTCGGGATCTATCTTGCCGGCAGCGCGATCTACAACTTGATTGCCTGACGAACTTTCACCCGAACAGTGGCGTCCCCGGCACGAAAGCGTCGAACGCCGCCCAGAATTGCGCGCGGTAGCGGTCCTGCTCCTGCAGGATTTCGTGCTTCGAACCGGCGATGACGAGATGCGAGCCGGCGCGCAGATGATAGGCGAATTCCTCGATCGCCGGCGTCGACACGATGGTGTCGTTGCTGGCCGCGAGCATCAGGATCGGCTGACGAATCTCCGAGGGATAAGCCGTGGCGCGAAAACCGTGCATGGCGCGGAACGCGGTATCCGCCCAGGCCACGGTCGGGGATGCGAGTCCAAGCGTTGGATCTTCGGCCAGAACCGCCGCGTTGCGGGCGTAACGCACCGGATCGCTGGTCAAGGGATTGTTCACGAACGATTCGGTACCGGTGAGCGTGCGACTGCCGCCCGGGACGTAGCGGCCGCCGAGTCCCGCCAGCCGCAGCACGCGCAACAGCGCGCGTGTCGGGAACGCGGTCCGATGCCCCGGCAAATCGATCATCGGCGCCGACAGCACCATGCGGTCGAACCAGCGTTTTCCCGCATGCGCGATCCGCAGCATCACCGCGCCGCCCATCGAATGGGCGAGCGCGAAAAATGGCGGCGGGCAATCCGGCAGCACCACCTGCTGCACGAACGCTTCGACATCCACCTCGTAGTCGGAAAAATCCCGCACATAGCCCTTGCGCGGGTCGCGCAGCCGCCGCGACGAGTGGCCCTGCCCGCGCCAGTCGATCATCGCTACCGCAAAGCCGCGGTCGCGCAGATCGCGCACGGTTTCGAAATATTTTTCGATCTGCTCGGTGCGTCCGGTGAACACGCAGACCGTGCCCTTGCGGTTGGCCGGAGGAGCCCAGCGCGCGAAGCGCAATTCCGCGCCGTCCGGTGTCTTGATGGTGCCGGAAACGACGTTCTCCGGCACAGGATTGGCGGGGATCGAAACGAGCGTCATGGGAGCAGGCCGATTAGGAGAACGTTGCGGGAATTCAAGAGGCGGGCGCGTTAAAAAAGGCCAAGGTAAACCTCTCTTGAACGCGGGTCATGCACTCCCATATCACCTTCGTGCAGGCCGCTACCAGTGTTTCGGCAGAGCCGATTCATCAGGCTGCACGAGACCAAGGCCCGGCCCGATGGCGGGCGGGTTCATTCAACAGTCGCTCAATGGAGGACTACTACCCATGCGTACCTTTGATCTCAGCCCATTTTATCGTTCCACCGTCGGCTTCGATCGCCTCTTTTCCCTGCTCGACCAGGCCGCGTCAGACGGCAGCCCCGGTTATCCGCCCTACAACATTGAACGCACCGGCGAGAACGCCTACCGCATCAGCGTTGCGGTTTCCGGCTTCTCCCAAGGCGAACTCTCGATCGTCGCGAAGGAAAACACGTTGACGATCAGGGGCGAGAAGACCGCCAATGAGAACGGCAAGGACAAATCCGAGGTGCTTTATCGCGGTATCGCCGCGCGTGCCTTCGAACGCGCTTTCCAGCTTGCCGATTTCGTGATCGTGAAGAACGCATCGCTCGAGAACGGCCTGCTGCACGTCGATCTCGTTCGCGAAATCCCCGAGACCAAGAAGCCCCGCAACATTCCAATCTCCGCCGCGCAAGCTGCGCCGGTGATCGAAGGCTCGGCCGAGAAGGCTGCTGCCTAAGTCGGTTCTGCAGGCTCATGAGAAAACGCCCCGGGAACCGGGGCGTTTTTTTTGCGGATCGCCGGTTCAGGCTTCGGCGATGACGATGGCTGCTCACTCCAGTCCCTGCACCCTCGGCATCGGCTGTGTCGGCTGGATTGGCGGCGCGGGCCTGGCCTCGGCGATCGGAGGCGCGGCGCCTGGCGTTTCAGGCGGCTTCGCCTGCACCGCGGCCGACTGTTGCGGTGGCTGTGCAGGCTTTTCGCCCAGCGGCTTGTCCTCAGCGCTGCGCCAGGGAGGTGGTTTCGGCATCGGCACTGCCGGTAAGCGGCTTGCGAGCTTCGGGATCGAGGCCGGTGGCCGGGGCGGGTCCATCAAGTCGCCGAAGGCCTGTGGCCGCCCGGGCGGTGCATGAGGCGCCGGCGCTGCGTTATAGGCGCCATAAATGTCTGGGGTTCGGTAGGCCGGAACGAAGCGAACGATCTGTCCGGTGCGGGCGTCAATCACCAGGCGGCCACCTTCGCCATAGCGATCGGTGACCATGATCACGTAGAACATGCCCCTCTGGCGAGGAACTCCAAGTGGCCGAAAGCCGGTCTCGCGAAGAACGGCGTAGACCTCTGCCGGCGGCAGCAAGGGGGGACCGTAGGTTGTCTCGGGTATTTCCCGAGGAATGGCCGCGTAGGGCGGAACCGGAGCCGCGGCCGCATAAGGTGGAACCGGCGGCGGTGCGGCCGCGTAAGGCGGGACCTCGCCTGGCGCCACGCCACCATAGGGTCCGCTGAAGTCGGAAACCGCCCGGTACGCGGGTCCACCAGTCTCGGGAGGCGCCAAGACCTGGGCGTTGGCGGTCCCGGCCGCCAGAATCAGCCCAAGCGAAAGAGCCCAGCACCCTGTGAACAACTTCATTGCCCATCGCTCCTGTCACGCCCCCGTGCCCAGTACCGCCGATCTGACGTCGCTCCGCCACAAGCGGCAAGTTCTCTCAGGGACATCAGATCGACAAGCGGTAGCCAATTTGGATTTTGCTGGTGCCCAGACTTTCCGAAGTTCGCAAAAGGTCTTGCGGAATACGAATTTCGGGAAGTGGGCACTAGCGCACTTCCACTCTCCTTCCGAAGCTGGAATTTCGTGGTGGATTTCGGCGGACCTTGGGCCGGATCGCGGCGCACCTGCCTCAAATCCGGGGCGAGGCGATCGCTGTGATCATCGGAGCTGCAGAACCATGCGACGAGCGACTTTCATACGCTTGTGTGATAGAAAAAAATTTGGCATGGTCGGAGTTAGGACAGTAACGCTGTCTTAATTTCGACGGCAACTCCGGCACGGGGATTGCAGCGCTGAAATGGGCGTTTAGGCGCCCTGGGATTAAAGGCTGGGCGGTTCGTCGGGGACACTGAACGCCCGGGCCTGAATTCCGGAATTTAGGACATTGCGGCTCGCGGCGGACGAGCGGTGGCCCGGTGGGTGCCGCAACGCCCAAGGTGCGCCGAAGCAGACGGTGAGGCCCTTAGCCGTAAGAGGACTTGAAATGAGCGGGTCGGAGTTCGAGCGCGAAAAGATCGTGACGGATGCGCTGTCGGCGGCCTCGGCTTGCAAACCTGCTTGCGATTCGCGCGGCATGCTCGAGTCCGGTGTGCCGGAGCCCGCCGTTCGTGAGCATACCTGGCGGCCCGCCGCCGAAGGCCTCTACGACATCGCGCTGGAAAAGGATTCCTGCGGCGTCGGCTTCATCGCCAATATCAAGGGCAAGAAGTCGCATCAGATCATTGCGGACGCGCTCAACATTCTCTGCAATCTGGAACATCGTGGCGCTGTGGGTGCCGATCCGCGCGCCGGCGACGGCGCCGGCATCCTGGTGCAGATCCCGCATGCATTCTTCGCGCGCAAGGCGAAGGCGCTCGGCTTCAATTTACCGCAGCCCGGCCACTACGCGGTCGGCGCGCTGTTCATGCCGAAGGAAAAGGCCTGGCGCAAGGTCATTCAGAGCATCATCGCCGACCAGATCAAGGCCGAACAATTGACGCTTCTCGGCTGGCGCGAAGTGCCGACCGACAACTCCTCGCTGGGGCAAACCGTCAAGCCGACGGAACCTGCCAACATGCAGGTGTTCATCGGCCGCGGCGCGCATATCAAGAACGAGGTCGAGTTCGAGCGCCGGCTCTACATTCTTCGCAAGTCGATTTCGCAGGCGATCTACCAGCGCCGCGACCGCGGACTGGCCGGCTATTATCCATGCTCGCTGTCGTGCCGGACTGTGATCTACAAGGGCATGTTCCTCGCCGACCAGCTCGGCAAGTACTATCCCGATCTGCACGAAGCGGATTTCGAGAGCGCGCTGGCGCTGGTGCATCAGCGCTTCTCGACCAACACCTTTCCGACCTGGTCGCTGGCGCATCCCTACCGCATGATCGCGCACAACGGCGAGATCAACACGCTGCGCGGCAACGTGAACTGGATGGCGGCGCGCCAGGCCTCGGTCTCCTCGGAGCTTTACGGCAAGGACATCAGCCGGCTGTGGCCGATCTCCTATGAAGGCCAGTCCGACACCGCCTGTTTCGACAACGCGCTCGAATTCCTGGTGCAAGGCGGCTACTCGCTGCCGCATGCCGTGATGATGATGATTCCGGAAGCCTGGGCCAGCAATCCGCTGATGGACGAACAGCGCCGCGCTTTCTACGAATATCACGCCGCGTTGATGGAGCCGTGGGACGGCCCTGCCGCGATCGCCTTCACCGACGGCCGCCAGATCGGCGCGACGCTCGACCGCAACGGCCTGCGTCCGGCGCGCTATCTCGTCACCAGCGACGATCGCATCGTGATGGCGTCCGAGATGGGGGTGTTGAAAATCCCCGAGGAGGACATCGTCACGAAGTGGCGCCTGCAGCCCGGCAAGATGCTGCTCGTCGACCTCGAACAGGGCCGGCTGATCCCGGACGACGAGATCAAGGCGCAGCTGGCGAAGAGCCACCCCTACGGCGAATGGCTCGACGGCACCCAGATCGTGCTGGAAGAACTCCCGGAAGCACCGACCAAGGGCATGCGCTCGAACCTGCCGCTGCTCGACCGGCAGCAGGCATTCGGCTACAGCCAGGAGGACGTCAACATCCTGATGGCGCCGATGGCGTCCACCGGCGAAGAGGCCAACGGTTCGATGGGGAACGACACGCCGATCTCGGCGCTGTCGGACAAGCCGAAGCCGCTGTTCACCTACTTCAAGCAGAATTTCGCGCAGGTCACCAATCCGCCGATCGATCCGATCCGCGAAGAACTGGTAATGAGTCTCGTCTCCATCATCGGACCGCGTCCGAACCTGTTCGATCTGGAAGGGGTTGCCGGTACGAAGCGTCTCGAAGTGCGCCAGCCGATCTTGACCGATGCCGATCTGGAGAAGATCCGGTCGATCTCGGAGATCGCGGACACCCATTTCAAATCGCGCACGCTCGACACCACGTTCGATGCGGCGCTCGGCGCGGCAGGGCTCGAACAGGTACTCGACGAATTGTGCGCGCGTGCGGAAGCCGCCGTGCGCGAGGGCATCAACATCGTCATTCTGTCCGACCGGATGGCAGGTGCTGACCGGGTTCCGATTCCCTCGCTGCTCGCCTGCGCCGCCGTCCATCATCATCTGATCCGCACGGGATTGCGGACCTCGGTCGGCCTCGTCGTCGAATCCGGCGAGCCGCGCGAGGTGCATCACTTCGCCTGCCTTGCCGGCTACGGTGCCGAGGCGATCAATCCGTATCTCGCGTTCGAGACCATCATCGAGATGAAGGACCGGCTGCCCGGCGCGCTCGACGATTACGAAATCGTCAAGCGCTACATCAAATCGATCGGCAAGGGCCTGTTGAAGGTGATGTCGAAGATGGGCATCTCGACCTATCAATCCTATTGCGGCGCGCAGATTTTCGACGCCGTCGGACTGAAGGCCGATTTCGTCTCGAAATACTTCGCCGGTACCCATACCCGGATCGAAGGCGCCGGCCTTGCCGAGATCGCCGAGGAAACCGTGCGACGCCATACCGACGCGTTCGGCGAGGCGCAGGTCTACAAGAACGCGCTCGATGTCGGCGGCGAATATGCCTACCGTACCCGCGGCGAGGATCACGCCTGGACCGCGGAGTCCGTCTCCACGCTACAACACGCGGTGCGCGGCAATTCGCTGGAGCGCTACCGGGCGTTCGCAAAAATCCTCAACGAGCAGTCCGAGCGGCTGTTGACCCTCCGCGGCCTGTTCAAGATCAAGACCGCCGAGGATGAAAAGCGAAAGCCCATCCCACTCGACCAGGTCGAGCCGGCCAGCGAAATCGTCAAGCGTTTTGCCACGGGCGCGATGTCGTTCGGCTCGATCTCGCGCGAGGCGCACACCACGCTTGCGATCGCGATGAACCGGATCGGCGGCAAATCCAATACCGGCGAAGGCGGCGAGGAGGCCGATCGCTTCAAGCCGCTACCCAACGGCGATTCGATGCGCTCGGCGATCAAGCAGGTCGCCTCGGGCCGCTTCGGCGTCACCACGGAATATCTCGTCAATTCCGACATGATGCAGATCAAGATGGCGCAAGGCGCAAAGCCCGGCGAAGGTGGGCAACTGCCCGGCCACAAGGTCGATGCGATCATCGCCAAGGTCCGGCATTCGACGCCTGGCGTCGGCCTGATCTCGCCGCCGCCGCACCACGACATCTATTCGATCGAGGATCTGGCGCAGCTGATCTACGACCTGAAGAACGTCAACCCCGACGGGCAGGTATCGGTGAAGCTCGTCTCCGAAATCGGCGTCGGCACCGTTGCCGCGGGCGTCGCCAAGGCGCGCTCCGACCATGTGACCATCGCCGGCTTCGAAGGCGGCACCGGCGCCTCTCCGCTCACCTCGATCAAGCACGCCGGCAGTCCCTGGGAAATCGGCCTTGCCGAGACCCACCAGACGCTGGTGCGCGAGCGGCTGCGCAGCCGCATCGTCGTCCAGGTCGACGGCGGCTTCCGTACCGGACGCGACGTGGTGATCGGCGCGCTGTTGGGGGCCGACGAATTCGGCTTTGCCACCGCACCCCTGATCGCGGCCGGCTGCATCATGATGCGCAAGTGTCACCTCAATACCTGCCCGGTCGGCGTGGCCACGCAGGACCCGGTGCTGCGCAAGCGCTTCACCGGTCAGCCCGAGCACGTCATCAACTATTTCTTCTTCGTCGCCGAAGAAGTGCGGGAGATCATGGCCACGCTTGGCTATCGCACCTTCAACGAGATGGTCGGCCAGACCCAGATGCTCGACCAGACGAGATTGGTCGCGCACTGGAAGGCCAAGGGGCTCGATTTCTCGAAGCTGTTCGTGCGGCAGAAGGAAGAAAAGGGCCAGAAGATCTATCACGCGGAGCCGCAGAACCATCATCTGGAGAACGTGCTCGACCGCAAGCTGATCGAGAAGGCGCAAATTACGCTCGACCGCGGCGCGCCGGTCAGGATCGAGATGGAGATCAACAACACCGACCGCAGCGCCGGTGCGATGCTTTCTGGCGCGGTGGCCAAGATCTATGGTCATGCCGGCCTGCCGCTCGACACCATCCAGGTGAACTTCAAGGGCACCGCCGGCCAGGCCTTCGGCGCGTGGCTTGCCAGCGGCGTCACGTTCGATCTCGAGGGTGAAGGCAACGACTATGTCGGCAAGGGCTTGTCCGGCGGCCGCATCATCGTCAGGCCGCCACGCCACTCCGGCATCGTGCCGGAGGAATCCATCATCGTCGGCAACACGGTGATGTACGGCGCGATCGAAGGCGAGTGCTATTTCCGAGGCATCGCCGGCGAACGCTTCGCCGTGCGCAACTCTGGCGCCATTGCAGTGGTCGAAGGCGCCGGCGATCATTGCTGCGAGTACATGACCGGCGGCATTGTCGTCGTGCTCGGCAAGACGGGGCGGAACTTCGCGGCCGGCATGTCCGGCGGCATTGCCTATGTGCTGGACGAGACCGGCGACTTCCAAAAACTCTGCAACATGTCGATGGTCGATCTCGAGCCGGTGTTGTCGGAAGAGATGATCAACGAAGACACCTACCACCAGTCGGGCGATCTCGAATCCCACGGCCGGGTCGATATATTCCAGAACCTGCTCGAGTCCGACGTCGAACGGCTGCACGTGTTGATCGCGCGCCATGCCAAGCTGACGGGCTCGAAACGCGCTGCCGAAATCCTCGCGAACTGGAAGGCGTGGCTGCCGAAATTCCGCAAGGTGATGCCGGTGGAGTACCGCCGCGCGCTGAAGGAACTGAAGGCCAATGCCGACGCCGAGCCAAAAATCGCGA
>Ga0306921_10008554_pt1 | contig 10818 bp, 8 predicted proteins | sample sta12Cox44000080_FD_203760 | JGI IMG/M metagenome (GOLD analysis project Ga0306921, IMG submission 203760) | Lab enrichment of tropical soil microbial communities from Luquillo Experimental Forest, Puerto Rico - statoxic.12C.oxic.44.000.080 (v2)... | ecosystem: Environmental > Terrestrial > Soil...
CTCGGGTTGTCGGAAATGATCGGCGTCCTGCTGCAGGACGAAAAGTTCCCGGGCGTGCACATCGCTTTCGGCGATCCTTACGGCCGCCAGACCCAAGCCGACTGGAAGTCCAAGACTCACGTGGACGTGCTCACGCGCGACTGCAACGTGTGGATCGATAGCGACCAGATCATCTCCCGCGGCCATTACCGGCTGGACCATCTTGGTCTGGCCGGAAATCTTTAAGCTAAAACAAGCGCGAGACGTATTCCCGCATCTGGTGCTTCCAGTAGGGCCAGTCGTGGCCGCCGAGCGGACCCCAGTTATCGAGCGAGTGTCGAATGCCTTTGCTCGCCAGAATCCCGGAGAAATGGTAGGTGGGGCCGGAGTTCTCCCAAGGCCCGGTGCCCGTCGAAAGGTGGATGTCGCAGCTAGCCAGCTGCCCGTACACCCAGGCATCCGACAGATTCGCAATGTAGTCCACGGGATTGTTGAAATAGAAATTGTCGTCGTACATCCCGTCCATGAAATTCTTCAGGTCATACACACCGGACATCGCGAAGCAGCGTTTGATCACGTCGGGATGCTTGAAGAGCGAATTCGCCGCGTGATAGGCGCCGAACGAAGCGCCCATGGTGGAGATGGCGATTCCCGGCGACTGGCAGTTGTCCCAAATAAAAGGCACCACCTCTTCGCGCAAGTAGGAGTCAAAGACCGACTGCACGTAGCTGCGATGAAGCGGGTGAGCGCCTTTATTGTAAAAACTCAACCCGTTGATGGAGTTCAAAGAGTAAAACTTCACCTTGCCGGCTTCGATGAAATCGCCGAGCGCCCCGATCATCGACTGGCCTTCGAGCTCCCATTCGTCGCCCGCGCTGGTCGGGAATCCCACTAGCGGCATGCCCCAGTGACCGTACACCACCACGCCGAGTTCGAGCCCCAGGCGATGGGAATACCAGCGATGGACTTCTTTTTTCATTCCGCTTCCTCACTGCAGGATTTTGGGAAGCGTGAGTATGCCAGCCGAAGGCGGTTGGCCGCAACCGCCGGGTGGCATCGCGTGGTATTCCGAGCCCGGCAGGTTATAATTCGTGCGCCAGGAAACCTACCCCTACTGACGGAGAGACCCATGGCTACCGCGACGCCCGACAGCCGGCCGACACCGGAGCGCATTTTCAATGCTCTGAACGCGTTTCAGCTCACGGCGGCACTGAAGACCGCTATCAGAATGGACCTGTTCAGCGCGATTGCCGAAGGACACAACCAGACGGCCACGCTGGCCAAACGCATCGGCGCTTCCGAGCGCGGCGCGCGCATCCTGGCCGACTATCTCACCGTGCACGGCTTGCTTGGCAAAGCCGACGACGTCTATGCGCTGACCCCCGAGTCGGCTTTTTTTCTGGACCGCAAGTCGCCGGCCTACCTCGGAACGATATCCGAGTTCCTGGTCAGCGATCACGGCAAGAAATCATTCGATCTTTTGCCGGAAGCGGTCCGGAAAGGCGGCACGGCCACGCCGCAGGGCGACAACACCAAGCCGCAGGACGAATTTTGGGTCTCTTTTGCGCGGTGCATGGCGCCGCTGGCGGCTCCCTCGGCGGCCTTTATGGCGCAAGTCGCAGGAATGTCAGAGCAGAAACCCGCGAACATCCTGGATGTGGCCGCCAGCCACGGCATGTTTGGCATTACCTTCGCGAGGCAAAACCGGCAGGCGCACATTGCCGCGCTCGACTGGCCCGCAGTGCTCGAAGTGGCCAAAGAAAACGCCCGGGCAGCAGGTGTCGCCGAGCGTTTCACTTTCCTGCCCGGCAGCGTGTTCGAAGCCGACCTCGGTAGCGGCTACGACTGCGTGCTTCTGACCAACATCCTCCATCATTTCGACACCGCCACCAACGAAAAGCTGTTGCGCCGCATCCACGCTGCGCTCAAGCCCGGCGGGCGCGCTTTGACGCTCGAGTTCGTGCCCAACGAAGACCACGTTTCTCCGCCGACTTCCGCTGCTTTCGGCATCGTGATGCTGGCCTTAACCGATGCAGGCGACGTTTTCACGTTCTCCGAATACGACTCCATGTTCCGCAACGCTGGATTTTCGAAAAGCACCCTGTACCAGCTGCCTAACGGTCCGCAGCAGCTGGTGGTCTCGGAAAAGCCGCAATGAACGGCAAACCCAAGCCGGCAAAGCGCCGCAAGAGTCCCGCAAAAAGCGGCGAAGCGGTCCTGAGAGAACATCTCGTGTACCTGCTCAAGGGCGGCGGAGCGCACGTTCATTTGGCGGATGCCGTGGAAGACTTTCCCGCCGCGAGGCGTGGCGCCTTCGCCGAAGGGTTGCCGCATACCGGCTGGCAACTGCTCGAGCATGTGCGCATCGCGCAGTGGGACATCTTGGAATTCAGCCGCAACGCTCGGCACGTTTCGCCGGAATTTCCGGAGGGATACTGGCCGGCGACGCCCGTGCCTCCCGACGACCGGGCATGGGAAAAGAGCGTCAAGGCGTTCCAGCGCGACCTCGCTGCGGTGGTGGCCCTGGTCAGAAGCCCGCGCACCGACCTGTACCGGCCGCTTCCCTGGGGCGACGGCCAAACCGTTCTTCGCGAGGCCCTGCTCATCGCCGATCACAACGCCTATCACCTCGGCCAGCTGGTCGATCTGCGCCGCGCTCTGAAAATCTGGCCGAAGTCCTAATCGCTTTCGGGCAGGAAGGCGGCGCTGTCGCGCCTCTCGAGCGATTTCCGTCTACGATCGCCAGTGCAGCGTGACCGGTCCATCCATCGGATGGGCCATAGCCCGGCCGGTACGGCGCGACTCCAGCAGGTTCCCTTTCAGCGCGAAGTACCACTTTGCCGGGCGGTCCGCGTCGTCAATCAGCATCAGGTGCGGATTGTGCCGCAATCCTTCCGCCTGCCGAATCATCGTTTCCTGGTCCTGCCGCAAAAAGGTCTTCGCAAATATCCGGAAAATGGTGATAGGCAGCGGCACGTTCCAGGCGGCAAGGAAATCGATCCGGCACAAATCGCGCCGCACCGGCGTCACCGTAGTCAGACTGGAAAACCACAACTTTCCGCTGCGGATCTCCTCACTACGCATATTGGGCAGCACAAAATCAATGGTCGTGGTTACCGGCGCGCCGGTCATTTTCTTCAGCAGCTGATACGGGGCGCTGTTGCTGCTCGGGGAATGCGGGCTCATGCGAAATCCATAGGGAATCGGCTCAAACTGCTTGGCTTTTTCGTGGATGCTCTTCTGGCTGCGCCAGAACCACGATTGATGCACGAACGGTCCGTGCGCCGGATCCATCAGTCCGATAATTCCGTGATCAATGTGGGAAGGCAGCTCGCAGTTTAGGTGCGTGCTCTTGTATTTCTCGCTGAACGTTCTAAGGCGGGGCGCCGCCGGAACGTTCTCCGGCCGTGGCGGCGCTCCCCCGGAATGCATGTAGACCCAGACGTATCCGTCCTGCTCCTGGCAGGGGAAATGGCCGGCGAAGATGCGGTCGACCTTTAGTTTGTCCTGAGAGGTAAGCGAAGGGATCTCCACGCACTGCGCGCTGCACCCGTCAAACTTCCAGCCGTGATAGCTGCACTCCACATTCCTGCCGTCGAAGCGCCCGTAGGAAAGGGGAATGCCCCGGTGCGGGCAGGCATCGCGCAGGGCGAAGGCCTTTCCTTCGTCGCTTCGCCCCAGCACCAGCGGCACCTCCAGCAGCACCGCCGTCAACAGCTTGCGCCAGGGGATCGCCGAACTGCGCGCCGCCGGATACCAGAAGTCCCACAAAAATCCCGGGTCGGCGCGGCGCTCGGCGGTTTCGGCCGCATCGCTCGCAATATCTTCCTTGCTGTAGACGGGTGCTCGGTCGCTCATTCGCGTCGCGAACTGCCTTTCGAGCTTCATCTTACAGCAGATCTCCTTCGCTCTTGGTGATGATCGATCACCGCGGCACAACTCGGCGCCGACGCCGCTTGCAGCCCGTTCTCAAGTCGGACCTGGAAAGCTATATAATCCGCGCTCGGCACTTAGCCCTGAGGTGCGTCACATGAAGCGAAGCTTGGCCTTGATGTTGCTGTCGTCGCTCTGGTTTCTGGTGCCCGCCAACGCCCAATCCGGCCGCTGCACGGTGACCGAAGACCCCGCATACGGGCAAAAAATCAAGGAATATACGACCGAGTCATTTTTCAGCACCGAGCTGGTCGATCATCTCGCGGTCAGTTCCTGCGTGCCCGCGCCGGACGCGTTTCTCCACCACATCATCGGTGCGCCGGACGTGCTCGATTACACCAAAGACATCAACGCGTACTTTCGTCTGCTCGCGAGCAAGAGCCCTCGAGTGAAAGTCTGGTCCATTGGCAATTCCGAAGAAGGGCGCGAAATGCTGCTGGTGGCGGTCTCCGAGGAGGCGAACCTCCGAAATCTCGACCGCTACAAGAAAATTACTGCGCGGCTAGCCGATCCGCGTGGCCTCAGCGACGCCGAAGCGCAAAAGCTCATCGCCGAGGGCAAGCCCATGTATTGGGCGGACGGCAGCATCCATTCGCCGGAAACGGGCGCGCCGGAAATGCTCATGGAACTGGCCTATCGCCTGGCCGTCGAAGATACCCCCTTCATCCAGAAAATTCGTCAGGACTCCGTCGTATTGATCACGCCGCTGGTCGAAACCGACGGCCACGACCGCATGGTCGACATTTACCGGCAACACAAAAAGCATCCCGACGAGCCGCCCTACCCGCTCACCTGGTGGGGCCATTACGTCGCGCATGACAACAACCGCGACAATCTCGGCGTCACCCTGGCCCTTTCGCGCAACATGCTCAAGACCTATCTCGATTGGCATCCCACCGTGATGCACGACCTGCACGAGTCCGTCCCGTATCTTTACATCATGACCGGTACCGGGCCGTACAACGCGTGGCTCGATCCGATTGTGATCAGCGAATGGCAGGAAATGGCCTACTACGAAATTGAGGAGATGACCAAGCGCGGCGTCATCGGCGTCTGGACTCACGGCTTCTACGACTGCCAACAGCCACAACTCCATCGGCCGCTTCTATGAAACCTTTGGCAACGGCGGCGCGGATACCAAGGTGCGCATCCTGCACGCGGAAGATACGCGGCGCGAGTGGTACCGGCCCAATCCGCCGCTACCCAGAGTCAAATGGTCGGCCCGCGACAATATCAACATGCAGGAGAGCGCGATTCTTTTCGGCATGAATAACGTCGCTTCGAACGGGCCGAAATTCCTGAACAATTTCTACCTGAAGAGCAAGCGGGCTGTCGCGAAGGCGCGCACGGAAGGCCCTGCGGCCTGGGTTTTTCCCGCCGACGATCCTCGTCCTGCCGAACAAGCGGCTCTGCTCAAACTCTTCGAGCTGCAGGGCGTCGAAGTGCAGCGCCTCGAAAAAGAGTTTCGCGTTCGAGCGGAGAGCAGCCGCGAGACGGCCGGAGGGGCCGAAAATACGCAGGAAAAGACAGAGGAGAAGCCCGCTGCCGCAGCCAAAGAAGAGAAAAAGCCCGCCGAGACAGTGATCCCCGCAGGCAGTTACGTGGTTCGAATGGACCAGCCCTACAGCCGGCTCGCCGATATGGCCCTCGACACGCAGTATTACAGCTCGCGCGATCCGCGCTCCTACGACGATACCGGATGGACGCTCGGCGCTCTGCGCAACGTCAAAACCGTTCGGGTCAGCAGCGTCAGCATCCTCGACGCGCCCATGCACAAAGTGGAAAAAGTGGATGTGCCGGGCGGCATCGACGGGCAAGGCAAGATTTTTCTCATCCGTCACAATACCGACAACACGCTGGTCAGCCTGCGGTTCCGCCTCGCGAGCGTGGCCATGGAAGCCGCCGAAGACTCTTTCGAAGCCGACGGCGTCAAGTTCAATCCGGGAACGTTTGTACTGCGCAGCGCGGACCGCGCGGAACTTGAAAAGGCCGCATCCGAGCTGGGGATCCGCGTGCACGCCACCAATGCCAATCTGAGCGTCCCGACGCATCCCGTGTCCGCTCCGCGCGTCGCCATCCTGCACAACTGGCAGAACACGCAAAACGACGGCTGGTACCGCATCGCATTCGATGAGCTGAAGGTGCCCTTCTCCTACGTTGCCGATACCTGGGTCCGCGAGACTCCCAACCTGCGGGAAAAATTCGATGTCATGATCCTGCCTCCTATGGGCGGTGGCGCCGTGGTCGGTCTCAACGCGGTGATTCGCGGGTTGCCGATGCGCGGCGGCCCGCGGCCCTGGAAAAGCTCCGACGAAACGCCCAACTTTGTCTCTCCCGGCCTGGACACAACGGACGATATTCGCGGCGGTCTTGGCTATCAAGGGCTCGCCAATCTCGAGCGCTTCGTCCGCGGCGGCGGACTGCTGATCGCCGTGCAGAGCAGCGCAAGCGTCCCGGTCGCGGGCGGGATGACGGAGATGGTCAACGTTGCCGAAGCCCGCGCGATGCAGGCGCCCGGCAGCGTCGTGCTCTCCACCGTGGACGACCGGAAAAGCCCCATCACCTACGGTTACGACGACAGACTCTACGTTTATTTCCGCCAGGGGCCGGTGATTACCGTAGGCGGAAACTTTGGCGGGCCCGGACCCGAGGAGGGCCCGGGCGCGAGGTCCAGCGGGCGCGGCAGTACCGCCGATCCCGACGTGATTCAGGCGCGCCCCTACGTGCCGCCGGAGAAGCCGGAAAAGCGCACGCCGCATCAGCAGGAGCTGTACGTTCCCGAAGACCTCCCCGATTTTGCGCGCTGGGGAATTCCGTCTGCCGACCGCCAGCCCCGCGTCGTGTTGCGCTTCGCGGCGGAAAAAGAGCTGCTGCTTAGCGGCATGATTACCGGCACAAACGAAATCGCCGAAAAACCCGCGGTCGTTGACGTACCGCACGGCAAAGGTCACGTCATCTTGTTTGCCAACAATCCGATGTGGCGCGCCGAAACGATGGGCAGCTATTTTCTCGTTTTCAACTCCCTGTTGAACTACGACCACCTGAATGCAGGCGCGGCCGAGCCGCCTCGCGCGTCTCCCCCATCGTCACCGTCGGGGGGCCGAACGGACCAACGCGAGTGATAGAAGCAAAGCAGAGCGAGCCGCTCGATCGCCTGATGACTGGGATGACCGGCCGGGGGCTGTGATTTCTCTGGCGGGAATGCTATGATCAATTTAGCGATTATGAAATTCTCTTCGTTCTATTAGCCTCTGCGCTTCAAATCCCCGCTTCCGGAGATAACCCCATCGCCTATTCCGCCGCCTGGCTGCCGCGAGCCGCGCATCTCGTTGCTGACTCCGAGAACAACCCGTTAGCAGGAAAGGATTTCTGAAATGGCCGTACTCACGCTCACCGAAAAACTGGATCAGCTCGATACGCGCTACCAGGAGATGACCGAGCAACTCTCCTCGGCCGAAGTGGTCGCCGACTCGTCGCGCTTCCAGAAACTCGCCAAGCAGCACGCCGAGCTGGCCGAAATCGTCGCCAAGCACCGCCAGTACAAGCAGATCGAAAAGGATCTGGCCGGCGCCCACCAGATGGTGCTGGAGTCCGAAGACGCGGAAATGAGGCAGATGGCCCACGACGAGGAAAAACAGCTCAGCGAGCGCAAGCAGGTCGTCGAGCACGAACTGAAGCTGCTGCTTCTGCCGAAAGACCCTAACGACGAAAAAAACGTCATCGTGGAGATTCGCGCCGGAACCGGGGGCGACGAAGCCGCCCTTTTCGCCGGCGAGCTGTTCAGAATGTACTCGCGCTACGCCGAAACGCAGGGCTGGAAGGTGGAGGTGCTGGAAAGCTCGCCTTCTTCGCTCGGCGGGCTGAAAGAAATTGTCGCCTCCATTTCCGGCAACAAGGTGTATTCCAAGCTGAAATACGAAAGTGGCGTGCACCGCGTGCAGCGCGTTCCGGCCACCGAAACGCAGGGCCGCATCCACACCTCGGCGGCCACGGTCGCCGTGCTCCCGGAGGCCGACGAAATTGACATCAAGATTGAAGCCAAGGATCTGCGCATCGACACCTTCTGCTCGTCGGGTCCGGGCGGCCAGTCGGTAAACACCACTTACTCGGCGGTGCGCATCACGCACCTTCCAAGCGGCCTGGTGGTCTCCCAGCAAGACGAAAAATCGCAGATCAAGAACCGCGCCAAGGCCATGCGCGTTCTGCGTTCGCGTCTCTACGACATGGAGCTCGAAAAGCAGCAAGCCGCGCTCGGCGCCGAACGCCGCGGCCAGATCAAGACCGGCGACCGCTCTGAAAAGATCCGGACGTACAACTTTCCGCAGAACCGCGTGACCGATCACCGCATCGGCTTGACCCTGCACCAGCTGGCCGAAGTCATGGACGGGAAGCTCGCGCCTCTGGTCGACGGCCTGGTGACCCACTACGAAGCCGAACGCCTCAAACAGGAGCTGGCGCAGGCCTGATCGGCAGGTGGTTTCGTGTTTATGCCTCCTCCCATCGGAAACGGTCGTTCCGGGCACGGGGAGGAAGCTCTCCCTTCCCCTTCCGGCCTGGACTTGCGCGCTGCTCTGAAACTCGGCATCGCCCGGCTGCGCGCCCATAATGTCCCCTCCGACACGCTGGCCGCGGAGCTGCTACTGCTCCACGCCACCAAGCGTTCACGCACCTGGCTGTACTCGCATCCGGAAGAGTCGTTGAGCGACTCTGAGAGTCGCGACTATTTCGCCCTGGTCGAAAAGCGCGCCGCCGGCACTCCCACCCAGCATCTGACCGGAAAACAAGAGTTCTGGGGTCTCGAACTGGAAGTCACGCCCGACGTTCTGATCCCCCGCCCGGAAACCGAGCATGTCGTCGAGGTCGCTCTCGACCGCCTGGCCCTTCGCGATCTGCGCTCGAAGCTCTCTCCCAACATGACCGGAGAGGGCTTGCTCTTTGCCGATATTGGCACCGGCTCCGGCGCGATCGCCGTGGCCCTGGCCAAGGAGTTCCCGGCCGCAACCATCTATGCGCTCGACATCTCTCGCGCCGCGCTCGAGGTTGCCGGCCGCAACGTCACGCGCCACGGCTTTTCGGGCCGCATCCACTTGCTGGAATCCAATCTCCTCGCGAGCTTGTCTTCTCTCCGCTTAAGGCCGTTCGACCTCATCGCCTCTAACCCGCCCTACATCGGGCGGCGCGAAGCCGCCGCGCTTCCCCGCGAGGTCAGGGAGCACGAGCCGGAAGTCGCTCTTTTCGGCGGAGAAGAGGGTTATGAGCTCTACGGCGATATCGTCAGAGAGTCCGCCGCGCGCCTGACCCCCGGAGGCATCCTGGTTCTGGAGCTAGGCCATGATTCTCTGCCCGCCGTAGAGCCGCTCGTCCGCTCCGCGCACTGGACCAGCGTCGGCGTGACCAGCGACCTTGCCGGCATTCCCCGCGTCCTCTCCGCGGAGCGGACCTAGCTTCCCGGTATCTTCGCCCGTTGTTCGCCGCGGGGCCCCGGAGTAGGCTATTCCCATGCCCGATCTGGCACGGTTTCGCGCGCGACACGATGGCGGACGGGCTCCGGTGCTGCCTCGGCAAGCCACCATCCTGCACGTGGACATGGACGCCTTCTTCGTTTCCGTCGAACTGCTGGAGCGGCCGGAGCTCTGCGGCAAGCCGGTGGTGGTTGGCGGGAGGCCCGACGAGCGCGGGGTAGTGTCGGCAGCCAGCTACGAGGCGCGCAAATTCGGCATTCACTCCGCGATGCCGCTGCGCACCGCGGCGAAGCTCTGCCCGCAGGCCATTTTTCTCGATGGCCATCACGCCAAATACGCCGAGTGGAGCGAGCGGGTCGCGGGCATCCTCGCGAAGTTTTCCCCCGTAGTGGAGATGGTTTCGATCGATGAGGCGTATCTCGATCTTGCCGGCACCGAGCGTCTCAACGGCCCGCCGTTCGCCGCGGCGGACAAGCTTCTTCGCAGCATCAGCCTGGCCACGGGGCTTCCCTGCTCCGCAGGTCTCGCCTCCACGCGCCTGGTGGCAAAAGTTTCTAGCGACCAGGCCAAACCGAAAGGCCTGCTGTGGATTCCGCCGGGGCGGGAAGCGCAGTTCCTGGCCCCGCTGCCGGTCGGCAAGATCCCCGGCATAGGGGAGGTCACAGAGCGCGCACTGCGCGCTCTCGGCATCGAGTTCGTACGGCAGCTCGCCGCGGTCGAGCTCGAAAAACTCGAGAGAGTCTTCGGCCAGTGGGGCACCGCGCTCTACCGCAAAGCGCGCGGCGGCGATTCCTACGAATTCGTAGTCGACGCGGAGCCCAAATCCATCTCCCACAACCATACCTTTGGCGAAGACAGCGACGACGCGGAGGTCCTCGAAGCGATGCTGAGCCACCTTTCGCAGAAGGCCTGCAAGCGCTTGCGCGAAGCTGGCCTCTCCGCCCGCACCTTGACGCTGACCATTCGCTATCGGGGCTTCGACACCTACACGCGATCCAAAACGCCTCCCGCTCCGCTAGAGTTTGACGCCGATGCCTTCGCCGTCTTTCTGTCGCTCTTTCGGGAACACCGCGATCGCAGCCGAAAAGTGCGCCTGCTCGGTGTGGCCTTCAGCGGCTTGACGCATGGCGGGGAACAGCTCGAACTGCTCGACCGGGAGCGCCGCGCCAAGCTCGAGAAGCTCAGCCGGGCTGCGGATTCCTTGCGCGACCGCTTCGGTTTCGCCAAGGTACAATTCGGCGGCTCGCTGCTCGCCGAAAAGCCCCACCGCGAAAATGAGAAGGGAGAGATTCCGCGCTTCCCCCGGCACAAGGGATAGCGCGCCAGCGCGCCGCAACCGGCCTGCTCTATACTCTCTCCATGCCCGCTACCGCACCACCCCCGGAATACGCGCGCGACTCGCGCCGCGTTCCCGGCCACGGCCTGTGGCAAAACCTCACCGAAG
>Ga0306921_10008555_pt1 | contig 10817 bp, 8 predicted proteins | sample sta12Cox44000080_FD_203760 | JGI IMG/M metagenome (GOLD analysis project Ga0306921, IMG submission 203760) | Lab enrichment of tropical soil microbial communities from Luquillo Experimental Forest, Puerto Rico - statoxic.12C.oxic.44.000.080 (v2)... | ecosystem: Environmental > Terrestrial > Soil...
CGAACGCTGACCCGCTGGTCAAATGTGGCGACGGTGAACACGCGTGCCGGCACTGAAATCGACTCGGAGGAAAAACGCGACGTCGTCTTGCAAGAAATGCTCAGCTACTTCGCAGAAGTTTGGAAAAGACGGCAAAAACAGCCGCCAAAATCCGACCTGATCTCGATGCTGGCGCACGGCGAGGCGACGCACGACCTACCGTCACGGCCACACGAGTTCATGGGTAATCTTCTGCTGCTGATCGTCGGCGGCAACGATACGACACGCAACTCTATCAGTGGCGGGCTGTGGTTTTTGCACCAGTTCCCGGAAGAATACGCGAAGCTGCGTGCCAATCCCGACCTGATCCCGAAAATGGTGCCGGAAATCATCCGGTATCAATCACCGGTCGTGCACATGCGTCGCACCGCGTTGTGCGACGCCGAGTTGAATGAGAAGCGCATCCGCAAGGGGGAGAAGGTCGCGATGTGGTATATCTCGGGCAACCGGGACCCCGAGGAGATCGAGGACCCCGATCGTTTTATCATCGACCGCGCGCGGCCCCGGCAACATCTGTCCTTCGGGTTCGGTATTCACCGCTGCGTCGGCAATCGGCTGGCAGAGATGCAGTTGACGATCTTGTGGGAGGAAATCCTGAAACGGTTTCCGCCAATCGAGGTGGTGGACAGACCGAAACGGGCTTATTCCAACCTCATTCACGGCATTACCGAGATGAAAGTGCGAATTCCGGCATAAGGTTGTTTGTGCGGTTCGGCCATTCTCTCGGCCCGGGTTTTCGCGTCTCCTTGACGAGGGTAAGAAATCAGTTTGGCACCCAGGCTGCGGCCCTGATCTCGCCGAACTCACGTGCGATCTTGCGCCAGGACGCGCCGGCGTCCTCACTGACATAGACCTCACCGAACAGGCTGAAGGCCACAATGCGGTTGGCGTCAGCGGGATGCGTGGCAAGGCCCCACACAGTGGCATTGGGCTGGGTCGGAAGTGGCAGGATCTGCCAAGTCTCTCCAAAGTTTGTGGTGCGGAGCACGTGCCCCTTTTCACCCGTCGTCGTCTCTCCACACCCGGCAAACAGCACGCCGGGCTCATCGGCTTTGACCACCATGCCGCGGGCATAGGGCAGCGGCCATTTCTCCTTGATGCCCAAGGGCCGCCATGTGTCGCCCAGATCGTTGCTGGTAAACATCTCGCGTGCCGTGCTGGCATATATGCGCTTGGCCTGTGTGGGCGCGATCGTCACGGAGTGAATGTCCGGGTCATGCAAACCCGTCTCGAGGTGCGTCCAACTGTCCCCGCCGTCGAGACTGCGGAAGACGCCGTCAATTTCTACCCCTGCAAAGACAACACGATGATCGTCGGGGTCCACTATGACGCTGGTCACAAAGGGTATGCCAATCGAGCACTCGCTGGCGATGTCTACAGCTAATTTCTTCCACTGCCGTCCCCCGTCTTGCGAGCGGTAGATCCCAGCCGGGCGCGTGCCGGCAAACAGAATATCGGGATCGACAGGGTCGATGGTCAGCGACCAGATCGTCGGCAGAGCGCCATCGGTGCCAATGCGCTGCCACCGCGCCCCGCCATCGTGGCTGACGAACAAGCCCGTATCGCCGCCTGCGAAAACGGTGTGCGCCTGTGTGGGATGGGCGACCAGCGCCTGTATGCGGCGATTAAGCGGGAACGGGGCGCGATGCCGTATCCACGACTTTCCGGCATCTGGACTGTGCCATACGCCCCAGCCAACCGTTCCAAGACATATACTGTAGTCCGCTGCCATACGCTCCCTCCCTTCGTCCCGGTCCTTGCGTCACCCCGAAAGCTGGAAACATTGTACTTTGTCTGACCCTCCGACGACAAATGGATCTGGTAATAGGCCCTCGGGAGTCATCAGATCCAAGAGCTGACTACCGAGCTGGCACCGCGGAACGGAATAACCGGCACTCATCCCGATCGCTAATTTCACCTGTGGGAGATAACCTGGCGTCGCGTCGACATGGGCCACTCGCGTCCGGGTGCCTGCGCCCGCTGGACGCTGCGCGTCTACGCGGCTCTTTTAGAGTGGCGAAGCGGCCCTGAAGCAGGCTCATGACCGGGAGGCTCGTTCGTTGCGGGTGTGGTTGGGATGCACACCGTTTTGAGATCATACTTGGGCCGGTGGCTTCCTCGGTCCTGCGATGTCGCTGCTGAAGTTGCCGGCTGGTCGTATAACTTGTGAAAGTATGGCCGGAAATCTGTCCCTCATTCCCGGGGGTTCAGCATGAAATTGGAGAGCGTTAATAAACGCGCCGCGTCAAACCTATCGGGCCGGCGCGTGTCTGGCCGCTGCCTTTGCGGTGCGGTGGAGCTAGAGATCGACGTTCCCGCTTTTTGGGCCTGGCACGACCACTCCGCGGCAAGCCGTCTCGCGCACGGCGCCGCGTATGCCACCTATATCGGTTGTTGGCGCAAGCGCGCCCGCGTTTCCAAGGGCCGAAGAAACATCGCTCGCTTCGAGGATGCGAAGACGGAGTCGACCCGAAGCTTCTGTTCCCGGTGCGGCACGCCGTTGCTCTACGAGCGCAAGCGCTCGCCGCACATGGTCAATATCCCGCGGGCACTCTTCACCGGCCGTACCGGCCGCGAGCCCCGCTATCACGTGGCGATCGACGAGCTCCAGGATTGGACCTACACAGGCGAAAGGCTTGTCCCCCTGAAGGACTATCCCAGCATCGTCTGGGAACGCCCGAAATCGCGCCGGCGCCCGCGCGACGTTGGCGACCTTGAGTTCCTCGACCGACGCGTTCCGTCCGCGCGTGCCCGTATCGGCCGGTGAAGGCGTCTGCGTCCCCAAGACTCGAATCTGCGCGGGCAAATGAGTCTGGTTGGCACGTCGCTGAAGCCTTAAGTCCCTGGCGGCGATCCAGGCCGGGGTGCCGGAGGACGAACAGGCCAAGCCTGCCCCGGACCACGATCCGGGAAGCGCCGGCGGCAACACCGCCCGCGTGTACAATTTTGACGTGGCGAGGCTGACCGTCCCGGCTTGAAGGCCGACCTCGCCGCCCATCGACGGCCTCGCCGTACGCGCGCTGTTCGTACAACGTGCCGCGCGTGTATTCAGAAGTCGTCGGGCTTTGCGCCGTGATCAGCTTCCAAAAATTAAGCAGGTGGTGGTGCCATGGACGAGCAAGCGACCCTTGCGGTCCGCAACGCGACCCTCTGCAGTGCCGACACGGCGGCCCCGGCTGATCACCGTGCCCTCGGCCGTGATCGGACCTGTCTCCGGCGTGATCGGCCGGACGAATGAAATCTTGAACTCAAGGGTCGTGGAGCCGACGCCCTTTTCCAAAGTCGATTGGATCGCGAGCCCCATGCAGCTGTCGAGCATTGCGGCCGCGAGACCGCCATGCACGGTGCCAGCCGGATTTAGGTGGATGTCTTTTGGCTCCGCCGTAACGACGACGCGCCCATTCTCCGCCTCGATGATATCGTAACCCAAGGTCCTGGCTATTGTATTGAGCGGCAGAGTTCCGTCCGCCAGACCTTGGACAAATTCCAGGCCGGTCATCTCCTTCTGCTTGTCGGCGCTGACGGTCCCATATGTCCTGCTGTCGATACGGCTCGGCATCACTTCATCCTCGTGGATCGAGGATGAATTAGATGCCTCGTATCCGGGCTCGCGCTCTATCCGAATATTGCCTTCTAATTCGGGCGGACCCGGTTGGCGCGTAAGGCTCCACTGCATGGGCTTCCTGTCGAAGGTGCTTCCCGGCGCCTTTGCAAGCGATATCGGATCGAACTGCAGCGTTCACCCACGCTACGATGACAGAATACGGCGACCGCCATCGAGCAGCATATCGCTAACCCACGCCCCTTGCATCACATCCGCTTGCATCGTGCGTCCAGCCTGTCGGATGCGATTTGTGATTTCCTGCATTGTCTTGACTACTTCCGGATGGTCGGGCTGGCCGGGATAGCCGAGACTTTGGGAAAAATCGTTTGGGCCAATGCTGTAGAGGTCAATGCCCGGCACCTCGAGAATTGTGTCGAGGTTGTCGATTACGGCGGCATCTTCAAGTAACGCGCACACCAGCATCTGTTCGTTTGCTTCGCGGTAATACGCCGCCTTGTCGGCAATTCCGGCATTGTAGTTGGTGCCTCGGTTTGCCCCGAATGACCGCTCACCAAGCGGACCGAAATAGCACGCCCGAACCAGCTGGCGGGCATCCGCTTCGGTGGCGATGTGTGGGCCCAATATGCCCATGATCCCACGATCGAGATAACGCAGGATGGTTGATGAGCCGATGTCCGGCACCCTGGCGATCGTTGTCAAATTATGGCGTTCGGCGGTCCTGCAGAGGTCCTCGAGCTGGTCGAGGCCAAACGGCCCATGCTCGCCATCGATGAAGACGAAATCGAAGTCGAGCCTCCCCAGAATGTCGATCACCCATGGGGATGGGAAGGAAAGGTTGTAGCCGTAAGCCTTGCGTCCGGCACGCACGGCGGCCTTGACTCGGTTGGGTTGCTTCATTCTATGTCCTCATCTGTGCAGCGATGGCGGTCTGATCGTCCCATCCTGTCGGGTGTTTGCTCATTGCTAAAAGAGCTCGCGAGTCGCGGCGTTGTTCCGTCGAAATACCCCCGCGCGAAGTGTCCGAAACTCGGCCCTGCTGCTCTTCCTCCCTAATCTTTCGGGAGCGATATTAGCGGATACTGAGAGGCCGTCTGAATTTTTCGGCCATTCCGACGACGTATCGTGGAAGCGTCGTAAGAGAGAGTCCGGCAGACGCGGTAATCGAGCGGTCAGTGGTCGATTGCCTCGGCGTGGCGCAGGAAGCGCGGGTCGGGTCGCCAGACGCTCCGCGCCAGCGACAGGGCGATGTCGCGCTGACCGGCACGCACCGCCGCCTGGTCAGAGTCCAGTCCACGACGTCGCGTTGCGCGTAGCTGCTGCCGATCTGCCAGAGATCGAAGCCTCGGCCCAGGCGCCGCGGTGGAACGCCTTGAGGCTCTCGACGATCGGAATGCCGACGATGCGATAGAGGGCGGCCGCTTCGACGCCGTTGACTGCCGTCTCGCGCGGCGTCGCTCGATCGCTCGATCTTAGTTCCGCAGCACCACGGCCCGCCGATTTTGTGCCTGCGCAGCCCCGCTGTCGCCGGCGACCGCCGGCCGTGTCTGGCCATAGCTGATGGTCTGGATTCTATTGTCCGGAACACCGCGCTCCTTCAGAGCATCGCGGACCTGGTTAGCCCGCAGTTGCGCCAATACTGAAGGACCTTCGCGCGCACCCTCGTCTTTGGAGCTATGTCCCTCGATGGTAACGGTAACTTCGGGATTTTCCCGCAAGAAGGAAGCTTGCCGATCGATTGTCAGGGCAGCTGCTTGGGTCAGGATAACTGCGCCCTTTTCAAACAGTACCGGGTCGCCGATGATGTGTGACTGTTCTATTTGACCCGCAGCAATGAATCGGCTTTCCGTCAGTGGGTGCGTCGGCGCCGTCGCTGGAATCGCAGTGCCGGCTTGGGGTTCGATCTGCAACGCGGTGTTGGTGACGTCCCTGTCCCCAAAGGAGAGGAGCCACTGCATTGACTTCGGGATCACGACGGCTGAGACGGCTACGCAAACCGGTATCAGTAAGTAGCGGACATCAAATCGACCGCCGAGACGTTGATAAAGGTTGCTGGGTTTAGAATTCCCGGCCGGCTTTATCTCTGTGGATCCTTTTGTTGCGGCCCTACCGACAATCGGAATTCGATAAACGCGTACCGGGCGCGCGATGTTCTTGACCTGCTGGTCGCCCATGTCCTCGAATGCGAAATCGAGCTTATCGCGTACCTGGTCTCGCACGACGGCGCTAATACAGATTCCGCCAGGCTCGGCCAAGGGTTCGAGCCGTGCCGCGACATTGACCCCGTCTCCGAAGACGTCATCTTCGTCAATGATGACATCGCCGAGGTTGATCCCGATGCGGAACTCTATGCGCTGTTGCGGCGACACCTCGGCATTGCGTCCGGCCATCTCACGCTGCAGCGCCACTGCGCAACGTACCGCGTCGACGACGCTGGCGAACTCGACGAGCAGACCGTCGCCCGTCGTCTTGAAGATGCGGCCGCGGTGTTCCTGGATTCTGGGATCAATGAGCTTCCGCCTGACCGCCTTAAGCGCTGCGTAGGTGCCGACCTCGTCCCGGCCCATCAAGCGCGAGTACCCGACGACATCGGCGTCAAGATAGCTGCCAGCCTTCGCTCGATGCGTTCCCGTGCCTCCGAAATCACGAGCCAGCGCCTCGATCGAGCCGAGTTTCCACCGAGCTTGCGAAATATGGCGCCGTCACAGCCACAAGCCTGTACGATTCACTTTTTGCGGAATGCCACACCCCCGCCCCCAAGCGCCGGCCGGGCAGCTACCTGCGGCACACCCCGCCCCATCATTTGCGGCCCCCGAGCAACCTGGGGCTGCCCGTATCGTGGGGCTCCGGCACGATAGGTCGGCGCGGGCGTATGAAAAACCTCCGGCCGACCGTACTGTTGCGGTACCGGCTGTCCGCCGTGCCCCATCTGAGCAGCGACGGCGGGAGCACCCGGTCGTGCAAAACCTCTCGGCGTCGCACTACCGGGCGCAATCGCATGCGGCCCCATCGGGGCCACCGCATGCGGTTCGTTCCGTAATCCGCCGTGCGATCCGCCTGGTCCACCCGTTCCAGACACGACGCCGTGTGGCTCGCCATGTATAGCCGGTCCGGTCATCACGTGCGGCTCGCTGTGCAGGCCGCCTGGCCCTGCCATCGTCCGCATCACGGCCGGCATCACCCGAGGGGCCTCTCTCATCACCATCGCTCGCTCCAGACGCTCCGCCGGCATCCGCATCATTTCGCGTTCAACAGGGCGACCATGCGCGAAGACGTCACGATGCACAAAAGTGGCAAAGCGGCGATTGGCAAATTCACCGCGCCAGACCTCCCGGCCGTGTTCTTCGCGCCAATGGCGCGGATCTTCACGAAAGCGCCCCGGGTAGTGGACGTTGACGCGCTCGACATAGCCTGGGCCCGCCGCAAACCAGGGGGCATAGACATCGCCAGGCGCTAAAGGGAACCAACCAACCGGCGGGTCGGCCCCTTCGGCGGAGGGAACGATTTCCGTCGCGTCGAGAAATGCGACGAGCGCGGGTGCGTAAACCGGATGATCGACCGGGTCCCCGGGCGCCCATGCCCAGCGGTCGTCTACATAAACCCAACGGCCAAAATGAAAGGGCGCAAAACCCCAGGGCTGGTCGTCGATCCAGGTCCAGCCCCATGGCGCGATCGAGGTCCAGTGGCCGTACCGGTAGGGCGCCCATTCGGGCGAAACCGAAGTGGGAAACCAGACTGGTCCGTAATCGTCAAGAGTTTTCCACTGGCCGTAAGGTTGGAGCTCATCGTACCCGGTCATTTGAAGGGACGCATGCCGTGGCGCGGGCTGTGGAGACGGATTGGAGTCGGAGTCTGCCACCCAGGCAAGAAACTCTTCGGATGTCGCGGACTGGACGTTGGCGACAGGGTCGGGTTGCGACGGTCGTGACGGAATATTCGCCACACTGGGGCTAGATGTGGACCCAGGCGCGTTAGGCTGGCTATCCGCTGTGGCAGTCCCCGCCCCTGACGTCGCACTCTGGGCATTCGCCGGCGCTGGGTTGGAACCTAACGCGGTACGTTGGCTAGTGACGATAGCCGGGTATATCCCGGCCACTTGTATTTCCTCGCCCGCTCCTATCGGCACATCGGCAGTTCCGCCGACGAAACGAGCTTTGCCCTCGAAGACCGTGATACGCGCTGGCTGATCCGTTGTTCCCGGGGTTTCGATGTCATAGGCACCTGACTTGAGCAGCCAGAGCGAGCCACGGGGGATCTCTATCTCCACGCTCTCTCCCTGGCCGAGATCACGTAACTGCAGATGGACGCGGCCTTGGCGAACGCTGGCCTCGATCAGCTGGTCGTTCAGGTTCAGCATGTCGAGCAAGGTGTCACTCGACATTTGGATGGCGTTCGGCCCAATCCGAATTCGGGCGCGAGCCAGAGGGCCCGTTTGCAATGACATGTCCTGGCAAACGGGCTGGTTGAAATCGGCAGTCGACCAGCTCAGCACGCCCGGATCGCCGGCCTCGAGGCGAAGCGCATAATTAACGTCGCCCGAAATGTAATCGAGGCTCCCAACCCGGTGAGGGGGATCTTCCGCAAGCGCGGGCGCGGCTATTACGAGTGCGAGACTAATCCAGCCGGCGAGCAACCGCAACGGGTGGCACGGCAGCGGTCTACGTGTTGCTCGGTGAGAGAGCAAAGCTTGTCTCAGTGATCGAACGACTAGTTGGCGGAGGCACCATTAGCCAATTGTATTTTACTCAAAACTAAGCTAAGATCAACCGGTTTGCGATCTCTACCTAACGTTGTAGGCCGCTCACAGCTAATGGTCCTCTCTAAGCTGCTTCCCACACAATTGCCAGGCAGCGCACTTCATGTTGAAATCCTGACTTGATCCAAACCGGATGAGCTGATGAACTCAGTGGCGCCACGACAAAATCGATAGCGACAAAATCGCGCTCAAAGAGCGAAGAGATGAAGGGACCTCTCGACCTTGGTTTGTTTCGGTCCATGTTTCTCCCGATGCTCGTCGGGGCCGCCCTTGCTGCGCTAGGCGTCGATTCAGGGTTGGGCGCTGAAGGCGGGACCACTTCGACAGCTCCTTCGGCGACCTCGGAAGCGGCTCGCTCGATGCCATCGCAGTCGCCGACGTCCTCGCAAAGCGGCAATCTTCCGCCGCCGCCCGCCGTGGCATCGTCGCCTTCAACCGGCAATGCGCCAACTATCCTAGAGTGGATGAACCAAACCGTACGCCTGCGGGACACCGTTGAGGCGCTCGATCGGCCGTCATCCGACGGTAAGGCCGCGGGCCGCATCCGCGCCGGCGCCGAGATCAAGGCGATCGGTATCATCGCCGGCCGGGAATGGGTGCAGATCGAGCTGCCCGATCAACGCTTAGCCTACATTCCGAGCGCAGCGGTCGAACTCCCCGACAGCACTACGGCGCGGCATACCGGACCGGAATCGGCTGTAGCGACCGCCCCGGGGGCAACATCGCCCGAAGCGACGGAGGCACCTGCAGTCGTCCGCGGCCCAGCCACAAAGGTGCCCAATGCCGCGACGCTGGTCGTCGCCGATCAGCGCATCCGTCTACTGGGCATAGACCCCGGACCCGTAACCGCTCTCGCTCCGTTCGAAAGTTGGATACGCGGCCAAGGCGCCCTGGTATGCGAGCCTGAAGCGCAAACCGGCAGATACCGATGCTTCACTGCGAGCGGGGTGGATGTTGCCGAGGCGGCGATTTTGAACGGCGCCGGTCGTGTTGGCGACGGTGCCACGCCCGGCTATCGCGAGCGGGAAGCCGAGGCGCGGCAAGGACACCGCGGTCTCTGGCAGGGTCTATAATTTCGGCGGGGAGAAGATAATGTTTAACGGGGTTCGACTGGGATGCATTGGCGCTCTGTTATTGGCGACGGTGTCTGCGTGCACGATGAAAAACGCTAATGTGCCGCCAGACGAACTAATGCGCCAGCTGCAGGCGGGTCAGCCAATACTCACTTGCAGCATGGAGGAGTGCGGGTTGGGGTGGATACACAATCTCCCAAATGCAGCGGTATTAGAGGCAACTGGTCGTTGGCCGGACCTTGCCCTCTCCGTCATGCGGATCGGCTATGGAGATGACCTCAGCTATTACTATCTCGGCCGCGCTGCAGAAAATCTTGGCTATCTGCAAGCGGCGCAGCGCTACTACCGGACCGCCGAGCAGCTCTCCGTGACCCAAACGGCTTGCCACAAACCGAACGTCGATATCTGCAACGGATACGTCTTTCCGGACGCCCTCTACCCCCACCTCGAGGTAGTGGAAGCGCGGCTCGCGGCACCTGCTGCGTCCGCTGAAGATTCGACCCCGCGGGCCCGGACGAAACGGCTCGTACGGCGCCAACCCTCGCAAACGCCGACTGCGACCTCGACGGCTGGTTCGGCTCCGGCTTCGAATCAAACGCCCGGTTCGGGTTTCGTCGAACCTGCGCCAGCAGCAACACCAGCCTCGGCTAGCGGTTTTGTCGAGCCTGCGCCGTCTTCGTCCGATCCTTTCGCGCCGCCACCGGTGCGCCGCTGACGCCGCGTGGCTCGCCCCTGTCAAAGACTCGAAGAAGGATACGGCCGGTGAGTATATCGTCCGCGTGACTGATTGCAAATGACCCGACCCTTTTTAGCCCCGCTTGCGCGGGGGCGGGGAGAGGGAGGCGGGTACCAGAACAACATATAGAAAGGCCCGACCGCGTATAAACGTGGTCAGGCCCCCTCTATTTACTTCCGCTGGTGCTGCCCAGCATTGGCAGGTTTGCCGACTGGCTTCCTCCAAGACTTAAGCTCTGTGGCCTGAGCAAGACATGAGCGTCTGAGCCGCGGTCCTTAGGACCTGCAATTCCCTCGTCTATTTTCTGGGCTGCCGGACCTACAACAGGGACTCCTTCAAGAGAATTTTGCGATGGATAAGGAGCGGCCAAACTACGGCGAAAGCGTGTAAGTTATTTCGGCAACCGGTGTCGAATGGTCTTTTCCCGAGCCATCCGTAAAACTCACGATGGTCAGACTATTCCCGGTCTGGGAAGCTCCAATGAGAGCATTGATATTGAAATCGTTCGCAGCACTTGAGCAAACTTCGACTATTGCACCTGTGACTCCATAGCTGTAATCAGTCGAGGTAATACCAGCAGCCGTTATACGACTAGCTAAAGGGTTGCTCGAAATCGGGCCGGTATACCAAGTTGCGGTATACGGGTATGAG
>Ga0306921_10008556_pt1 | contig 10817 bp, 4 predicted proteins | sample sta12Cox44000080_FD_203760 | JGI IMG/M metagenome (GOLD analysis project Ga0306921, IMG submission 203760) | Lab enrichment of tropical soil microbial communities from Luquillo Experimental Forest, Puerto Rico - statoxic.12C.oxic.44.000.080 (v2)... | ecosystem: Environmental > Terrestrial > Soil...
AGCGAATTCTGCCCATTTTCTTCGAAATCGGATATTCGGCCTCCCCGATGGGCTGAAGTCGTCGTTTTCCAGAAAGCCGCCTAAAATGCACCCCTCGTCAGATTCTTGTGCAGTGCCCGTTTTCGAGAACTTTGGAGTTCGCGGCGAATACGCACCAGAGACGATGTTTCCGAATCGAAGAAAAGACCTCCCGCTCCAGACCGTCGTTGGCCGAAATGCGGATGGCATACTTTACGCCCCGCTCTTCCAGCGCCTCGTAGATCTCCGGCTTGGCGAAGGCAGCGTCGGCACGAAAGACTACTTTTTTGCCCAATCTCTGTTGTCGCTCAATCTCCGGCAGTAACAGTTCCTCCCAGTCTTCCGTACTATGCACGTTGCCTGGCCGCAGCTTCGCCGCCAGACAATTGCCCTCGCCGTTGAACAGCAACAAAGGGTGGTAGCACGTGGACTCGAAGTGCCCGTTGTAGGCACTCTTTTCCTGCTGTCCATAGCATAGCGGTCGAGGGTGACGAACCTGTGCGGTCAGTAGTATCCCAAGCTTCGCGCATCTGTCATGTACGATCCAAACAGATAGCATTCAGCGAACACGCTCGAAACCTACGAGCTCGTCAAGGAAGAAGGTGGCCACTCGTTGGACTGAGGTGTCACATTGAACGGACGGTGTGCCGCCTCTCTATACAGAGAGTGCCTGATCGAACCTCAGGCCACTGGAACCTTCCCCTCGCCCGCTGGTCTTGCGCCGCGCAATCCACAGGTGGGTCGAGCCGTCTAGCCAACGCGAACGGTTCGCCACGCGAGTGATCCGGACGCCGGTGCGCGGAACTTCCTGCTCCCGCAATTCCTTCACGCCCGGTAGGACTCTGCCCTTCGGCACGACCAGGGGTGCTCCTCGCTCGACTTCGCCCTGTCGCAAAACGACTTGCGTGACGACGTTTGTGACTTCGACAGGAACGTAAGGGAACCAATCTGTAGGGACCGGGCTCTCAATCTGATAGCGAATTACCGCTCCCGCCTGGACCGCCCCTCCAGGAGGCGGTGGCACAGCCCGGTTACGCGCGTCCTCTTCGGCCCCGTATAGCGGCTGGCCGATGCCGCCTTCCACTTCAAACTCGATCGCCCAGTTCATGTTGGCGGTTGGATCGCGAAGGAACCGCAGGTCCTCCAAAACGGAGCCGGTCTGCATCGCGACAGAAGCCGTTGGCGGCAGCAGGAAGAAGTCAGCAACCCCGCCACTCGCCACCGTGGAAAACATCGTCCATCGTCCGCCTGCTTCCGTTGTTGTTCGGTCAGTCCGGTCCACCAGCGTCAAACCGCCGAATACGTCTCGTACCAAGAAGGAACTGATCTGATACAGAGAGTTGACTGGAATATCGACAGGCGCCAGGAACCAGTCGTTGCCATGAAGCAGCATGAAGTCCATTACGGCAAGTTTTGCCAAGTCCTGGCGCTGCACATCGATCGCGCCGTAGTCCGTCACATTATTTTCAAAATCCCACCACTTGGCGTTGGGCATTCCTCGAAAACGTACATGCGTCGGAATCACCGTGATCGTGGGATTCTTCGTCGGAGGCTTGGCAGGCGGAGTCTGCGTTTGTGACACCAAGTCAAACGCAAACCAGTCGAATGCTCCGTCACGTGCCGGAGTGGCCGTGAATTCTCCTGCGGTGTTACTGGGAAGCGTTCCTTCAGCTTTCACCTCGTAGTTGATGACGTTCGGGTTCCACGTCACCGGATCGGCAGCGCCGATATCGCCGAAGACTTCTGTAACCCAAGCCTGAAAATCGGTGAGAAGTGTAGCGACTGGTACGGGGGGCGTCGCTGCTCCCGACTCGATTGCGCGGAACAGGGCTACGCCATCCGTGGCGCGGCCACCGCAGATGGAGAAAAACCGGACAGTGTCCGCATCGGGATTGATCGGCAGTTTGATAGGGAAGGCCGTGCGAAATGCATCGCGCTGCGCGATTGTTGACCCAGGTGCCTCTTTCAAAAGCAATTCAAACGTTTGACCCAACTCCACGCTCAGCGCAAGATCAGGTGTTACCGCTTCACGCTCCAGCAACGGCTCCAACGGAATTCCGGCCGGAATGGATTGCGTCGCTCCGGTTGATGTCTTCCAATCGGTCAGCGAACCGTAGGCCGATGCAATCTCCACATACGCGGGCGACGCGGCGTCCTCGGCGATGAATTCTCCCATCTGCCATTGCCGGCTGATAAACCAGAGCGGATCGCGTACCGGCGCAGAGGTGGGACCGGCTAACGAATTGGTGCGGGGCCGCGGCTCCAGGCGATACCAGTACGTCACCGATGGAGTTAGAGCGCGAATCGACAGTTCTCTCAGAGTTAGAGTCGGTTTTGTCGCCATTATGGAGTCCTCTTGGTCAGGGCCAAGACGCTTCTCTGGTTCATGAGCTTGGTAGCAAGATTCGTACTGATTGTGTTGTCCTCAAGGTCAGTCGCCAGGTAAACCGCAGGTAACAGCTGTCCGAGTGCGGGCAGCAGCTCGAGATCCACGGTGCGAACCTTCGCGAGGTCAGCAGTCTCATTCAGGATCTTGGCAAAGGTGCCGATGTCCCACGCCTGGGCCTCGCTCGGCGGGATCGCCAGCAACACCGCCTGGCCAGCCTCCGCTCCGGGATCGTCGTAGTGGAATCCAACCGCCGTGGTCTCCACTTCGTCGGGAATAACCTCGGTCCAGTCATCGAGGAACATGCCAACCCACACTTGATTGGTGGCGGGCTTCACTGGACGATGCAGCGCCAGTGAGACTATGCCTGCTGAAGGCCGCTTGGGTGCAAAGGGGAGAGCCCCCCATCGGGCCGCTGCTTGGAAGGGCAACTGTGCCAGTTCGAAGTCCGCGGGCGGTTGTCCCAGCGCGCCGGTGTATAGCGTGAGCCTCCGCCAGTCGTCGAGCACGGGACGGACCCGGGCGGCCTGCTGCATCCAGCGGATGAAATCGTGCGGTAGTTTCGCCAGCGTCGGCCCTAGCGTGATCGCCAAGTCGAGTTCTGCCGCAGCCGTTGCAGAAAGTTGAAAGCGCGGTAGAAACAGGAAGTCTTGCCCAAAGAGCGCGGCGACGATTTGGACATCCGTTTGACCCGCAGCGGTGGCAGACGTAACCCGGCGTTGCATCTCAGCGGCGATCCCGGTGGCTTGGTCGGGCAGGTTCGCATCGTCGACGAACGGATAGGATTCGCCGATTCCGAATAAACTCGCATCTTGCAACGCCACGCGCATCTGGGCTGGCGTAAGGGCGTTGTTCAGTTTAGTCAGCTTAGTTTGAAAGTCGGCCAAGGCGTTGGCGGCGCGGGTGTCAGGTGGCGTGGGATTCGGGGTCGCGGATACGTCCTGCGGCAGCACCAGATCTTCGGATCGCAGTGCCCTCGCCGACGAAACTACGCCGGCAATTGACTTCGCCAGTTCAAAGACCTGCGCGAAGGTCTTTCCGTCCGGTACCGCAGGGACAATGTCATATGTGATTGTGATGCTCGTTGCGGCCGCATCCAGCCCGAGGATGATGTCGCGGACTCTGCGATCCAGTTCAGTAGCATGCGCATCAGACGCAACGGCAGCTATGGCGACAGAGCGCGTCAGGCTCAGCAGATCCAACGGTTCCAGACCCAGGTTGGCCGCCGTGACATTGCGGGATGAAGCGACAAGGGCGCCGCTGATAAAGTCGACTTTACAGACGACCTTGCTAAGGTCACCTAAAATGCCAGCTACCCAAGTATGCAGATACGGCTCAGTCTTCCCGCGCGGGTTCTTCCCGGGCAGTACGGCAGCGTCGTCGCCCAGTACTACAGCCAGTCGGTGCGTCAGCGATGTGCCACCTCGGGGCTGCTGAATGACTGCCGGGTCGGGAGCGGGTTGTCCGATCGCGGTATCAAAGGCGGCCGACGCTCCCGAGGTATTGCTCTGCACCAGGTGATAGACCGACTCCGCCATCACCAAGTCTGACAGGCTGTCGAAGACCTCGTTGAGTTGCTGCAGCTGGGTCGTAAGCTTACCCCGCTCTGCAGCGCTCGGAGGCGGAACCAGTGGCCCAAATACATCCGTGCCCCCGACGAACGCGTTACGCAAACGCAGTCCGTCGACCACGTCGCGCGCCGCCACGGCTTCCGTGGGCAAGCCGGCATCGGTGGCTGGATTCGATTGCAGCGTGAACTGCGCGCGGAAGTTGTCGATGAATTGATCAAGCTGTTGATCGTGCAAGTTGCTCTCGAAAATGTATCCGAGAACCGCGCCCACGGGCTGCCCTTGTCGTACGCCATCCAGCACAAACGCCGCCTGCCGCACGCGCGCCGAGGAAAGGTCGATCTCATAGCGCTGGCCGTTTCCGCCAGCTTGGCTCAGATAGGCGTTGCGCAGGACGGTCGCTGCCGAGGCGTGTGTCATGGTAGGAGCGTGAATGTAGCCGCCGTTGTCGCGTTGCGCGACCACCTGCCGCCCATCGGGAAGCGTTACCGGAGTTGTACGCTGGCCAAATCTCGCCTGCAGGTTTTCCACCCACGCGTAGGCTCCAACGTGCACTCCCGTGGGCGTTTTCTCGCGCATGGCATCGAGCCGGGCCGAGTACAGCGCGGTAATCCACGCGTCGATGCGGTGCGAACAGACATCAAGGGTCTCAGTCAGCAGGCGCTGCAGTTCGGCGGTTGGCAGCTTCTGCAAAGCGCCGAGCGCCTTCTGGTACGACGTTATGTCGACGTTGAATGCAGCTCGTTCGCTGAGTGCAGCGTCGGCGATGAACTTCGTTGAAATTGTCGAGACCACGGTTGCCATGCGCTGCCATGTAGTGGGCCTCGCCGTGATGGTCGTTGCTACTGCTGTAAATTCCGGTTCAATTCGTTCGTCGACAGTCGCCAGCTTGTAATCGACCAGGGTGTTGAAGACCACTCGGTAGGTTTCGCGCAGGGTAGCGTGCCGCAGGAGTTGAAACAGCAGCGCGGTGGGTTCCTTATCGTTGTAGCCTGCCAAGATCTGATCCACCGTGGTGGCCGACGCAAGTTGAGCGATGTAGTTGCCCGCGTCAGGCAGCGGATCGGTCTCCGACAGAGGTTTATCGGTTACGAAGCTATACCGAAACTGCGTGGCATCTTTCAGGCTCATCAATTCCATAGCGCGGACAATCCATTCCGGATGCCCCAGCGATGCCAGCACATTCGCCGTGATTAGGGCCTGCACTTCCAGAAAGATGGTCTGCGGCAGGGCACCAAACAGACCGATCACGTTGGCCACCACCATCTTCCCAGCGAAGCTGCGCACCCATACTTCGCGGGCGCTTGCTTCCATGGCAAGAATCTTGGCCATATCGCCGTCCGGATCGCTAGTTTGTCCCACGTGTGGCGCCTGATTGACCGCACTTAACCAGTAAGGAAGCAGATGGCGAAGCAGGTCAGGAAGACTACGTTCAGCCGAGGAAGTCTCGCGGTCTGGGAACCAGCTACCTAACGAACTTACTGGCAGAATTCCGTAGGGAACAGCGCCGACACGAAATGCGGGCAAGGGTCCGCGTGCCCGCAAATGGTTGTGGAAGAACTCTCGTGCCGCGTCTACGACGTCGTCCCCGAACTGCGGCGACATCATCTGTTCGAGGAAGTAACCCATCGTGACCGGGAACAGCGCCTGATTCATCGCACGCGCGGGCACCTGTTCAGTAATCCCCGCATTGGCCAGATGAGCGGCGACGTCGGGACCCAAGCCCAGTGCCCGCATGAAACGAGCGCCATCGGAGTCCGCTGTCAGACCCTGGTCCCGGCGCTCCACTGCGAAGCTTATCGCATTGTTGGGATCAGGCGGGGGGAACCCCGAGGGTTGGCCCGACGTGTTGTTGGTCGGTGTGCCTTGCTTCACGAAAGCGAGACCCCGTGTGTAGTGGTGGTTGTCGAGCAGTTCGCTGAGCGAGATTGCATTAGCCGCAGGAGAAGCAGAAGGCTTCACGCCAAACACCAGCAAGCGATCGAATCCGAGCGGGATTTCAAATGGCTCGATCGGCATCTCGAACGCCATGCCCACCGCGCGGGCCGCGTCAAAATCAATCGTCCATTGCAGTTCCTTTGCGATCGTGAAACCGTCGCCGTAGGGTTCAACTTTGTCCGCTGGATTGGCGTTCGGATTCAGCGTCAGCACGAGCGGCTCGATCATGGGTGGACTGATTGCTTGGTGTATCAGTGTGCCTCCGCGGTAAGCCTGCGCGATCCAGCGATCGGGCAGGACACGGGCTTCCACACCACGAGTCCACACATCGGGACGCAGGCGCGGGTCCTTAGAAAAGTCTGGGGCACCCGCGGGGTGCGTTCCCCAATTGCTCGGTTGGGTACTGAGGGCAACCCAAGCCGCCCGCTGCGGGCTGCGAGTCGAGGCCAACGCTTGCCAGGCCTCCAGCGTTTCGCCCTTCGGCCAGCCTGCCGTCCAGTACGAGTGGCCGTCGTTAATCTCCTGCTGAGTAAGCGAAGGCTCGTGCGAGTCAGCCAGAATCTCATCAGGGTAAACCCGAATCTGCAGGCGCGGGTTATCAGTGGCTATCTGGAAGCGCGTCTCGATGCGTACAGGAAAAAGTGCGATGGGATATTGCGTACTCAGTGCCCTGAAGTCACCATCTCCGGCTTGGCCCAAATACTCCGCTACCAAGTTCTGCAGCGCGGTCTGCCTGCTGGTAACTGCACCCTGGGACTCCTGCCAGTTTCGGTCCGCTTCCTTGGCGGCATCATTCAGTTCACGCAGGCGTCCATCGTCGGGGTTGAGCCTTCTCGCTGCGCCTACCGCGAGGACCTGAGACGCAGCGCGTTGTTGCAGCAGGGTGTCGCGCTGTTGCAGAGCGTCAGCGAGGGCCTTTCGTGCCGCTTCGATTTGTTGAGGCGTAATCTCTGGCATACCCTAACTCGGAATCATTTCTTTGGCGTGATACGCCACGCGAGTAGGCCGTCGCAGCGTGTAGTGGGCCACGTCGGCGGACGTTGCACCCCAGCTCGGCGTGCGAGGCCCAAGTGTTGCCAAAAATGTCTGGATCGCCGGAGAGGCCTGCTTGAACGACAAATAGCCCGGAGTAGCCGCCGCTGCGCCAACTCCAGGCGCTCCCAGCACCATGCCCCACGTGACTTCCTTGAACGAAACTAGTTCTGACCGGCTCTTCACTTCAAATCCAAACACTGGTTCGCCAGGGTGCTGCTGCAGGACGAAAAACCATCCGTCACCGGCCAGCGCTTCCTGGATTGACAGCGAAAATCCGAAGAAGCGAATGTCAGGATCGAGCTGCCCGTGGAAGCTGGGATCTCGGTGGAAGTTGCGATCGCCATCGAAATTGGTCGGAGGCAGAATCAACGCCGGCAGTGTCGGGTCCACCGGGTTCTGGTTCTTTACCGCCTTAGCCGCGTAAACGATCGTCGTGGGATAGCGCAACAAAACTTCCCCGCGGATGAACAGCACCACGTCATCCTGACCGGGTGGCTCGCGACGACCCGTGTTGATTCCGAGCTGCGTACCACCCCAGGTATGAATGGGCTTGATGTCGTAAAAATCCTGCGGCGCGATATCGGCGCCCGGCACGCCGCGCGAGTCCCAGAATTGCTGGAAATAAGTGAAACGCAAATCAGTCGGATATTCGTTGTACAAGAGCGTGCGAGACATTTCGTGGTTCGCGCCCACCAAGAAAGACTCCACAGCTTTCTGGTTGGTCACGACCAACGACGCCGTGTTGGCCTCCGCCTTATCCACACCCGGCAAAATCCAGTCCTGGGATACGGCCTTGACGGCGTCGTAGAACGGCTTGGGGAAGCTCGGACCCGCGTTGGCCTGCGCCGTCGGGCCGCCGCCAAGCTGATAGGCGAACCCTGACAGTTGAATTTCGTTCTTGAACATTTCAACGATCGTGGTGCGCGGATCCAGCGCGACCGTCAGTTTCCCGCGCAGGTCGTCGAAGGAGACCATTTTGAGCGGCGGCGGATCAAACGGCACGGTTGAAATGTTGTCGAGGAAGTTAGCGGTCGCCGACACGAAGTTCCGCACCACCAGGGTTCGCGTCGCCGCGGTTGCCATCGGCGTCACTGTTCCCCCGACACCGGGGGTATAAAATGACGGAACAAAACTCGCGGGGACGGCCGCTCCCCGAATCGTGTCGCCGCTGATCGTGCCCTCGGCGAGCGCCTCGCGTGCTTCCAAGCCTTGCACCCAACGCCGTATGGCGAAGCTCGCACCTACTGCGGCCACGCCAATCACCAGTGCTATCGCTCCCGCTGCAGGACCAACTGCAATGAACAGAATCACGGCAGCAATCAATAGGAGGATGGCCAGTAGGATCAGGAGCTTCGGTAAAAGCTTCAGGAATTTTAGCAAGCCCGGGGTCAACCAACTCGGGACCAGGTTTTCCTTGAAACGTCCAATCGTCGATACGCCGCTGGGCATCGGCGGAGGAGGTGCTGGATTGAACTCACCACGATTCATGCGGTCGATCAGAGATGGAGCGGTGGGTGTGGTGCCGCGGGTCTGACGGCGCGCTACGGGTCCCCGCGGCCTGGTAATGCGCCGGAACGATGGCGACAGCGCGCCATCTGTGACCGGACTGCCCGCCAGTAAGGCGGCAATCGTTACGGGGCTTCCCATAACGCGAGTCAGCACCGGCTCGGTGAACCGCATGAGAGTATCGGGACGCGCGGCCGCGGTCGATATGACTGTCTTTTCATGTAACCGTGAGCTGATCTCGACGGCCAACTCAGCCCAGCGCGCTCGTTCATTCGCAGCCCGCACTGCGCCTACCTGGTCCCATGCTCCCGCGAGAAGATCCTGCTGTTCCTTCTGTACGGCCAAAGTGGATGCACCCGCCTGAACCCTCGTCCGCGGGTCCTCGTTCAGGTCCTGGAACCATGGCGGCGAGGTCGGAAGCACCTCTGGCTGCGCGGCGTGCCAATGACCGTAAAGCGGAGGTGTCACCAGCGGCTTCGTCGGATCGGCCTTGAACAACTCTGCAGGCTCGTTCAGCAGCTTCGTCAGGTCCTGGAGCCAGGTGTCGTGCGTCGGTCCGGTTTGAGGAGGGGACACGATCTCGGGATACCGCTTCAGCGCGCCTTCGACCGGCAATGCCGTGTCGGCGGCAGGAGGCAATCCTAAGCCGGGAGTTGCGACATCCATCTCGCGAAACCCCACTGCAGGGGCGAGGGGCTTGGGATGAATCTTGCGCACCAGGGACGCAAAGTCACCCTGTGGCCCGGTTTCAAACGACCACTGATAATAGACAGGCAGGTTGGCGGTTCCCGCACCCGGCGTCCATGCCGGCGTCATTCCCGCCACCTTGCTGTTATCCAGGCCCAGTCCTTTCAGACGGCCTGCCTCAAAGGCCGGCACCACGTACGCCGTGTACTCCGTTTCTGGAGTCAAGATGTTGAGTGACAAAATGCGGGACGAGAAATAACCAGGCTGATTGTCCAGGGACTGCGCCAACGCGTGGTCGTCGGAAATATCAGGGCCGTGCAATTGAGCGTGCGCCCACAAGTCCGACTCACTCAGATCAGGTAGCAGGGACACACTGACGTTAAGTACCGCGAGCGATTGACCGGGACTTGGGTTGGAAACGACAGCCGCCTCTGTCGGAATCGCAACCACGCATAACCAGGGCTTGATATTGTTCCCAGCGGTCGTCTGTGGACTATAACGCCACGGTAGGTCGGCCTGGTCAAATTCGATCAGAGGTAAATAATTTGCCTCGGCGTTGCGAGCGCCAGCCTTCGGCCATGTGCGAATGACCGAACTTACGATGAGGTTCTTTATATCGCCGGGTCCGAACAGGGCTAAGGTCACGGACGGAGACTTCGCGATACCACTTACGTCCACCTTGATCTCGACGCTTGCCCGGGGATCGCTATCTTTCACCAGCTTCTGCTGGGTCGCAAGCCCGCGCCGCAGCCACGAGCGGAATGTGAGTTGCGCGTTGGGATTATCGGCCATGTTCAGACTCCCGCCGGTTGCACTTCATGTGTGGGAAGAATTTGAATTGTTCCCCGGGCTTCGGGGTTTGCCGCAAGGTAGGTATTCAGCGCGTCATACGCCAGTGTCTTCGACACCGGGCCCGTGACGTGCAATTGTGCCGATAAGTCAGTGGTCGAAACTACAGAGAACGAAACCTCGTTCACTGCAACCGCGCGTGCCGCATTCGGCGGCAGAGCGTATTTTCGCGCTCCGATCGTCTGCGAAGGCGCAAGAGCGCTCGGTGCAGTCGCAATCAATGCTTTTTGCAAGAAACTCGGCAGAATGTAGATGGTCAACCCAGCGGGCTCGAAGTAGTCTGTGTAGTAATCGAGCGGCCCAGGCGCGGAGTTCGCCGCTCGTGCCACCCCACTCCCCACAGCGAAACCTGCATCCAACTTAGTAAACGACGCTTGCGAAAGCTTGGCCTGGTCGCTCAAATCCTCAAACTGCGCGATCGCGAAGTTGTCTTGCAGCGTATGCAGGTCAGTCAGTGGAACTCCGCCGGTTGTTACCTGTTGCGGATTGAACTGCACTGGTGCCGGAAGCTTGGTCTGTGCAAAGCGTGTGATGTTCTTGTTGAGAGGTAGCACACGTTCCGTCAGCGAGACGCCGCCCAGCGGATTCACCAGCACGATGTCCTTTGATGCAGTGGGACTGATCACCGCAACTTCGTTGCCGCTGGCTGGCAACACGGCAGCCCAATTATGCGCGTCGCTGATAGCGGCCGCGAGCGGTATCGAAGGATCGGGCGCTGGCGGGACCGATGCCGGTGTGGGATCGCCGACCGTTGCCGAAAAGCCGACTGACGCGTCGAAGAACAGGATCGAGATCGACGCTTCGCCTTCAGCGTGCCACGGTTTGGGGCC
>Ga0306921_10008558_pt1 | contig 10816 bp, 10 predicted proteins | sample sta12Cox44000080_FD_203760 | JGI IMG/M metagenome (GOLD analysis project Ga0306921, IMG submission 203760) | Lab enrichment of tropical soil microbial communities from Luquillo Experimental Forest, Puerto Rico - statoxic.12C.oxic.44.000.080 (v2)... | ecosystem: Environmental > Terrestrial >...
TGCAGCAAGGTCGGTTCACATGTTCAACCCAACATTGATCGTTATAGAAGCCTTCATCCGCGAACTTCGGACGATGTACGAACGAACATACACGACGATGGAGCCTGGTTATCCTGGCGCGATCAGCTTTGCCGCTCAGCTTGCTCTTGAAAATATCGCGACCAGCGACGCCGCGTATCACGATGTCAATCACACCATCATGGTCACGCTTGTTGGGCAAGAAATTCTGCGCGGCCGTCACATTAGCGTCGGCGGTGTGACCCCGCGCGACTGGCTACATTTCATCATCTCACTACTATGTCATGACATCGGGTACGTGCGTGGAATCTGTCGAGGTGATGGGGACGGCTCCTACGTCACCAACCTGGCCGGAGATAAGGTGACCCTCCCGGAGGGAGCCACCGACGCATCAATGGCGCCGTATCATGTCGCCCGGTCCAAACTGTTTGTACGGGAACGTGCGGAAAAGGCCCTTGTCCACCTCGACATCACGGCGATCGAAACCAACATCGAACACACCCGCTTCCCGGTTCCCGAGGATGAGCAGCACGAGTCCACTGACGATTTTCCGGGCCTGGTACGTGCTGCCGATCTGATCGGGCAGCTAGCGGACATCAACTACCTGCGAAAGCAGGCTGCCTTATTTAACGAGTTTCGCGAAACCGGAATGACCAATAAACTGAAATACGATAGCGTCGCAGATCTGCGAGCCAACTATCCAGACTTCTTCTGGAAAACGGTCCGGCCTTATATCGGAGATGCCTTGCGCTACCTTCGAGTCACGCAAGAGGGCCAACAGTGGATTGCCAATCTCTATGCACACGTGTTCTCGGTGGAGCACAGAGGCCAACTTGTTTAGATGAGTCTCGCCAATTAAGGCTGTCGGCTATTCGTTAGGTAGCCTCGATGTCTGCTTTGGGTCAGAAGCGGACAGGATTGGGCGAATTTGCAACCGCTTTACCCCCGAAGGCGGACATCGACGAGATGCAGTTGGATGTCCGCATTGTGGCAGAGGCAGACATCAACCCACAAAGTGGGTCTGGAAATTCAGGCTCGTGGCTCAGTCGCTTGAGCACCAAGACGACTAGAGGACTGATAACTGGCGCCTAGAACTGATTTTTGGACAACGTGGCGACCGCGAAAAAACACTTGAACAAGATTGCGCTCGCCTACGAGCTCGCCCAGGGCCCTAAAGGCAAAAAAGGGCATTAGCATCAAAAAACCAATAAAGCTTGTGGCAATTAGCTGATCCGTTGTCCCGCCACCAAAGTCAGCCATAGAGTCAACGATGGTTCGCCCGTGAAGGAAACCCACGAATACCTCCTCAAGGGCATTAAGCACGATCAACATAGAAAGAAAGCAAAGTGACTTATACATCGTCGGCCAAATGAGAGGCAGGGACTTAAATCTTTCCCCAAGATGGAAGATCTGTCCCATCGAAACAAACTTAGCGCAGATCAGGGCCTTGACGGCGGCAAAGGCAAACGGAGAGAATGAAATGCCATACGCCTTTAAAATCGCCGCCTTCAGATAAGCCATTGCGGTGAAGCACACGAACAAATACGCAGCAATCACCGCAAACTCCTTTAATTCATGGACTGCTCTTTCGCGAAGGTGCACCTCAGATTTCTGATTGCTTTTCATTGGCTACCCCCGAGACCGTAATCAGGTCAGTGGAATTGACAGTTTGGTCCGACGCGCGACGTTATCGGCCCCCGAAAATATGCGGAAACACAGAAACAATACCATGCGGCCCGCTGGGGGCCTGTCACCGATTCAGCACAGTGAAGGGGAAAGTTGAGATGCGGAATGCGGCTCAGGGATGTCGCGATGTCCGCTTTGGATCAAAAGCGGACATCGTGGTGACTTGAAGTAATGTCCACTTTACCCCCGCAAGCGGGACATTTCATTGGCTGAGCACAATGCCGCGATCCCTCCAAATCTCCCATGCACGCTTCCGAGCAACTTAGAAAATCAGTATCATCCAGCTTGGTTCGGGAGCTCCGGTCATGAGGTTCATCCCGACAGTCACAAATGAACGACTTGGTCAATCCGCTTATTAAGAAGGGCATGACCGCGCAATTGACGACGCGGCGCGCTCGCATCGCTGCCGGTGAAAAGCCGCTGGGCTGGAAAGTGGGCCTGGGCTCGCCGACGACGATGCAGAAACTCGGTTTGCAAGCGCCGCTGATCGGCTTCTTGATGCAGCGCGCATTGCTCGCCTCCGGCAGCAAGGTATCGCTCAGGGGTTACATCAAGCCGGTGATGGAGCCGGAGATTGGAGTGCGCATGGCGCGCGATCTGCCCGGCGGGGTTACGGCGAAAGCAGCCGCTGCGGCAATCAAGGAAATCATGCCGGCGATCGAGCTAGCCGATCTCGATCCATTGCCGGCGCCCGATAATCTCGACAAGGTGCTCGAAGGCGATGTTTACCAGCGATGTGTGCTGCTCGGTGCGAGCACGCGCGTCGGCGGCTCGACAGAAGGCCTCACCTCACGCCTGATCCGACGCGGAGCGGAAATGGCGCGCAGCACCGATCCGGAAGCGCTGACCGGCAAGCTTATTGATGTCGTCGCTCATGTCGCTAATGGTCTGGCAGCGTTCGGCGAGAAGCTATCGGCTGGCGATATCATTATCACCGGCTCGATTACGCCACCCGTGATAATTGAGCCGGACGAGACCGAAATCGCCCATGCGATTGATCCGATCGGTGAGGTGTCAGTGCGGTTTTCCCGGGATTGAGCCATGTCCGCTTTGGGTCAAAAGCGGACATCGGATTGCCGAACGGTTGATGTCTGCTATACCCCCAAAAGCGGACATCAGGTGAGTGCTCTCGGATGTCCGCTTTGTGCCAAAAAGAGACATCGACCTTATCTCTGAGAAGAAAGCGGCTAATTGGCCGTCCTTATCAACGACCAGAGAACGTCGGTAACTTCAGGCCGCGGCCGCCACGGCACCGCGCGCAACGGGTGATCCCCTCACCAGAGCGAGTGCCACCGCGCCGATGAGCAGGTAGCAGATGGCGCTGAGCCAGATGCTGGTGCTGATCGAAAAGGCGATATTGACGGCGACCGCGATGCTTGCTGCGAGCACGCCGGCTGCGCCATTGATCGCCCAGAACCAGGGCGTGGGTCGCGTGTCGAGCGCATTAACGAGCGCCATGCCGGTGGGAAAACCGAATCCCATGAGCAGTCCGAGCGGTGCAACCATCAAGACCGCCGCTGCGGCGCGGATCACGATTGGACTCGCTTCGAAAACGCCGACGAAGAACGGCAGCCAGAATGGCAGTGCCCCGAGATAGCAGGCGAGCGACGCACTCCACAGCATGACGCGGCGTGAACTGCCGAGCGGAAGACGGTCGCTGATGAGGCTGCCAACGCCGGTCGAGAGAATGATCGCGAACAGGCCAATCGCGAGACCGTACACGGGATGCCCGAGAAAAAGCGAGAGCCGCTGGATTACGCCGATCTCAACGAACATGAATCCGAAACCAATGAGCAAAAAATAGACCGTGCCCGCGCCGATCAGCGGACGCGACACGCGCCTAATCGACGGCAGCGCCGGCAGCACAATGGTGAGCACCACCAGGCCGAACGACAGCGCAATGATGATGAGCAGCACGATTGTCGCTCCGAGGTTGCCTTTGATAACGCCCGAATCCGCCTGCATCGCACGCAGCATCGATGCCGGATCTGTGATGCGCAGCTGATTGAAGAAGAATGGACGGTCGTCAGTCGGAGGCGAAACGTCGAGGTGAAATTTGGCCGATAGGGCCTGCAGCGCTGCAACATCGGGCGCGGCCATGATTTGCTGCAGCACCTCCGATGGCTCCGGCGCGTCTGGACTTACCAGGATCGAGAAGCCCATTTGTGCGGTGATGTCGTGCAGCCGCGCTAGGTCGTCACGTGAGAACGGTGCGCGGCTCACGATTAGTGTCGACAGATTGTCGAACGCTGCCAGCACGAGATGGCGCCGTGGGTCCGGCACGCCGAGATCGAGGAGAGTGGCCTTGGCGAGGCTCAACAACCGCCCGGTCTCGTCCACATCTTTCGGCGAGTACCAGCGCGAAACCGTAAACACGCCCGTCGGTGCTAGGCTATCGAGAAATTTGCGCCAGCCTTCCACGGTGTAAAGTCCATTTTCCGATAGCGAGAACGCCCCCGCGCCGGTGGCCGCCCAGGTGTCGACCATGCTCATTTGCAGGAGGTCAAAACCGCGATTGCGTCCGGCGCTGGCGAACCAGCTGCGCGCTTCGTCGACTTTGAATTTTACTCCGGGCAGGTCCGCCAGATGATTGAAGTCGCGGAACCGGCGTATGAGCAGATCGACGAAGATCGAATTGAGCTCGACACCGGTCGCGTCGCGAAAGCCGAAGACATAGGCCGCCAGCAGGTCCCGTCCGCCGCCAACACCGATCACCGCGGAGCGTCCACGGTTGCGGATGTAGTAAGCGAGATTGGTGATGTCGTTCTTTAAGAAAGCGACCTCGTCGATTTGGCCGCCGAAGCGGTACATAGCAGTGCCGGCATCGCCGTCGATGTTCATGTAGCGCTGGTCGATCTTCTCGTACTGCACTTTTGGCGAACCGCCCCACATCATCGGATAATTTCGCGAAGTCTTTTCCACCACGATGCGCGAGTAGGAGTTCCATCCGACATAGTCGAAATTGCCGACGTCCTCGATCTGGCCCTTGGCCACTGTGAGGCGCAGACCGTTCGGTTGAAGTGCCGCATTGCCGAGCGCAACGAGCGCGAACACGACGGCGAGCGTTCCGGGACGTTGCAGGACGCCAAGCCAGTGCGGCAATGTGCTTCTGGCATAGTCGCGGCCAGCGAGCGCGAAGGCACATGAGGCCACAGCACCGATCGCGCCGACCATCAGCATGGCGGACACACCATCGAGTGTGCTCATCAGCACGAGCGCCCCGAGGCAGCCGAATGCGGCACCCGCAAGATCGGCGCCATAGACGAGTCCGACCGGCCAGGGACTACGCGTCAGTGCTAGCGAGATCGCCATCCCGGCGAACACATAGGGCGGAACCAGCAGGGCAATAACCTTGCCCCACAACAGCACTGCCAGCAAAAAGCCCGTGGCCGGATCGATCACCACCGTCGAGATCAGCATCGTCGTCGACAACACGACGACGACAGAAAACGCCGCCGTGATCCAAACCAGATTGGCGAACAGCCGTTCGGGCGCAAAAAACATTGGATTGAAATAGACGATCAGCGAGCCGGCAGTCATGCCGAACATCGCCATGCTGATCGCGAAAAACGCAAGATGATAGAAGCTGATGACCGACAGAATGCGCGTCTCCATGATCTGCAGCATCAGAACGCACATGCAGACCAGGAAGAGACCCGCGAGGAATTGCACCTTCTTTGTCACCAGCGGTGGCCTCCAAGAGCCGAACACGACGCGCACTATGGCACATCGACTGCCGCCGCGGTGACGTTTGGCCGTGTCAGCGGTCCCGCCACGACCGCGGTGCTAGCGAACGCCGTTCCTGGCCTTGCCGGTTTTGGCGTGGCGCTGTTGATCGGACATTTCGATAAGTCCGACCAATGTCCGCTTTTTCCCCCAAAAGCGGACAACATGCCGGGTACCAAGCCAACACAACTAGCGCGACGCGATGACCATCTTCAGCCACGATGGCAGCACGAATGGTAGCGATCTAACCGCGGCCTAATTCGGGAACTGAAAGGCCTCTAAATTTCCCAATTTTGAACTCGGCCCAGTCTCAAACGAATGTTTGAAATTCAAACCATCGTTTGAATACGGGCGAGGTCCCCATGTGGTTATCACGCGAGACGAGTCAACCCTTTCAAAAGCAGGTTTGGAGGCAACCCGATCCCTGTCCAAGCTGTGGCCGGACCATGCAGCTCACTAAAAGCACCGGCGGGATTGCTGACATCCGAAGCTACGGCTGCGCTGAATGTGGACTCTGGACCATTGAAGAATGCCGACGAACAGCTACTGCGGGCGAACGGCTGCCCTGGGATTCCATGCCCGCTTAATCCGCCGTGAGGCGGCGATGTTGCACTCGCGAAGTGCATTCACATCGCCGCCCCCGCTGACGCGAATCCTCAACTTTAACTCTCACCCCCTAACGAGAAGAATGAGGTCCCTACTATGAAGTACCGGGTCTTACTCGCAGCCATTGCGAGAGTGATGCTCATTTCGCCGTCCACCGCCTATGCCCAGGGAGTACCCGACGGAATCGCTCATGGCGCATACGTTGGAAGCAATACGGCAGGTCCGATTGGTGCTGTTGTAGGTGGCGCGGTCGGGGGAATCGTAGGCGGCTTTGAGGGTGCGCTCGGGATCGGTCCACAGTATGTGGCTTATCCGGTTGGAACGGGTTCTCCTGTTCACTATCGCGCATATCGCCTGAGACATTCGTATCGTCATGTTCGCCCGCACTACAACGGGTGAAATCATTCGACAAAACTCACGCAGCAATCTTCATTTCACAAATGCGCCGTTGATGTCCGCTTTACCCCCAAAAGCGGACATTGGAACTCAGCCGTGCAATTTCCGCTTTGTGCCAAAAGCGGACATGCGCCGCTTCATCCGATCATCTCGTCGGGGCCAAAATCGGCAAGCCGATGCGGAAAATTGAACCGCGCGGATGGGCCGGCAACGCGGTAAGTTCTCCGGAGTGTCGGACAATGATCATCCGGCAAAGGGCAAGCCCCAACCCCATCCCATGGGACTTCGTGGTAACGAACGCATCGAAGATGCTTTCCGCCTGATCTGGGTCGATCCCGGGGCCCGAATCCTGTACCGCCACGACGATTTTATCGCCGCCACCTCCGCTGCTGATTTGCAGAACCCGATGATCATTTTTGTCTGTCTGCATTGCCTCAATTGCGTTGCGGACCAGATTGAGGAGGACCTCCTCTAACTGGCCTTTGTGACCGGTAACTTTCGGCAAATCTTCCGATAGCCGGACGCTGGTTAAAATCCCGTGATCGTCTAAATCTCCCTGAACAGTCGATAGCACGCCTCGGATCAGCTCGTTTACATCGATGGGCTCGTACCCCGCATCGCCTTTCCCGAACAAAGCTCGGATGTTGTCAAAAACCTGACTTGCTCGGTGGCTGTCGCTGATCATCCAGTTTAAGGATGACCGTATTTCCTCGACGTTGGGTGGCATATGTTCGAGAAACCGCAGGGCCGCGCCGCCGTGCGTTGCGATGCTCGCAAGAGGCTGCCTCACCTCGTGGGAAATTGATGCTGCCATCGCTTCCAGGTTCATGAGCTTGTTGTTTCGTTCACGCTGCAGCTCCGCTACCGAGCGGTCGAGCTGGTTTGTGCGTTGACGCAGTTCGGCAATCAGCCGCGTATTTTCAATAGCGATGACGGCCTGGTCCGCAAAGTTCTGAACGATCTCGATCTGTTTGTCCGTGAACGGGCGAACAGTAAGTCTCATCAGCGAAATGACACCGATAGGATAACCGTCGCGCAGCAGTGGAACGCAGAGGCAGGTGCGATATCCGATCTTCCGTTGCGCTTCGTGAAGCGTGTATTCGGGATCAGCCAGCACGTCTGCGACCTGCACTGGCTTTGCCTCTATAGCCACACGCCCCAAAACGCTGCCCCGGCCAGGCTCAAAGACAACTCTGCCAACGGTTTCGTTGTAACTAGCGGGACCACCATATGTCGCGAAGGAACGAAAATACGCGCGATTTGGGAGCAGGGCCGCCTGATCCGCATCGCAAAGCTTTGCGGCCAATTCAACCGCGGTATCGAGCACAGCCTGCAAATCGAATGCTGAACGGCTGATGATCTTTAGCACATCGGCGGCAGCGGTTTGCTGTCGCAGTGTCTCCCGCAATTCACGAAGTAACTGCGCATTTTGGATTGCGACAACAGCTTGGGCGGCAAAATTCTGAACAATTTCGACCTGTTTATCGGCGAAGGGCCGGACCTCCTTGCGACCGACTACGAACGAACCAATCAGTTCGCTATCTTTCAGCAGTGGCACCGCAAGCATCGTTCTGATACCGCCAATTTCCACGGCCGCAACAGCCGGCGGGTTGTGTTCAATGTAAGCCTGATCCGTGGCTAAATCTGCGATGTGAACAAGCTTCCCGGTCGCCAGCATACGGCCGCTGGGAGAGTACTGGAGCGGCCTATAAGGCGACTGCTCACGCAGTTCGACGAACGCCTGCGGAATATTGTGTGTTGCGACGAGATGCAAAGCGTCGCCATCCCAGCGACCGATAATACCGTTGTCGGCATCGCAGAGCCGAACGGCACTCGCCAAGATACTGGCAAAAACCGGCTGGGGATCGCCGAATGAGCTGCTGATGAGCCTGAGCACCTCTGTAGTCGCACGCTGCTGTTCAGCTATCGTGCTCATCTCGCGGGCAAGAGGCTCGATCTCAGTCTCATGTCCGAGGGTGCGCGATATGCGCCGGCGCTGGGTTATTGAACCGTGACGACGCTTTTGCGTGGCGGGTTTGCGAAGTCGCGTTTTGGCTGACCTGCCGACTGATTTAGAACGTCGTCGCATCTTGTTCCCTGCTTGCTGGCGAAGGAGCTGCTCTTTCTGATCACTGCATATCAATCATATTATACCGAAGTATAGGCTCCACCTGCACTTCCGATTAGGAAACGCAGACAAAGCACAATAGTGGTCGTGCCGGAGCGCGTACTAGCCTTCTCCTACAACAATCGCGCTGAAGATTGCGGGGAAGGCGGGACATGATCAAGTTTCTAACGGTCGGCATTGCGGCCACGATACTTTTAGGTGTCTTGCTCAATGTCCTCGGAACGGAAAGCGAGGTGAGGGCGAGTTCGTCACAAGTCGCTACAAAGGGTGATCGGCTCGACAAACAGCCGAATGAACCTTTGTGCGGCGACTGGCCCTTCTACCACCACGCCTGCCTGCGTGATCTGAAAAATTCAGACGGCCATGCGCGAAAAGTTCGCGTCAAATCGCAGGCCAATCGCCGGCACCCGACGTTTCTAACTTTCTTATCAAGATAAGCACAATCAGGATGTGCGACGGGGGAGCAATGTCAAAATTTGATAACAGCCAATTCATGCAGCAGGTCGCTTGCGACCGAAACCTACGACCTGGCCGAAGCGTCCTGCGCAGGGCATCTGGCTATAGTCTCAACAAAATAGTCGCAGCCGGTCTTTTGAGCTCCTTCATTGCAGGCACCATTTGCGCGTTAACGGGCCCGGTTACTGCCAACAACGCAGCCGTTGCTGCCACTTCAGTCAACCGGTCCAATAAGACTGACCGACTAAGGATAATCCAGCGCGCTGAGCATAATTCTAGTTCAGCGAAAACGGCGATCTCTTCCAAGCACACGCCGCCCGGCTGCGAGCGGGCTTTTAGTCCGTTCGCCGACCCGGGGAGACCTAACTTGCTCAACTACTGCGTCACGTGATCTGAACAGCAAGAATATCTTGGCAGAGTCTCCGCCATGACAGTGATCGCTTCCGGAAAAAATATCGATCGTGGGATGCTCGGTTCACTTGCAGCGTTCGCCCTTTACGCAGCCTCACTAAATTTCGCAGCGACACCGACTATGGCGCTGCCAAACTACGATGGGCTTTGGAGCGTGTTGATTGTGACCGAAAAGGGCGACTGCGATCGCGGCTACCGTTATCCAATCCGCACTACGCGCGGCACACTCAGTAATGCTGGCAACACTGTGTTCGCCATCGCGGGCAAAGTCGGCCCGACCGGTCTCCTCCGAGTGACCGTAAGTCACGGCAACACGAGCGCGAATGGCCTCGGGCAGCTTGCCGGCAATACGGGCAGCGGGTCCTGGAACAGCAATTCCTGCTCGGGCACGTGGACGGCCGAGCGTCGCGGCTCGTGAAACATGAGTATCTAAAAGCCGATTTATGCAAGCCGAATTGTACGCGTTGGATCTTTTGCGGGAAACTTCAATGGGGTCAAACAGAAACTACATTAATCCCGATCTTTCGACGCTCACAGTGACGATCGCACATTCTCAGATCACAGTAACGTTGGCGGTTGCGCAACGCTTTCCAGCTGGCTTCGTCGTCCTTCAATGGATCGCAGCCGAAGGCCACCACGCCAAGCGATCCCATCTTTGTTAACCCTTGAACAGTGCCGAGGCCGGTCGGCCACTCATGTCCGCTTTGGGTCAAAAGCAGACATCGGATTGCCGCCCGCCCATGTCCGTTTTACCCCCAAAAGCGGACATCGTTCGGCACGGTGGCAATGTCCGATTTGTGTGCCAAAAGCAGACATTCTGCGCTGCGGCAATCCCGAGCTGTTCAATCCGCAGTTTGCATAGCTTGATAAACGCGGCGTAGTGCTCCGCCGTGCCGATGATCGCCATAATCCCTCCCGTCCGGCAAAACCCTTCCCGGCCTATTCCTCATCCTCCATTGGATTTGGCGCCGTCTCTACCGCGCCGACAGGCGCAGGCTGATGCTCTATGACTTTCGGCTCATTGGCCAATAGCCGCTCATAACGCGCTAAACCAATCTCGCCAAAAGTCGCAAGTAACTCCGATCTCGGCACACCTATCGCCTTTAGCCGCCGCAAATCATATCCACTTGCGTCCGTTCGCCAAAACCAAAACGCGACAACATCGAACCGGACGGGAGGGATTATGGCGATCATCGGCACGGCGGAGCACTACGCCGCGTTTATCAAGCTATGGAACGTGGAGGTGAAGGTGGAGGATCATACGAAGGCTGCGGTTGAGCTCACGATGCATCATCTTGCTGGCGGTAACATGCAACCCCTTCTTGGACTTGCCTCCGAAGCCCGCGAATCGTAGGGCCGAACTCGCATTGCTCGCTAGTCCCGTCGCGA
>Ga0306921_10008559_pt1 | contig 10816 bp, 13 predicted proteins | sample sta12Cox44000080_FD_203760 | JGI IMG/M metagenome (GOLD analysis project Ga0306921, IMG submission 203760) | Lab enrichment of tropical soil microbial communities from Luquillo Experimental Forest, Puerto Rico - statoxic.12C.oxic.44.000.080 (v2)... | ecosystem: Environmental > Terrestrial >...
AGGCGCTTTAGGGCATCGCTGTAGGGCGTCTGTGTCAGATGCCTTTGGCGTTTCACAGAAACGCCCTACAATTCCAGATGCCTGCAATGCCTTAGTTGGAGGACATATGCCGGGTTACTTTAGTGATCTCGAGGCAGGCAACCGCGCCCAGGTTACCTACCCCGAAGACGTGAACCTTAGGCCCCTTCGCTGGGTCCAGCGCCAGCTTCAAATGCTGCCACTCGACGGATAATAGCCCCTTTCACCCGGCCTATCTTGCGACCTGCGCGTCGAACACGACGGGCCGTCTTGCGTGCCGCGCGGCGCTCGCCTCTCGCAGCCCTTCGCCCAGCGCGACGTACCGCACGCGCAAGTCTTCGTCCTTTGCGGCGCGTTTGGCGTTTAGCCCGACGTGCAACACGTCTTGCTTGACGCTTAGCTCTCCTGGCCTGTCTTTTTGCTCTTGGCATAATTCACCTTCTTTCCAGTAATGTTTTCGGACTCGCGCAAGCCTACGCTCGTTGGCCCACGCGAGCGTATAGGACTTTAGGACTAGCCCTAAAGTCCCACTCGACGTCTGGGAGTCGGTTACGTAATTACCGGCTCAGCTTCATCCAACAGTGGGAAACGTGAATTGAAATCACTGACGTAAACATGGAAGTGTTGAAGCTGTGTGTCGTGCAGGGCGTGCAAGCGTGCAACCTAGGTGTGCCGATCCTGGCCGAGGAAATGGAGAACCAGCCGCGATCCAAATAATGACAGGCAAAAGGGACGAAATAGCTTAGACCCTGGAAAAGGTTAATCGGTCACACCTAATGAGCTACGAAGATAAGGAGGAAATGACATGGATACATCACACAAAACCCTGAAGCAGAAAGCCTATCATGAGTTGAAGGAGTTCTTTGGCATCGCGCTGTATCTATGGGTGATCCTGGCTCTCTTTCAGTTGTACAGGTCTCTGCTTTTGTCGGAAGAACACATCAACGTTGTTGCGCATCAGTGGTTCGCGGTCATCAATGCGCTGGCGCTTGGGAAAGTGATCCTCGTTGCCAAAGCGCTCCACCTCGGCGATTGGGCCGAGGATTGGCCGCTCATTTACCGCAGTCTCTTAAAGTCAGCCTTGTTCACTATTGTGCTGGCTTGTTTCAAAATTCTGGAAGATGCCAGCCTCGGTATGTATCGCGGGAAGTCCTTTCAGGAGAGTATCGCCGATCTTGGCGGTGGTACCTTGAACGGGATCCTTTGTGTCTCACTGATCGTGTTCGTGACGCTCATCCCTTTCTTTGTGGTCACCGAACTGCAAGGAGTTCTGGGCGAAGGCAAATTGATGCAGCTATTTTTCCGTTCGCTCAGGTCATTTACGCCCGCTACCGAGCAATCGTCTGATCCTGGCATAGCTATTCCTGGCTCAGCTACACGGTCCGACCGTTCTTAAAAAGGCCGCCAAATGTGGCCTACAAGAAATGCATAGCAATTCGCAATTCCTGGGGAGCGCGCGGCGAATGATTTGTACCTTTGCCTTGTTGCCGGAGGCACCTTGCTTCTTAACGTCTGGCGTTTTGCCTCCACCGGAGCAGATCCGAAGGTTGCCCATCATTTGAAAATTTGGAGCAACGTAAATTGATCTCGCGGTAGAGTGACGCGTTCGGTAAAGTGTCGCGATGAACACTACTTTTACGGCGTTGATTGTGTTCGGTTGCCTCGTCGCAGCTGTGTTGCTAGGAAGGGGTCTGCGTCGAATGCTTCCACAAGAGCATCTCAGCGCGGACTCGCGAGACGTTATTAAGTTAGCGATTGGTTTAGTTGCGACGATGTCCGCCCTGGTCTTGGGGTTGCTCGTAAGCTCAGCAAAGGGCTCCTACGACACCGAACGAAACGAAGTGATCCAGATGGCTGCGAAAGTTGCGTTTCTCGACCGTGCATTAGCCGTTTACGGACCCGAAGCAGCTGAGGCGCGCACCCGATTTCATGATGCCGTTAAGGAAGCTGTCCGGCAAATGTGGCCCGAAGAAATGCGCCGGCCGGCGCAGCTCGCTCCCAACGCGCAAGCGGGCAACGTCGTCTATGGAATCCTTCAAGCTCTCTCGCCACATGACGACGCGCAGCGCAAACTCAAAGAGCAGGCAATCAGCGTTGGCGTAGATATCGGCCAGCTCCGCTCGTTGCTGGTGGCACAATCAGTTCCCTCCATTTCGACGCCGATGCTGATCATCCTTGTGTTATGGCTTGCGGTCATCTTCCTCGGGTTCAGTACGCTCGCGCCACCTAACGTTACTACTATCCTTGCATTGGGAGTTTCAGCGATCGCCGTTTCGGGAGCTATTTTTTTAATTCTTGAGCTCGACCAGCCATTTGGCGGCATCATCCGAATCTCCAGCGAGCCGATGGTCAACGCTTTGAGCCAGTTCGCGAAATGACAGCGTCTAAGCTTAAAGTCCTATGGAAGTGCTTGCGTCCGAGGAGCAGCATTTGCTATACAGAAGATAAACCGTTCAACATATGAAAACATACAATCCAATCGTTCACATCCTCAGTCTGGCTTGTGCTGGACTGGTCTTGAATGCCTGCGAAACAACCGGCCCTGGTGCTGGCGCGGCGCCGCCGCCTAATTCCGGTCGGGTGCTCATTTATCGCGTCGCGAATTTTGGGGAGGATATGGCCCTCGTTGTGTCTATTGACGGCAAGGACATGGGAAGTTTTAGCGAAGGCGCAAACTACAGCGGCTATTTACCGGCAGGTCAGCACCAGATTACCGTCCGAGCCGAGCCCAATCGCGGCGGTGTCCGCCCGGGGCGAAGGACCCTTAACGTACAAGCTGGGCAGACCTACTCGTATACCGCGGCCTGGTCGGGAGGGAATTTGAAGTTGGTAAGGAACCCGTAAACACGAAAGTTTATCTTGTCGGAGCAGTGAATCTCCCGCTAGCCTGCTGGGGATCGCCGAATGGCTGGTGGAGATTGCCGCTAGCTTTCGGCTAACGAGAAAGATGACCCCAGCGAAAATGAATATGTCGAACGTAATTCTCCGCAAACACCGAGCGCGGCAGCAGAACCCGGTCAGATCTACTCGCCTGAAGCTGGCGTACCTTTATTGCTCTAACTTCCATCTTAGGCGAGCGCTGAGCGTTGCCTGTATCATAGCCGTCATCGCTTTTCTCGGCCTCTCGTGTTCGGCAGCATTCGGCGCTAACCCCGCCGAAGAGATGGCTAAAGCGGGAGCCACCGGCGGAATTGATCCCAAGGGGAATTCGTGGATGTCGATCGAGCAAAGTCTTCGGCAGTTCGCGCATCCTTCGTTTGCACTCCGGCTCTTCCTCAGTCTTACCCTGGCAGTTGGCTGTGCGTTCGCGATCGCATGGCACCCGCGTCGCGCGTCACTGCGGGATCCAATGAGGGATTTCGAGGAACGCAAGGCACTCATACTCCTTGGCGTGGTTGGGGCCGTCGTCGCTGAACTGAGCGGAACCAGCCAAACACTCGCATTTGTCATCTTCGGCATAGGCGCGCTGTTGCGATTTAGGACCCTGCTCGACAACCCGAAACTCACCGGCAAAGCGATCATGGTCGTGGTGGTCGGACTCGCGTGCGGTATGGGATCATGGGCCATGGCAGTGTTCGTCACCGCCTTTAGCTGGTTATTAATGTTCTGGCTGGATTCGCACTCGAGCTGCGAGGTAAGAATTCGACTCGACGAGACCGAAGATCCAAAGCCAGTCTTCGATACCGTGCAGTCCCTGCTTATTTCACATAAGTGCAAGCTGCAAAGCTCCTCACTTTACGAGGACAAAGGACGGATGGTATTTCTGCTGTACCTTCCATTTGGAGTAGACCCGACGCGTTTGGAGCACGAAGTGAGGTCCAAGCTGCATAAGAGCAACGTTTCCAAGATCACAGTTGATGTGCTGTAGGGGCTTCATCGAATCGCTGCCCGCGAAACACTGGATCGGTCGTCGACAAAACATCTCTCAGCGCCAAAGGCGCTGTCTCATTCTAGTCCGCCACAGGACGGATTCGCCGTGGCGAACCTGGGGCATCGCCCCAGGAATCTGATTTCCTAGTACGCGAGCGCTGAAAACGCGAGTCAGTTCAACCGGTGATTTCTCAATCCCAGACATAGCGCTCGTCGAAATCAAGCCTGTGTTTGTGCAATAGCTCGCGATATTCCTCTTGAAAGGTGCGAGTGCGATGATGCTCTTGTTGTATGTCAACGTATTGCAGTACAGCCCCGAGCTGACTCAGACTCACCGAAAACGCGCCGTATCCGCGTTGCCAGAAAAACCCGCGATAGCGAGCATCAAGGGTTTTAATCCACTTCGATGATACCTTCTTTATCTGCTCGATCAATTGAGCTTGGGACACGGTTCGCGGCAGCGTCGTGACAATGTGAACATGATCAGCAACACCACCAACGCGTATCACTTCTGCACCGAGATCACGGCAGACAGTGGCAAGATAAGCATGCATCCGCGGTCGTACGTGTAAATCAAGCCAGGGCTCGCGATCCTTGGTGCTAAAGATAATGTGAACGATAACCTTGCTTAACGATTGGGGCATGACGCCAATAATGGGACGAAATGGGACGGAAGTGAATCGCGCTTTCAGCGCTGGTACTTCTTGTGGGTTCGATGAATCCTGGGGCTTTGCCCCAGGCTCGCCATGAATGCTGCGCCTTTGGCGCCAAACATGCATGAAGAAATTCCGCCTGTTGCCTCGTCGCCAAGATGTTGACATCGGGACTGCGAAACGGAATGGTCGCGTCCATGCGTAGGTGTTTCTTCATCGCGGTCGTTTTTGCTTTCGCGCTGGCACGGGCATCCGTGGCCGATGCACAGGAAGGACCGAAGAATGCCGTGGTATTGATTATTCGGCATGCCGAAGACGCGGGCAACGGGCACGGTCTCTCAGCTCGCGGCGCGGAAAGGGCTGAAGCATACAAAAATTATTTCCAAAACTTCATGATCGATTCCAAACGGCGGGAACCCGAAGCGGTTCTTGTCGCCGCAGATTCAAAGCAGAGTCATCGGCCGCGTTTAACGGTGGAACCGTTTGCAAAGGCGGCAAAATTGCCAATCGACAGCCGCTTCGGCAACAAGCAACCCAGTGATCTGGCCGCTGAGTTGCGTGCAAACCACCAGGGAAAAGTAACTCTCGTCTGCTGGCATCACGGGCAAATTCCGGCTGTACTTCGCGCGCTGGGAGTCGCGCCTGAAACATTAGTGCCAGGCGGTAAGTGGCCAAATGACGTCTTTGATTGGGTGATCATGGTGAGCTTTGATGAAAACGGTCGGCTAATTCCCGAGAGCACGAAACGGATCCCCGAGCATCTGCTGCAAGGCGACTCCTAATAAGTCGTGGGAATTTTCCGGGTCTAACGACTAAAATCTCTCGGCATGGCTCCAAATTCTTAAAGCGACGTGGAATCTCCGGAGCCATTGGTGATGCATCGCTATCGCGCGGCAAAGGCCAGGGAATAGTTTGGCTATGCTAGAGTCGGTTGGACCGGTGGGCTATGTAATTAGAAAACTAAACCAAATGCGCGAGAGCGGCGATACATCTCACTCCCGTTTTGAAGTGATTGAAATTATCGAGGCAATGATCCTCGCCCTGGTCGCCGTAGCCACGGCATGGAGCGGTTACCAGGCGGCACAATGGGCCGGACAGCGCGCGCAACTGTACGCCAAGGCGAACCGGCTTCGAGTCACTGCTGAAGGGCTCGCTACCCTGGCAGGACAGGAGCGGATCTACGATAGCGATACCTTTAATAGTTGGCTCGCTGCCAAGCTCGGTGGCAAAGCCGAAGCGGCGGAGTTTTTCGAGCGGCGCTTTCGCAACGAGTATCGGCCTGCATTCGCAGCTTGGATGAGCACCGATCCATTCAACAACGCGCAAGCGCCTCCCGGCCCGATCTTCATGCCAGAATATTGCAATGCCAAGCACGAGCAGTTCCTGGGTTTAACGAAACAAGGTGCAGAGATGGCTGACCAGGGCACAAAATCGGGAGAAACTGGGGACCAGTACGTGCGTATCACGGTCCTTCTGGCCACTGTGCTTTTTAATTACAGCGATTGGGCAACGCTTTCATTTCAAGGCCGCGCGCGTTGTCAAGGAAGCGCGCGCGTCAGTGCTCGAGCCGTATGCGGGTCCGAGCATTTATCCCAACCACGGCCAGCGCGTCGTGAACGGCTGCCGGTTAATGCAGTCGGCCAGTGACATTTTCCTCGGCTAGACCAAGGGCGAGCTTGGCCGGCATTTCTATGTGCGGCAACTTCGGGATGTAAAAGTCTCGGCGCAGGTCGATCTGTTTTCTCCTGGGCTGCTCGTCCAGTATGCGGAAATCTGCGGCTGGGCGCTGGCACATGCTCATGCACGATCGGGCCAGCCGATGATGATCAGCGGCTATCTTGGAAAGGGCGACACGTTCGACGAAGCCGTTGCCGACTTCTCGAAGGCGTATGCGGATCAGAGCGAACAGGACCATGCAGTGTTGAAGAAGGCGGTGCGCTCAGGACGGCTAGAAGTAATCAACGAAGCCGCGTAGCGAAACCAAACGCCCACAATTCGAAGCGCATCTGTTCCCGCTAGAAGGGCATGCCGCCGGGCTGTAAAATTTCAAGTAACCATAGCCTAACGTCCGTATAGCCCTAAGGTCCTATAGACGTGTTTGCATCGGAGAGGCAGGATTTGTCTACAATTAACCAATTACCACCTATGAAAACATACAATTCAATCACTCACTTCCTGAGTCTCGCATGCGCTGGCCTGATCGCCGCGTGCGCAGCAAACCAAGCTGGTGCCGCGCCGAATTCAGGTCATTTGGTCATTGATCGCGTCGCAAATTTCGGTAGCGATCTGGGTCTTGTGGTCTCAATTGATGGTAAGGACGTAGGAACCTTTTCCGAGGGCCGAAAGTACAGCGGCGACTTGCCGGCAGGGGAGCACACTATCATTGTGCGTGTGGATCCCAATCTAAACGATGCCAAGCCGGCGCAAACAAAGCTGGATGTAGTAGCGGGCCAAACATACTCCTATACCGCAGGCTGGTCGGGACAGGATATGGCTTTGACAAAAAATTAGTAACAAACAGGTACGGTAAACGCGAATCACAGCATCATGTGAACGGCTGCAGTGCGTCGCGCAGCCGACTGCATTATCCAAGAAGAGCGCATCAATGCGATCGTGGAGCAAAGCGCGATCCTGGATACGTCGAAGTTTGTGCGGATCGCGGTCGATTGGCTATTGCGCTCGGACATGGGCCAAGTGATCAGGACGATTGTCGATGATGAAGGTGCGTTCCCGGATTACGCGATGCCCAAGAAAACGGCAGAAAAAAAAGAAGGCTCGTAGCAAGGGCAAAAAAAAACTGAAACGCAGCGGCTGATGCGAACCGAGCCAGAGCTCGTCGTGCAATATGGCAATACTAGGCGTTCCGACGAGGTTCGGGAATTTTGTTGAGCAGTTGCCGCTGGCCAATAGACAAAGGGATTCTCGCGAGCTTGCTACGAAAGGAGAAAATCTTCGCCAGATAAATCATCGACTATTTTCTTTGGGACAAATGGCTAAAAAGCTACCGGCGTTGATGCCGGCTACGCCTCGCCCATTGGTTAGTTTCTTACAAACCCGAAACCTTCAGCGTATTGCCTGGCGCTGCAGCTTCACCGCGAATCTTTCAAGCGGTTCATCCATTCGTTAGTCCCTCAAAACTTTGAGATACCCCGTGACAATGAACCCGAATTCTTCTGCGTATTTTTTGCCGCAGCTTTGCTCTTGAAAATACGAAGTGGCACGGTTCCCCCGATTTCCACCCATAAAGCCCTAGGGGGATTTTGCTGAAAGAATCAGGAAACGTCCCCGATAGACGGCGGCTCGGCGCCGTAATACTCTTCGCGCGTTAAATGTTCTCCCCCAGAACTCTCCCGACTCGTTAACCATGACCGCAAAGTCTTCGGCAACTTTGGCGGGCAAATCTCGTAGGAGGATGATGAAAGGAAGAATCACATGAAAATACGAACTAAAACTCTACAGCTTTGCGTTGCACTGCTTTTTGCGTTTGCGCTTGCGGGCGGGCTCCCAAACGAGGTCAGCGCGGACGAGCTAAAAGAAGCCAAGGTGACTCAAGTTATCCAAGATGTTCGAATGCTCCCGCCGAACGCATCATCGCGTCCGGCTGCAGTGAACGATAATGTTCGCCAGGGTACGGCGGTGCAGACCGGTGTGCAGTCCCGGAGTGAGCTGACTTTCAAGGATCAAACAATCACACGCCTTGGCGAGAAGACTATTTTCAGTGTGGGCGAAGGGCCGCGCACCATTGATCTTGGCAGCGGCCAATTTTTGCTGTGTGTGCCAAAGAAAGCGGGTAGCGCAAAAGTTAAGGCTGGGGCCATTACGGCAGCGATCACCGGGTAAATAAATTTTTTGATCCGGCTTGTCCGCGATTCCAAAATACGTTCATCGCATTTAGGTGCACGGGAAGTGGATTGCTGATGCACATCGCGATGATGGAAAGCGTTTCGTCGTGCGTGCGGATGAAAAGCTGACTGCGTTTATAGAACTTGAAGCGGCGACGCGTGGAAACTAATTCATCGGAACGTCGAAAAAGGGCTTGACCCCGTCTTGCCTTGAGCGGCACGATGCCGCCTGGCGTTAAGTCTGCCAGCAGCGATAAAGCGCCCCCCTGACATTCTTCCCGCTGGGAAAAACTGCGAAGGGTTCACTCGCAAACACCCATCAAAAACAAGGATTACAGCATGAAAATCTTCAGATTGTTCGTTGAATTCACACTTATCTGCTTCGCGCTTTCACAGATTGCGCGAGCCGTGATTCCGCCACCGGACGGTGGCTATCCCAACTTCACCACGGCGGAAGGGCAAAACGCGCTTCAGAGTCTTACCACCGGTGCTGGAAATACAGCACTTGGGGCGTACGCGTTGTTTGGCACCACTACCGGCAGCTTCAACACCGCTGTTGGCGCTTTAGCGCTGGACCTCAACACTGGAGATGCGAATACGGCTGTTGGAGTTGCAGCGCTTTTACTTAACACTGGGCAAATAACACGGGCGTTGGAGTAGACGCGCTTGGCTTGAACACCACCGGCGAATCCAACGCTGCGGTTGGTGCCTTGGCGCTCTATAACAATACCACTGGCACGTTCAATACGGCCACGGGCTTTCGAGCGCTCTTTAGCAATACGACCGGCCAACAAAACACGGCAAACGGGGATGAAGCGCTCCATAGCAACACCGAAGGCATATTCAACACGGCCAATGGCGATCAATCGCTGCATGACAACACGACCGGCAACGGAAACACGGCCACGGGTGCCGGTGCGCTATTTAGCAATACAACGGGCATTGAAAATACAGCCGCTGGAGAGTCCGCTCTGTTAAGCAGCACCACCGGCGACCGAAACACCGCTCTCGGTGTGCTCACGCTTATGAGCAACACCGGAGGCAGCTTCAATGTAGGTGTGGGTTTCAATGCACTCGGTGACAATACCGCTGGCGCGTCAAACGTAGCGCTGGGTGTTAATGCGCTCTCGGGCAATCTGATCGGCAGCAACAACATAGCTATTGGCAATATCGCGGGAATTAACAGCACCGGGGATGGGAATGTCTATGTCGGCGCGGGCATGATCGGCGTTGCCGGGGAGAGCAACCATACTTACGTGCGTAACATCAAAGATACGAGCGTGAGTGGTGCTAACACCGACACAGTGACCCTTGATCTTACGACGGGTTTACTCGGTCACTTAAGCTCCTCTGGTCGTTATAAGGAAGACATCAAACCGATGGGCGCCGGCAGCGAGGTACTCTACCAGCTCAAGCCAGTGACTTTTCGTTATAAAAGAGAAGTGGATCGAACACAGTCACAGACGTTTGGTCTCATTGCCGAACAAGTGGCTAAGGTAAACCGTGATCTTGTAGCTTGCAATTCTAAAGGTCAACCTGAGGGTGTGCACTACGAGCAGGTGAACGCGATGTTGCTCAATGAGTTTCTCAAAGAACACAAAACAATCCAGGAACAGGGAGCGATTATCGCACGGCAGCAGAAGCAAATTGATGCGCTTACTGCGGGTTTACAAAGAGTGAGCGCCCAGCTCGCCGCAGCGAGTCCGTCCGATGGCGGACTTGAACTGAGCAAACCTGCGCCGCAAACCGTTAAAAATCCGTAAACCGCAGCGACTACGACGCAATTACAACTTTCGATCCGCCTCACTGAACGTAATCGTGCGTTCCAGGTTGTGGGACGAAATCAAAACGCGAATTTGACATGAGCGGAAGCAGGCGCGGTTCTGCGCATAGTCGATTGCCTGATCCTTCGTTGCGAACACAGGCTCGACACCGGGAGATTCAAAGGCTTTCCGGCCTCAGCGGTGCGGTCTGATTTCAGTTAAGGTCATTGGCTCGGCCAGCGGTTGGCTTCAACGGCTGGTTAGATCTCTTTTGCAAAAACAGGATCATCGTGCCCGAAAGAGGGGCCGGAGCTAACGTCGCTGCCGACTTCATCGTGCATAAAATGAGACTTTGGCCATGAATGCATTCCATTTTGGACCAAGACGACCAGCATCGAGCAGGATTCTCGGGCATTTTTTGAACCCCAAATCGCGGCCGTCACTGTAACGGATCATGCGCCAGTGCATATGCGGGACAACATGATTGAGAGGGATATCATATTGACGCATCAGTGTGGCTGTGAGTTGCGCGGTGCGATCAATGGTGATGTCCAGATTGTTGCCCCGGTTTACACACATTTCGATCCCGATGGACGACCTGTTTCCCTCGCCTTCGTAATCAGCATGCTCTCCGGTTTCGTTAGTCGGGAGGGTTTGGTAAATGGAATGA
>Ga0306921_10008560_pt1 | contig 10816 bp, 8 predicted proteins | sample sta12Cox44000080_FD_203760 | JGI IMG/M metagenome (GOLD analysis project Ga0306921, IMG submission 203760) | Lab enrichment of tropical soil microbial communities from Luquillo Experimental Forest, Puerto Rico - statoxic.12C.oxic.44.000.080 (v2)... | ecosystem: Environmental > Terrestrial > Soil...
GCAACTCACCTTCGGCTTCGACCCACACTACTGTGCTTATTTTGAAGGGCACCCTTCTTCGTGGCGCTTGTGGCTCTCGGACCCCATCGGGGAAAGATTGAAGGCTTGGCTAGGACTTGAAGATTTCTGTGGACAAGACGACGTCCCTTAGGATCAAAGCTGTTGACTTCCTTCGTGGAACCATGACCATCGATCTTCCCGCAGGATTGCGGACCCACGTGTGGACGCTCGAAGCGGCAAAGACCAGTAGTCAGAAGCCAAGAGCCAGCAGTCAGAATGAAACACCCTAAGGCAGGTTTTGGTCTGACTCCTGACTCCTAGAGAGGACGACTCGGATATGGCGAACGATGTTTCGCTTCTGGCGGCGGAATCGGGGGTTGCTCCAGCGGTGGTGCCGGCGACGGGGAAAATACCTGCGAGCGCCTCTGCCCCCGAACGGCTGGCCTCGCTGGATGCCTTCCGCGGCTTCATCATGTTCTGGATTATCGGGGGAGAAGGACTGATGGCCGGGCCGCAGGCCCTTGGCCATAATCGCATCATCGACGCGATTGTTTATGAGCTCAACCACACTCCCTGGCAAGGCTTGCGCTTCTACGATTGCATCTGGCCGAGCTTCATGTTGATGGTGGGACTTTCGATTCCCTTCTCCTTCTCGAAGCGTTCCTCACTCAGACTTGCTGCCAGCAACTGGGTCACGCCCTGAGGCGCACGGTGGTCCTGTTTCTGCTTGGTTCAGTACGCGAGTCTGTCTCGCTACGTTCGCCATACCTTGTTGAACTCAGCAGCGCTCTGCAACCGATCGCGATCGCCTATTTGGTGGCCTTCCTGATGGCGCGCAAGTCCTGGAAGTTCCAGGCTTCAGTCGGGGCACTCATCCTGGCCGGTTACGCCTTCCTGTTAGCCTTCGTACCTGCCGCCGGGATCCCTGCCGGTACATATGCGCTGAATCACAACTTGGTACATTATGTCGACATCGCCCTGTTGGGGCAAAAACATTGGGACATCTGGCCCTATGCGCCCGAGGGGTGGGGAACCGTGCTGAGCACGATCCCCACTATCTCCACCACCATTCTCGGCCTGCGAATGGGAGAGTTGCTGATGAGCGGCCGCCCAAAGGGGCCACGGCAAGGCTCATTGGGGGAATCGGACTTTTGTGCCTGGCGCTCGGCCACGTTCTGAGTCCTTTTGTGCCAGTCGTCATGAAACTGTGGACCACGTCGTACGGCCTCGTTACGGCGGGATGGACCTGCCTCATGTTTCTGTTCTTCTATTGGATGATCGACTTACAGGCCTGGCGGAGGTGGAGCTTCCCCTTCGCGGTCATCGGCGCGAACGCCATTTTCATTTACATGTTCAGAAGCCTCATCCATCTCGGCTCGATCGTTGGTGTCTTCACCCAGGGCATCGCCAGGCTGCTGCCGGGATCAGGAGTGCTTGCCGAGGAGGTTGCGGTCCTTGTTGTCGAATGGCTGATCCTGTTCTGGATGTACAAGCGAAAGATTTTCATCAAAGCGTGATCTGGAAATTGGAAACCGGAGAATGGAAATTGGGAAATGCAACTAGCATGCGGTATACGGTAGATGGTATGCAGGGAACCTCTGCCTCGTATGCCCTTTTCTGCCAACCCAGTCTCCACCCTGTATACCGTGTGCCATCTACCATATGCGGCCTGCTGGCCTTGATTTTGTTCTCCGCCGCCGGAGTGCGGGCCCAACATAGCCCGCTGCTGCCGTGGCCGCAGCAGATACGTTACGGGTCCGGGCAGCTTGCCGTGCGAGGCCTGACAATTCGCGTGGCTGCCGAAGGAAGCACCGAGGATCGATTTGCTGCTCAATCGCTTTCGGATTTCCTCTCCCAGCGCGCATCGGAAGCGATTCCAACCAGCCAAGGTGAGGTTTCGCGTCCGGCTATCGTTTTGAAAAGGACAGGTTCGGTCGATGCGATCCCTCTTCCGGGCGAACACCTGGGGCCCGAGTCTCGTGAGGCGTACACCCTAAAGGTTACGCCTGAGGGTGTCGAGATTGACGCTGTTTCATCAGCCGGGTTGTTCTACGGAGTTCAAACTTTGGGCCAGATGGTGGAAGGCGAGGGGGCAAAGGCAATCCTGCCGGAGGCGGAAATTCGCGACTGGCCAGCTCTTGCCTACCGCGGCACGATGGTGGACATGAGCCACGGCCCTCTGCCCACCGTAACCGAGGTGGAACGGCAGCTCGACTTTCTCTCGCGCTTCAAAGCCAACCAGTATTACTTCTACAATGAAGCCAGCATCGAGCTTAAAGGATACACGCTCCTCAATCCGACGGGGCGTTTCAGTCAGGATGAAATTCGTCGCATCATCGCTTATGGCCGTGAGCGGCACATCGATGTGGTCCCCTGCCTTGAACTCTATGGACACCAGCACGACTTGTTCCGTGTGGAAAAGTACTCGGACCTGTCGGATGTTCCGCATGGGACCGAGTTCGATCCAGGCAATCCCAAGGTCATCACGCTGCTCAGGGACTGGGTAAACCAGTATGTTCAACTTTTCCCTAGCCCGTTTGTTCACATTGGGTTCGACGAGACCTTCCAGATCGAAATGGCGGCCAAGGAGTCGGGCGGAGCTGCCGAGCCGGCCAAGTTGTTCTTCGAACAATTGCAGCGCGTTCGAGACCTCTTCCAGCAGCACGGCAAGACGGTGATGGCCTGGGGCGACATCATGGTGAAATACCCGCAGATTATTTCTGAGCTTCCACCCGGCTTGATCGCCGTGGCGTGGGAGTATGACCCAGGGCCGGAGGAACACTACCAGCAGTGGCTAGGGCCTCTTGCCGCGCACCGCGTGCCCCACATGATCGCTAGCGCGGTGACGAGCTGGAATTCTGTGACTCCAGACTTCATCCGAAGCTTCGACAACATTGACACATTCCTGGCAGCCGGCCGCAAGTCAGGAGCCGCCGGCCTCATGAACACCATCTGGACCGATGACGCACAGATGTTGATGCGCATGACCTGGCCCGGAATGGCCTATGGCGCGACGGCAGCTTGGGAGACAGGGCGGATGGTCCGCGGAGTATTCCTCAACAACTACACACATGTGATGTATTCCCCAACGGTGGCGACGGAAGCCACAGTCGCGCTCGATGACCTGGCTCGGTCGGAAGCCGAGTTGCAGAAAGTCTTAGGCGGCGAAACAATGCTCGCCCTATGGGGCGATCCCTTTGCTCCTTCAATCCTCAACAAGTGCGCGGAGAACCGGGATCACCTCCGCCAGACCCGACTGCTGGCGGAAGACGCCGAGGAGCATCTGGACCGAGCGCTTGCTCTCGGAGGGGACCCCGCCACGCTAAGCAGCCTACTTTTCGGAAGTCGACTCCTCGATTACGCTGGGCAAAAGTTTCAGACGGCGCCAGAGCTTGAAGAGATGTGGCGAAAACTTGGGCCAAAGCGCCCAAACAGCGAGATATGGTGGAATGAGTGGAGCTCCCAAGTAACCTACCAGGACCACTCCCGACTGGTGGACCTGATGGACGCCATTACTGAGCTTCGCGCCGCCTATCGTTCGGAATGGCTGGCGGAATACACGCCGTACAGGCTCGAATCGGCTTTAGGACGGTGGGACGCCGAATTCGAGTATTGGCGCCGGCTCCAGGCGCGTTTGGAGGCTTTTTCGCGGACCTCGCGCGAAGGTGACACTCTTCCCCCCCTTGGATCAATTGCGTTGCAGAAATGACCGGAAAGGAGTGTGGCCGCCCGCGGCCTTTAATACAAAATCCAAAATCTAAAATCCAAAATCGACGGAACACCCCGCCACGACGCGGCTCGTTTCACTGTGGGCATCGTAGGCTTAGGGTTGATGGGCACAAGCATCGCGACCTGTCTGCTTGCGGCTGGACATCCTGTGGTGGGTGTGGAACGCAACCCATTGAAGCGGTCGAGCGCCCGGCGGCGAACCCTGGCTTACCTCAGACAGATGCGGGCAGAAGGCTTAGTGAAGGGCGATCTCCGGCCTCGGCTGGGGCGCTTCATTGTGACCAAGGAGTACGCTGCGCTCGCGGACAGCCAATTGGTTGTCGAGTCAATCGTCGAAGACCTGACAGCGAAACGGGAGTGTCTGCGAGAGATCGAACACTTCGTCAACCGGGACGCTGTCATCGTCAGCAACGCATCGGCGATACCCCCCTCGCTGCTGCAGCACGGCTCAAAGCATCCCGATCGCATCCTCGGCATGCACTGGGCTGAGCCTGCCCACACTACGCGTTTCATGGAAATCATCTGCGGGGACCAGACCAACGAGAAATTTGCGGAACGTGCGAGAAAGCTGGCGCAAGGTTGGGGCAAAGAACCCTCCGTCCTGCGCCGCGACATTCGAGGGTTCATCACCAATCGGTGCATGTACGCGCTCATGCGCGAGGCATTTCACTTGGTAGAGGCCGGCTACGCCACCGTCGAAGATGTGGACCGGTCCATTCGCAACGACTTCGGCTATTGGATCACCTTCGCCGGCCCTTTTCGCTTCATGGACCTCACGGGCATCCCGGCTTACGCGGCTGTTATGCGCGACCTCTTCCCCGAACTCAATTGCTCGAAGGAAGTCCCCACCTTGATGCGCCGGATGGTGGATTCGGGCGCGCAGGGCGTTTCCAACGCCAAAGGCTTTTACCGTTACTCGCCGGTCCAAGCCAGGCGCTGGGAAAAGCTCTTCATGAGGTTCAGCTACGAGATCCGCGCCCTCGCCGAAAAGTATCCCGCGGATGTCGGCGACCACAGGCGCAAATCGTGACGCGCCGGCTTGCGCCACGAAATCCGGCGGGGCAGGCCACCTCTGAAGGGAAAGGAAGCATGCAGGAGACCTTGACGATTGACTTGAAGGCACGGCGCGGCATGTCGCTCCGCTCGTGGTTCTTTCTCTTCAGTTGCAACTTGATGTGGGCCCTGCAATTCACTTGCATCAAGCTAGTCCAGGAGCAGGTGGGGTCGCTGTTCACAGTCTGGGGTCCAATGACACTCGCGACCGTGATGCTCTACCCGCTCATTCGCATGGAGCATGCCACAGGCGAGCGAAGCCGCGGACGCAAGACGAGCGATATCCTGGCTTATTTCTTGCTGGCTCTGCTCGGGGTGTTCCCAGGGCAGGTACTCATCACCTGGGGAACGCGCATGTCGCTGGCGAGCAATGCGGCGCTGCTGATGTTGACCCTTCCTGTTTCGACGGCCTTTCTCGCCTTTGTTTTCCTTGGCGAAAGGATGACAACGATTCGTTGGATCAGCTTCGCGCTAGCCATTGTCGGCGTGCTGCTTTGCTCCGACATTGACTTCCGCAGCCTCAATTTCGGAAGAGGATATCTTTATGGAAATGCCTTGATCTTCGTGGGCACGTTGGGAAGCGCTTTCTATAATTCCTACGGCAAGAAGATGCTGGAGCGCTATTCGCCGATGGAGATGCTCTTTTACACCTATGTGGCCATGTTCGTCATCATGACACCGCTAACTCTCAGCCGGGAAGGGAACGTGTTTGGCGCCGTCCAGCACTTCACGGGCCGTACGTGGATCGGCATGGCCCTGTTGACATTCTTTCACAACTACCTCTCGATGGTTCTGTTCTTGAAGGCCCTCAAGCATCTGGAGGCAATTCAGGCGGCGCTTTCCAACTACCTGATCTCGTTCTTCGGAATTCCGATTGCCACTCTCTGGCTTGGCGAGCGACTGAAGCCCATCGCGATCATGGGTGGAGTGATGGTCCTGGGAAGCACCTTGCTGATCACGCTTTGGCGTGAGAAGGCAACCGCACCGGCAACGGAGAGTTGAAGCGAACACCGCCGGACTGAGTACACCTGCGAAAGCTGTGCAGTTCTGGAGAGACACAGGAGGCTCTGCGAGCATGAGCAAAGTTGAAGTAAAACACCCGGAGAAGGAAGTCTCGACCGGCGCCTACTCCGCTGGGGTGCTGATTGATGGATGGCTCTACGTCAGCGGCCAGGGCCCACTCGACTTGAAAACCGGGAATGTCGTTGAGGGGAGCGTCGAGGACCAAACCCGGCTGACCCTCTCTCACATTGGCAAAATCCTCGAGGCCGCGGGCTGTGCGTTTGACGACGTTGTGAAATGCACGTGCCACTTGAGCGATATCCGTGACTTCGAGCGGTTCAATGCCGTTTACGCGCAATTTTTCCCGGGGGTGCGACCGGCACGCACTACCGTGCAATCGGTTCTATGGGGTGGGATCACGGTGCAGATCGACGCCGTGACGCGCGTCCCCCAAAAAGGCAGGCGCCGCTAGACGGAGCAGTTTCGCAGGGATCCCGCCGCAGCGAGTGAACATGATCGTCATTGATGGCCATCTGGACCTTTCTTGGAACGCACTCAACTGGTGCCGCGATTTGACGTTGCCGGTTGAAGAGATACGGCGGGCCGAAGCCGGAATGAAAGAGCAGCATCGCGGGGCGAACACCGTGTGCTTCCCTGAAATGCGCAAGGGCGAGATTGCGATCTCCCTGGCGACGGTCCTGGCGCGCTCGAGTGGCCTCAAGGAGCCACTGCTGGACTACCCCAACCAACAAATCGCTTCCGCCATCGCCAGGGGCCAACTGGCCTATTACCGACTGATGGAAGAGACGGGGCAGTTGCGGATGCTGAGAAAGTGGCAGGATGTCGAGGCTCATCTCGACGAGTGGCGTGAGGGCAGCCGGGATTCGGCACCGCTCGGCTACATCCTCAGCATGGAAGGTGCCGACCCCATCCTCTCCCCGCGGGACTTGTTCCGGTGGTGGGAGGACGGCCTGCGCGTCGTTAGCCTGGCCCACTATGGTGTCAGCGCTTACGCCCACGGTACCGGCACGGCCGGCGGATTGACTCCTCGCGGCATCGATCTTCTGAAAGCCATGGGCGAGGTCGGCATGATCCTGGACGTAACCCACCTGGCAGACGAGGCGTTTGACCATGTCGTGGAACACTTCACGATGCCCGTGCTCGCCAGCCATCACAACTGCCGCGCTCTGGTTCCCGGACAGCGGCAACTCGCCGACGAGCAAATCCGCCGTCTCATCGAGCGAGATTCGGTGATCGGCGCCGCCTTCGATTGCTGGATGTTGCTTCCCGGCTACGTGCCTGGGAAGACCTCTAACTCCCAGATCAAGGTTGAAGCCGTCGTCGATCACATCGACCACGTCTGCCAGCTCGCCGGCAACGCCCGCCACGCCGCCATCGGTAGCGACCTCGACGGCGGATTCGGCAAGGAACAATCGCCTTACGACCTTGAGAGCATCGCCGATCTTCAAAAGGTCGCGAACCTCCTCCGCAAGCGAGCCTACGCCGAATCCGATGTGGAGGCTGTGATGTACGCCAACTGGATCCGCTTTTTCAGAAAGGCCTGGAGCCGTCCGGGCAGTGCTTCGTGAACCGCAATCCCGAAGTTGGATGAAGTGGACGGTGCGCGCTCCCCAGGAGAGTAGGAGTAACGGTCTGGTCGAGGTGTATCAACCGTCTGAGTGCGTAACCTTTCACATGAAGCAAGACAGATTGGCCTTGTTGCCGCCCTCTGTGGCTTTAAGGATAAAACTGCCGTTTGCATGGCTGTGCTTTATTTCATCGTCGTCGTCGTCGGCGAAGAACCCGCTGCAACTCCTACTAGGACCGGAGGTTAACTCGCTTCACGTACGGCTGCGCCCTTTTTATGGAGGGTCTTCGAAGCGACGCAGGCCTGCGCCACCTGTTGCCGGGAGCGGTGCGGGTGCAGTTATGGCGAGTAGCAGTAATCGAAACTATGGGTTCCGAGTAGGACTCAACGACCGAAGGTTCGCTCGTTTTCAAGGTGGTAGTTTCCGCGAACGGCGCAGGATTTCTCGCTCCGCGGTTCATGCGCACTATCGGTGTTGACCCTCGTGATGCACGGCCCTCGCGGCCGTTGATGCTGTTCGTGGGACGAAGCCGCGTTCTATCCAGCCGCATGGTCATGAACACCGGTATTGGACCGATGGGCACGAACCTACGGTTGTCACCGAGGTCGAGCGCGTCGTAAGCGGCCTTTATCGACGACACGTTGATGTTCATCCACTGCACCGGCTTGTCGGTCGCGGTGTAGATCGCGTGGGAATGCCCGATCCGGCAAAGGGCGCGGCACCGATCGCTTACTGGAAACTACACGCGCTCATCGAGGCTGCTTGCCCGAGGGCCGCGCCGGCTGTAGGCGTCGTAGTGGTGGGCCGTACCGGGGCATTAGGGTGCGACTGGAGACGTAGGTTCTCGCCGCAGACACGACCTAAACTACGTTGCCCCAGACTTGACACAAGGCACCACGAGTGAGATAAACAATTTCTCCAACTATTGGAGGCCAACAGGCCTTATTCAAACGTTCTTTCGACATCAGCCTTTCTAGATTGTAAGTTTGCGCTGGGGTTAGGAAAAAGGGAGGACAACTGCCATGATGGGCAGGTTGAGGCTGGGCGTGTGTGTCTTTCTGTCGGCGTTTATTCTGGAAATAGGGGCGATTCCTGCCGTCTCGCAGGAGTCACCGCCCGGTTGCAGGGCACGGTTACGAACACCTCCGGCTCCGTCGTCCCCGGGGTTAACCTGACGGCAGCCAACGTCAGCACGGGCATGGTTACCCCCGTCACGTCCGACGCCCCCGGGTACTACATTTTTCCCTCCCTGGTTGCAGGGACTCCGCACAGCAGCCGGCAAAGCCCCGATTTTCACACCTTCATCATGAATGGATTGATAAGTGGCTAGTCCGCGATGATGACCTGGTGGAGAGGAGAATTATGGTGACGTGCGGTCCCTTTACACGGAGTCACATCGTTCGGGACGTAATCGTATTTCTTAGCCTCGTCGGTGCGGCGACGATGGTTTGCCTCGGCGCTGATTGGGGCCCGAGGAACCTGGCGTTATCCGCGCTGGGGGCGAAAGCCCACACCTGGGAGCCTGGAGTTACAGTCGTTCCCGAGCACGAGCCTTCCAAGGTCAACGATGGCAGTGTACACACCTACTGGGCGGTACGCGCTTCGGATCTTCCCGCCGACATCGGCGTGGAGTGGCCCAACGCACAAAAGATCTCAAGTGTGGTGGTTCGTTATTTTGACGGTCGAATGGTGCGAGGACCAGTCATGGCCAGGACTCAAGAGTGGGCGCGACTTCAATATTGGGATCGAAAGGAATGGAAGGATGTCCAGACCCAGGCGGTTGGACAGGAAACCAGCTCCATCCGGTACTCTTTCGAGCCTGTGACCACGATTCGCCTGCGCCTTGTCTTTACCGAGCCACCTGACCCGGAATCGCGCCGGCTGCCGGACCGCTTGGGAATCTACGTCTGCGAACTCGAAGCCTACCGAGAAATCCCCTTTCAGGTTGTGAACCCGCCGCCGCGCTTGGTGAGAGCAAGGGCCGGACACGAAGGTTCCTATTACAACGAATGGCCCAGCGACAACCCGTACGATCGTGCAGGTCCCCTGGTGGTGGAACCGAAGCTAACCCGGATCGTCACCGATACGCTCACGCCGACTCTGATTGTTGCCGAGAGCCGCTGGGCAAAGCCCCCCTGTGCGGTCGAGAAACCCTCGAAGGCGATCACCGAACTCAAAAATGGCTTTATCCAACTCGAAGTTTCGGCCGGCGGCGGCTTGAAGGAAGTACGACTGACGAACCTCGTCACGGGCGAAAGGGTGGCAACAGCGGACTCCCGACCGTTTCTAATTCGAACTTCCAAAGGCCAGCTGTCTTCGGAAGGGTTCAAAATAGTCGGAGAAGCCGCCTCGGGCTCAGGCGCCGAAGTCAGCCATCTGCGCGTGGACCTGACGTCAGACGCGGTGGACCTGTCCGTTCACTACGAACTGCGCCGCCTGGACCATTTCTATCACAAGTGGGTGACCCTCAAAAACAAAGGTGATTCCGACTTACAAATTCTCGACGTGACAGTTTCTTGCTTGGGATTGCAACGTTTGCTCGATCTATTTGCTGGGCCTGAACTCACCTATCCAATTGCCCGCACGGAAAGAGGCGGGTTCTTTGAGTGCCTGGAAACGGTTTATTGGGACCATCAAGGCGACGCCATGACCTACTACCCGGGCATCACGCTTGCGCCTGGGAACACCTTCGAGAGCGACAAAGCCGTGGTGGGCATTTATCGCAACCGAGGCGAGCAGGTAGAGGGATTCGACCGTGGCGTTCGTGACTGGGTGATCGAGTACCACACGCAGGTGACCCCCTTGCAAAAGGAATTTCCGGACATTTACCTCGAGGGATGGTCGGCCAAGGTGGGAGTTGAGGAGCTTCAGAAGGACCCCGCCTGGACCGAGCAATTCTTTGCTACGGCCCACAAACTGGGTGTCCGTTATATGGATGCGTACGAACCCACCAACCTGGCCCTCCTGATACCTCCCGATCTGACCAAACGGTGGGTTGATCTCGCCAACAAATACGACATCGCCACCGGCTGGTGGAACGACTTTGGCTCCCGCTTCGGTTGGGGATTCATGCCCCCCTACTGGGAGTCCGACCTGTGCAAGCTCTCGCCGGAGGCAGAAAGCTATTTTCGGCAGATCGTTGAATTGGTTCGCAAGTACGACCTTCGAGGATTCCACTGGGCAGATTTTTGGACGGTCTGGCCGTGCGACAAGACTGAACACGGGCACTTAACGGGGAAATACTCCATCTACGCGCAGGGCAAGCGGATGGTGCAGTTTGCCCAGGAAATGCATGAAGCAGCACCGGGACTGATGCTGGGCGCGGACAGCGGGCTCGACAATCCGCAGTACGGCCGATACGCCGACAGCCGGCACCACGGTGGGGGTTATGATGCTGAACCGGCCACGGAGCCTGATATCCATATCGACCGGCTCTACGCAGA
>Ga0306921_10008561_pt1 | contig 10814 bp, 10 predicted proteins | sample sta12Cox44000080_FD_203760 | JGI IMG/M metagenome (GOLD analysis project Ga0306921, IMG submission 203760) | Lab enrichment of tropical soil microbial communities from Luquillo Experimental Forest, Puerto Rico - statoxic.12C.oxic.44.000.080 (v2)... | ecosystem: Environmental > Terrestrial >...
CGCCCGCGACGAAATGCAAAAAGAATTTTGCGACTTCCTGTCGGAGCATAGCTGACATCGACAATGGCCTCATTGATTCGCGCTTTCGAATAACCAAGCGCGCAAAGAATCCGGCCCCAGTTTGGATCGCCGCCACACCAGCTCGTCCGCACAAGCGAGCTATTCGCGATTGCACGTGCCGCCGCTTCCGCTTCGCCATCGCTTCGCGCGCGATGAACGTGTAACGCAACGAATCGCGATGTGCCTTCACCATCGCGCACGATCATTTTAGCCAGCTCGAGGCAAACAAAGTTCAGTGCCGTTTGGAAAATTTGGAATTGCTTCGAATTTCGAGATTCAAGCTTCGAGTTTTTGGCAAGCCCGTTGGCAAGCGCGATCACGGAGTCATTGGTGCTCATGTCGCCGTCGACCGTGATCCGATTGAAACTTTGCTCGACCGCGATTTTGAGCGCGCGTTTCAGCGCCCCAGGTTCGACCGCCACGTCTGTCGTGATGAATGCGAGCATTGTCGCCACTCCGGGCTGAATCATTCCCGCGCCTTTGCAAATTCCGGCGATTCGAACAGTTGATCGGCCAACTTTAAATTCGACCGCGACTTCTTTTCGACGCGTGTCCGTAGTCATGATCGCTTCCGAGACTTGCCGCGCCTTCGACGCCGATCTTGCAAGACGCGGTACGCACATTCGAATTCCGCGCTCGACATTTTTCATCGGCATCGGAAGGCCGATTCGACCAGTCGAGCAAACCAGCACTTCGGCTTCATTGATAGACAGTGCCTTTGCAGCGAGCTTGGTCATGAGACGCGCGTTTTTCATTCCTTGCGCACCTGTGGCCGCGTTTGCGTTTCCAGAATTCACAACAACTGCCCGCGCGAGTTGTTTCGCGGCGCGTTGCCGGCTGATTTTCACCGGCGCCGCGCAGACCTGGTTTGTGGTAAACATTCCCGCGACTGCCGCCGGAATATCGGACACAATTAGCGCTAGATCGTCTTTTCGGCCTTTCTCGGAGCCTTTGCCAGTGCCGAGCTTTTTAACATCGCAAAAAACGGCGGCGGCTTTGAAACCGCGTGGTGCGCAAATCGAACCTGGAATCTTTCGAAATGAATTCTTCAAATCAGCCCAGCGGCTTCGGGAAAACCAAGCATCAGATTCATGCACTGCACAGCCTGGCCGCTCGCGCCTTTGACGATGTTGTCGATCGCTGCCATGACAACGATGCGATTGGTGCGCTTGTCGATCTTCCAGTTGAGGTCGATGAAGTTTGTGCCCGCGACGTTTTTTGTGTCAGGCAAATGCGCGTCACCGAGCAAACGCACGAACGGTTCTCGGCCGTACGCATCGTTGAAAAGCACGGCCGGATCCATTTTCACAACATTGCCAGCGATGTCGGCGTAAATCGTGGTCACAATTCCGCGATTGATTGGCACCAGATGCGGCGTGAATTGAATGATAACTCTTTCCTCGGCCAAGGCCGACAATTCCTGCTCGATCTCGGAAAGATGTCGATGTTTCGGAACGCCATAGGGCCGAACGCTTTCGTTGCACTCCGAAAAAAGATAATCGGCTTCCGCTTTGCGACCCGCGCCCGTGACGCCGCTCATACTCGCGACCAAAATTGTCTTTCGATCGATCGCTTTGCGCCGAATCAGCGGCCGCAGTGGAATCAGAATGCTCGTCGGATAGCAACCGGGACACGCGACGAGCTTCGCTTCGCGGATTTTGTCGCGATAAATTTCCGGCAAACCGTAAACTGATTGGCTTAACAAATCCGGCGCCGAATGATCGTGCCCGTAAAATTCTTTATAAACGTTGGCCTCTTTGATTCGGAAATCTGCGCTCAGATCGATGACGCGCGCGCCGGTTGACAAAAGCGGTTTAGCAAACTCGGCCGCCAGACCGTGCGGCAGCGCCAGAAAAACGAGCCCGGCTTCGCCCGCAATTTGTTTTGCATCGGAATCAGAGAATTTGAGCGCGTTTGCGGTTTTGTCGTGGGCGAAACGCGGGAAAACTTCGGCGAGTGTTTTGCCGGCCAAATGCCGCGACGTCACCGCGACAAGATCGACATGCGGATGCGCGAGGAGTAGGCGCACTAGTTCTTCCCCGGTGTAACCGGAAGCGCCAACGACCGCGACCTTTGTTATCGTCACAATGCGCAATGCGTATTCCGTCCCGCGCAGATTGCAACGAACTTTATTGTACCGATTAAAACTTTTCGCGCTCGGCCGTTTTTCGGTAACTTCGCAGCATGGAACCTCTTTATCTTGTCGGGATCGCAGTGCTGGCGGTCTTGGCTTTGGTTTTCGCCATTATCCTTTTCAACTTTTTCGGGATCTGGCTCCGGGCGCGCATCGCCAACGCGCCGGTCGGCATGGGTAAAATGATCGGGATGCGGCTGCGGCGCGTGCCAGTCGGATTGATTGTCGATAATCGGATCACCGCGGTGAAAGCGGGGCTTGAGGTTGCCAGCGATGCGTTGGAAGCGCATTACCTCGCGGGCGGCGATGTGACTCAAGTGATTCTCGCGTTGATCGCGGCAGACAAGGCCGGCATCTCGCTCGATTTCAATCGCGCGTGCGCGATCGATCTGGCCACGAAAGGAACCGGTAAGACTGTCCTCGAAGCCGTGCGCACGAGCATTAATCCAAAGGTGATCGATGCGCCGAATCCAGCCATGGGCCGGGCAACGATCGATGGCGTGGCTAAGGACGGAATCGGCGCGAAAGTAAAAGCGCGTGTCACGGTGCGCTCGCATCTTGATCGATTCGTTGGCGGCGCGACCGAGGAGACAATCATTGCGCGCGTGGGCGAAGGCATCGTCAGCGCGATCGGCTCGGCTGATTCCTACAAAGACGTCCTTGAAAATCCGGACCGAATTTCCAAGGCGGTCCTTGCCAAGGGACTCGACAGCAATACCGCCTTTGAAATTCTTTCGATCGATATTGCTGACGTCGATGTTGGCGACAACATCGGCGCGAAATTGCAGAGCGAGCAGGCCGACGCAGACAAACGCGTCGCACAAGCGAAAGCCGAAGTGCGTCGGGCGGCCGCGGTCGCGGTTGAGCAGGAAATGCGCGCGAGGACCCAGGAGATGCGGGCAAAAGTTGTAGAAGCGGAGGCGCAAGTGCCGCTCGCAATGGCGGAAGCGTTTCGCGCCGGTCACCTCGGCATCATGGATTATTACCGAATGAAAAATGTTCAGGCCGATACCTCGATGCGCGAATCGATTGCCGGAACGGATAAACCACGGACGGAAGCGACCTGAAAAAATAGGAAGTAAAAATTAGAAGGCAGAAAAATGCTAGCCACGACGCATTTCGATCAACTCATTGTCCTGCTGTTCTTCGGGATCGCGATCTTGTTTCAAATTCTGACTAGGGCCGCCGCCAAAGGCCGCAGGCGCTCGACGGACACGCGCCGAAGATCGACGTCGCCGCCGCAAGTGTCGCACGTGCCTTCGGGCGACTTGGACGAAACCGACGAAGAACGCGTCCGGAGATTTTTGGAAGCGCTTGGGCAACCGACAACGTCGAAGCCGCCGCCGCCGGTCGCACCGCGACCGACCTATCAACGGCCAACCGTTTTGCCACACTTTCCGCCCCTGTCAGCGCCGCTTCCACCATTGACCACACGCCCGCCGGATTTGCCACAAAAAACAAGGTTGCCGAAGCCAGTAATTCCAAAACGCGAAACAAGAACAGTTCGGCCAAGAGTTGCCGAGGCGTCTGCGCTTGAAGTTCACGAAGGTCCGGTCCCGCTCCAACCGATAACCGTGGCGGAAGGGCGGGCGGCTTTTCAACCAGCCGGAGCGCAACCCAGCACGAAACGTTTGCACATCGCGGCGATGCTAAGATCGACATTCAGCCTGCAGGACGCAATCATTTTGCGCGAAATTTTTGGCCCACCGCGCAGCCTGCAGCCGCTCGATTTAGTTGGAACCGTTTGAGGTTCGCCGCGGAATTCGTATTCTTTCGCTCCTTCCAACAGGCCGGCGTGGCGGAATGGCAGACGCGCTGGACTCAAAATCCGGCGTAAGCCCTTCGTGCGCAGCGACATCCCTCGTGCATGTGCGAACATTAGCGACCAATAACGACCACTTTAGACGCTGAAAGCGTCAACATCGCGTCAACAGGTTCGGTAAGGTGCTGCTCCCTCGCGCACGCGCACGCGCATATCGGTTCGGCGCTGAGCAGAAGCCCAAACGGCGCCCTCGACCTCGCCAGTTGGAACTGAATCTATGGCCGAAACGTCAAGTCATCTCACGACTATCCTCGAGAAAATTCGCAATGACGCCGAGAAGGCGCTCGTCCTACTAGCCGATGCCTAAGAGAAAGAGGAATTGCGAAACGCGAATAGCAAAAGGCGAAGCGCGAGCTAGAGAAAACAGTTGAAGCCAACACGGTGACGCGATCCGATCCATAAAAGGAGGGATTTATGTGTTCAGTGTGCGTCGCAAGCACAGCGGTAATGGTCGCAGGAGCCGGATCCTCGGGAGGAATTTTGGCGGTGTGCATCTGCAAGTTCAGGAAAATTTTCAGAGCGAGTCGCCTGTCTCAGAAAACGAAGGAGGAATAAAATGGCTACAACCAAACAGAAAGATCAAAAACACGGGAAAGGAGATCTCGGAATGAAGACGCCTCCGATCGTGTCGGAGCAGGACTGGACAGCTGCGCGCGACAAGATGCTTGTGAAGGAAAAAGCCCACACGCGGGCCAGAGACGCTCTGGCTGCCGAACGCCGGCGAATGCCGTGGATGGCCGTTGAAAAGACGTATCAATTCGAAGGGCCGAACGGCAAGGTTAGCCTGCTCGATTTGTTCGACGGTCGCCGGCAGTTGATTGTCTATCGCGCGTTCTTCGAGCCCGGAGTGTTCGGCTGGCCCAATCACGCCTGCCGCGGCTGCTCCCTTGGCGCCGATCAGGTTTCGCACCTGGCCCATCTAAACGCCCGCGACACGACGCTCGCGTGGGCGTCGCGCGCGCCACAGAAAGACATCGAACGTCTGAAGAAACGAATGGGTTGGAAGATGCCGTGGTACACGATCAGCGATAGCTTCGACAAAGACTTCGGCGTGGACGAGTGGCACGGCCACAATGTCTTCATCCGCGATGGCGACAAAGTGTTCCGCACATATTTCATAAATAACCGCGGCGACGAGGCGTTGGGAACGATCTGGAGCTACCTTGATATCACGCCGCTCGGCCGTCAGGAGACGTGGGAAGAATCACCAAAAGGTTACCCACAGACCGAGCCGTACAAGTGGTGGAACTGGCACGACAACTATGACGCCGAGGCTTCGCCTAACCCGAAGTGGCTCGACATTATAAATGATCCTGAGGAAGCCGCCCGAAAACGTGCGGTGGAAGAAGTGACGAGTAACAGGTGACGATATGACTTCGTTGTCCGCGAACCATTCCGCGCACGCGCACGCGCGTATCGTTTCGGGCGGAGCCGCTACCGTTTCGGAGCGCCGCGCTCCCTCGCGCACGCGCGAAATGGTTTTATGAGACGAACCGGGGATCTCGGCGACCACAGCCAGACAGCACCTCAACTGCGCGATGGCGTCCCAACCCATCACATTTTCTTTGTTCGCTACAACTTTGATACATCGGGAGACATCATCCGCGGTGGTTTTAACTTTAAGTTCTAACGTTGCTAACATTCTTTCGAGGGGTATAAACCAACAAGGATGAAGGCGTCACGGCCCTCAATCCCTGTGTGATCATTTCGGCGCTTCCGAGGCTGCAAGTTTTTGAAAGCGCGGATCGTTTCGCAGCGGATTGAACATCGGGTCGAGCCGGAGCAGCGCGGGAGTCAGCGGCATCCCCGCACCTAGCGCACCAACGTACGGGATCGAAAGCAGTTTCTGTAAGGCGGCGATAGCGCGGTCAGGCTCTCCCATCCGCGCTGCCACCCGTGCAAGGACCTCGATCGGATTGGGACCAGTCATCGCGTCTTTTTCGATCGGCAGCGCGGCCATGGCCCGTGCCGAGAGAGCCAACGCGGCGGCCTTGTCACCGAGACCCATATTGGTCAGAGCGAGATCGCCAATGAGGGCATAATTGTCCGGCTGTTCTTTGAGGAAAGGTTCTAGTTCGCGGCGGGCCTGTCGCCAACTTTCTTGGGCGGCGGCATGATCGCCGGCCACGTCCTGGGCCCAGCCTAACCAAAAGCGCAGTTCGCCATTGATGTAACCCAACGCTGGATCAGGCTTAGTAAGTATTTCCTTTAGCCTAGGGGTGAATTGTGCAGGGCGGCGCTCCAAGATCTCTTGGTAAACTTGCGTTTCCAACGCAAAGGAGTCGTCGGCATTCGGATGGAGCGGAGCTAGTAGTGCAGCAGCCCGCGGGAGGTCGCCCTCGGCTTGTTCGATACACGCCTTTACCGTAAGGGTATCGAGGTCGTTCGGTGTAATATTGAGAATCTGATCAAGCTTCCGCAGCGCTTCGGGGAAACGACGAAGCATGATATAGGAACCCGCGTGCTCGTTGAGCAGGTTGACGTTGCGCGGGTCGAGCCGCTCGGCTTCGTTGAAGTACGACTCGCTCCGGTCCCACTGGCCTCGCCTTCGCGCAACATAGGCCAGCGATTCAGGAATTAAGCTGCTATTCGGCAGGAACTGACGTGCCTGCTCAAAGTAACGCAGCGCAGTGTCGTAATCCTTTAGACAAGCGTAATGGTAATAGCCCGTGGCCAAGATGGCTTCGCCGAGATTGGGCTGAAGAGTGAGCGCGGTTTCGGCCGCCTGTCGCGCCTCTTCGCGGAGGGTAACCGTTGGTTGAAGACTCCCTGTCAGGTAGCCGCGCGCATCAACGTGTGACAGCAGCGCCCAAGCAAGCGCGAATTTCGGATCCAAGCGGACTGCCTCCTTGAGGTATTTCTGTGCGCCAAGGTCGTTGGCTAGCGTAGGAGGAAATTGCGAGTAAGTCAGGCCCAGCAGGTAGGCATCATAGGCTTCAGGATTGTCGGTCGGTTTAGCGGCGATGACTTGCTCTTCCTGACCAGTGAGTTTCACCCGCAACTGATCGGCAATGGCTTTAGCCACTTCACTCTCGACCGAAAAGATGTCGGTCAGTTTGCGATCAAATGTATCCGCCCAAAGATGCGAATCATTGGCCGCTTTGATCAGCTGCACGTTCACCCGCACGGTGTCCCCGCTCTTCTGCACACTGCCCTCCAGGATGTGGGCGACGCCAAGCAGCCTGGCGATTTCAGGCAGGTTTTCCGGCGTGCTTTTGTAATGTTGAGTCGATGTGCGCGAGATGACCTTCAGATCGGCGATCTTGGATAAGCGCGTCAGAATTTCGTCCTGGACGCCGTCGGCAAAGTAGGCGTTTGCTTTGTCTTCACTCTGGTTTTCGAAGGGCAGCACGGCGATGCTCTTTGAAGGAATCGCCGTAGCCGTTCTTTCGTACTTCTCTTGTGGACGGCGAAGCATCCAAAATCCAACGCCGAGTGCCGCTATCAGGAGCAATGCTGCGACGACAGCAGATTTAAGCCGGAAGGCCGCTCTTGCTCGCCTTAACTTTTCGGGCAGAGCTGAATTCCCGAGCTGATCCGTATAGAGATTAACAAGGGGGATCTTGGCGCTATGCTTGACTCTTGCCTCTCCAATGTCGTGCAAATGCGATCGCCAGTAAGCGTAATGTTCCAAATGTTCCGCTAAGTTTTTGGAAAGAAGAATGTGACCGGTATCGCCGCATGACATGACCCGCTGTGCCACGTTAATTCCTGCCCCGGCAAGACTGGCCTGATCGTTCACATCTGCGACTGGATTGACCGGGCCACTGTGAATGCCCATGCGCAGCTTGAGTTGTGGACGGCTTTGCAATTTCTGGCTGATTTCGAGGGCGCACTCCACCGGCGCTTCCGGATTATTCGTGAAGACGAGCACCATTCCGTCGCCGGTCGGTAATCGCGTCAGCTTGCCCTCGGCTTCGGCGGCCTGGAATTGGTAGGTCTCTCGAACAATCTGATTAAGTTCTTGGACCAACTCTTTTTGCTCATCGACGAACAATCTTGAGAACCCGACAATGTCGAGGAACAAGATATGCCCGACCTCCAAGTGGAGACGCGGTTCGAGCTCCGAGGACATGTGTTGTCCCGTCCTAGGGAACGTAGGGCATGGTTACTATGTAAACTCCAACTGTCGAGAGCAAACGTGGCAAGAAAAGCGGAAATCGAGCCCACCGAAAAGACGAAACAGAGTGATTTTCACTGCACTCTCGTTTCATCTCGTTTCACATTTCAAGGGTATAGACGGGAAATATGTGTTATGAATGAACGTCGCCGCGCGCGTTTTCGCGCGTTTCATCGTTTGGCCGGGTTATCTTTCCGAGAAGCAATCGCGACGTCCGTCAGCAACGAAGATTGTTCGACCGTCGCGGTCCACGGCTGAGACGCAGCCCCAACTCCAACCGGCCTTGCCGAGATTGTCAGCGATGATTTCCCAGTAGGTCACGCCCAGCGGGGTCTAATCACTGAGATCCTACGGGGTCAGGAAAATTTTGCCTGTGTAAGGATCTTCTACTTGGGTTCCAGGCGGAAAACCGGTGACGTCGACGTAACCGCTATCTGGCGCGAACGGACTGGTAACTAAGCCTAGTTTACCGGGCACAGCAGTTCCAACCGGCAGGTCAGTTTTTTGCTGATTTGTCCCCGAGGCCGCCTTCGCCATGCGGATTTCGCGCTGACCCGGAGGCGAAGGGACTGGGCTGCCCGAAGACTTACTATTCGAAGCATCGCTCGGCGGAGTCTTATTATGCTTATGACTGCTCCGGTGCGATCGCGGCTTCTGTTCTGGGTGCGCGATCAAGCTGCGTAGCGCTCTAAAAAAATCTCCGAAGGACCCTGCTTTCACCACATCAGGCGCAGTGATCAACGTGGCGATCGATAACCAGACTACGATTGTGCGAAGCGACCGTTTCACAATGTTGCGGGACCTCCTTCAACCCCGCGTCGTCTTATTTGTCGGCGGTTTTTCGATTCCGAGCGGGCGAGTTCTTGGAAACGCAGATCATTCCGGAGCGGATCGAACATGGGATCGAGCCGGAGCAACGCGGGAGTGAGTGGCACGCCCTCGGCGAGTTGGCTCCCGTAGGGCATTGACAGTAGTTTTTGTAACGCGGCAATTGCGCGATCGGACTCTCCCAGGCGCGCGGCTACTCGGGCGAGGATCTCTATCGTTCCGGGACCGGTCATGGCGTCCTTCTCGATCGGATTCGCGGCGATGGCCCGTTCCGACAGAGCCAACGCCGCCGCTTTGTCGCCAAGGCACATATTGATCAGAGCGAGATCGCCAATGAGGGCATAATTATCTGGCTGTTCTTTGAGGAAAGGTTTGAGTTCGCTGCGCGCCTGCTGCCAACTCTCCTGGGCAGCGGCATGGTCTCCGGCGACATCTTGCGCCCAACCTAACCAAAACCGCAGTTCGCCATTCTGATAACCCAATGCTGGATCAGGCTTGGCTAGTATTTCCTTTAGCCGAGAAATGATTTGCGCAGGGCGGCGCTCCAGGATCGCCTGGTAAACCTGAGTCTCCAACGCGCTGGTGTCGCCGGCGTTCGGATGCAGCGGAGCCAGTAGCGCCGAGGCCCGCGGCAGATCGCCTTGGGCTTGTGCGATTGCCGCCTTACACGCGAGTGTATCCACGTCGTCCGGCGTGATGTTGAGGACGTGATCAAACTTTCGCAGCGCTTCGGGGAAACGACGAAGTATGAAATTGGAATACCCATGGTTGGTAAGCACCCAAACGTTGCGAGGGTCAAGCCGCTCGGCTTCATTGTAATACAACTCGCTTTGGTCCCAATGCCCTCGCCTCCGCGCGACACGAGCCAGCGATTCAGGAATCTGGCTGCTATTGGGCAGAAACGGGCGCGCTTGCTCAAAGTAAAGCACGGCCGTGTCGTAATCCTTTAGGCAAGCATAGCGGTAATACCCCTTGGCCAAAACTGCCTCGCCGAGATTGGGCTGAAGATTGAACGCGGTCTCGGCCGCCACTCGCGCCTCTTCGCGCAGCGTGACCGTTGGTTGAAGAGTCAGTGTGATGTAGCCGCGCGCATCAATGTTTGACAACTGCGCCCAGGCAAGCGCGAACTTCGGATCCAACCGGACCGCTTCTCTAAGATGTTTTTGTGCGCCAAGGACGTTCGCGGGGGTGTTGCCAGTTTTCCGCGTATAAGCCAGACCGCGCAGGTAGGCATCGTAGGCCTCGGTATTGCCCGTCGGTTTGGCGGCGATCACTTGCTCTTCCCGACCGCTGAGTTTCGCCTGCAATTGGACGGCAATGGCTTTGGCTACCTCAGTCTCAAAAGAAAAAATGTCGGTCAGTTTACCATCAAATGTATTGGCCCAAAGCTGTGAATCATCGGGTGTTTTGATTAACCGGACGTTCACGCGCACGACGTCGCCACTCTTCTGCACAGTTCCTTCCACGATATGGGCAACTCCGAGTTGTTTGGCGATTTCAGGCAAGTGTTCAGGAGCGCTCTTGTAATGCTGGGTCGATGTGCGCGAGATCACCTTCAGGTCAGCGATCTTGGATAGACGTGTCAGAATCTCCTCCTGGATGCCGTCGGCAAAGTAGGCGTTTTCCTTGTCGCTGCTCAGGTTTTCGAATGGCAAAACAGCGATGCTCTTCTCGGGAATCAAAACCGCGCCGTTGCTAGCCGTCTCCTGCGATGGGGTCATCCTCAGTGATAGTCGCTGGAAAAAGGTCAAAGAACTAATCACCATAGCGAGGGCAGCGACTACTAAAGCAAGTACCAGTAATGACCTTGGCCACTGGGGCAGCCTAACTGGGCGAACTATGTCCGATCC
>Ga0306921_10008562_pt1 | contig 10814 bp, 9 predicted proteins | sample sta12Cox44000080_FD_203760 | JGI IMG/M metagenome (GOLD analysis project Ga0306921, IMG submission 203760) | Lab enrichment of tropical soil microbial communities from Luquillo Experimental Forest, Puerto Rico - statoxic.12C.oxic.44.000.080 (v2)... | ecosystem: Environmental > Terrestrial > Soil...
AACTCGGCGTTATCCCTGACCTTCCACGCCCGAATGACACGCCGGAATCCCTTACGAGTCAGCACGTAATCGGCGTCGGTCACATCTTGAACCGGAATGTCACCACGCGCGGTGGTGATCAATACATTCTCAGCGACACAGTCGTACCCGGCCGGTCCGGTGCCGCCCCAGACGTAAGGCTTGCCGATCTGGGCGTAGCAGAAGTTAATGGCGCCCTCGGAATCGTAGGGGAGGTTACTCGGGGCCTTGGGGGCGCCGCCACCGCCAGGACCACCGCCGCCGGGACCGCTGGTCAGGATGACGGAAGGACTAGAGGTGGGGTTGTTCAACGCGTTCTGCACCGAGGGATTGCTTCCCAGCACCGGAGCCAACGAGGTGGCCTGCTGCACCGGCAGGCTGCTGCTGACCGCGCTGGTGGCGGCCGAACCGGGGGCGGCGGTGCTGTTGCGGTACTGCTGCACGTACTGGGTGGCCAGCGGGATGGCCGCGTCAACCTTGCCCTCGTAACCCGCCTGATCGGCCGCCCGCTGCACATCCCAACCCGCCACCCCGGGATCCATGTTCTGCCACTGGTACTTCTGCAGCGCGTTGAAGAACATGGTGGCGGCCTGCCGGGGATTCATCCGTTCCTGCGTGGTTCCCCATGCGCCGCCGTCGGTCTGCTGGAAGATCCCCACCGAGCTGCCGTCGTGGCCCACCGCGTCATGCGGCAGGTTCAGCGACTCTTGATTACCGGCGTTGGCATAGTTCACGATCTGGTTCCCGCCGCCGGTTTCCACCATGGCCACGGCCACCCCGATGATGGCGGCATCCTGGCTGGTCATCGCGGTCTTGTAGTTCTGGGCCACCTGCTGGGTCTGCTGGGCGTCGGTGCGGGTGGCCTGATCCCGCGCTCCCTCACCGGCCGTGGCCGCCTGCGAGAGTCCGCTGGACAGCTTGATGTTGGTGGTGTTGGGTCCCATGCCGCAGGCGTCGCAAGCCTGCACGATCTGGGAGACGTAGAAGGTGGTGCCCCCTGCCGGGTTGATGGGGCCCGGCAGCCCGGCGCCGCTGTTGTACCCGGCGGTCTGGGCAGGAGTCGGGTTGTCCTTGGAGGTGCCCTCGATCAGCTGGCGGAAGTACTCACCGGCCTGCTGAGCCGTCTTCTGCTGCTTCATCTGGGCATTCAGCAGGTCCATGAAGCCGCTGGGGAACCGCTGGATATGCACGGTGGACGGGTCCCAGTGCCCCACCTTGGTCAAGATGTTGTAGAGCAGCTGGCTCAGGCCGGTGTCGCCGAATTTGCTGTTGGGGTTGCTGGGATCGGGGGTGTTCGTCGGGCCCGGGGGAGGAGAGTACTGCTGCTGGGTCATCAACCAGATCGAATCCTGCAGGCCGGGGTTCCACCAGTAGCACAGCAGCCGCTTCAGGGTGCAGGTGGCCTTGAAAGACACGATGGCCGGGTAGAGCTGGTAGTAGGGGACGGAATCCAGGTAGCCCGAGAACACCTGGATCCAGTCCCCGCCACGCTTCATGTAGCAGGTCACCCGGTCCATGCGAGAAAACAGCGTCGATCCCCCTGCGCCAATGGCGTTGTTGGTGTAGCGCAGCTGCTTGTTGTGGCACTCCCAGATCAGGGTGGAGGCGGCGTTCTCTTTGCGGATCACCGTGCCGCGCACGATGTCGGCGCTGATGTCGAACTGCTTTCCATTGTGCGCGATCAGGATGCGGCAATCGGGGGAGTAGACCAGTGTCCCGTTGGTCGGCGGAACGACACGGTTGTTCAGCGGCTGGGCGGTGGGCCCCAAGTTCGGGGTGGGCCCGGGTCCTGCCGGGGTGGGCGGTGGGGTGACGGCACCTGTCGGGATGAACCGGCCGGGTATCCCGGCTCCGGCCCCGGTGCTGTTTCCAGGCGTGATGGTCATCCGGTCCCCCTCTAGGTGTTGATCGGCCCTTGACCGGGGGGTGCGGGCAAAGGCACCCTCCCGCCGGGAGGATTGGAAGGTGTCCCGGGGTCATCGGTGGCTGGTACAAACACCCCGTCGGGGCTGCCCATCCCGTAGACGGTGTCGAACAGCGGGGCCTGGCTCACCACGAAGGTGCGCTGGGAAACGAACGAGTCGATCAGGTCGATGGCGAAGCTGGCGCGCTCGGCGTAGTGGAACCGCTCACCACCGGCCTTGAAGCTGTGGATCAGGCCGGTCCAGTTCATGATGTTGCGCGCGGGCCAGTACAGCGTGACGCCCGGCTCGACGTAGTTGGATAGCGCGTTGAGCTGGTGGGCCCGCACGAAGGCTTGAAAAGCCTGGTATTCGGCCTGGCTGGCGAAGATGACGTCCAGCTGCAGCTCGGGATGCTGAGCTTTGATCGGGAAGTAGACCATCATCTTCTTGGTCTGTCCACTGATCATGGTGCCGAACATGGGCGCGGAGAACTTCAGGACATTCATGGTGAAGTTCCCGGCGTAGGTGGTCTGGATGAGCAATCGGCTCACGGGATGGCCCCCGGCGCGGGCTGTTGTATCCGCTCGTCGAAGTCGTCGGAGACGATCATGTAGACCAGGCCGATGTCGTAGTTGAAGCCGATGCCGTTGAGGTTGATGTGCGGTGGGTACTGGGCGGCCACCGGGTTGGGGCGCGAGATCGGACAGTTGGAGGCATAACCTGCGGACATGAGATCTCCTTAGACGGTGATGACGGGGGGAGTGCTGGGGGTGTGAACATCCGGAGCGGGAACACTCGGAGCGGGAGCGGCAGCCGGGACAGTCGGGGCGGTGCCCGGGGCCGGATTCTGGGCGTTGGGGAGCTGAAGGGTGGAGAAACCCCCGCCACTGCCGCCGGTGCCGGTGCCGGGCCCGGCGTAGGGGCCATACGCCGAGCCGCTGTTGTAGCGGTCCCGCTTCCAGCCGATGCCATCCTTCAGCCTGTTCAGGGTGGTGTCGATGATCGCGCCGGAGACGACGCCGGAGACGTCTTCCTGGACCTTGAAGTGCAGCTCCAAAGGCCGCACGGTGGCATCCACCTGATCCTGGAACGGGATGGACAGCGCGTAGACCTTGAACTTCCAGTTGCGGGTCGTGTACTGGAAGGTGGCTGGCTCGACCATCGGGTTCTTCTGGTAGTCCAGGTAGTCCCGCAGCCACAGCGCGAGGTTGGCGGCGTACGCCCACCCGGCGTTCCCGGCCTCGACGACCACCACCAGGTCGTCGATCTTGCAGGACAGGATCTGCACCACGCGCCCGCCGAACGTCTGCTCGATATTGGTGTTCAGCGTGTAGGAGAAGTTGACCGAGTTGGGGTTGGTGCGAAAGCGCCAGGTACGCCCGAAGTAGGACAGCGAGGCGATGCCCCGGGTGGGGGACTGGAAGTCCGAGCTGGAATAGTTCAGCGGCGCCGAGACGGGAATCTGCTTGAAGGGCAGCTCCGGCATCGCCTGGACGGACGACTGGGGCCCGAACGGATTGGTCAACGGATTGGTAAGCGGACCGGAGGGACCCGGGGGCAGGTTTCCAATGGGCATCAGCCATACCTCATCCCGCGTGAAGTGATGCCGTCACCGGGCGGCGGGTTGTTCCTGGTCGCGTTGCCGAAGCCCGAATTGGCCGCCTGCTCGTTGGAGGTGATCGGGACGTAATTGGGCACGTTGAGGACGGCGCGCATATTGGCCGGGTGCACGGTGACCTTTAGTTCGCCGGAGAGGCCGCTGGGCTTGTTGCCGTCCCGACCATCCCCCGAACCAGTGCCACCCGAAACATTCGGGATGTCGGAGAGCTTGGTGCCCTGGCCGGTGCCGCCCTGTTCGCGCACCCGTAGCTTGCCGCTCTTGAGGTCTTTGAGCATGTCGGCGTTACCGGGATCGAAAGGCTTCCAGTTGCCTCCCGATCCCACCTCGTAGCCATGGCCACCGTAGAAGGTCATCAGGTTCTGCTCGACGTCGAGGCCCTCGGTCTGGCCGGTGAAGCCCTGCTTCTCGGCGTACGCCAAAGCATCTTTATCGGAGATGGAGGTGTTCCCTCCCCCGAGTCCGCCGAGTCCGCCGAGCCCGAACGGACCACCCAACTTGTCTTGCAGCGCCTTCCGGCCCTGTGCGATCTTGCCCCGTTTGCGCGCCTCGTTCTCCTTATCCCGTGCCTGCTGGGCGGCCTTCAAAGGATCCTTATCGGATCCGGTCCCCACTGACTTCGCATCGTCCATCAGTTTCCGTGCCTCGGCACGGCTCAGGTCGATACCCAACAAGGTCCTCATCTGCATCTGGAACAGCATTACGTTGCCCTGGGACGCGTCCGCGATCGCCTTGATTGCATTCCACGTCGCGCTTTCCCGCTGGTCTGCGGTCATGCTTTCGAGAATCGAACCGGGATCACCGCCGACAGCGCCGGGGACGTTGATCGGGGTACCACCGGGACCACCGTGCTGCTGCAGGAACAGACCCGCGAAAGGCTTGTTTTGGATCCCGCTCTGTATTCTGGCGCCCATGTCCCCCATCCCGGGCTCACCGGCAAACTCCTGACCGACCATGGTCCCAAGCCGAATGGCTTCCTTCGGTGCCATACCGCCCGCCAGCGCCCCGGGCACGACCGCCTCGAAAGCCGCCTCGCGCTGTGGCAGCGTGTTGTAGCCCGTCTGCGACAGCGCCTTCATGGTGGCGAACGACTGCGTCAGGTTCTGAGTCAGCCCGGTGATCGACTCGTTGCTGTTGTGCACCCCGGCCTGCAGCAGTTTCTGCTGCTCGGCCACCGACATGTTCATGTCCTTGAGATTGGCCGCCATAAATGCGGTCACGGTGTCGAACTCCTTGCCGGTGTAACCCTGCGTCAGCGCGCTCTGGATGATCTGGCGGGACTGCTCGGTGGTGATGAAAGGGTTCAGCGCCATGATGCGGGCCTGCATCTCGTAGCCGAAGCCCTCGCCGAAGCCGCCGCCTCGGATTTGCCCCAGCGCCCGGTAACGCTGGATCTCCCCGCCGATCTTCTTGTAGGCCCCGTAGGCGGCCACACCTGCGGTGATCCCGGCGCCCGCTATCCCCAGACCCTTGCCGATCTTGCCCAGCTGGCCACCGCCGCCGCCCTTCCTGGGACTCTCCTCCTCTTCGCCCTCTTCTGGCTCTTCGACACCCTCTTCGGTTTCGCCTTCCGTCGGAATTGACGGCTCCTCTCCTCCCGTCCCGGCTGTGCGGATCCTGGGTCCCCCGGTGGGCGCCGACGCGTCAGGTCTGCCTCGCTGTTGGAGCCTGGTTCCCCAGTTCTGCAGGGCGCGGCCGACCATGCCTCCCAGGCCGCGCCCACCGACACCCGCCGCGCCCGCCACGGTGCCCGCCGTACCCGCCCAGTCCGCCACCCGATCACGCCACGAATCCCACGGGGCCTGCGGAGCCTGAGGAGAAGCGCGCCCCCTGCCACCGCCGCCGCCGCTACGATCGGCGGGTGCTGTGCGCTTGGCCTCCTCCTGCTGCTGTCCCTGATCGCGGACGGCGATGCGCTCGGCCAGCCGGTCCAGGGACTCCTGGGAGATCGACACCTGCGGCAGCTCGCCCTGCTTGCCACCACCCCAGGCCGCCCGAGCGTTGAGATAAGCGCGCGGATCCTCCTGCGCCAGCTGATCGAACATGGACTGTGCGCCGCCAGTGGGCACCTGAGCGATGGTGGCCGGGGTTCGGTGCTGGGGTATGCCCATACCCTCGGTCACCCCGGCCCACGGCTGGGCGTGGGTGCCGGTGGGTACCGCCGTACTCACCTGCGGCTGGGCACCTTTCGCGGTGAGGGCCCCCATTCGCTCCATGGTGGCGGCCAGGCTACGACTGCTCTCGGAGGTACGCTCCTGGGCCTCGTTGAGCAGCTGGATGTAGCGGGTGAAGCTGTCCACACTGCGCGCGGCCGCGTCGCTGTTGGTGCGCAGGCGTTCCAACTCGGTGTTGATCTCGCGCATCTGCGCGCTGGCCTCGGCGGGGATCTCGAAGTTGACCCTCGCAGAGATGAAGTCGTCGCCACCCGTGGTCATACCCGTCGACCTCCGGCAGAGACATAGTCAGGCGGCAGCTGCCCAGCGGCGATCCAGCGCTTGATCGCGTTGTTCTCCTGCTGTTCCAGGAACTGGTCGATGGCGTCGTAGTCGCTGTCCTGCAGAGGCAGGCCCTGCTCTTTGAAGCCGTCTTCCTCCTGGTCTTCCTCGTCCTCGTCCTTAATGCCCAGCTCTTTGAGCAGTTCCTTGCGGTACAGCTGCTCCCAGCGCTCGGGGTTCAGGTTGAAGGTTTGCTGGATCAGCTCGGCGTGCTTGTCTTCCCTCTCGGTGCGCCGCTTCAGATACACCCAGTACAGCAACGCCCAGAACTGAGCCTTGCTCAGCTCTTTCTGATGGAGCAAACCTCGTTCCTGGGCTAGACGCACTTCCAGCTCCGATTTCGCGTCTAGCCTTTTTGTTTTCCCAGTTTGTCCAGCAGCTCAGCGAACTTGACGTCGAGGTTCATGATCGCCCGGTAGATCTCGGTGATCACCGCCGGATAGAGCTTCTCGATCTGGGTAGCTCGGTTAAGGAAGATGGACTGCGCGGACTCCTCGTCGGAGATGGGTTGGTAGATGGTCAATCCCGCCATCTTGCGGATCCCGGCCGCGCACACCGCGATCTGGTAGGACCGCGAGTCCGCCGGTGGAGCGTTCTGATAGTCCTTGCAATACAGCCCGATGCGCTGGTCGTCACCCACCGACAGGCTCTCGATCTCCACCGGATGCCCGAAGACATCGACGATGTCGGTCATCCGCCCCAGCGTGAGCAGCGAGGAGAACAGTCCGCGCTCGGCCGGGGTCAGCTCGGTGACCTTCTCCTCCTCCTCCTCCTCAGACTCCTCGGGCTTCTCCCCCTGCTTGGGCTCGAATCCCGGGGGGCCCTCGTTGTCACCGTGGAACTTGGCGAAAGGCTCGCTGGCCGGTTGGAAGGCGGCGATGTTTTTTGCCGCCTCCTCGGCCTCCTGCTGAGCGCGCATCAGCTGAGGGCTCACCATGGCCGGGACCCCCACGTTGGGGCCTGTGCCGGGATTCTGGCCGGGCATAGCGCCCATCGGGGTGACGGGCTGTGCCAGTGACGGCTCGACGAATTCGCTGACTGGTTGCACCTGCGCTGGATTAGGGGTTAGTCGACGTCCGCTCATACCGCTGCTGGCCTCCGTCCGTTGCGTACCGCATCAGCCACGTTTTGTTTGGGCGTACCCCAGTACAGATTGTCGACTGCGTTGTTCCACTCGTCGTCGTCGTGGTGTAGCGCCCACATACCTCTCGGCCGAGGACCAACGAATGTTTCGAGCACCAAGACAGCCACCTTGATCCGAGACCGACAGCGTTCAATCTCAACGGTCGGATACGGGCGCCGCTTACCAGGCAGGAAAGGTCTGAGGATGTGCCCGGTGACCCGGTTGCGGACGCCTCCCATATTCGATATCTCGTAAAGATCGTCGCGAGCGCAGGTTTGCCACTCTTCCTCGAAACGCCAATCGTCCAGACCAATCACTGATTCTCCTCTTCGACCCGCTGGGCGAGAGCGTCATTACGGTCCATCGTGCCCGCCCAGATGCGTGGACCCGCGCGCAGCGCGCCGGTCATGGGCACTGCCGTGGGGGCCTGGCTCCCGAACGGCTGGCCGGTGAACGGGTTCACGTCGCCGGGCTGCATGACGCGCGGGGCCCCCTGGCCCATGCCCATCCCCAGAGAGGGATCGGACGCCGTTGTCGTCGTCGTGGGCGGGTGCGGCGAGCTGCTGGTGGGTGTCGTCGTCCTCGGCTGGTGCAGCCCCGGCGCCTTGGGCGCGGTGAGCGGCTTGGCCTGGGCTGGTGCGTCGAAACCTTGGAGCCCGAACTGATCTGCCTGTCGAACAATGGACTGCATTGGGTTCCCCTACACGTTGGAGCTATAGCAGTACTGCCAGGTGATGGTCTTGGGCAGCGTCATGGTGGCGATGGTGATGTTCTCGCCCGCGTCCAGGTCAGTGATCGCGGTGGAGTGATAAACCAGCGAGCGCATGATGCCCTGCGGGGCCTTGATCACCTTCTGAAGGGTGACGCTGCCGAGGGTGACTTGTCGTTTGAGGACGTCCAGCAAAGTCCAGGTGCCCTGTAGACCCGGGAGCATTTGCCACACTGGCTCGTTCCACAGCTCGTAGAACGTCCCGCGCATTGTACCAACCCCAACCGCTTGTGCCGTAACGATTTCCAGCGGAACGGACTCGTCGATGGGCTGTACCGCCTGGGCGGCCGCCACCGGGGTGGGCTGGGTGTCATTGATGACTTGGAGCCACGCCATCCGCAAACCCTGATACATCATGGTGGTAAAGCCGGAACCACCAACACGTGTCTGTGACGGAGCCACATCTCCTCCTTGTTACTGGGTGCTTTGCAGCGTGTTGGACGGCCCGCCGAAGTCGGTGATCGACGAGCTGGCCGGAGCGGTGATGGTCGTCGAGGTGGCCGTGGTCGACGTCGCGTTGGAGATGTTGCTGGTGGTGCCCTGCTGAGTGATATTCCCCGACGTCAAACTGATATTGAACGTGACCACAATATAATTCAGGGGGAATGCGGGAAGCCAGCTGTAGCTAACTTCAATGACGTCCGGATTAGTCAGCAATTGCCGGGCTTCAAGACCGAAGTAGTCGACCAATAGTCCGTCGCGAACAAGGCTCTGAAGTGCAGCTTCGGCCGAAGCTTTGACATTTACCAACGTGTAGTCATAAATGGGCTGGCCGATGAGATTTGCATTTTCCAGGTAATCCCGCAAACGATAAACCATGGCATCCTGTTGGCCGATAATCGACCATTCCCGGTGCAACATATCGCTATTGTCAGTGGTCACGCCGTGACGCACCCAGATCTGCAGCCGCCGAGTCTTCTCGATGACGCACAACCCGTTCTCGGTTTCCAGGTCTTTTTGCGCCTCGGGCTCGACCTCGGGAATGTCGTTCCAGCCGGTCGGCAGCTTATGCGTCAGCGGCTGGGCCCAGCTCATGTTCATCGCCATTCCCGCCAGGGAGGCGGCCATGTACTGCGCGCCGATCGTGGTGTCGTTGTTCAGCTCGGTGGAGAAGTACGTGAAGCGATCGGGGCACAACAGCATCAGCCGCTGGTCGGACAGCTCCATGGCGTTGTTCATCCGCTGGGTGGAAGGGACCGGCGTGCCGGTGCCGTCCATGCCCATCACCGCCCGGCGCTCGAAGCGATTGGCGCTCTGCGAGTCGACGTGCTCCTGCACCAGCTGCTGCAGTGGTTGTTGGCCAGTGCAGGGCACGACGATAGCGACCAGAGCCTGGTCGGCAAGGGTGGCTAGGGCATCGTTGTAGTCCCCGACGGTGGGGCTACCCGGCGTGGTGGGGTTCACCGCCGCGCACACCAGCTGGTAGGCACCGTTGAGGAAGGCGAACTGTGCGGCCAGCGTCAGCTCACTCTGAATGGTGCCGTAGGCAACAGATCCTTGGGTGACGTTGTAGGGCAGACCGTACGCCGTGACAACATCTCGATATGTGTAAAACACCTTCGGCAAGAAGTAGGTGTCGTCGGTGAATTGGTACGTGACCTGGACGGTTTCGCCCTCGGTGATATGACCACCGTCGATCACCCGGCTGATGGTGTAGAGCACGCTGGACGTGCCGAGCGCACCGCCGGTCTGGACGATGGTGTAGTCGGTGCCCACCACGTAGATCTGGCCGGAGTTGGGGTTGGTCACCACGATCGTGCTCGGGTTGATGCCCGCGTTGGCCAGCGTCCGGTTGATGGCCGGGGTGGTGTCGTTGGTGTCGGGGTTGATCAGCACCGACTCGATGAACTGACGGAAGCCCACCGTCATCCCGAACAGGCCGACCGCCGTGGGCAGCGTCGAGTTGACGGCCAGCTGCGGCCCCGGCGTGGGGTTCACATACACGCCGGGCGGCAGGTACCTGCTGAAATCGATTGCCGATGACGGGGGCGTCGTCGGCGCCACCGGAGTGGTCATAGAGCCTCCCTGCTAGCGCGGTCCCTCTCTCCCTTTCTTGCGCGCAGGGGGGCGGTTTACAGCGTGCGCGAGGTCTGCACGACGACGTTGGCGCCCTTGCCCACGGGCGGCAACGTGGGTGTAACGCCCGAGGGCACCGAATCCACGGCGGTGGGCATGATGTCGATGCGTTCCAGCGTGTAAGCGCCATCGTGGTCGAAACGCACCTGGCACTGTCCAAGCAGCTCGAAGGAGAAGCTGTCGGTGTAGCACATCTTGTCGGGCTGCCAGGGCACGCCCATCTCCGCGCCCTGCCCGCCGGAGGTCATGGAAGCGAAGTTGGGGGTAACGCTGACGTAGGGATTGTCGTTAAGCGCTTGGATCAGGGTGCGGAATTCCTTGGTGTCCTGTTGCGGCTGGGTGATCCACACCTCGGGCGTGCGCGAGAACGAAATCATCTTCATGATCGTGTCGGAGAGCCGGTCGCGGTCCAGGTTGGTCAGCGCCACGATCGACAGGATGATCTTGCCCATGTAGGTGAACGCCTGGATCGGCGTCCACACCAGCTGGCCGTCGATCATGGTCTGGGTCATGATCTCGTGGCCGATCCCGGCCGGGACCCACTCGTCGATGGAGAACTGCACCCAGATCCCCGGGTACTGCGTTTCTTCCAGCGGGTATTCCAGGTCGACGTAGACCTCTTTGCCGTCGGTGGACCGTAGGTCGGTGCGCTTGATCGCGTCCCGCAGCGCGGACACCACCGCGCGCTTGGTGGCTTCGATGGGTCCGCCCGCTGAACCCGGCAGCGTGCCGTTGACCTGCAGGTTGAGGTCGACGGGATTCTCGTCCATGAAAGCGTCGGGGCCGTAGGGCCCCTCGTCCGGATTGGTCA
>Ga0306921_10008563_pt1 | contig 10814 bp, 12 predicted proteins | sample sta12Cox44000080_FD_203760 | JGI IMG/M metagenome (GOLD analysis project Ga0306921, IMG submission 203760) | Lab enrichment of tropical soil microbial communities from Luquillo Experimental Forest, Puerto Rico - statoxic.12C.oxic.44.000.080 (v2)... | ecosystem: Environmental > Terrestrial >...
ATATGCCAGATGTCGAATAAACGGCGGTTCGATCTCGATTCAAGTGGCTGCGATGACCGTCGAGTGAACTAACCATGAGATGTAGTGTATGTCCGGTCAAAGCGTAGGCCGCACCTGCTGCTTGTCTCATCGATCGGAATGACCACACCCGGGCATGATCTGGATCGCTACCGAAGGCTACGGGTTATACCCCGCGTTTAAAAAATTTGTTTCAATGCAATACGACCGGTCATCTTACACCTGAGTAACTCCAAGACGGAAGTAAAATATGACATCACCCCTTTTTAAACCCTTACAGCTCGGTGCAATCTCCCTCAGTCATCGCGTCGTGATGGCATCGCTCACCCGTATGAGGGCAGGAGCGCCTGACAACGTTCCAACAGAGCTCTCGGTCGAATATTACCGCCAGCGCGCCTCAACCGGCGGTTTGATCATCTCGGAGGCTTCTCAAGTCTCGCAAACTGGCCAAGGCTATCCGACCACTCCTGGCATTCATTCCGCTGCTCAGGTTGCCGGATGGAAAAAAGTGGTCGAGCAGGTTCACGCCCGAGGCGGCAAGATTTTCATGCAACTCTGGCATGTAGGTCGTCGCAGACTTTCGATTTCTAAACGAGGTAGATCCAAAATTGGATAGGAACGTTCCTGAGAACGGACTCTTTGCGGAGCGATGGTCCGCTCTCGCGAAGGAAATCGAAATTGCCAGCCCTGAGGGAGGCGCTTGGGGAATCAAATGGGGTGAGCTTTCCAAACGAGAAATGGCTGCATTTCTTGGTCTGACGGGAATCGACGATTTTGGGGAATATCGTCATTTCGATCGCCATTACAAATACCAAGAGAAAAATCACGGGTTTAGTACGCTTGATGCGTTCAGAAGCAGCAAGTACTTCGAAACGAGGCATAGCGGTGATGATGAGGATTTGGAAAGGTATCGACTACGACTCGAGAACGTTTCCCAACTCGGGGTTTGGTGGAAGAGCAATACCGAAAAGGACTTGGATTCGCTGTTCGCGGGAACGAGCAGGGCAATTGTAGTGGACCTCTCTTCAGACGATCAGCACGTTCGAATGATAACGGCAGCACGAACGTTAGAAGCGTTGTGGCGACAAGGAGAAAAGCGCAGGAAAGCATTCCTTCAATCAGGTAGTTATGCTTGGCCAGGTACGCTCGTCGTGATTGATGAAGGCCACGTTTTTGCGCCGCCCGAACCCGACGGGCCACAAAAACGACTTGTTTGTGAACGTATACAAAGGTTTGCAGATCAAGGGAAGAAACTGAACTTGTATTTGATGGTGGTCACTCAGCAGCCGGGGAAATTGCATCCCGATGTGCTATCAGAATTCAACAACCGCATTGTTTTGCGAGTGAATGAGCGCCGGTCGTTGAAAGTACTCGAAGAAACCTACGGGGGGTTCCGGGGTCGGTATGACGGAGCACTTACGTTTGAGCAAGGAGAGGCATTGGTCGAGGGGGCGCTCCTTTGCGACGAAGACCCGCCGCCGGCAGCCCCGCGGGGCGTCCAATTCGAGAAGTCTCGTTCAAGGGAAGGTGGAGGGACGCCGAAGCCGGATTGGGCACTTCCGCGCGTATAGCCAGTCGAAGCTCTGGTGCACATCGAGCGACGTCGCGTGAATTGGCAAGTGCAGTGAAGACAGAATCTGCTGCACCCTTGCAGCCCTTTTGGCTTGCAAAGATGTGATGGGGAGCCGCCTTACAGTTACCTCTGGCCGCCGGGCTGTCACGGCAGCGTTCTGATCAACAAACTGAATGCCGACCTACTGTCGGAAAGTCTGAGGTTCATGGTCGAAGATTGCGGAACCGTTACGTGCGCGCTATGTGCTAAACGCCAATCGCCGCGATTGGAAATTAACTTGCCCCACGATCCACGCACTTTGCCCTTGGTGACTACCACTGCTACCAAAAACCGACCTATTTATTTTTCCAACGATATTGGTAAAATGCAGCTGCGCACGGTCGCAAGTGACTGGTAGCGTTGGCAGTTAAAGCAGAAATTTGCCATTGTTGATGGCAAAACGAAGGCGGTGGATGTTAATCCCTCCCTCTCCGCCACCTCATTCGTTTTTAAGAATCTGCCTGACATCTCGTTTGCCGTGCAGGATACGAACAATGTGCATGGCATCTTCCTCTAGAGCGTAATAAATCCGAATCGCTTCAAATCCGGTGACCGGCCATGAGCGAAGATTTTGAATTCGCGGATTGCTGGAGGAATGTTTGGGACCTACATGAGGATTTTGCGCTAGTGACTGAATGGTGCGCTTGAGAGCTTCCCGGAAGCGAACGGCGACCTCTGGAGCATCAGCAGTAAGGAGGTAATAGCGGAACTGACGTACGATGTCATCGCTGGCGGTCTGTCGATACAGAACCTTCACGAACGCGGGCCGGTCTTATGCTCGGCTAGTAGCGCATCTGTTCGCTTGCCGACGGAACTCCAAAACTCATTTTCCGTGAGTTGCTTTGAGGCAAGTCCTTCAGCGAGCAAGGTGTCGAGTTCTTCGGGTGTTCCCGCGAAACCCGGTACGGTGCGTTGCTCAACGGCCGTCAAAGCAGCCTCGACAACTTCCTCAACCGATTTGTAACCGCCTCGGTCAATGACAGCTCGAATCCTACGCTCTTGTTCCGGCGTGAGATGAATTGTCATGATGCTGCTCCCTCTGTTCGTCATCTTCAGGGTAGGGGAAAAAATGCGTTCGGGCAAGTCGAATGCGGCTCTGGTCGGGCCGCGTACGCGGTCGGACCTGGAAACATATAATAATGTTGGGGATAAGACTCAAACGGCCGTGACAGTGTGGGATTCTAATCAAGGACAGGGCAGCGTTCTAACCAGCTGAACTACGTCCCCACTTGGAAAATCAACGACTTAGCGCAAATCATTGGAAAAAAAAACGCGTTTGCAAGATTCGCATACAGCGCATACAGCGCACTGCTTACCTTGACTCGCTTCTGGTAGCCGTCATTTCTGGATGAACTGCCCATAAACTGCCAGTAAAAATCAGCGCCCTCATTGCGAGATTTATCGTAGCACACATGGTGACAGAAGCGAACCAGAGGATGTGAGTGCTGTGAGTGCAGATAGCAGGTCGTTCGCTCGTTCACCTTACCGTGAATGCGATTCCTGCGGCTCAATCGTCGCAGCCGCCCTGTTGCGGTCGCGTAGTTTTCGTGTTCATCGAAGCGAAAGGGAGGGCAGTGACTGGAACAGCGGGCCGTTCAGGCGCAGGTTTTGAGCCAGGAACGGCAGGGCACGGCGTTTTGAGGGGTGCGCAGTCAAAGCGGTCCAAGTACATGCGTGATGGGTCGAACACTAAATTTAGAATCTGTTCACTGGCCTGACCCGACCGGTTGAAGTTCGCCGAGCATTGTAGGAATCAGTTCGGAAAGGGTCGGATGGATATGCACAGCGCGCTGGATGAGCGAATAGGGTGCCTCTGCATACATTACGTCGAGAATCGAGTGGATCACTTCATCGCCGCCAGTACCGAGTACGGCGGCCCTTAAAATCCGGCGCGTTTCTGCGTCCACGATGACGTTCATGAACCCGCTGGTCTCGCCTTTTTCAATTGCACGACTGACTTTGCTCATGGGTCGTTTTCCGACCATCTCCGTCATTCCAGCGCGACCTGTGGTGGGTCGATATACAAGGCGTAGGCCGTAATGCGGTCGCTCACTCGGCGGGTATCCTGATCGAGGAGGTCGGCCGCCACAATTTCGAAATCGTTGCACGAGGTATGCGTAAACGCGCCCCGGCCATTGCAATCCCCCAGGCCCAGATCCCTGGCACGTTGGTCCGCAACTGCTCGTCCACTGGATGTATCCATCCTTATCGGTCAGGACTCCGGCCTTCTCTAATCCGAGGCCGTCGGTGTTGGGGCGTCGTCCTACGGCAAGGAACACATGGGTGCCCTCGACTTGGGGCGCTCCCTCCGTGCCCCACTTACAGTTCGTTTGCAAGTTACCAGCACGGGCTCCATCTGGTTCAACAGCTGACGCAATTTCCTTCGGCCGCGAAACAATCGAGCCTTTAGCGTATTAATACGCATTCCCATCATACGAGCGGCCTCGTGGGTTGATCTCTCGTCTAGGTCGCGAAGCTCGACCGCCCTTCGCAATCCCAAATCTAATTCGTTAACGGCCTGGGCGAGCATCCGATGCCGTTCCTTTTGGGCATACAGTTGTTCAGGATTCAGACCCTGGTCTTCGACGTCAAATGGGGAGAAGCGCCTTTGGGATTCGGACGATTCCTCGAGAGGCAATTCATGGCGGACCCTGTTCTTGCGCAGACGCATCAGAGCGGCATTCGTGACAATGCTGGTGAGCCACGTTGAAAACCTGGAATCGCCTCTAAATTTCTTGAGATTAATGAACGCCAGTTGAAACGATTCCTGCACAACGTCTTCGGCGTCCTCCTTAGTCAGCGTAAATCGCCGGGCAATGTTAAAGACCATGCCCGCGGAGTGTGTGCAAAGGATTTCAAAGGCAATCGAATCTCCATTTTTCGCTGCCGCTACGAAGTCGCGTTCTTCCTTCGCCTCTGCGAAGAAGTGGCGATCACCTCGGTCTCTTCGGTTTCTATCAGAGCATTCTAAACGTGCCAGTTTCATGCAGTTTCTCTCGAGGGAATAAAGTCATTTGCCGTTGTAGTGCGCTCGTCTGAATTCATTTACGGTACCCCGTGGCTTGACAGTGCAATTGAGCTTCCACGTTTCTTTTGCGTTTTAGCATTAGCTCGCTGAATGGAATCTCCAACTTATGCGGGGCGGTCACGCTCGGTATGCAGCTAGCGACCACTCGCGTGGGAGAAGCGGCTGTCTTTCCGTCGACACACATCGACATCTTGAGTCGAAGTACAGTCGTTCGCGCCTCTTCTCAGAACACGACAAATGAATCGACGTGTACGAGGCGCTTTTGAAGGAACTTGCGCAACAAAGATGGGTCGCTGACGCTTAGCCTCGTGAACTGCCGAGATCCCTTGCCAGAATCACACAGCACCTGAAGAACAGGTCGTGACCCAGCCGGAAACCGGCGGAGACTTCCGCGCAGATCCCCGCCTCGTCGAATTGGCAAAGCAAGTGCTTCAGCAGTGGATTGTGAAAAGCAATTACCTGCACGGCACCTTCTGTCTTTGGCTTCAAGCAAACACTTGCGCGGGGCCGAATGCTGGATCTTCTCTGGGATGTATCCGTTCGTGCTTCTCGCGGAGGCGGAGATTTGCGTTCACTCTGATTCTCTTCTTGATATCGACCACGAGGGCGTGGGCGCAGAATGCCCTTCCTAAGGATCCGCAACCTTCCCCCGCTGAACTGTCCTCGCGAAAGTACGTACTGGGCGATTGGGGAGGTCAGAGAAGTACGTTGGCGGAAAAAGGCATTACCTTCGATTTCTTCTACGTCACCGACTTGGAGGCCAATCCGAGTGGTGGGCTTCAGCAGACAAGGGCGGGATGGGAGAGGTTTCGTGGAACCGTCGATATCAATTTCAACAGAATGATCTCATGGCAGGGATTGAGTTTTCACGCTACAGGGCTGTGGCAATCAGGCGGGAACCTGGGGGGAAAGATCGGAACACTGGCGAATCCGAGCGATTTGGTGAGCCAGCACACAACGCGCTTAGATTCATTCTGGGTGCAACAGGTCTTCTTGAACAACAGGATCCGAGTAAAAGCGGGACAATTGGCCGGGCTGGATTTTTACGGCGACCAGGAATATGGCGGCACCTGGTTGATGGAGCCACTCGGATACGCGTTCGGCAACCTGTTCAGTTCCATCTTTGAGTCATTCAATCCCGCGGGCGTTCCGGGTGCAGAGATTCTGTATGCGCCGACGGCGCATTTCTATGTGAAGAGTTCGGTGATGTCCGGCAACCGGAACCCTTACCAGCAGGATCCAACCGGCACCAACTTCGCGATTCGCAATTCGGCGAACTTTCTGTTCGAAACAGGCTATCTGTGGGGTGTCAATCGGTGCTGGCCGGCTGAAGTAGGCCCACCGCCTCCTGACTGTACTGCGGCGTCATCAGTGGCGACTGGCAAAACGTACCCTGGAGCAGTCAAATTTGGCGCCGTTTACAACGGAGGTAAGTTCCCGAATCCCCAGGGTGTCGAAAGGGGCGGCAACCATCTCATCTATGGAATGGCCAGCCAGGCCCTATTGCGAACGGAAGCCGGTTCGAATCGCGGATTGGATGCAACCTTGGGCTTCGATTATAGTCCCGGTGATGTCAGCCGCCAAAATGTTCAGATCACGGCTGGTGGACGGATCAATGCTCCGTTCAAGCGCCGGCCAAACGACCGAATTGGTATTGGTTTCATCTACAGCAAGATCAGCGACCCCTTCCGAAATTTCGAAGCGTCCCTAGGTGGGCCCCCGCTTGGTTCGGAAAAGGCTTTCGAGTTGAACTACTCCGTGCAAGTGACCTCGTACTGGCTGGTTCAGCCGACGTTTCAATACTACGCAAATGTTGGCGGCAACCCCGCTCTATCGAACACCCCTATATTGGGGTTCCGAACCAAGATCAAATTCTAACAGGGGCCCAAATGAGAGGCCGATCTCAGGAACTGAAGAACATCTCCGGCGAACAGTTCGATCTGTGCGTGATAGGCGGAGGAGCCACGGGCGCGGCCTGTGCTCTGGACGCACAACTGCGAGGTATTCGAACGGTACTGCTTGAGGCTGGCGACTTTGCAGGGGCCACGTCCAGTGCGTCTACCAAGATTATCCATGGTGGTGTGCGCTATCTGGAAGAAGCGATCAAGGGAGCGGACCTTCAGGAGTATCACGTATTGGTGCGTGCGCTGCACGAACGTGTCCGAATGCTGGAGAACGCGCCGCATCTCACGCGAAAGCTGGAATTCCTGGTTCCAAGCTATCGCTGGATCGACGTAGCCTATCTGGATGTCGGGCTGAAAATTTACGATTGGCTCGCGGGCCCTGGGCGAATCTCTCCTAGCAAATATCTTTCACGCGACGAAACTGTGAAACGGATGCCGGAACTGAACAGGAATGGTCTGATCGGTTCGGTCGCTTACGCGGACGGGCAGTTTGACGACGCCCGCTACAACATTACGCTGGTACAAACCTTCACGGAAGCCGGCGGAAATGCCTTGAATCACGCCAAGGTGACGGATTTTCTGCGAGACTCAAGCGGAAAGCTTTCAGGCGTCGTGATCAGCGATCAACTCACGGACACCGCGTTCAACATAAACGCGAATGTCGTTTTGAATGCCACGGGTCCCGTTGCGGATTCAATCCGGCAACTTGCCACACCTTCTGCACACAAGCGCATGCGGCCCAGCAAAGGCGCGCACATTCTCCTCCCACTCGATATCTTCCCGACCGAAGACGCACTGCTGATCCCGCAGACGGAAGACGGACGAGTCCTTTTCGCCGTTCCGTGGGGAGACCGGCTGCTCGTTGGAACCACGGATGAAGAACTGACCGCGGGAACGGAACTGGTCGTAACGAAAGAAGACGCCGAATACTTGTTGCGGCACCTGAACCGGTACTTAGCTCGTGCCGCAAAGCCAGACGACATCGTGAGTGGCTTTGCTGGAGCGAGGCCCCTAGTCGGTTCGGATGATGGAGGTGATACCAAGAAGCTTGCCAGGGACGACGTGATTGAAGTGGATCCAGCAAGCGGGCTGATCAGCATAATGGGTGGCAAGTGGACCACGCACCGCGCCATGGCCGAGGACACGATTGATCGGGTACAGGGATCGCTGGGTCGCCTCCTGACGGAAGGGCAGACACGCAACTATATTCTGTTTGGTAGCAAAGACTTTACAGATGATTGTTGGAAGAAGCTGTCCTTCAAAAATCCGATTTCTGCCGAAACCGCGCGTCATCTGGCTTCCAAGTTCGGAACGGCAGCCGAAAACGTCCTCGCGATGAGCCGCGAAGACCGATCACTCGTTGATCTCATTGTCGAAGGATATCCAGCGGTCCGGGCGGAAGTGACTTATGCCATCCGCAAAGAAATGGCGGCAACCATCGAAGACGTTCTTGCGCGGAGGATTGGGCTGCAGCTCTATTCCTGGCACATGGCGATCGATGCGGCCCCGACGGTGGGTCGTTTGATGGCGAAAGAGTTGAACTGGTCCACTTCCGTAACCGAGGCTGCGATCACTGGGTACGTGAGAAAGATCCGTCGCCTATTGAAGGCAGCCGGTCTTTTCCGTGAGGACTCTGTTTCCGACGATGACAGAGAAGATGCGCAAAGAAGCCTAAACAGTCACGAGAAATAGAGGCCGGCGGCAGCTCAAAAGGAGTCTTTAGGCAAAAGATTTTCTGAGGAGGAGCACAGTGTCAGATCACATCGGCGCAATTGATCAGGGGACGACGAGTACGCGCTTCATCGTGTTTGACCGGGCCGGTCGGGTAAAAGCAGTGGCCCAAAAGGAGCATGCACAAATCTATCCGAACCCCGGATGGGTGGAACACAACCCGGACGAAATCTGGCAGCACACGCGCGAGGTGATCGCGGAGGCCATGGCAAAAGGAGGCCTTCAACCTCAAGACCTTGCAGCCATTGGAATCACGAATCAGCGGGAGACGGCGATCATCTGGAATCGGAAGACCGGCGAGCCCGTTGCAAACGCGCTTGTCTGGCAGGACACGCGCGTCGCCGATTATGTCCGGGAACTGGCAAGAGCTGGAGGCCAGGACCGCTTTCGGAGCAAGACCGGATTACCGCTTACGACTTATTTCAGTGGTCTGAAGATCCGTTGGATTCTCGAGCACATCAAGGGCGCCCGCGAACTGGCCGAGGCTGGGGATGCTCTGTTCGGAAACGTCGATACGTTTCTCGTTTGGCATCTGACCGGTGGAACCAGGGGCGGCGCTCACATTACCGACCTGACAAACGCTAGCCGCACGCAACTGATGAATCTCGAAACACTCTCGTGGGACAAAGAATTGCTTGATGCCTTTGGCATTCCGGAAGCGATGCTGCCTAGAATCCGATCGAGCAGCGAAACCTACGGACTGGCCAAGGAGCCCTCCATAAAAAATGTGGCGATCGCTGGAATTCTAGGCGACCAGCAGGCCGCTTTGGTGGGTCAAACCTGCTTTGAAGCTGGCGAAGCGAAAAACACCTACGGCACAGGCTGCTTTTTGCTGATGAACACAGGGACCCGCAAAGTGGACTCCAAGTCTGGATTGCTGACGACCATTGCGTACAAACTCGGCGAACAGGCGGTCCACTATGCTCTCGAAGGGAGCATCGCCATTACGGGCGCACTGGTGCAATGGGTGCGTGACAACCTTGGTTTGATTGCAAAGAGTTCTGACATTGAAGCGTTGGCAAGAACCGTAGAAGACAACGGAGGCGTCTATTTTGTTCCAGCGTTTTCCGGTTTATACGCTCCTTATTGGAAGGATAGTGCGCGTGGAGTGATCACTGGACTGACACGCTATGCGAATAAGGGACATCTAGCACGCGCCGCGCTGGAGGCAACAGCTTTTCAGACGCGTGACGTGCTCGAGGCGATGGAAAAAGATTCGGGTATCAAGCTGGACGTCCTCCGGGCGGATGGCGGCATGGTCGCGGATGAGCTGCTGATGCAGTTCCAGGCGGACATTCTCGATCGGCCTGTTGTTCGGCCGTTAACGAAGGATGCGACAACCGCGCTCGGTGCAGCCTACGCTTCCGGCCTGGCGGTCGGCTACTTCAAGGATCTCAAGGATCTGCGCGCGAACTGGACCGTCGACCGTACTTGGCAACCGAATCTCAAGAACGGGAAGAGGGAGGAGATGTATAGCTTGTGGAAGCGGGCCGTCACGCGCTCGTTTGACTGGGCCGCCTGATCGAAGGTAACAGAATTTGAAAGCGGGGAAGGAGTGCGAATGCTTGCGAAATGCTTCGGCGAATTCATGGGAACACTCGTGCTGATTCTCTTGGGTGACGGAGTCGTCGCGAACGTGCTGTTGAAACGCTCGAAAGCCGAAGGGTCGGGCTGGATGGTGATCACAAGCGGTTGGGCGTTCGCAGTGATGGCCGGTGTGTTCACCGCGATAGCGTGTGGCAGCAGCGACGCTCATCTAAATCCCGCGGTCACGATGGGCTTTGCGATATCCTCCGCTCATTTCGCGAACTTCGTGCCTTTTCTTTTTGCTCAAATGACCGGCGCGTTCGCCGGAGCTGCTCTCGTGTGGCTCCATTTTCTTCCGCATTGGAAGGAAACGCCGGACCAAGGGCTGAAACTGGCGTGTTTTTGCACTGGTCCTGCGATCCGGCGTTTTGGCGCTAACTTGATCAGCGAGATTATCGCAACCTTTGTCCTTGTCTTCGTCGTCGGGGCAATCTTTTCGAAGGCGGTAGCAGCGTCCGGGCCTGCTTCAGGACTGGGCCCATACCTGGTGGCTGCGCTGGTCTGGGGAATAGGGCTATCTCTCGGCGGAACCACAGGCTACGCCATTAATCCCGCTCGAGATTTTGGGCCGCGACTGGCGCATGCGGTTCTACCCATCGCAGACAAAGGAGGTTCGGACTGGAGTTATGCGCTCGTCCCGATCCTGGGTCCGCTCATCGGTGGAGGATTGGCGGGAATGCTTCTGCGCGTAATCGGAAAATAGAGATCGACTTGAATTTGGAGAACCAAGGATTCAGGAGTCGGCGGCCCCAGCACTGGGTTGAGGATCTGCGCGTGTTCGGCTGAACGGCCGAACCACGATTGTTCCATGCGGAATAAGTCTTACCCCGCGTGCAAAGATCCTCTCAGCCATGAAAATACGATCGTTTGTTCAGTGACGTCGAGCCGCTGAGCCAGAGGGAGAAAGAACGTGAGCAGTACCGCGGATACGCTC
>Ga0306921_10008564_pt1 | contig 10813 bp, 8 predicted proteins | sample sta12Cox44000080_FD_203760 | JGI IMG/M metagenome (GOLD analysis project Ga0306921, IMG submission 203760) | Lab enrichment of tropical soil microbial communities from Luquillo Experimental Forest, Puerto Rico - statoxic.12C.oxic.44.000.080 (v2)... | ecosystem: Environmental > Terrestrial > Soil...
TCGCCGCCAGCAGCGTCGCCAGGCACGCAAACGATGCGGACAGCACGCTGATGAATCGATCGAGAAACACGTTCTCCCGAATCTGCTGCGGCATGGTCCTCAGGTTCTCGACCGGGAGATTGGCATCGAGCCGCGCCAGCACTTTCGGGATGTTGCTGAGAAATCGCTCCGGATCGTTGCCGGTCCGCACGAAGAAATTGATCTGACCGATGTTCTCGTCCTGCCGGTACGGGATGAAGAAGATCGGCGGAATCTCCCGCTTGACGTCGCTGTACTTCGCGTTCTTCACGATCCCCACGATTTCTATCGTCAGCGGCGTGTTGCTGCCCTTGCTCATGCGCCGGCCGACGGCATCGCGAACGAGTCCGAACTTCTTCGCGAAAGCCTCGTTGACGATCGCGACCTGCGGCGCCTTGAACGCGTCACCGCGCGTGAAATCGCGACCGCCGAGCAGTGGAATCCCCAGCGTCGAAAAGTATCCCGGTCCCACTTCGTTGAAGCGCGAGTTCGAATCGGTGTCGGGTCCCGCCTTAAAGCCCTCCACCGCCACGTCGCTGCCCCAGTTGCTGCCGGACAGCAGCGGGACCGTGGAGCTGCTCACACCGCTGACGCCCGGGAGCGCACCCAATTCGTCTTCGACCCGCTCGAAGAGCTGACGCGTCTGGTCGACGGTGTAGCCGTTCCGCGCCGGCGAGATCTGAAACGTGACGACGTTGTCGGCGCGCAGACCGAGATCGACGCGGCTGACGTTAAACAGGCTTCGCGTGAACAGTCCCGCCGAGACCAGCAGTGCCATCGACAACGCGATCTGCGCCGTGGCCAGCGATGTGCGGAACCGTGAGGCCGACCGCGCACCGGACGGCTGGCCGCTCTGACCCTTCAGCGCGGAAATCAAGTCGGGGCGCGTGCTGTGGAGCGCCGGAAACAACCCGAAGAGCACGCCCGTGCCAATCGCAAGCGCCGCGGCAAACAGCATGACGATCGGATCGAGCGTGAGCGTCACCGTCTCGGCCGCCTGTGCCGGCAGTAGCGCGACCATCAGATTCAGTGTCCATTGCGCGACGACAAGGCCGCCGATGCCGCCGAACAGTGCGAGGAGACACGACTCGCCGAGCAGCTGCCGCACGAGCTGTCCGCGCCCCGCGCCGATCGACAAGCGGATCGCCATCTCGCCGGCGCGCCCGGCACCTCGGGCCAGCAGCAGGTTCGCGATGTTGGCGCAGGCGATCAGCAGAACGAACGCGGTGACGCCGAGCAGCAGGGTCAACGGCGCCTTTGCCTCGCGTGTCACGTTGCTCTGACCCCGGCTCCCGGGCTCCAGCAGGATCGGCTTCGCCCGGAAGCGCGCCATCGTCTGCGGGCTCATGTTCTGCTGGAGCGGGACTTCGACGTCGTTGACGATGGTGTGGTACGGAGTGGCCATGGCCGTGCGCGCCTGCTCGATCGAAACGCCAGGCTTCAAACGCGCGAACAGATATGTCCAGTAGTTGCGCCGGTTGTCGAATGCCTTCGACAGCTGCGAAAAGCCGCGCATCGTGATCGGCGCATAGACCTTCGGCTTCACGCCGATCGTCGTTCCGTCGAAACCCTTGGGCGCGACGCCGACGATGGTCATCGTTTGACCGTTGACGATCAGCGGCTGCCCGACGACCGCGGCGTCGCCGCCGAAGCGTGTCTGCCAGTACGTGTATCCAAGCACGACGACATGCGATTCGCCCGGGGCGCGATCGTCGTCGGGCGTGAGCAGCCGGCCGACGGCGGGATTCAGACCGAGCACCGGAAAGTAGCTGCCCGACACCAGCATGCCCTCCGCATCCTGCGTCTGACCGCGCGCGCTCAGGTTGGCGCCGAAGCTCAAGTGCGCCGCGATGCCCGTGAACGGCGTCTGCACCTTCTCGAGGTCACGAAACATCAGGTAGCTGAAGACCGTCTCACAGTCGCCCGCCTGGCTGCAGTTCTGCGATCCCGGCTTCGGCCCCGGGGCTGACAGGTTGACGAGCCGCGCCGGTTCGGGGACCGGCAACGGCTTGAGCAGCAGCTGATTGAAGAGCGAAAAGATCGCGGCGTTCGCGCCGATGCCGAGCGCCAGCGATACGATCGCCACGATAGTGACAAACGGCGTCTTGAAGAGGGTCCTGAACGCGAACTTGAGGTTGGGCATAATGGTTGATCAATAGACGACGATCGGGAGGGTTTGGTTTATGGGCCGTGCGACGGGGCTGGCGGATCATATCGAGCGTACTGTGACCGGACCGATGTGGCATGGTCCAGCCCTGATCGACGTGCTCCAGGGAGTGACGTGCGATCGGGCACTCGCCCGTCCGCTGGCCGACGCGCACACCATCTGGGAGATTGTGCTGCACATCACCGCCTGGTGCGACATCGCCCGGCAGCGGCTGAAGGGTCAGGCCACGGGCGATCCGACGGCGGAACAGGATTGGCCTCCGGTGCCGGCGGCATCCCCGAAGACAAACACCGCGTCCGATATCGATCCCGCGGCCGAGTGGAAAGGCGCCGTCGATCAGTTGACGGCGAGCCATCGCGCGTTGGCGGCCGATACACGGCTGCTGACCGACGACCAGATCGCGGCCCGCATTCCCGGCCTGGACTACACCGTCTCCATCCTGCTTCGCGGCGTTGTCGAACACGGGACGTATCACGGCGGCCAGATTGCATTGTTGAAGAAAGCATGATCGCACGCTACTTCAAGACGGCCCCGGAGTTCCGGCGCTGGCTCGCGGCACATCACGACAAGGAACGCGAACTGCTCGTCGGCTTCTTCAAGAAATCGTCGGGGCAGCCGGGCATCAGCTACAAGGAAGCGGTCGACGAGGCGCTGTGCTTCGGTTGGATCGACGGAATCAAGAAGCGTGTCGACGAACATCGTTATACGCACCGGTTTTCACCGCGCAAGGCCGACAGCGTGTGGAGCCTTGTCAATACGAACCGAGTGAATGAGCTCATCGCGCTGCGGCGGATGACGAAGCCGGGCCTGGATGCGTTCAAGCGTCGCAACCCGGAGAAGACCGGCATCTATTCGTTCGAGCGTGCCCACGCGGCGTTCGACGCGGCGCTCGAGCGCACGTTCAAGCGGGAAGCGGCGGCGTGGACGTTTTTCCGCGCGCAGCCGCCGGGGTATCAGAAGCTCCTGACCTTCTATGTCATGAGCGCCAAACAGCAGGCGACGCGGGAGCGCCGACTGGCCGTGCTCATCAAGAGCTCGGCGGAAGGAAAAAGAATTCGATGACCGACACAGCCGCATTCAGGATCGAGCGGGCCACCGAAGGTGATGTGCCGCTGATTCTGCAGTTGATCAAAGGTCTCGCGGTTTACGAAAAGCTCGCGCACGAGGTGACTGCGACCGAGGCGGGCCTGCGCGACACGCTGTTCGGCCGCCGGCCCGCCGCGGAAGTGATCATCGGCTACACCGGCGACACTCCCGTTGGCTTCGCGTTGTTCTTTCCGAACTACTCGACGTTTCTCGGCAAGCCAGGCCTGTACCTCGAGGACCTGTTCGTGCTGCCCGAGTGGCGCGGCCACGGTTTCGGACGCGGGCTGTTGACGGAACTGGCGAGGATCGCGATCGCGCGCGGGTGCGGCCGCTTCGAGTGGTCGGTCCTCGACTGGAACGAGCCGGCGATCGGGTTCTACAAGAATCTCGGCGCGAAGATGATGGACGGCTGGTCGATTTTCCGGGTCACCGGCGACGCGCTGACGAAGCTGGCGGGTGCCGGGATGGAAACGCAGGGCTGAAGCCCGTGCCACAGGCGGGCAGTTGCAGGCCTGAAGGCCTGCACGACTTGTCGCGGGGCATTGCGTCGCACAGATCGATTTCCTGTTGTGACGCACGGCTTCAGCCGTGCGGACCCCTCAGGAAACGGCGGTGACGCTGGCGAGCGCAGCCTCTTCCGTCTCGTACCAATCGAAGATCGCGTCCAGCCGCATGATCGTGAAGACGTCCCTGAGCTTCTGATTCAAGCTGCAGAGTTTCATTTGACCGCTGCGGTTGGCAGCGGTCATGTGTCCTGACGCCAGCGCAGCGACGCCCGACGAGTCGATGCTCGGCACGTCCTGCATGTTGAGGATCACCGTACGCGCCCCGTTCTCGAACGCCAGCCGGATCGCCTTTCGCACGGCTGCGTCCTCGCCGGCAATCAGTGGTCCATGCAGGTCCAGGATCGTGACCGCGTCGTTCGTGCGGCTTTTGATCATGATGGTGTATGTTTCGCAGCGAGCCGCACCACGGTGTTCATGCCGCGGAACGTCGCACGGACTTTCAGGGCCCGCTCCATGTTGGTATTGCTGAAGGTGGATTCGCTCTGCCGTTTCTTGCAGAGCCAGAAAACCTCGCGCCCCTTCGTGTGGAAGTCGTCGATGTCGGTCTTGAATGCCATCAAGGCCCGTTCGGCGGCCTTGTCCAGCGTCCGGTCGAGAAACCCGACGCAAAAGGCGCCCTCGCCGGCGTTGGCGAATTGCGCCGCGTCGAACGGTCGGTACTTGGCCAGCGCCGCCACTTCGGCGTCGGTGCGAACGAACGTCGCGACTTCGAAGCCGAACGAGGCGCGCAGCCGCGCTTCGATCCGCTTCTCGAGCGCCGCGAGATCCCTGGACCGGGACGTAAAGATGACGTTCCCGCTGGCGATGAACGTTTCCACCTCTTTTAGGTCCAGAGCCTCGAACTCCTTTCGGAGCTGCGCCATCGTCACGGTATGGCCCCCGACATTGATGGCTCGCAAAAAGGCGATAAGGCGCGGCATGGCCACGCGCGGATGTTAACATCACCCGCGAGGAGCCCACATGACGTCCCGCCCGCCCGTCCGCCTCGTGCTGCCGCTCGTCCTGGCTGCCCTGCTCGTCGTTCAAGTCGCTTCACGGCATCTCGTGCACGCGGCGGCAGCGGCCGGTGGCACCACCGAGTTCGTTGCACACGAAATCGGCGCGGGCCTCCGCGGCGGGTATCAGGTGGTGATCGCCGATCTGAACAAGGACGGCAAGCCGGACATCATCGCGCTCGCCTCGGGTATCCCGGAGCTGGTCTGGTATGAGAATCCCGGCTGGCAGCGTCATGTGATCGCCGCGGACCAGTCGCAGTTGATCAACACGTCCGCCTACGACATCGACGGAGACGGCATCCCCGAGCTCGCGGTCGCGCAGGGTTTCACGACGTCAACGAAGACGAGCAAGGGCATCGTGTCCATCCTCACGCATGGCGCCGATCCCACGGCGCCGTGGACCAGCAGGGAGATCGATCGCGTCCCCACGGCGCATCGCCTGCGATGGATTGACGCGGATGGCAGCGGGAAGAAAATGCTCGCGATGGCGCCGCTCATCGGCATGGATTCCGAAGCTCCCGACTACAAGACGCCCGTGTCGATCTACTTTTATCGGGCTCCCGAGTTCAAGCGCGAGACCGTCACCGACACGTTCACCGGCCTCATTCACGGCATCGAGCCAATGCCGTGGGAAGGCGTGAAGGGACAAGCGCTGATGAGCGCCGGCTTCATGGGGATCTATCTGCATCGCTTTGCGAACGGCAAATGGACGCCGACCGAGATGACGAAAGGAGACCCGGACCCCTGGCCGAAGAGCGGGACGAGCGACGTGGCGCTTGGCAAGCTGGGGGCACAGAAGTTCATCGCGACGATCGAGCCGTGGCACGGCAACCAGATCGTCATCTACAAGCCGAACGGCAGCACGTGGGCCCGCCAGATGATCGACGATGGCATCACGGATGGGCATTCGGTGATCACGCTCGACGTCGACGGCGACGGCCGCGACGAGGTCGTCGCCGGGCAGCGCGGCGGCGCCCGCAGCCTGATGCTCTATTCCGCCTCCGCCGACGGCGCTACCTGGACCAAACGGGCCATTGACGAGGGCGGAATGGCCGGCGCCGGGTGCGCGGCAGCGGACTTGAACGGCGATAAACGTATGGACATTGTGTGCATCGGCACCGCGACCGCGAACCTGAAGTGGTACGAAAATGTCGGCAAAAAATAGGGATTTCAGGGCTAGAATGCTTCGATTCGATTCGTATCGGCCCTTGAGAACGGAGGAGCCATGACTGTTTCGCGTCGGAGTTTCGTCGGCGGATTCGCAGCCGCGCTCGGCTACCTGGGTGTCGGAACCGAGATCGACTTGTTCGCACAGGGACAAAGCCGCGCGCAGGGCGGCGCCCGGCCCGGAGCAGTGTCCAACGACTACGACTCCTTCGCGCACCTGTCGAGCAACGAGAATTGCTGGGGGCCGCCGGAGTCGGTGATGAAGGCGATGAACAACGCCTGGAAGTACTCGAACCGGTACGGCTATCCGGACGGCGGCATCGTGCAGGAGATCGCCAAGCACCACGGCCTGAAACCGGAGAACGTCCTGCTTACCGCCGGATCTGGCGAAGTGCTCGACGTGGTCGGCACCACGTTCCTGCCGGCCGGCAAGAAAGTCCTCGGCGTCGAGCCGTCCTACGGTTCGGTCTATCAGCACGCGACGAGCATCAAGTCGGAAGCGATCAAGCTGCCGCTCGGCAAAGACTATCGCCAGGACATCCCGGCGATGATCAAGGCTGCCCACGCACACGCCGCGGAACTCGGGTTCGTCTACCTGTGCAACCCGAACAATCCGACGGGTCTCGTCGTGACGAGCAAGGAAGTGAAACAACTGCTCGATGGCATTCCGGCCGGGATGCCGGTACTGATCGACGAGGCGTATCACCACTTCGTCGAGAATCCCGAGTACGCGACGTCGGTGCCGTACATTGCCGAAGGGCGCCCGGTCATCATCGCGCGCACCTTCTCCAAGATCGCCGCGCTTGCCGGCATGCGCCTCGGCTACGCGCTCGCGTCGAAGGAGACGATCGACAAGATGCGGCCGTACAGCATGGGCAGCATCAACGCGCTCGTGAAACACGGTGGCGTCGCTGCCCTCAAGGACACGGCCTCGCAGGCCAGCGTCAAGAAGATGGTCATCGACCTTCGCAAGAAGACCACCTCGGAGTTGAACGCGTACGGCTACGAGACGATTCCGTCCGAAACCAACTTCTTCATGGTCAACATCGGCCGCGAAATCCAGCCGGTGATCCAGGAATTCCTCGCGAAGAAGGTCCAGGTCGGCCGTCCGTTCCCGCCGATGACCACGCACATGCGCGTGTCGATCGGTACGGCCGATGAAATGGCGCAGTTCATGACGGCGTTCAAGGAGATCTTCCCCCAGAAGACGCGCAACACGTCGGCTGGCGCGCAGTAACGTGAGATTTCAGAGTTCGGATTTCAGATTTCAGATTCCTTGAGAATTTGAGATTTCCCGAAATCCGAACTCTGACTCCGTCGGTCCAATCTGAAATCCTCAATTCAATCTGAAATCTTAAATCTGAACTCTTAAATTTCCCGCCCCTCCGCGGTGGTAGCATCTGCGGCATATGCGCGATGCGGCTGCGACGCGGCGAGGATTCCTGACCTATTTCGCGAGCGTCGGCCTGTCTTCGACGCTGCTTCCGGGCGTGCTGTGGGCCCGCGTGCAGCAGGAGAACGCCGACCGGATCACCAGCGCGATGCTGAAGGACGCGCTCGCGGTCTCGGGCCTCGACTTCACCGACGAACAGCGTGAGCAGATCCTCAACGGCGTCAACCAGAACCTGACGCGCTACGCGGATCTGCGGCAGATCGCGATCGACGGGAACATCGCGCCGCCCATGTACTTCAGCCCGATCGTGCCGGGCACGCGGCTCGATCGAACCGTGAAACCCTTCCGTCCGAGTCCGCCGCCCTCTCTTCGCCGTCCCGCCACCCTCGAAGACGTGGCGTTCTGGCCGCTTGCACACCTCGCGCACCTGCTCAAGAGCCGGCAGGTGACATCGGTCGAGCTCACGCGCATGTATCTGGATCGCTTGAGCCGTTTCAACGCCACGCTGAACTTCGTCGTGACCTACACCGACGAACTCGCGATGCAGCAGGCGCAGCAGGCGGACAAGGAGATCGCGGCCGGAAAATATCGAGGCGCCCTGCACGGTATGCCCTGGGGATGCAAGGACATCATCTCGGTGCCCGGCTTCCCGACGCAGTGGGGATCAGGTGCCTTCAAGGGGCAGGTGATCGATACAGAGGCGACGGTCGTGCGGCTGCTGCGCGAAGCGGGCGCGGTCATGCTCGCCAAGCTAACGACCGGAGAGCTCGCATCGGGCGATCAATGGTTCGGCGGCCGGACCAACAGCCCGTGGGATCCGACGGAAGGATCCAGCGGGTCGTCCGCCGGCCCCGCAAGCGCGACGGCGGCGGGATGCGTGGCGTTTGCCATCGGCACCGAGACCAGTGGCTCGATTCTCAGCCCGTCGACCATCTGCGGGGTCACGGGCCTTCGTCCGACGTTCGGCCGTGTCAGCCGTTACGGCGCGATGACGCTCTCGTGGACGCAGGATCGGCTGGGGCCCCTGTGCCGCACCGTGGAGGATTGCGCCCTCGTCTTCCACGCGATCGCCAGGACCGACGAGCAGGACCTGAGCGTGATCGATCTGCCGTTCAACTGGGACGCGGATCTCGACATCCGCAAGCTCCGCGTCGGCTATCTCGCGGCGGGATTCCAGGAGTCGCCGCGCAATCCGGACTGGACCGCCAACGACGCGAGGGCGCTGGACACGGTGAGGTCGCTCGGCGTCACGCCGGAGGCGTTCGAGCTGCCGGCGATGCCGACGAGCGTGACCGGCGGAATTCTCGGCGCGGAGTCGGGCGCGTCCTTCGACGAATTCGTCCGCAGCGGCCGCGACAAGGACTTGACGAACAAAGGGCGCGGCAACGGCATGCGTCAGAGCCGACTGGTGCCGGCGGTCGAGTACCTGCAGGCACAGCGCGTCCGCGCGATGATCATGCGGCAGTTCGCCGCCACCGTGTCGAAATACGACGTGTACATCGCTCCGTACATCGATATGCGGGCTGGAGGGGCAGGACGGGCAGGAGGGGCGGGACAGGCAGGACGGGCAGGTGGGGCGGGAGGGGCAGGACGGGCGGGAGCGGCACGGGAAGTCCCGCCGCCCAGCGCGATTCGCGATCATTTTCAGGTCGCGAACCTCTGTGGCTATCCGGCCGTGTCCGTGCCGAACGGATTCACCGCGGAGGGCAGGCCGACGAGCATCACGTTTCTCGGACGGCTGTACGCCGAGGCGGAGATGCTCGCGCTCGCGCGAGCGTATCAGGACCGCGCCGGGTTTCACCTCAAACATCCGAGGCTGACATGAACCAGAAAACCCGTCAGGGCGTAGGGCTGAGGGCTCAGGGCTTTTGGGCTCGCGCGGTGTGCGGCCTCTGCCTGGCGATCGGTGTCGCGCTGCTGCCTGCGACGCTCTCGAGTCAGAGCGCGCCTGTCGACGCATCGAAGGTCGATACGGTGTTCGCGAAGTATTCGGCTTCGACGCCGGGCTGCGCGGTCGGTGTCGCTACAAACGGCACGGCCGTCCTCACGAAGGGATTCGGCATGGCCGACCTCGAGCACGACGTCAAAATCGATCCCGAGACCATCTTCGAAGCCGGTTCGGTGTCGAAGCAGTTCACGGCGGCGGCCGTGATGCTGCTCGCTCGCGACGGCAAGCTTTCGCTCGACGACCAGGTCCGGCGATACATTCCGGAGCTGCCCGAGTACCCGACTCCGTCCAGCGAGAAGTCAGTCGGCGACGGCGAGGCCTCGCCGAAGCCGGGAGCGCCGAAGGCGGGCCAGTGGCCGCTCACGATCCGCTACATGCTGAACCACACAAGCGGCTTGCGAGACTGGGGCAGCATCGAGAGCATTGCCGGGTGGCCGCGTACGACCCGCGCCTACACGCATGCACACGTGCTCGAAATCGTCAGCCGCCAGCGCTCGCTGAATTTCACGCCGGGCACGCGCTGGTCCTACAGCAACACCGGGTTCAATCTCGCCGCGATGATCGTCGAGCGCGTGAGCGGGCAGACGTTCCAGGCCTTCACCCATGACCGGCTGTTCCAGCCGCTCGGCATGTCTCACACGTCATGGCGCGACGACTACACGCGCGTCGTCAAAGGGCGTGCGATCGCCTACAGCGAGCGAGACGGATTTCACACCAACATGCCGTTCGAGAACGTGTTCGGCAACGGCGGATTGCTCACCACGGTCGGAGACCTGCTGAAATGGAACGAACACTTCGACGCGCCGCCGGAAGGCGACGCCCCGATCGTCGCCGAGCAGCAGAAGGCCGGACACTTCAACGACGGCCGCGTGCATGGGTACGCGCTCGGTCTGTTCGTCGGCTCGTACAAGGGACTCCGCGAAGTGTTTCACAGCGGATCGACCGCGGGATACCAGGCGTTCCTGACGCGTTTTCCCGATCAACATGTGTCGGTGGCGGTACTCTGCAACGTCGCCACCGCGCAGGCCACGCAGTACGCGCACGCGGTCGCGGAGGCCTATCTGGGCGACCGCGTGAAATCGCCGCCGGCCACAACCACGCACACGCTGACCGGCGCCGAGATGGACAGGTTTGCCGGCATGTGGAAGAACGACGTCACCGAGCTGCCGATCATCATCGAGCGCGATAATGATGGACTCATGAGCCGCACCGTCAGGCTCCAAGCGGAGTCGCCGACGCGGCTCCTCACTGGTGAAGGCGAGCACATCGATGTCGACGCACGCGGTCTTCGGCACACCGATGCGTACGCCACCGTGGACGAGTATTCGCGCGTGCAGCCGGCCAGCTACACCGACGATCAGCTGGCGAGGTTCGCCGGTACGTATGTGAGCAACGAAGCCGAAACCACGCTGACGGCGGTCGTCGAGAACCATGCGCTCGTACTGAAGCGGCGTCCGGACACGACGATCGCGC
>Ga0306921_10008567_pt1 | contig 10811 bp, 11 predicted proteins | sample sta12Cox44000080_FD_203760 | JGI IMG/M metagenome (GOLD analysis project Ga0306921, IMG submission 203760) | Lab enrichment of tropical soil microbial communities from Luquillo Experimental Forest, Puerto Rico - statoxic.12C.oxic.44.000.080 (v2)... | ecosystem: Environmental > Terrestrial >...
CTGGCGAGCCGTCATATCTCATTACATCTCAGCCGCCGGAGTGTTCTGCGCAAGACCGCGACTTAGGCAGAACGAGCCAGCGGTGCAGCCGGCCCGGTTGTGCCGGGTATCCGGTACAACGGGCTGGCGGCCGGGGTCGTTCCGGCGCTGCCGTCACGTACCCGTGAGTAATAACGGACGGGAGACTGGGGACATTCCGAGACGGGCCCGGCCGGTCAGCCCGGGATGAGCCCGTCACCGGTGAGCAGCTGGCGGACCTCGGCCATGGTGGCGCCTTCCTCCGGGAGGATGAGCTCGGACGGCTCGAGCGCCCCGGCCTCGACCGGGCTCCCGATCGAGCGGACCTGGGCCAGCAGCTCGCTGAGCGCCGACCTGAAGCCGGGCTCGTCGTTGCGCTCGACCGCCGCCTCCAGCCTGGCGTCCAGCTCGTTCAGTTCGCTCGTGGCTGAATCGTCGATCTGCAGCTGGCCCTCGCCCAGGATCCGGACGATCACGTCCCGTCACCCGCCTGCGGCTGATCGGCGGGCGAGGCCTGCGCTGGCCGGCCGTCGGTGGCCGACGCGGCGGTTCCCGCGGCCGCGCCGTCGGCAGCGGCCCCGGCTCCCTCGATCTGCCGCGGCGCGCCGCCCTGGCCGAGTTCGCCCTTCAGCCGCTCGAGCTCGGCCTCGACGCCGGAGCCCGCGCCCATCCGGTCCAGCTCGGTCTGGATGTCATCCCGCGGCCCGCCGACCATGTCGTCGAGCGCCCCCGACGCCATCAGCTCGTCGATCGCGCTCGCGCGCGCCTTCATCTGCTCGGTCTTGTCCTCGGCGCGCTGGATCGCCAGGCCGACGTCGCCCATCTCCTCGGAGATGCCGGTGAAGGCCTCGTTGATCCGGGTCTGCGCCTCGGCCGCCGTGTAGGTCGCCTTGATGGTTTCCTTCTTGGTGCGGAAGTTTTCCACCTTGGCCTGCAGCCGCTGCGACGCGCCGGTCAGCTTCTCCTCCTCGCTCTGCAGCGAGGTGTACTGCACGTTCAGCTCGTTCAGCTGGCTCTGCACGCCCGCCTTGCGGGTCAGCGCGTCGCGGGCCAGGTCCTCACGGCCGACCGCGAGCGCGTCCCGTGCCTGCCTGTCCAGCTTGTCCGAGGACTGCTGCAGCTGGTTGATCTGCAACTCAACGCGCTTGCGCGATGTGGCCACGTCGGCGACGCCGCGACGCACCTTCTGCAGCAGCTCAAGCTGCGTCTGGTACGAGTAATCCAGGGTTTCTCTGGGATCTTCCATCCTGTCCAGGGCCTTATTGGCCTTGGCGCGGAACATCATCGAAACCCGCTTCATCACGCTCATAGGCGCGACCATCCCCTCATTCTTTGTCACCACGGCCGCACGCACGGCCGCAGCGCAAACCAGCTTGCTGCGCAACGCAACGGAGGTTGCCGACCGGTGCTCGCTCCAGCCTACGACGGCCGGCCAACCCCGTCATCCAAGGCGCTCCCTAGATGCCTCCCGATACGTCCCCGACGGTCTCCTGGTGGCACGGACCTGGTGGTCTGCGAGGTTCACCCCGGTATGCTGAGCACGTGTTCCGACGACGTTCAGCCGACGCGCCCGAGGTGCTCGATCAGGATAATCAGGGCGCGGATGAGAGCAGCGCGGCCGCCGGCCGGCCGGGCGTGACCCAGGCCAAGGGGCGGCCCACCCCCAAACGCAGCGAGGCGGAGCGCAGGCGGCGGCAGCCGTTCAACGCGCCCGCGGACCGGAAGGCCGCCGCCCAGCAGTCACGCGACCGGGACCGGACCTCCCGCGCGCGCCGGTCGGAAGCCTACAAGCGCGGCGAGAACTGGGCGCTGCCGCGCAAGGACCAGGGCCCGGTCCGGGCGCTAGCCCGTGACTACGTCGACTCCCGCCGCAGCATCAGCGAGTACTACATGTTCGCGGTGCTGGTGCTCGTGATCCTGCTGTTCATCCCGTCGCTGCGGAAGTCGGCCGTGATCGACTACGCGGTGCTGGCCCTGCTGCTGGTGATCGTGACCGAGAGCGTGCTCGTCGGCGGGCGCGTGATCAAGCTCGCGCAGCAGCGGTTCCCCGGCGAGAACACCCGGGGCATCCGGATGTACGCGGCCATCCGCGGTACCCAGATCCGCAGGCTGCGGATGCCCGCCCCGAGGGTCAAGCCCGGCGACAAGATCTGACCCGTCGGCGCCTCCTGGCGCCGGGCCGTTAGGGTCGGGTGGCATGGAATACCGTCATCTCGGCCGCAGCGGGCTGAAGATCAGTGAGATCGCCTACGGCAACTGGATCACCCACGGCTCGCAGGTCGAGGAGGAAGCGGCGCGCGCGTGCGTGGCCGCGGCCCTGGACGAGGGCATCACCACCTTTGACACCGCGGACGTGTACGCGGGCACCCGGGCCGAGGAGGTACTCGGCCGGGCGCTGCACGGGCAGCGCCGCGAGTCGCTCGAGATCTTCACCAAGCTCTACTGGCCCGTCGGCTCGGGCCCCAACGACCGGGGCCTGTCCCGCAAGCACATCGTCGAGTCCATCCACGGCTCGCTGCGGCGGCTGCGGACCGACTACGTGGACCTCTACCAGGCGCACCGCTACGACCACGAGACGCCGCTGGAGGAGACCCTGCGCGCCTTCGACGACCTGGTCCGCCAGGGCAAGGTGCTGTACGTCGGCGTGTCCGAGTGGCGGGCCGAGCAGATCGCGGACGCGCTGCGGATCGCCGGGGAGATGGGGTTCGACCGGATCGTCTCGAACCAGCCGCAGTACAACATGCTGTGGCGGGTCATCGAGGCGGAGGTGGTACCGCTGTGCGAGAAGGAGGGCATCGGCCAGGTCGTGTTCTCGCCGATCGCGCAGGGCATCCTGACCGGCAAGTACCTGCCGGGAGCGGCCCCGCCGGCCGGCTCCCGCGCGACCGACCCGAGCGGGTCGAGGTTCATCAGTGGCTACCTGACCGATGACCTGCTGGCCCGGGTCCAGCAGCTCAAGCCGATCGCCGAACAGGCCGGCCTGACGCTCGCGCAGCTCGCGGTGGCCTGGGTGCTGCAGAACCCGAACGTCGCGGCCGCGATCGTCGGCGCCACCCGGCCAGAGCAGGTCCGCGAGAACGTGCGGGCGTCCGGGGTCCGGCTCGATCCGGAGCTGATGGCCCGGATCGACGCGGTGCTCGGCCCCGTGGTCGTGACCGACCCGGCCGAGACGGCCAGCCCCGCGGGGCGTTCCTGACCTGGCTACTGACCGGGATGCAGGCTCATCGGGCCGTACTGAGGCCGGCCGTCCTCCAGCAGGGTCACCTGGTCCACCCCGGCGTCCAGCAGGGTCCGCCAGTTCTCGCCGATCCAGTTCTCCGCGTCGCCCTGACTCCCGAAGGACTCCTTCGGCAGCCCGCGCGAGGCGAGCACGGTGCCGTCTTCCTTCTCCAGCTGCCAGGTCCAGCTCATGTGGCCAGATCTTAGCCACCGCCCGGGCCGGGCCGGGCGCGGGCGCTGATGGACGTCCGCCTGGCGGGCACCGGTGGCGGCGGCGGCTGGCCGCGGCCGGGCTGCCGCTGCGCGTCCTGCGCCGTGGCCACGGCGGCCGGCCGCCGGCGCGCCCCCGCGCAGGTGCTCGTGGACGAGGTGCTGCGCCTGGGCCCGGGCCCGCCGCCCGCGGCGCCGCCCGGGTACCAGGCCGGTCGGATGCCGGGCGGCTGGACGGTGACCGGCCCCGACGGCGGCCGGCTGCTGGTCGCCGACGGGTCGGGCGTCGCGCCGCAGCCGCCCCCCGGCACGGGGCCCTACGACATCGTGCTGCTGGACCTGCTGGAGAATCCGGCCCAGCTCGGCGCGCTGCGCCGCCGCGGCCTGGTGCGCGCCGGGACCGTGGCGGCCGTGCTGCACGCCGATCACCGGGTCTCCTCCGAGGAGGAACTGGCCCGGCGCTGCCGGTTCTGGGGCGTCCTCGTGCCGCGGGACGGCGACGTGCTGAGCGCCCCGTCAGCACGCCGGCCGAGCCCGCCGGACCCGCCGCGCCGGGTCTTGGTGCTGGGCGGCGCCCGGTCGGGCAAGTCACGGCACGCCGAGCTCAGGCTGGCCGCCGAGCCGCAGGTGACCTACCTGGCCGCGGGCCCGTACCCGGCCGGCACCCGGGCCGGGGACGATCCCGAGTGGGCCGAGCGGGTGGCAGCGCACCGGTCACGAAGGCCCCCGGGGTGGCGGACCGTGGAGAGCCTCGATGCGGCACGGACGTTGCGTTCTGAATCCGGGGCCGTTCTCTTTGACGGAGCCGGGACCTGGCTGGCGGCGGTCATGCAGGAAGCCGGCGCGTGGGACTCCGGCGGCGGGCAGGCACCGGGGCAGATCGCCGCGAAGGTCGACGAGCTGCTCGGGGCGTGGCGGCAGACCCCGGCCCGCGTGGTGGCGGTGAGTGACGAGGTGGGCTCCAGCGTGCACCCCCCGACCCGGGCCGGGCGGCTGTTCCGTGACCAGCTGGGGTGGCTCAACCAGCGGCTCGCCGCCGAGTCCGAGGAGACGGTGCTGATGATTGCGGGCCGGGCGCTGACCCTGCCCGCCTGACCGAATCGCCACTATTCACGGTTTCGGAACCCGAAGGGGGAGAGACTACTCTCCGAAACTGTTAAGTTCTATGCGCTAGCACCAAGAGCATTGGCGCGCTTCGGGGCAGCTCTTAGTTCAGCCACGCGATCAAGGTGGTGACGACATGACGCGCGTTGTCGTCGTTGGTGATCTCATGACCGACACGGTCGCCCACGCGGCGCTCCCGCTGGCCAAGGGGAGCGACACGCCCGCCACGGTAACCATGCACGGCGGGGGCTCGGGCGCCAACATAGCCGCCTGGCTCGCGGTGGACGGCGCCGAGGTGGCGTTCGTCGGGCGGCGCGGTGCCGACATTGCCGGCCGCAACCGGGACATGGAGCTGATGGGCTACGGCGTGGACGCCAGGCTGGTCATGGATCCGGAGCGGCCGACGGGGACCTGCGTGGTGATGGTCACGCACAAGGGCGACCACACCATGCTCTCCGACCCGGGGGCGAACGCGGCGCTGTCCCCCGACGACCTGCCCAAGGACCTGTTCACGCCCGGCAGCCACCTGCACGTCTCCGGCTACACGCTGCTCAACGAGGGCTCCCGGCCAGCGGCGCTGGCCGCTTTCAGCCACGCCCAGCGGGCCGGGATGACCGTGTCGGTGGACGGCGCCTCGGCCGCGCCGCTGGATCGAACCGGCGCCGAGCCGTTCCTGCAGCTGACCAACGGGTCCACGCTGCTGTTCGTGAACGGCGACCAGGCGCGCGTGCTCACCGGCCGGGACCAGCCCGAGCAGGCCGCGCGGGTGCTGAACGCCTGGTATCCCCAGGTCGTGATGAAGCTCGCCGCCGAGGGCGCCCTGTTCTACGCCAACGGCCGCCCGGAGCCGTTCCGGGTTCCCGGGCCGCCGGTGGAGCGGATCGTGGACGGGACCGGAGCCGGGGACGCCTTCTGCGCGGGGTTCCTGCCGCCGTGGCTGGACAAGAAGCCCCCGGGCGAGGCGCTGGCCAGTGGCTGCCGCCTGGCGGCCCGGGCCCTCAGCCTGGTCGGCGCGCGGCCCGCGCTGTAGCTCACTCGAAGCGCGCCAGCCATCCTCCGGCCACCGAGCGCAGCCGGTCGCGGTCCAGCCGGTAGACGCGCTGCCTGCCCCGCAGCGCCACGTGGACCAGGCCGGCGTCCTCCAGGATCCGCAGGTGCCGGGTGGTGGTCGGCCACGAGCAGTCGAACCTGGCCGCTATGTCGCCGGAGGTCATCTCGCCGCCGCGGGCCAGCAGCACGAGCAGGATCGTCCGCCGCGACTGGTGAGCCAGCGCCCCGAACACGGCCTCCAGGGCGCCGAGATCGGTGATTCCCCTGGGCTGAGCGGTCACGCCCCGACAGTCACCCTCGCGAAGTGGGGAAACTCCCACTTGGGCCGGCCGTCGCGGTCTTCGAGCAGCGGGTCCATCGCCTCCCAGATCATGAGCACGTCCGGATGCTCGTGGGCCAGGCCGAAGCCGCCCTCGACCCAGGTGAAGATCTCGACGTAGGTCAGGCCCTCGTCGGTGCCGCGCAGCACGAGCGGCGGCTCGCCGGTGACGAAGCCGAGGGCGTGCAGCGTCTGCCAGTGACGGCTGAGCAGCTCGGCGAAGCGCTCCTCGGCGTCCGGCCTGACCCGGTACGTGCATAGCACGATTTCATTAGCCATATCGCTAATACTAAGCCTGTCGGCTAAGAATCTCCAGACTCAGCACGGCAGAATCTCGCTATGACCGATCACCCAGGCGATTACCCCAGTGATTACCTCAGCGAGCTTTTCTCGCTCGACGGCCGGGTCGCCGTGGTCACCGGCGGCAGTTCCGGCATCGGCCGGGCGATCGCGCGGGCCCTGGCCGGGGCCGGCGCCCGGGTTGTGCTGGTCGCCCGCGGCCACGACGCGCTGGCCCAGACAGCCGAACGGCTGCGCGACGGCGGCTCGGAGGTGGCCTGGGTCAGCGCGGACCTGGCCGACCGCTTCTCGCTGGAGCGCGGCGCGCGGGAGGCGGCGGCGGCGTTCGGCGAGCCGGACATCCTGGTCAACTCGGCCGGCATCAACCTGCGGCCGCCGCTGGACGCGCTGACCGCCGGCGAGTGGGACCTGACGATGGCCGTCAACCTGACCGCCCCGTTCCTGCTCGGCCAGCGCTTCGGCCCGCCGATGGCCGAGCGGGGCTGGGGGCGGATCATCAACATCGCCTCCCAGCAGGCCGTCCGGGCGTTCGGCCACAGCGGAGCCTATGGGGCGTCCAAGGGCGGCCTGGTCTCGCTGACCCGGTCCCAGTCCGAGGCGTGGGCGGCCCGCGGCGTGTGCTGCAACGCGGTCTCCCCCGGCTTCGTGATCACGCCGCTGACCCGGGAAGCGGCCAGTGACCCGGCCCGGTCGGCCGCGCTGGCCGCGCGCACGATGATCGGGCGCAACGGCGAGGCCGGGGACTTCGAGGGCGTCGCGGTGTTCCTGGCCAGCCGGGCCAGCGACTACGTGACCGGCCAGGTCATCTTCGTGGACGGCGGCTTCTCCGCGACCTGACCGGGCCGCGCCGTGCCCGCGCGCCGCGGCCCGGTTGTCGCAGCGGGCAGGCACAATGGCGGTCATGGCCAGACGCACCACGACCACCCCGCCTCCCGAGGACTTCGAGGAGACCATCGTCGACATCGACGTCACCGAGGAGATGCGGGGCAGCTATCTCGAGTACGCCTACTCGGTGATCTACCAGCGCGCGCTGCCCGACGCCCGGGACGGGCTCAAGCCCGTGCAGCGCCGGATCCTGTACCTGATGAGCGAGATGGGCCTGACGCCGCAGCACGCCTACGTCAAGTGCGCCCAGGTCGTCGGCGCGGTCATGGGGCGGCTGCACCCGCACGGGGATTCGGCTATCTACGACGCGCTGGTCCGGATGCAGCAGCCGTTCGCGATGCGGCTCCCGCTGATCGACGGGCACGGCAACTTCGGGTCGCTGGGCGGCGACGACGGGGCGGCGGCGTACCGCTACACCGAGGCCAGGCTGGCCGCCGCGGCCGTCGAGATGACCAGGTCGCTCGATGAGGACACGGTCGACTTCGTGCCGAACTACGACGGCACCGAGACCCAGCCGGAGGTGCTCCCGGCCGCGATCCCGAACCTGCTGGTCAACGGGGCCGCCGGGATCGCCGTCGGGATGGCCACGAACATGGCCCCGCACAACCTCGGCGAGGTCGTCGCGGCCGCCCGGCACCTGATCGCGCACCCGGACGCGGGCCTGGACGAGCTGATGCGGTTCGTGCCCGGGCCCGACCTGCCCACCGGCGGCAAGATCGTCGGGCTGGACGGGATCCGGGAGGCCTACGAGACCGGCCGCGGGACGTTCCGCACCCGGGCCGCGGCGCGGGTCGAGAAGATCACCCCGCGGCGCACCGGGATCGTGGTCACCGAGCTGCCGTACGGGATCGGCCCGGAGAAGGTGATCGCGAGGATCAAGGACCTGGTCCAGGCCAAGAAGCTGGCCGGCATCGCGGACCTGAAGGACCTGACCGACCGGCACCGCGGGCTGCAGCTGATGATCGAGGTGCGCTCCGGGTTCGTGCCCGAGGCGGTGCTCGAGGAGCTGTACCGGCTGACCCCGATGGAGGACACGTTCGGCATCAACAACGTGGCCCTCGTCGACGGGCAGCCGCGGCTGCTCGGGCTGCGCGAGCTGCTGCAGATCTACGTCGACCACCGGATCGAGGTCGTCCGCCGGCGCACCGAGTTCCGGCGCCGCAAGCGCGAGGACCGGATGCACCTGGTCGACGGGCTGCTCATCGCGCTGCTGAACATCGACGAGGTCATCCAGGTGATCCGCACCAGCGACGACGCGGCGGCCGCCAAGGAACGGCTGATGGCCGTCTTCGACCTCTCGGCCATCCAGGCCCAGTACATCCTGGACACCCCGCTGCGCCGGCTGACCCGCTACGACCGGCTGGAGCTGGAGCGCGAGCGCGAGACCCTGGAGCGCGAGATCGCCGAGCTCACCGCGGTCCTGGACTCCGAGCACCGGCTCCGCGGGCTGGTCTCGGCCGAGCTGGCCGACGTCAGCGAGAAGTTCGCGACCCCCCGCCGCACGGTGCTGCTGGAAAGCAGCGGCGCGGCCCGGACGGCCGCGGTGCCGATGGAGGTGGCCGACGATCCGTGCACGGTCCTGCTGTCCTCGGCGGGGCTGCTGGCCAGGACGGCCAGCGCCGGAGACGACCGCGATCCGGGGCGCAGCGACTCCCCCGCCCCCGCTCGCAACGGCCGCGACCCCGCCGGGCCGCGCGCCGCGCACGACGCGATCGTCTCGGCGATGCCGTCCACGGCGCGTGGCACGGTCGGCGTGGTGACCTCACAGGGCCGGCTGATCCGGCTCGGCGTGCTGGAGCTGCCCGCGCTGCCGCCGAGCGCGCACTCCCCCGGGCTGGCCGGCGGCGCCCCGGTCAGCGAGTTCCTGTCGCTGCGGGCCGGCGAGACCGTGGTCGGGCTGGCGGCGGCGGACGGCTCGGGGCCGGGGTCGGGCGCCGGGCTGGCGGTCGGGACCGCCGGCGGCGTGGTCAAGCGGGTAGCCCCGGACTACCCGCAGAACGCCGCCGAGTTCGAGATTATCGCGCTCAAGGACGGCGACCGGGTGGTGGGCGCGGTGCAGCTGGCCGACGAGGCGCACGACCTGGCCTTCGTGACCAGCGACGCCCAGCTGCTCAGGTTCGGGGCGGCGGCGGTGCGCCCGCAGGGCCGGTCCGCCACCGGGATGGCCGGGATCCGGCTGGCGGCCCGGGCCTTCGTGGTCTGGTTCGGTGCCGTGGACCCGGGCGAGGGCTCCCCGGTCGTGGTGACCGTGGCGGGCAGCGCCGGGGCGCTGCCGGGCACCTCGGCCGTGACCGTGAAGGTGACGCCCTACGCGCAGTACCCGCCCAAGGGCCGCGCCACCGGCGGGGTCCGCTGCCACCGGTTCCTCAAGGGCGAGGACGTGCTGGTGCTGGCCTGGGCCGGACCGGGCCCCGCGCGCGGCGCGACCGACGCGGGTACGCCCGTCGACCTGCCCCCGCCGGACGACCGCCGGGACGGCTCCGGCGTGCGGGTGCGCCACCCGCTGGCTGCGCTGGGCGGCCCGGCGCCTGGCTGATCCGGGGGCGAGCTCAGGCGTCGATGCGGGACGGGTCGAGTTCGGCCGCGCCGCTGACGATGAAGTCCCGGCGGGGCCCGACTTCGGTGCCCATGAGCAGGTCGAACATGCCGGCCGCCGCGGCGGAGTCCTCGATCCTGATCCGCCGCAGGGTGCGGTGGCGGGGATCCATCGTGGTCTCGGCCAGCTGCGCCGCGTCCATCTCGCCGAGGCCCTTGTACCGCTGTGGCGGCTCCTTGAACCGCTGTCCCCGGCGCTCTAGCTCGAGCAGGGCTCGGTGCAACTCGGCGTCGGTGTAGGTATAGCGGTACTTCGCCTGGCCCTTGCGCGGGCTGATGAGCTCGATCCGGTGCAGCGGCGGGACCGCCGCGAACACCCGGCCCGCCTCCAGCATCGGGCGCATATGCCGGTGGAACAGGGTGAGCAGCAGGGTCCGGATGTGGGCGCCGTCGACGTCGGCGTCCGCCAGGATGATGACGCGCTGGTACCGGGCCGAGTCCAGGTCGAACGCGGCGCCGGAGCCGGCCCCGATCACCTGGATGATGGCCGCGCACTCGGCGTTCTTGAGCATGTCGGCCAGCGACGCCTTCTGCACGTTGAGGATCTTGCCGCGGATCGGCAGCAGCGCCTGGAACTCCGAGTCCCTGGCCAGCTTGGCCGTGCCGAGCGCGGAGTCGCCCTCTACGATGAACAGCTCGCTGCGGTCGTCGGCCGAGCGGCAGTCCACCAGTTTGGCGGGCAGCGCGGACGTCGCGAGCGCCGACTTGCGGCGCTGGTTCTCCCGGTGCTCGCGCGCGGAGATCCGGGTCTTGGCCGCCGTGGCCACCTTGTCGAGCAGCGCCCGGGCCTGCTGCTTGGCGTTCCGTCCCCGCGCATCGAAGAAGGCGCGGAGCTCGGCGGCCACCACCTGGGCCACGATCCGGGAGGCGGCCGGGGTGCCGAGCACCTCTTTGGTCTGCCCCTCGAACTGCGGCTCCGGCAGCCGCACCGCGATCACCGCGGTGAGTCCTTCGAGGATGTCCTCCTTGGTGGCGGCCTCGTCCCCGTTCTTCAGCAGCCGGACCGCGCGCAGCTGCTCGTTCAGGGTGCGGACCAGCGCCCGCTCGAACCCGGCCACGTGGGTGCCGCCCTTGGGCGTGGCGATCACGTTGACGAAGGACCGGGTCACGG
>Ga0306921_10008569_pt1 | contig 10810 bp, 11 predicted proteins | sample sta12Cox44000080_FD_203760 | JGI IMG/M metagenome (GOLD analysis project Ga0306921, IMG submission 203760) | Lab enrichment of tropical soil microbial communities from Luquillo Experimental Forest, Puerto Rico - statoxic.12C.oxic.44.000.080 (v2)... | ecosystem: Environmental > Terrestrial >...
GTCAAACAAGAGACGACGCTCTGGGCTCGCAAACCCACCAAAATTTGCCGCATGGCAGTCTCCGCAGGCCTGTACTATGATTCCATTTGTTAGCGTTTTAGATAGGTCCCACGCCATCACAGCTGCTGATCCCCGGTAAAACCCAAAAGGCGACTGTTTCATTCGACCGTACCGGATAGGAAGTAACTCTGGCAGACGCCCCCGATCAGAGTGCTCCAGAATGCTAATCGGATCCGGCCGATTGACAGACCGGCTCCATTCTGCGTGAGAGCCTCGCGGGACGCTTCCGCGCAGCGCGCTTCCCGCTGCCATCCGCCCTTCCAAGGTGGCTTGCTTGGGTGAGACCTTGTGTCGTGTATATCGGATCTCTGCTTCTCGCAATACGGCAATGATCTTCTCTTCGGTGAACCGATTCCTTTTCATGCCGTTCTCCTCTCCGCTGTTTATACCGAAGAAGCTAACCTCTGTCTGGATTGAATCTAGGGGAGTCACTCCTGGTTAGGGGCACTCCTAGTATGTCCGGAAACCGCCAAGGTTCACGGGCCCAAATGAACGCGATTAGCGCGTTAACCAAGCATCTCAAGAGTCTAAAAGCCATTCGGCTCTGATAGCATTTCCTGTGCGACTTCTGTCTGCGTGCGATTCTCATTGATGAGGACGAAGTCTCTAAATGCACGTGGTCAACCGATGGCGTTCAACTCGGCGACGCGGGATACATCTTCCTGTTGTGAGATTCCTGATTCGCGCAGTTTAACACGGCGTTTCATTGTCTCGACGCTGGCGGTAAGACGGCATACTGTTAAATCAATTGCTGAAACCGAACCAGAAACGATTTCCAATATCAGAGCGGTTTTCCAGCGCCCATGAGAGCAAGAAACGCGTGACGCCTTGCGCAGCATAATTGGTGCAGATGGACCCAAGATTGCGGTACATCGCTTCATCATTCCGAGTTGTAGCGGGCAAGTAAGCCACCCCAAGAGCATCCACATCGATAGCAGCATGTGCAATCTGACGCCGCGCCAAAATATCTGACGCCTCTCTTGGATCTCCGGACGTCCCGCGCCCGACGAATTTGTGCACCCGATAAGCCACCAGCAGATTGGATCGGAGGACTTTCCGTCTCCCCCGATGGCAAGTGGCTCGTATACTCGCGGGCCGCCTGGCATTGACGCCTGTTCGCTTTCAGCAACAATGGGTTCAACCTAGGTCGAGAAGGGAGACCGATGAAGGCCATCGTTTATCAAGGTTTTGGTTCCCCCGATATTCTGATATATGGAGAAATTGACAAGCCGATCCCCGGGAGCGAAGAGGTGCTGATCAAGGTGTGCGCGGCTGCTGTCAATCCGCTCGACTGGAAGTTGATGAAAGGCGGTCCATTCATCGTTCGCCTGCTGCTCGGGCTGTGCAAACCGAAACTCAAACGGCCCGGCGTGGATGTGGCTGGCCAGGTGGAAACCGTCGGCCGCAATGTAACGCAGTTCAAGCCGGGTGACGAGGTGTTCGGGACGTGCCATGGAGCGTTCGCCGAGTATTCGACTTCACGGTCGATGACGGGGATGAAATCGGTGTTGGTCCGTAAGCCGGCTAACGTGACGTTTGAGCAGGCCGCTTCCGCGCCGGTCGCTGCGCTAACCGCGTTGCAGGGCCTTCGGGACAGGGGACGGATTCAGCAGGGGCAGAGAATTTTGATTAACGGCGCGGCAGGCGGTGTGGGTACGTTCGCGGTGCAGGTCGCCAAGTTGTTCGGCGCGAATGTGACGGGCGTATGCAGTACGAGCAATGTGGACATGATCCGGTCCATCGGCGCGGACTCGGTGGTTGATTACACGAAAGAGGATGTCACTAAAAGTGGGCAATGTTACGACCTCGTTCTCGATTGTGTTGGCAACCATTCCTTCTCGGAATGGAGGCGGGTCTTGAACGTCAAAGGAATTCTCGTTGGGGTCGGGGCGCCGGCTGACGTTATCGTGTCGCAACTTCTGGCTGGTTTGATTGGCGCGCTTGTCCGATCAGCGTTCGTGAGCCAGAAAATAGCCATCTTCATTGCCAAAGTAAACCAGGCGGATTTGAGCATTCTGGGGGAATTAATGGCGACGGGAAAGCTCACGCCAGTCATCGACAGACGCTACAGGCTGAGTGACACCCGTGAGGCTTTCCGGTATGCCGCAGAAGGACACACTCGAGGAAAGGTAATCATATTCCCGGACAGCTAAAACACCCTCGATTCACCCGAAGTCCTCTTGCACCTCCTGCTGGTGGGTTATCGGGCATCAGCTCCCCTGCGCCCCACGTACCACGCACTCCTCTCACAACCATTTGCACTTCCTGGTAGGTGAGCGAACCAGTAAGCCAAACAGTTATCTCATTAACCATTAAGTAATCCATCTTTGTTCTATTCCTCACCTGCTTGTGTCGGGCTTCCTTACGCAGCCGGTCCCGACAGACCGCTTTTGCCGACAGGTCCACGATCGAGTACGGGTGTGTGTCTACGAGTCTTGACTGCCCAATCAGCGATTTCGTCTTTGCGTGCAAACCACACATCGGCCTTGCTTTTTGCGTACGTGAGGAAGCGATCGAGTACTCGGACACGGCCGGCGTGACCTGAAATTCGATCGTGTAAACTAATCACCATCATGCGGCGTCGAGTCGCGGCTTCCTCATAGTTGATCGAACTCATCTTTAAGAGCCTGCTCGTACGCGGCCGGATTCCAGCTTTGGAATGGAAACGAAGCGATATCATTCATGTGGAAAGTGTCGGGTACGACGACAAAATCCCCATCTTTGACAGGCACAATGAACGGTTCATCGCGGCTGGCTTCGTCGACATAGTAGGTGAATCCTCATGAATCTCCGAATTGTGCCCGGTTGGAAAGTCAGAAAGGTTGCTCTCAGCACCCATCAGCATGGGCGGTTAACCTCGTTGAGCAGGAGCTGACACCCAAATTCTCGACGACGGCCAGTGTCGTAGTACCCGTCACGTAGCGGGGTGGTTGTTTTAGGGGCACGGCCATTTCAGCTCCTTATTTAATCGACGGTAGCGGAAAGTGCTGAGGGTGGCCCAGGGTTGGAAGGAGCAGCATACACAAACGCGCCGATGTCCCAATTTGCGTTTTGCGCTGCGCGCCCATCTGATAGGTTGTGCCGAGGTTTGCCCCTTTGCCAATCGCCGGGGAACCTGTCGCAAGCGCAAAGTTCGGAGGACCTACGACATTTGGATTCGCCTGAATCGAATTGCAGTGCCACTGTCCGGGGCAACCGTACGCGGTATTGAACTGCGCCAGCGTGTAGTTCGTAACCGCCGTGCCGTTCCACCAGCGGATTGCCGTCGAATACGGCGTGTAGAGCAAGTTGTAGGCGAATGTGTAATTGGTGGTGGCTTGGTCCGTCATAATGATGTCGTAGTACTGATTCGTCGAAATGACGTTGTTCTGGAACAGGTTGTTTGGACCAGACGCGGGATTGCTTACGCTAGCGATACCGTAGGGGCAGTTCGCAAAGGTGTTGCCGTAGATGTTCATGTTCTCGTAGACGCCTGTGCCGCCGCTACCACCGAGACGGAGCGCATACTGGGAGCTTTGCAAGCTGCCACAGTTCGCAACGTTGTAGGTCATGGTCAGTCCATTGACGTTGGTAGTGCTCTCCGTGGCTATGACGTACGCACTCGCAGACGCCGGGACGTTGTCCACCAAGTTCCCGGTTACGGTCGTGCCTGTCGTGTCGCCACCCGCGCCGTATCCAGCGAGTATGTAAATGCCTGCTGCCTTTCCGTAACTGACGTGGTTGTTCGAGACCGTGATGCCGCTAGCGCCACCAAGCACCACGATGCTCTCGCCGTAGTTATTGGTGACCACGTTGCTGTCGAAAAGTCCGGTCTGGATACCGAGGCCGTTGATGGCGACACCCTCTTGGCCGGTAAAGGGACGCGTGATGCCCACATGGTCGAAAGTGTTTCCCTGCACGGTGAGATTCGTCGAGTTGGCATAAGTGCCCTGCTCATACGGCGAAACGGCGTTGTGGTAGGTCTGAATAAACGTCGAGTGCGAGACCGTGACATAGTTCGCCGACTGCAGATACACGCCGTACCAGTTAGCCTTGGTGATGTTCAGGTTGTTGATCGTGATTGTTCCACGCTGGTCGCGGCCGACCCACTCCGGCCGACGACCATCAGGCGAATGTGGCGACACCAGTCGCCGCCGCTAGACCCGTTGAGATGGGGCCGCGCAACGCAGACCACAGGAAACCTATTACACGGAAATAGGCTATTTCTTCGACAAACACGTCATTACATATGGTGACGCCTGACGGCCTGAGTCGGAATAGGTGGACGCCTCCAATTGCAAGCAGGGCAAGGAAACACAGGTTGACAGAGGTCATCGTCCAGAACCAAGTTGCGAAGTTCGAGTTTGCTGGAACATTTTCGACAGCCCGAATGCGGACACTCCAAGCTGTTGGAAGCAAAAACAGTAAACCGATAAGTACAACCAAAACGTTGCTGATAGCGAGAACTCGATAGGTTACCGCTGGCCAGTCAAGAGTTTTCATCGAAGGCTCCGAGTCGCAAGGCGATGCTAGAGCGAATTTTGGTTTGCACCTGAGTTGAGGCTAGCAACTTCGAGTTTCGCGGAAAACTGGCCAACTGTTCAGCTGAGTACTGCGAGTCAACTCCCGGTAAGTCTTAGTGCTGTATCGGAAGCGCGTGCAAGCAAAGTAGAGGAGACGAGCGCGGTGTGTTTTGCGCGCTTTCGATAGAGCGACTTGAAAGCAGCCGCTGGTGTTTGCGGTGGATGCGGGCTAGTGGCAGACCCCGATCTAATGGCTATGCGAATTGAATCTTTTTTCGTCTGCAGTCTATTGATTTTGCGCGGCTTATAAAAATTGGAGGAAGCCGAAAATCGCAGTTTCTCGGCACGACGCGATGAGCATAGCACGCGAAGCGTTCGCCGCGCCAGCGGCTACGTTGTGTGCTGGGCATAATCAGCAGCTAGTGTCCTGTCCCGTAAATACGTTCACATAGTCTCTCGACTTTAGCGAAGATCGAATCGGCCGTGGCGGTCCAGACAAACGGCTGTGCATGGCGGTTGGAATTCTGGACGTAATGATCGATTTTCGCGACCAGTTCCTTCACGCTGCCGAACGTCCCCCGGCGAATCGCTTGTTGGGTGATGCGGTTGAACCAGATCTCCACCTGATTGAGCCAGGAGGCATAGGTCGGAGTGAAGTGCACATGGAATCGGGGTCGTGCGGCGAACCAGCGTTTGACTCGCAGATGCTTGTGCGTGGCGTAATTGTCCACGATGACGTGCACCTCCAAGTTCTTTGGCACGTTCTTCTCAATCTCTCGGAGAAAACCCAGATATTCCTGATGCCGGTGGCGTGGACGACATTGCGTGAGCACTTTGCCGTTGGCCGTGTCCAGAGCGGCGAACAGAGTGGTGGTTCCATGGCGTCGATAATCGTGGGTTACTCCCTCGACGTAGCCCAATCCCAGCGGCAACATCGGCTGGGTGCGTTCCAGCGCCTGAATCCCACTCTTCTCATCCACGCACAAAACCACCGCTTTTTCCGGGGGATTTAAATACAGCCCTACAATATCCCGTACTTTTTCTACAAAAAATGGATCGCTCGAGAGCTTGAAATGCTTTTGCCGATGCGGCTGCAAGCCAAAGGCTTGCCAGATGCGATGAACCGTCGATTTCGACAAGCCCGTCTCCGTAGCCAGTTGCCGGATGCTCCAGTGCGTTCCCTCTTTGGGTTTCGTCTTCAGTGTCTTGCGAACTAATTGTGCCACGCGCTCGTCGCTGATCGGGCGTGGCCGGCCCGGTCGTAACTCATCATAGAGTCCGGACACCCCGTGTGCCAGGAAGCGTCGACGCCACAGCCCTACCGTGACATCGGTGGTCTCGAGTTGCCGTGCGATTTCCAAATTCGTTTTTCCAGAAGCGCACAGCAAAATAATCTTGGCCCGACGCACCAGCCCTGCCGGAAGTGAGCGCGAGTTGGCTAAACTTTCTAGCTGTTCGCGCAGCTCAGCATCCAAAACCAACGCCGCTTTCGGCCGTCCCATCGCCATAGGCACCTCCATTGTGCACAGGAGATGCCGATATTCCCAGCAAGACTATTGCCAGTTATTTATGGGACGATACACTAGTAGGCGCAACGTGGAGGTTTTGCGACGCTCAGCAATCCTCAACCTTCGCCGGCGTGCTCTTTGATCACCGTGCGTGCGTCCTTGTCCTCGCGTATGCCCGCAAATTTTGAATGCCGAAGATGATCGACTTACGCTTCATATTGCAACCCTTTATGGCGTGAGCCATCAATCACGGGCCCGAAGACTGCTCCGTGTCGACCAGGCGCAAACGATAGCACGACTTTCAAACGTTGTATGCAAATCCCGCCGAAAAGCAAGCCGCAATTTGGATGGTTGTCGCATCGGCAGGTAGTATGAGCCACCGATTAGCCGACTCAGGAACGGGATTGCTGCTTGGCCCGTGCGCTATCCACTCTCATTTACGGAGCTTCGAAATCCAGGGCGTAGACTTCCTGGGTACCAATATCGCGCATCAAGAGTGGTGAACCGTCAGGTGTCAAACCCATCCATGACACCCAAGGTTCCACGGCGCGCCGAAAATCATGCAAACTGGTTATCAGCTCCACCTTGCGATCTGCCAATCCGACACGATATATAGTTTGCTCCGCACCAGATCCGGTATCGAAGTAAACATACTTGCTATCCGCTGACCACTGCATGCTACCCACGCTGCGCGTGACAAGATCCGACCATTTCTGGGTCGCACGTTCAAATAGCCTCAGTTTGTCTCCGTTTATCGTTCTTGCCACCACCTGCTTTCCGTCCGGCGAGCAACGTGACAAAAAAGACCTTTGCGCGTCGGCTAAATACGTTGTCTTTGCGGTTTCTAGGTCGACCAGCAGCACGGTTCTGTTATCTCTTATTGATTCTGCCTGCGTCACTATGATTGTTTTTCCCGTGCCACACCAGTCCACAGATGCACCTGGGACGACACCATCGATTTGAACACTCTGTGGCGTGCCACCATCCATTGAAACTAGATAGAGCTGTTGAATTCCACTGAGCCCACCAATGAAGGCAACCTGCCGGCCATCTGGCGAAATGACCGGCGACCAACCAGCCGCGAAAGACCCACTCATGAGCTGGAGTTTTTCTGTCCCATCCGGACGGCTCCTCCAAATCTCTCCTTCAGGATACGTTGCGTAGGTTATCCACGCGCCATCACGCGAGAAGCTCACCCCCGTCGCCGATGTACCGCCCAGAAAAGGAGTAAATTGATGTGACCTTAGGTCATACCTAACCAATTCTGCGCGGCGCTGCACCCCAATCGCGAAGATTTTTTTTCCGTCGACGCTGGGCTGTGGACTAATGAAGCTCAACGGCCCCGCAGTCAGCTGAACCGGCTCACGACTGATCCGATGAAATAGTTTGGTTTCTTCACGAATGGCCCAAAGATCGGTTCGCCCGCCCCGCGAAGCCTGAAAAACATAGTACTTTCCATCTGGCGTCCAATTGCCCTGGGATGGATCCTCAGCCTCCTTCCAATTGGGAAGAATATTGTGGACTTGAGTGCCATCCGCCGATACTTCCCAGATCGTATTGTGTACGGCAGTAGCCAAAGAGACCCGGAGCCTGTGCGAATCGGGCGACCAGCGCAGCCACCAACTCGCATAATTTTGGGCAGGAAATTCCGCGAGCGTGCTCTGAACGCCCCCGGTGTCGAATTGGATCAACTTGTTTTCATGCGCAACCAGGCGATTGCCGTTCCGCATCCAACTGCCGTCCTCTCCCGGCACGTCAGCAAATCGCTGGGGATTGCCTCCCACAACCGGCACGACCCACAGAGGTTGTTCTAACTCTGCGCCGGTAAAGGTCCCTACAATTAGTTTTGTTCTGTCAGGAGAAATGTTGTTGAGTCCGGCATTTGGAAAAGGCATGCTGAGCAAAGTCGTGTCACCGCCACTTGCGCCGACTTGCGCGACGACGTAGCGGCCATTGACAACCTCTTGAATATACAGTCGCGTTCCATCTGTCAGCACAATCGGCGCGGCAGCTCCAAACACATTTTTTACTTGGCCGTCATGCGTTATCGCGTTGTATGCCGTCACCCGCGGTGGTGCTAAAGTCGGACGAAAAGCATAGGCGACCGCCAGAACCCCACAAAGGGCAAAAAAGGAAAACAGCCAGGTCATCTTGTGTGACCTGGGTGTCGCGTTGCTTTCCTCGAGTGCACGCTGGGTGGCAGAAACTGCGCCGGTACTCGCCGAATCAATTTCGCGACGCAGTCGCTTCAAGTCCACACCCATGTCCCCGGCTCGCTGATACCGCAGGTTGCGGTCTTTTTCCAGAGCTTTGCGAATTACCTGCTGGAGATCGGCGGAAATTCTGTTGTTTAGCTTCATTACTTCGACGGGATTCTTGTGCAGTATCTGGTCAAAGATGGCGCCTGAGCTTTCACCTTTGAAGGGCAGAACGCCACTTGCCATTTCATAAAGCACCACACCAAAAGAAAACAGGTCGGTACGTGCGTCCAGGGCTTTCGCTAGAACCTGCTCCGGCGACATATAGGAGACTGTGCCGATCGTACTCCCAGGGCTCGTCAATTGTTCTGAGTCGACCCCGACCGTTGCCATGGTCGCATTCGGGTCGGACTGGCCCGCTCCCGTTCTTGCTCCAGCGACCTTTGCGAGGCCAAAATCCAGTATCTTAGCGTGGCCGCGTTTCGTCACAAAAATGTTAGCCGGCTTGATGTCGCGGTGAACTATGCCTTCGGCGTGCGCCGCGTCCAGCGCGTCGCAAGTGCCAATTGCTATGTCCAACAGTTCCTCAGGGTCAACGGGGCGGCCGCCGATCAAGTATTTCAGCGTTACTCCATCAAGAAACTCCATGGCGATAAATCGCCTGCCCTCGTGTTGACCAATTTCATAGATGGTACAAATGTTGGGATGATTCAAGGCGGAAGCAGCGCGAGCTTCACGACGGAAGCGTTCAAGGGATTGTGCGTCTTTCGCGAGGTCCTCGGGAAGGAATTTCAGCGCGACGTAACGGCCAAGCTCAGTATCCTCGGCCTTGTACACAACACCCATTCCGCCACCGCCGAGCTTTTCTATGACGCGGTAGTGGGAGACGGTCTGGCCGATGAGGGCGTCGGACTCCGCCATAGTGCCGCAATTCTAGGTTGCGACCCGAGGCAAGTCAACGAATCGCGGTGATTTGGCCACAAACTGAGCACTAGATCCTGGAACTATTAGGCGGAACGTGGAGGTGTTGCGACGGTCAGCAATCCTCAACCCTCGGCACCATGTTCTTTGATCACCGTGCGTGCGTCCTTGTCGTCTCGTAAGCCAGCAAACTTGGCGTGACGAAGATGATCGCCCCCAGTCCATTCTAGGAATTCGATCCGGGCCACAATCTCGGGTCTGACCCAAACGCATTTGTCCATGTCAGCCGCGGTTAACCCCTCACCCCAACGTCCCTTATGTGTCTCTGGAAGATTGACGAATGGACATTTTGGGATCAGCAAGGGCTTGAGTCTAGCGAATACCTGGCGTCGATAAAGGCTCGGAGAGATCGAGTTTGCCACGCGCGCGGATCTTCGGCCAGCGCGTGCAAAAGACGAGTTAATGTGCCATCGTGTCGGTGGCGAATTACTAAAATCAGGCGGCAATCGGCGTTTGGTATAAGCCTCGACAATGCTTCTGCCATCGGTAACACCATGAGGGAGATCATCATTTTCTCTGGACGCCTTAGTGCGAGTCGAAATGTACTGGGAACTAATGAGAGTGCCTATGACTAACGCCATAAACCTGACAGTTATTTTCCCGGCAATACGGTGGTGCCCAGAGTCGAGCATCACAACTGCGTTCACGCCGATGGGCAACAACTTATATCGCCTAGAAGAAGGGTTCCTGTGTGGACCCATCTCGTTCGGAGACGTCATCGAAGCTTTGCCGACGGACCGAGAAGGCATATTACTATTCCGCCGTCGCATGAAAAGAGGCGGGCTAAGACGTAATTGTTACGGCATTCCCCACGACCTAGTCGACGAGCCTAGTTTTGCTGATCTGATGGAAGAAATCGAACATTTGGGTGGGTTTGCGGCGGTGGATTTCAAGGGGCTTTTCCTTGTGTACTTGCCAAGAACCTGCGATCTGGACGTGAGTCAGGAGCTTCACAGACTTGCAGGAAACTCTAAGTGGAAACGGCGCTTTCGTAGGCTGCAAACGAGCTTGAAGCGAACATTGATATGATACTATCACCTATTTTTCTCTTCTTATCGGAAGAGCGTCGGTCCCCCACTCTGTCTGGCGGTCAGATCTGTTTGCGGGGTCCTGACCGTCTGACTCGTGTCATAGCCCAGGGACTTCGCTTTGCGTAGCAGGTCCTGGTAAATCTCCTCATCTAAACTGCGCGTGCGGCTCAGAATTCGCAAAGACTTGCCGCGCGGCTCGCCCACCATCGCATAGCGGTACTCCGCGTCCAGATCGAGGATCCAATAATCGCGCGAGAACGGCCAAAAAGAACCCATGTTCCATTTCGCGTTCGTGCTCGTATCTTTGACCCTCGCGATCCTGCGCCATGCTTCTAGCTTGCCGTCCAATCGTCGGCAGGAATTCACAATTTCAATATTTCCGTCGTCGCGCAATTTGTAATGGGCCGTGACATTCGAAACGCAGCCCTTTTCAAAACGATTCTTACAGCGCGCAATTTCGTACCAACTTCCCGCGTAGCGCTTCAGATCGACATGATTAACGGTTTGCACGTTCCGGTTCCCGCCGATAG
>Ga0306921_10008573_pt1 | contig 10805 bp, 9 predicted proteins | sample sta12Cox44000080_FD_203760 | JGI IMG/M metagenome (GOLD analysis project Ga0306921, IMG submission 203760) | Lab enrichment of tropical soil microbial communities from Luquillo Experimental Forest, Puerto Rico - statoxic.12C.oxic.44.000.080 (v2)... | ecosystem: Environmental > Terrestrial > Soil...
AGCGAAGTTGACGGCAGTCGGGCCACCGGCATCGTGACCGACGGGGATGATCTTCTCGAGCCCCAAGGCCTCCACGACCGCTTCCAGATCCCCCAGCTGTTGTTCAAAGCTGTAGTGGCCATCCGGTTTGTCAGACGCGCCGAAGCCCAGGAAGTCTATCGAGATGATTCTGCGATCGGCCGATGCCAAGTGTGGAATGAGGTCGTCATAGATGTGCGAGTTGTCCGGAAATCCATGCAGTAGCACGAAGGCTCGCCCGCTGCCCGGAAAGTCGCGGACGTATAGGCTGCCGCGATCGCGCTGAACTCGACGTTCGGTGAAGCCCGGGAAGTCTGTCCTTTGGGACTCTGTCATGATCTTTCTCCGTTCCTCGTCGTGACGGTCGAGCCCTGCACGGCGGGGTAGCACCGCCCCGCCCTTGAGATACGTGTATATGCTCGCATGTGAGAGAATATAGGCCTATTTCAAGGACGCGTGCCATGCACTGGCCGGTCATCAGGGATTAACAGGGTGCGTCGATCTCCGCCGGGGCATGCTCCGCTAGGGCACTATTCGGAATTGCAGTCGTCGCAGCCGCTGGCCGCACAGTGACAGGGGAGCGACACGGTGCGCTGGCTGGGCGTTGGGCACAGGTACCTGCGAAATAGAGTCCCGCGCTGAGCCGAATACCAACTCGAATTGCGTGCTGGGGCAGCCCAGTCTGGGTGACACCGGGGAATCCGTCTGCCCGTCACCATGTGTGTTACGAGAAACTGCTGCGTGTACCGGAGGTCAACCGCCAGTTCGCGGCCGTTGGCTTCGGCGTCTCGTATCCCGAGCTGCTCTTTCCGCCGGAACCGGACTGCAACACGCGGGGGATAAAGAAACGCTTTCAAATGTCAAGTGGACCAGGGGCGTTAGCTTGGCGCCCGAAGCGAACGATGGGCTACTGGCCAACTTCGCGTCAGCGCTCGTGCGCCCCGACGGCTATCTCGCTCACGTGCAAGTTGGTGTTTCAACCTGGCAGATCGAAGGGGACGCGAGATTGCCGGCGCACATTTCGTGATCAGGTAGAGGGGGAGACAGGCTTCACCTATTGAACTGGTACAAAGCGCGCCCCCGATTTGAACTTGCATGCGGCAGGCAGCTCACGCGAGAGAAGCTGCGCTGGGACAATTTTGGGACAGTGCGGTCGTGACATTGCGTGATATCAAATGACACCACGTGATACTAAGTGCCTGTTGCAACTGGGGACCCGGCTCGCATATCGTTGATTCGTAGGTCCCTTACCCCCGTTTCACACGGCAGGGGCCACTGGTTCGAGCCAGTACCGCCCCCAACCACAGCAAACTTCGGATTATTTCCTGCAGCCGGCTGTCTTGCATTTGGGACACTTCGCTTAGGGTTGAAGCTGTTCGCCTGGCCCAACCACGCCAAGCATTTGCCACCAGTCTCGGCGCGCATAAAGAACGCGAACAATCGTCACTCCGCGTTCGTGAGGAAGATAGAAGATCAGGAAGTTCTCGAAGTCTTTTACCGGCCACTTCCGAATGCCGATGAGATCAGGATCTATTACCACGAGCGGTGATCCGATCTCCGGCTGATCAAGCAGATCGGTGCAACTTGCCTCTGCCCGTGACAAGAAGCGTTCGGCAAGTTCCCCGCCGCCCTCGGCGGCGAGATAGACAGCGTGTTCGACGAGGTCGCGCCGAGCCGCTGCCCGCTTTTAGAGCTTTGGCACTACCGCTTACGTTTCGCCGCTTGCTTCACGCGCGCAAGAGCCTCGGCGCGAATGGCTTTCCAGTCATCGTCCGTCAAAGTCGTCTCCTCCGACTGCAGTCCCTCGCGCAGCAGCGTCGCGAGTTGCTCCTCGGCCTTGCGCTTCTCATCGTTCCGGATGAGTTCGCGAACGTACTCACTCGCGCTGCTGTAACGACCGGCGGCGATTTGCCGATCGACGAAGTCCTTTAGCGGTTCAGGCAGCGAAATGTTCATTGTCTGCATGCGAGCCTCCACGGGGAGGATGCTAGCAACGATGGCATCTATTGTCATTAATTGCCATGGATACGACTCACCGCGATTGGCCCTCTTCCAATCAGTGGATACGTCTGCTAGTCAGATCGATATAGATATCAATAACTTACGCTTCAATATGTTCTCCAAAGCACCCCAAGCTGCGTGCGAAAATGCGAATCACATGTGACGCGCTCGAGGGACGCGATTCTCCAGGAGCTCGCAGGCGCGGAAGCGTCGCTTCGGGAGATACAAGGGCGGCAAGCGCAGACGCGAGCCGCTATCGAAGCGCTCCGCGCTGAACTCGCGACGGTCGGCTCCGCGGAGCCCGTGTTGACCCCGCGTACTCCGACCGCCGGCGAAACTGTTGCCCTTACGCCGGCTGATAAGGTTCGGTTGTTTCGGTCGCTGTTTCGTGGTCGCGCAGACATCTTCCCCGTTCGCTTCGTCAGCAAGAGGACGAGCAAACCCGGTTACGCTCCTGCGTGTTCAAACAAATGGCAGCCCCAGATCTGCCTGCTCAAGAGCGGCGGCAAGTGCACAGATTGTGCAAACCAGGCCTTTGTCCCAGTCACGGACCAGGTGGTGATCGATCATCTGCAGGGCCGCCACGTCGTCGGTGTCTACCCCCTTCTCGAAGACGAGACGTGCTGGTTTCTCGCGGTCGATTTTGATGGAGGCTCATGGCGGGATGACACCGCCGCGTTCGCCGCGACGTGCAAGTCTGTCGGCGTCCCGGTTGCCATCGAGCGCTCGCGTTCCGGCAACGGCGCGCATGCGTGGTTCTTCTTCTCGGCCCAGATTCCTGCAGAGGTCGCGTGGCGCATGGGCTGCTACTTGATTACGGAATCGATGAACCGCCGGCACGAACTGAGCATGAAGTCCTACGATCGTCTCTTCCCGAATCAGGACACGATGCCGCGCGGCGGGTTCGGGAATTTAATTGCACTGCCCCTGCAGCACGAACCCCGGCGCCACGGCAATACTGTTTTCATCGACGAGCAGCTTCAGCCCTTCGCGAATTTCAATGTAGAGACGCTGTGCGAGGACCGCCTTTACCTCGGGCGGGAGCGCATCGGCGCAGCCGCTCTTGCCTTCTGCACGGTCGAGCGATTAGCAGCCAAGAGGAGTGCTCCAGGTGGGTCCCTGATCGCGCAGCTCACATCACTCGTGTCGATCGCGTTGGAGGTTGAACAGGGCAAGCATCTGGTTTACTGGCCTGACAATGACCTGGACGTGATCTACCGATGCGAGACATCAGCCGATGCGATGAACCCGAGCGAGCTTCTCGAGTAATCCGTAACTGGGGCTCGCCGCGGCAGGTCACCGCGGCCAGGCTCTTCTTCGATTCCATCTTCGAAGCACCTGACCAAACTGTACTGGCCCAAGGAAGGTGGGTCGCAGCAGAGCGCGTCAAGTTCGAAGGGCTCGTGGACTTCGAAATAGGCGTGCCTAGCAAAACGAAGTAGACCAACGAAGTCGACTGCCGGGAACCGACTTAGGGCCGCGAGCTAAAGCTGCAATGCAGCACGACTGAGTCCGTCGGCGCGAACATACGTTGGGGGTAGAATGGGCCCAATAAAGGTGGCTCGATGGCTCCAAGGAACCGAACGGCCTAAGAAACACACGTAATGTCCAAAGATACTCCCGTTCGTCCGAGTGACAAAGAGACTGGCGGCGTTGCGATGTTGCGCGCGATCGTCGAGGGAACAGCGCGATCGACCGGAGACGACTTCCTGCGCCGGCTCGTGCAGCACCTCGCAGAGGCGATGGGAACGAGCCAAGCGTTCATATCGGAATTCACGCCTCCGTCGAAAATCCGTACGCTTGCGTTTTGGTCGCACGGAAAGATCGTCGACAACTTCGAATATGAGCTGCCTAACACGCCTTGTGAGGCGGTAATCCACGGTGGCCTGCGCCATTTCCCCTCGGGGGTCGGGAAGCAATTTCCCGCCGAGGTCGGCATCGAGAGCTACCTAGGCATGCCCCTGAAGGCGCAGGACGGCACCATACTCGGGCATCTCTGCGTGCTCGATGAGCAACCGATGCCGGCCGAGCCACGAAGAGTCGCGGCATTCGAGATCTTTGCAGGGCGCGCCGCGGCCGAGCTCGATCGGCTGCGCTTCGAGCATAACCTTGCAGTCAGTGAAGAGCGGCTGCGTGATCTTTTTGAAGAAGCGCCGATCGCCTACGTGCAAGAAGGTCTTGATCTCGGATTCGTGTGCGCGAATCGCACGGCGCAGCGCATCCTTGGAATCACGCCCGATCAGGTGGCGGGAATGAATGGTATGTCCTTCATTCCCGATACCCCCGACGCGCAGCGGCGCATCCGGGAAGCTCTCGCGAGCATCAACCGCGGCACCGATACGAGCGGAGTGGTGCTCGAGCTCAAGCGCAAGAACGACGACGGCAAGCATATTTTCATCGAATGGTGGTCGCGCCCGGAGAAGAACGGTAAATACACCCGCACCATGTTCATCGACATCACGGAGCGCGTGATGCTCGAGCGCGCGAAAGCCGAGTTGCAGGCCCAGAATCAGTACCTGCAGGAGGAGCTCAAGTCGGTCCACAATTTCGAGGAGATCGTGGGCGCGAGTTCGACGCTCGTCCAGGTGCTGGAGAACGTGCGGCGCGTGGCGCCGACCGATACCACGGTGCTGATCTGGGGCGAGACCGGCACTGGCAAGGAGCTCTTTGCGCGCGCTATCCATTCGATTAGCCACCGCAAGGACAAGCCGTTCGTCAAGGTGAACTGCGCGGCCTTGCCCCCGGGGCTTGTCGAGAGTGAACTCTTCGGCCACGAGCGCGGCGCCTTCAGCGGCGCTATCCAGAAGCGGATAGGGCGTTTCGAGCTTGCAAACGCCGGCACGATCTTTCTCGACGAAATCGGCGAGATGCCGCTCGACGTGCAGGTGAAGCTGCTGCGCGTACTGCAGGAGCAAGAGTTCGAGCGCGTCGGGTCCAGCCATTCCATCCGCACCGATGTGCGGGTGATTGCGGCGACCAATCGAGATCTGCGCAAAGCCATGCGCGAAGGCGGCTTCCGCCCCGATCTGTACTATCGCCTTAACGTGTTTCCCGTGGACTTGCCGCCGCTGCGGGAACGGCTTGGCGATATTCCTTTGCTCGTCGCTTATTTCATTCAGAAGTATGGGCCGAAGGTCGGTCGACAGGTCGAGGGCGTAGAGCCCGAGACCATGCGCAGGCTGCAGAAGTATCCTTGGCCGGGGAATATTCGCGAGCTCGAGAACATCGTGGAGCGAGCGCTGATTTTATCGAGCGCACCCATTCTCGCGGTGGAGCCGGAGATCCTGGCGATCGGGCCGCTGGCATCCAGCAAGAGTGTCACGGCCGAAGGCGCCACGGACGCTCAGGAGAGCCCCGTCAGCGAGCGTAGCGGCGGGGACGCGGACGACAAACTGGAAACTTTGCAACGCGAGCACATCCTGCGCACCCTGCGCGCGACCAACTGGATCATCGAGGGTCAGCGCGGTGCGGCGTCGAAACTGGGGTTGAAACCGGCCACGCTTCGATTCCGAATGAAGAAACTCGGAATCACGCGAGAAACCGCCCCGCATTGATCGGCACGCGACCTGCATGTCTTTCGGACATGCAGGCAGTGAGCTGAGGCTTGTGCTGCGGATCACCACGCAGCGGGGCGCGGAGCGTGAGCTCACGATCCGGCTTGAGGGTCAGTTCACCGGCGCGTGGGTGGGCGAGCTCGACACCGTGCTCGCTTGCGAGGGGCCACTGCGACGCATTGACCTGAGCGGGCTGACTTTCACTGACGCGGCCGGCGTTGCGCGCCTGCGAGCGCTGCAGGCCGAAGGCGTGGAGCTCATCGGCGCGCCACCGTACGTGCAGCAATTGCTCGTTCGCGGCCGTAGCTGAGGGCCGCAATGCCGCCGCCGGCTGTGGGATTCCGCAGCTGACTGTGGCGGCAGCCCAGGATTCTGTCCTCTTCGAAGGTGACTGACGTTTTGTAGCACCCGACTTCGGCGCATCGATTCCCACCGGGATCTCTGCCTCACGCTCAGGCTTGAGAGATTTTCGGGGCCGAGGTGCACGTCGCGCGGCATGGAGTTTGCAGCCCTTCACTCAATCGGCTTGCTCGCTGTACGAGCGAGTTCGTAATCACGGAGGGTCTCAGCAAACACAAACACTCGCAGCCGCGCGCCCTTTGCCAGGCCATCGACGGCCGCTGGGTCGGGCACGAGGGCAGGCCCGTGTGGTCCCCGGCGTCAATCAAAATTGTCGAGGTACGATCATGAGCAACGAATCAGGATCGCAATCTGCAGAATGTTCGAGTCGGCACGAGGTTCCTCGGCTGCTGAACGCAACTCGTCGCTATCTCTGTCCAAGCAGGGTCTCCGGTGCGCTGGCGGTTTCATTAGTGCTGTGCGCGACAGCCTTTGCCGACACCGGTGAGCACGAGGGTAATGGCCCGGCACAGCTTCGTCAGTACATCTCCGAGCAAGTCGGCGGGCTCGACAAGCTGAAGGTTCCACCCGACGACGCCTCGATCCCGGTGCCGCCGGACGATCCGGCGCGCGCCGGCCGGTACAAGACAACAGAAGCCAAGCGGTACCTCGGCAAGCTCCTTTTCCACGATCCGGTTCGCACCGCGCGCATCAACAAGGGCAACTTTGAGGACGGGGTCGCCGGGGGCCAACCGTCTCCCCTGCCCGAAGGCACGGCCTTCGGTGGAACGGTCAGCAGCGCCGAGGCGAACATCGACGCCATCGTCAGGGCAACGAAACAGACCGGATCATGCGGCAGCTGCCACATCGGCGAGGCCGCGGGCAAGGCCGGTCAGCAGATCAACTTACACGTCGGCGCCGAGGGCCGCGGCTACACCGACGAACACGGCAACTTCTTCCCCCGCCGACGACCGCAGGCGATCCTGACGAAGCAGCGCAGCGCGCCCATCTTCCCCGGCGACGCGCTGGTCGATGCACTGCCGACGCTAACCGACGTCGACTGCATCAGCGGCGCCGTAGTCGGGGCGGCCGACTCCTACGTCTGCAAGGCCGGCCAGGGCGAGCCAGTGGTGACCACCCCGGCCAACTTTTACCACCAGCCACCCCCGAATGCGCTGCTGGCGACCGGCCGGCTCGACGAGCTGGACAGCGTAGCGCGCCTGTCGATGTCGATGGTCGGTTTCGCGTTCAACAATCGCATGCTCTTTGGCGGGTTCGCAGGCGAGCCGCAGTCCACGCCGGGCTCGCTCAATCCGCTCAACGACCCGGCCCAGGAGAACATCACGCTGCTGCTCCTCGATGCCCACCGCATGCTCAACTTCCAGTCGGCGGAGCTTCTGAAGATCCCGGCGTTCGTGAAGCTGTTTCGCGATGCCTTCCCGGTGGAAGCCATGAGGGCCGACAGGAAGGGCGACCTGACGATCCTCGTGAACGACCAGACCGAGCTCCGTGCGCAGGCGACCTTCCTGCGCACGGTTGTCACCCGGAATACGGCGTTCGACCATTTCCTGGCCGGGGACGATCGCGCCCTGACGGAGGCTCAGCGGCGCGGAGCGCGGCTGTTCTTCACCAAGGCCAGCGAGGGCGGGGCGGGCTGCTTCACCTGCCACAGCGGGCCCATGCTGAACAAGCAGCCTAACGATCCGGATGTCGCCGGCCGCGGCGCATTCGTCGAGGAGAATTTCTTCAACGTCGGCATCGGCGACCACCCGGTGCAGGCGCTGAATGCGCTGGCACGGGGCCATCTCGACCCCAGCAAACTGGGCAACGACGGCTTTCCCTACCACGCCGAGGACGTCGGGCGGCAAGAGGTCACCCACAACACAGCCGACGCGTTCAAGTTCCGCGCCTTGACGCTGCGTCAACTGAAGGACGGCCGGAACTTCTTCCACAACGCCTCGCTCACCCAGGTCCGGGATGTGGTGGGATACTTCAACGCCGGTGTCCCGCAGGACCCGACCGCCGGCGCAGCGCCCACACTCTCGTCTCGCTTCACGAACCCTCGCGGGCCGGGTTACCCGCGAGGTCTGGGCCTCTCGGACCGGCAAGTCGACGATCTCACGGACTTCCTCGAGAACGCTCTGGACGACCCGGCGCTCGTGCATTTCGATCCAAAGTCCTCCACCGATACCTTTCAGCCGAACGAGCGTGACCTCACGTACTCGAAGTACCGCCCGGACCTCGCCGCGTTGGGAGCCAAGGACGGGTTCATGCTCAGCGGCCTGGGGATCGACAGCAACGATCCGCTGACGCGGCGGGACGAGGGTCTCGAGTTCCTGGACGTTACTGCACGAACGGCCATCTTGAGAGTTGGCTCCGACGACGATACGGACTCTTACAAGATCACGAACAGCAGTTCGTCGGTGATAGACACCCACCTGCTCGTCGTCGTCGAGGGGCTGCCGAAAGACGTCAGACTGAAAAACGCCAGTGGAACGACGAGCGGCGGGGATCCGTATGTGCGAGTCTTTCTGAGCAACGGCGTGCTCGAGCCGGGTGACGATATCGTAGTGAGATTGCGTTTCGCGGGAAGACGCGACACGCCGCCGCACTACACGCTGACGCTTCTGTCAGGACAGGGCAATCCGTAGACGGGAGATCGATCGGTCGCATCAGTAGGCCGCCGTGGGTCGCACTCAAAGGGTGCGGCCCGCGTGCGCCCCGCGTCCGCGGACTGCGACGGTCTCTATCGGGATCTGTCTGGCAACTCTTATCGGCCTCGGCATGCCCGACCCCGCCCGTCGCCGGTGGCATGGTACGTGGCGCTGTTACCTCTCCCTTTCGAGGTAAGCTCGTCATTTCGTAATCCCAGCTTGCCCGTCCCTCCTGATCACTCCTTGGATGACCCCGTCAGAGGGCTGCCCCCATCATCGGCTCTCTAATACCCTGGCTCAGCTCCTGACATGGCTGATGGAGGCGTCGTGTTCATCTTCAATCGGTCGATAATCGGGCCCCTAGCGGCGCTGGGCGTCTCAGTGCTGATTGTGGTAATCGACGCGCTGTTAAGGGCGGAGATGCTCTGAGCGATTCACAGAGGAATAACTTTGAGCTGCTGAGTGTGGCTACATCTCGGCGGTCGAGGGGAAGCAGGCCGTTCGAGCTGGCGCCTGGTCGATGGCGATTGCGATCGTGAGCGGTGTGATCGCGATCAACTTCGTGCGCGCCCCGGTGTTGCTGGTTTCCCTGGCAGCGGGATCGTTTGTTGGCACCTACCTCTCTATCGTGAGCGACAATGGCAAAGCAATGGTTCGCCTCTGGGACAATTTTGGGACAGTGCGGTCGTGACATTCCGTGATATCAAATGACATCACGTGATACTAAGTCCCTGTTGCACCAGGGCACCCCGTTCACATATCGTTGATTCGTAGGCGCCCTACCCCCGTTTCACACGGCAGGGGCCACTGGTTCGATCCCAGTACCGCCCACCATTTAGATTAAGAGTTTCCAGAGCTTGCCTCAGGCTGTTTCACTCGAATTTGGGAGGTCGTTTCAACTGATCGACGCAACACACTCGTTAAGCTTCTCTGCTGGCGAATAGTACCCGAGCGTCTTGCGAGGCCGCTCGTTGAGCTGCCGTGCCACGCTGTTCAGCCTTGCCTGCGAGTGAACGGATAGATCCGTGCCTCGAGGGAAGTACTGCCGCAGCAGGCGGTTCGTGTTCTCGTTGGAGCCGCGCTGCCATGGACTGTGCGGATCGCAGAAGTACACCTGGATGTCGGTCGCCAGGGTGAAGCGCTTGTGGTCGGCAAGCTCCTTGCCACGGTCCCAGGTCAGCGACTTGTAGAGTTCCTCTGGCAGATGCTTCGACTGCTTGATCAGTGCCGCGATCACCGCGCGGGTATCCCTCGTGGCGATCTTCGCCAGCATCACGTAGCGGGTCTGCCGCTCGACCAAGGTGACGATGTGGCTGTGGTGCGTTCCGCTGAGTAGATCGCCTTCCCAGTGACCTGGGACAGCGCGGTCCTCGACGCTGGCGGGTCGTTCGCGGATAGACACCATGTCCACGATCTCACCCCGGCCATCGCCCTTCGCCGTGGCATGCTTGGAGCGGCGCATCGAGCGGTGCGTGCGTAGATGCTCAATCAGCGTCTTCTTCAGCACGCCGCGGGCTTGAACGAACAGACTGCGATAGATCGTCTCGTGCGACACCCAGAACGCCTTATCCTCAGGGTGGTGCCGTCTCAGCCAACCCGCGATCTGCTCCGGCGACCAGCTAAGCAGCAGCAACCGCCTCACCTCGCAACGCAGCAGCGGGTTGCTCACCAGCTTACACGGCTTGGGACGCCGTGCTCTGTCCCAAGCACGCTCCTCGGCTCGCACCGCGCGGTAGCGGCAGGCACCGCCGTTGCGACCGAGCTCCCGACAGACTGTGGAGGCGGCTCGCCCCAGCTGGGCCGCGATCCGGCGGATCGAGGCGCCGTTCACTAGGTTGCGGGAAATCTCTTCGCGTTCGGCAAGGCTCAGCGCCAGGCGCGAACGACGACGCACCTTAGGCCGAATCCCACCATAGGGCCGCAGGTGCGCAAAGATCACCGAGGAGGTCTTCCCGAATACCCGGCCGATCGACTTGAGCCCTTCGCCTCGCTGCCACCGATCCCAGATCTCGGCGCTCTCAGCCGGTGTGAAGAAGCGGCGCTTCGGACGTTGATGCATGACACTTCACCTCTTTCCTCAAGGTAAAGTGTTGCGTCGACATATTGAACGCACCAGAGAAAGCGGACATCGACGAAGAATGGCGTGCGGTGCAGCATGCTCGCAGTTCGTTACAGGGTCTGGATAGCGCCTTTCGAGTCGAACGTCCTGCCGGTTCTCTAACTCCCGTTTGCCGATTTC
>Ga0306921_10008575_pt1 | contig 10805 bp, 15 predicted proteins | sample sta12Cox44000080_FD_203760 | JGI IMG/M metagenome (GOLD analysis project Ga0306921, IMG submission 203760) | Lab enrichment of tropical soil microbial communities from Luquillo Experimental Forest, Puerto Rico - statoxic.12C.oxic.44.000.080 (v2)... | ecosystem: Environmental > Terrestrial >...
TTACACCGCGTTGACGACCGGCCTCGTCGATGTTCAAGACAACTCGCTCAGCGTCTTCCGGCTCGTCAGGCTGCAAGAGGTGCACAAATTCATTTTGCTATCGGGACACAGCTATGCTGTCGGCGTGCTCGGCATCAACAACGCGTTTTACTCCCAGCTATCGCCGGCTGAGGGAGCGGCTGTCGATGCAGCAGCGGTGAAGGCAATTGCGTTCAACCGTGAAGGCTCGCGCAAGGCCGAACAAGAGGCCGTCGCCTTGCTCAGAACCGCCGGCGTCAAGTTCATCGGACTAAGCTTGGAACAGAAGCAGAAATTTCAGAAGATTACCCAGGGTCCCGTGATCGAGTGGCTCAAGACTCAGATCGGCGTACCCGGCTTAATCGACGAGGCTCTATCGGCCGCGCAGGCGGCGCGGTGAGATATTCTCGAAAAGGGGATCGAGAGTGCGTGGTAGCTGGGCGGCTACTCGCGCGGGGCCTGGACGAAGATGCACGGGGCCGCTACCTCAAGAGCCGTGCTAATTCGAAGGCGTTCTAGCGCCGTAACCAGGGCGTTGGGCACTTATCGCCGGGCAGCGTTCGAGATAGGCTGCACATAGCGGCGATCATCTGCCACCACCATCGAGAAGATCGCCCATGGGGAGGAAGGCATGACGTTTGCGCGTTTCGCCGCGCCAGCGATCGCTGGCTTAATCCTTGCCGCGCCAGCCGTTGCGCTTGCGCAAGCCCAAGATTACCCGACGCGGCCGGTCACGCTCGTCGCACCGTGGCCCGCCGGCGGTGCAATCGACACCCTCTGCCGCATCCTCGGGCCGAAGCTTTCGGATCGCCTGGGCAAGCCCGTCATCATCGAAAACCGGGCGGGAGCGGCCTCGGTCATCGGAACCGCCGCGATCGCGAAAGCCGCCCCCGATGGATACACGCTGGTGATGGGCGGCGCTACGGCACTCGCGGTCGCGGTCACGGTCTACAAAAAGCTTCCCTACGATCCGACCAAGGATTTTGCGCCTATCGCGCTCGTTAGCCGCATTCCCTTCGTGCTCGTTGCCCATCCATCGCTGCCGGTGCGGTCGGTACCGCAGCTCATCCAATTTGCAAAGGAAAAACCGGGCCAGCTTTCGTACGCGTCCGGCGGGCCGGGCTCGCCGCATCACCTCTATATGGAATTGCTCAAGAGCATGACCGGGATCGAAATGATGCACATTCCTTATAAAGGCAACGCGCCGGCGGCGACCGATGTCCTTGCAGGACACGTGCCGTTGATGTTCTCCGACCCCGTCCCGTCGCTGCCGCCAATCAGGGAAGGACGGTTGGTGGCGCTCGGCGTATCCTCTGCCACCCGCTGGCCTGCCTCGCCCGAAATCCCACCGATCGCGGAGGCAGGGGTCCCCGGTTTCGATGCAGTCGCCTGGTCGATGATTGTCGCACCGGCGAATACATCGGATGCGATCGTGAACAAGCTTCATTCCGTGCTGAAGAACATTCTGGAATTGCCAGAAATCCAGCAACAGATGATTAATCTCGGCACGATTCCCGTCAGCAGTCCGCCACCAGAGGAGTTGCAGCGCTTCATCAATTCCGAGATTGGGCGCTGGGGCAAGGTCGTGCACCAGGCCGGCATCGCTGGGTCGGAGTAGCTGGTCCTCTCCTGACAAATGATGAGACATACCGTCGCTGCGGCTCTGGTCGCCCCGATTTTCAAGGCTGACGCGGTCACGCTCCACGTTTCGCGCGAAAAAGACGGGAAATTGCGTGCCAGCGGAGTAAGATCCTGCGAGCTTGCCCGCAGCCGTCCGGCTGAACGACCTTTCCCGTATTCTTCGACCTTCGGGATGCGTTTTCGTTAACTTTGCGATAGGGCGTCGAGATACCGATCAACATGCCATTCGTAGTGGCCAGCGACGGCAGCACCGCGGTGTAAGTTTCAGTGTCGAGCGTCGCGGTGCTCTCGTCACGCCAAAAGGCCGTTTCGTCAAAGACGGCGGCAACCAGGGTGCGGCCGCGGACGGTGCGGTAGGAGTTTGAGTGGACGCCGATAACGATGCCGTTCTTAAGCTCGATCTCGAACTGCTTGACCGCCACAATCTCTCGCGCCAAGGCTGGAGATGCTTCGAGAAAGCCTTTCACATAATTGAACACGACGCGGGCTTGATCGACCGAGGCGGCAAGAACAAGGACTACGCCGCGCTCGCCAGGCGAGAGCCGATGCTTCTGGAATAACCCGAGGAAGATCGCGGTCGCCGCCGCCATCCGAGACTTGCCGGAGCGCCGACCGGCGACGCACCACAACTCGCGCACCCGACGCTTGGGCAAGTCACGCTCGCCCGCAATGGTGTTGTGGAAGACCTCGCGCTCCTCGTCGGTGAGCGGCCGACCGAAAGCGGCCTTGAGCGCGATCAACCACGTCTGCCAAGTCGCCAGCGGGCCGAGCCCGGCACCGAGCAGCCGCTTGTCGGCCAAGACGTGGTCGATCTCCTTCATTCAGCAGCCTCTTCGTTCAGGATATCGCTGAGCGACGGTTCGATCGTGCGCGCCCGGCGCTCCAGACCAACAGCCTCAAGCAGGCGACGCAGATTGCCCGCCGTGCGCTGGTACAGGTCGAGATCGGCGGGTGAAGACTCCCCGGCCATCGCGAACTTAGCCTCGAGCCGCTCGAGCTCGACCGTCAGCGTGGCCGCGCGCCGGACGATCGACCGCTCGGCCGTGGACACGTTGTCGATACCACCGAGGTCGGCGATGTGGGCGGCGATCAGATCGCGGCAGCGCCGCGTCCACGCGGACCTGCCGTCGATACCCGGCAGCGACTGGCCACTCCGCACCCGACTTCGCGGGCTAGCCCGCTCATGATCCGCGTGTGAACCGGCGATGTTTTCGACTACGTTCCGAACCTCCCGATCTGCCTCCGCATCTCGACTGCATTTGCGTCCATCCTCTTCAGGCCCCAGCGCTAACTACGCGCTGACTACGCGCTGACTAGGCTGGGACGAGATGGTCGGGAAGTCCAGCGCTGGCAGCGCTTTCCTAGGCTGGCGTCCACGGTTTTGTTATCCGCAACATCCGCCATACCCCGCAAAAAAAGGGGTTAGGCAGGCGGCGATGCACCGTAGCCCCAGGGGACACGGGTGGCGGCGAGCGGCGGCCTCTTTTTTAATTGCCCCGGCGGGAAGGCGACGGTGAGCAGCACGAGAACCCCCAGGATGTGATTTAGATCAAATAGCGCCCGCCCAAAGTCGGCGAGGTTGACGATGTTACGGTTACGGGCCAACCGGGCGCCATTTGCTATGCAGCAACCGCAGACGATGAGCTATTACATCACGAGGCTACTTCGTGCGACGCCGATGGCGCTGCTCATTCTTGCGGGGATAGTAACAGCCGCCATTGGGGAAACTCGAGGATGCAAAAGCCGCCTTTAATCGTCGTGACTACACAACCGGGTTGCGGCTCTTGCGTCCACTGGCCAAGCAAGGCGATGCCGCGGCTCAGTTTGTCTTTGGCTTGTTGTACTATATGGGCCAGGGCTTGCCGAAGAACTACGCCGAGGCAGTGAAGTGGTTTCACAAAGCGGCCGAACAGGGCAACGTCGAAGCGCAGGTGATGCTCGGCACTATGTATCGCGACGGTCAGGGCTTGCCGCAGAACTATACCGAGGCCGCGAAATGGTACCGCAAAGCCGCCGAACAGGGCGATCACATCGCGCAGTCAGAACTCGGCGTGATGTACGCCAGAGGCCAGGGGGTGCCGAAAAACAAGGCTGAAGCGGTGAAGTGGTGGCACAAGGCAGCAGACCAAGGCGACACCACCGCAAAGAGAAACCTCGCGCTCGACCTCTGCCAAAACGACTGGACCAAATGCAGCGACAATGCCGACATGATCAAATATTACAGCAAAATGAACGAAGCACGTGAGGCTTGCGAGCGCTCCTTGGTGGAAAACGCGGCTCCGTTCGGAGAATTAGAATATCCCCCGCCCGAGCCTACGTTCGGATCGTTTTATCGGGGCAACGACTACCCGAAGACTGGGGTTGTTAAAATCATCCAACCTCGGGTGCGGATTTCCAGCGGTACTGGCGCCCCAGTCGTTTCAGCTGTCGAGTGCTGGTATAACTTCAGAAATGAAGAAGCGAAAATCCTGCACATACTCGATCCCTCGAACCCGTATTGGACACTTCAACCAATCGACTAATCAATATGGGCGCACTTCGATCAGGGCTGCGAGCGCACGAGATCGCTGGCGAGTCCCGGCAATCGGCCGCCCTTCTCTCGGTAAGTTTGGGGAATATCGATCAAAAAAGGACACGCCGTCCGCCAGGATTAACAAATGGGCACCTCGAAAAATAGCGCCTCCTCGCCAAACGCCATAAAATTGCCCGCGAATGATTCCGCTTCGTTCTCGTTCCGATTCATTTACGTTCACTCCGGAGCTGTCAGCGATCGCCAGTGGGAGCAATTTTTCGAGGTGCCCAAATGACTAGAACGGAGAAGTTCACGCACAAGGGACTCGATTTTGAGATTAGAGCGGCCGCCTTTGATCGAGGTTGGACAGTTCGGGTCTTCCTAAATGGCAAGCCGGCCTCTCCCGCCTACCAGGCGAGTTTCGAGACCGCAGCCGACTTGAACAGTCACGGGTGGGGCAATGTGGTCGATGCGCTGCTTGCTTTGACAAAAGAGGACATCGAAAACGATCGGCTTCCTGAGATCAAAGCCGCACAAAAAACGGGCTGACGCGCTTTCCGGGATTGGTTCCACGGCTTTGTCATCCGCGACGCGGCAAGCAAGCCCGCGGGCTACGCCGGAAAAAAACGCGGGATTGATCCGGGTGGCTGGGTGTTCTCCGCTGACCCACAGTAACCGGCCGCGGCCAACGGTTTTTTTGCCCAGCCGACCGGCCACCCCGCGAGCGGCAGAAAACGCGAGCGGGTCGGCGGCGTTCGGCGCCTATCCCTCCAGCTCTAACGTTGAGATGTGGAAGATCGACAGTCCCCCAGGGCCTGCTCCAACTTCTTCTGTTGGCGTTGGAGGGATAACGTACGACTTCGACTGCTCCGTAAGGAACGCTAAAACATGACCGCCAATTCGTGTTGGCAGGACAGTCGGATACAGTCCCTTCTTTTTTCCCATGTGCTTGAGCGCCAATTTGCCGGTCACCTCGACGATCTCCCACACTGTGTTTGACCAATCCTTCGAAGAATTGTGGTAGACTTGACGACCGTGCGACGACGTGCGGCGCGGCTGAGCCGGATCCATATCGTAGAGCATCCGAACCAGAAACGTGCCGAAATCAAGGCTTAGGTGAGAGTGTGCAACTAGCGGATTTACTGGCAACGTAATTTTCCAGTGAGCGTTCGATACGAGACCATATCGCCCTGACCTGTCATCCCCCTCGAAATCTCGTAATCGTGGATCGAATCCTGGCGCACGTATCGAGAAGGACGGCCAAGTATCGTACAGCCAAAATTGCGGTTCATCTGGGGAAACCGGCGACCCAAAGTACATTTTCGCCTGAACCAGTGTCGCGCGATGAAACACTTTATGCGTTGCGGTGCCATGTGAGTGCAGCACCAGGAGGTCTGCAAGTTCGCAAGAGAGCGTCTTCGCCCGCGGGGGCGGCGGTCCATGGATGGTGACTTTTGGTGATTGATGACAGAAAACGCCAGCAACCCCCACGTCGACGCCCATTGGCGCCAGCACGCGCTTCCATTCACGCTCTAACATATCCACGCCGTTTTCAATTAATGAGGCTACGAAATCCACCTCGGATGCGGGAGAATGCTTCATTGCCCCCATGCGCTTTCGACACACCGCAGATATGACTCTATTGGCAGAGCTTATGAGCTGGGCCTCGCAGCTGGGCGGGATCATCTGTCCTCCGAGCATCAAGTTAGAACTCGCGAGCACAGCAAGGAACAACCTGAAAGTCATTTGCAATTTTTCCAATCGGCGGAGGGGTGCCTCTGGGGTGCGACGGCCCAGATCGAGCTTCACTCGGTATCGCCGTCTTGGGCGACCGCTATGGGCTTACGGATGTCTTGCGGAGCTCGCGGTCCTCACCGCGATGATCGCGCTCTAGCCGTTCGCAAACCTGTTGCGCCGCGTCCTCTGGCGTCGGCATGCGGCCGTCGCGGATCATGGCCTTAGCGAGATGCACGGCGGTGGGAGCGTCTACGTGCTCGCGTGAATGGCGTCGCAGTGAGCGAGGCAGCGGCCGCTGGCGTCCTGCACGCACCGCGAACCCTTCGCCACCCGCTGCATTAGGCCGCTGCTTCCGCTAATGCCGCGCGCCCTCCTCGATCTTCGCTAAATTCGCATTGTCCGCGAGGCTTGGAAGCGTTACTCAAGGCAAACGCCGCTCCGCGATGTGGCGCCCGCTCTAAACGAACCCCTACTACTGATACCCCCCGGGGCTTAGTCTCAATGTATTGGAAGCTAGCACAGAGGGCGAGCTGGACACGGCTTTCGCGAACACGGTGCAACGGGGAGTCGGCGCGCTCTTGGTCGCCTCAGAACCATCCTACAACCGCTGGCACGAACACATCGTGGCGCTGGCGACAAGTCATAAAATGCCCGATGTGGTCGCGCGGGCGCGAATCGTCGTACATGACTGACATGGCCCGCAAGAGAGCTTTCCGCATCGGCCGTTCCCGCACGGGCCTGGGCCTCTTTGCGACGGCGCCGATCGAGAAAAGGGCCTTCATCGTCGAATACAAAGGCCGCAAGCTTACCACCGAGCAGGCCGATAGACTTGAGGCCCGAGGCAACCGCTATCTGTACGAGATCAACAGCCGTTGGACGATCGACGGAACGAGCCGAAAGAACCTCGGACGATATGCAAATCATTCGTGCCGGCCCAATGCCGAGACCCACAGGATAGGGCACAAGGTCATCATCCGCGCCATCAGGAATATTAGAACAGGCGCCGAGATCACCTACAATTACGGCCGCGATTATCTGATCAACGTCATCACACGGCGCGGCTGCAAATGCGACAAGTGCCGGAAGAAGCGAGGCGATGCGCGCGCGAAGGCGCGCTCACCGACGAGTCCCGCGAAGCCGAAGAAGCATGGCAACAAGAAATGAAATGCCCCGGTCATCGCCCGCGAAGCTTGGACCGGGGCAAAGTTGGGATTCGCATTCGTAACATCCCCATCAAGATGGCCAGACGGCCCGAACGTTTGATCGCGTCTCTATTAGTTGAGCTTCGAAAGCTCTCGAAGCCGACTGTGCGGCTTGCGCAGGACTTTCCGCATCAGTGACGTCGATTCGCCGTTGCAGGCACTTGAACGGGTGTCCATCGGAGCTGGGCAGATTCTTGTAGAAGCTAACATGGTAGGTGGACATCACGGGCCTCCTTAACAAGCGCCTTCAATTACGACGAATACCAGGGCGAGATATTGATCTGGGTCAAAAGGCGATCGGGTGTCTCCCCTGCAATTAGATCGACCACGTCCTTTGCCACGAAGCCTTGCCGTTTTGCCAAAGGCTATCGCGTCCTACTTAGACGACTTCGACGCCGATCCCGGAAACCAAGCGAGTTCCATGTCGCGCTTGAAATGACGCGTGCAGCGCTTGGGCTTGCAGACGAATTTGCGAGCGGAATCATCGCCAAGCAAATCGTCGAACTTGCCAGGGCCCGAGAGCGGCATCCCGACGTTTTGTGCGAAGGCGCGCTCGAGAAATTACGCCGGCATTTGTTCGGAGATTAACGGGGGCACCGTCTAAGCGCCCCCATCGCCGCTCCCAGAGCAATTAGCCAGCTTTCTTGTGTTGGGACGGGCGACCAGCTTTCTACGACGTCCGATGATGCGTTGCATGGCGGTCGGTCCCGTCCTCCATCCGGCTACGCAAAGAGTGGCTGGTACCGTTCGTCCCTCGCGCCGCGCGCTACGGCTTCGGCGAGGTGCCATAGCGTTTAGTGAGGTTTTGCACCTCGATGACGTTGTCGCTCATCGCCGTCCAAACCTCGAGTCGCCGCGGCGTGATTGCAGGCCCTCATCCTCCACGCGTTTCGTGCCCGACCACTCGCAGATTTCAACCTCGGCCGCAACTTTGGTGCATCATTGAAAAGACATAATTGATTTCGATCGAAAGTGCTGCCCGGAAGAAAGAGCCAAGCCCATAATCTCTCAAGAGGATTGCATTGGGATGTGCAGCCTTGATGGGACGAGGTGGCCGCAATCGGCGAGCATCAGCATATTCCGGACATCGCTGCCGCCGCTCTCGCGGACTATCTGCTCGGCAAGCCGGCTGGCACTTGTCCACGCGCCTCCTCGTGCCGGCCAATATCACCATCATTCTGCTGCCGCCGAAGTGCCCAGAGCTCAACCCGGTCGAGAACGTCTGGCAGTTCATGCGCGACAACTGGCTCTCCAACTCCAAGGGTCTCACCCTGTCCAACTCAAGCCCCGTCCTCTTAGGAAGCCGGGGCTTTTCCTTGAATCGAGGCTGATGCGGATTGGGATAGAAAAAGGCCAACATGAGCGCAATGAGAACTCACTTCACTTACCGCGTCGATACGTGGACCCCTGACGGCGAAAGCATCGTGGAGCATGTCGCCGGGCGTCGAGGACTACCAGGTCGCACTCGCTACCTACCGCGCCGCCTGCGAACGCTGGCCCGGCGCTCCCATCACCTTGCGGCAGGGCGGAGGAGTGATCGAGAACAGCAGGCGCCTACGCGCGGTGTAGGCCTATCAGCGCCTCGACGCGCGCTTGGGAATCGGTTTTCTGGGCCACCCCGCATCTGCGACAAAATGCGGAACCGACCGGCCCATCTACAAGTTTTGAGTGTAGGCGTAAGTGTAAGCGTGATTAATGGCTTTGGCTCAACGGCCAGAATGGTGCGTGGTCCAGACTCGGCCTGCAAGCAGTGCGGCGGGAGGATGGATAAGTTGGCCGATATTTCTCCTCGGGGCCGCGAGCCGGGGCTCCGCGCCTTCGTGTGCTCTGAGTGCGGCACGGTAGAGAGTGTTCTAGTTCACCCTGATAATCATTTCGGGCCGAAGGAGCCAACGCTGATGGAAAACGTTGAACTCCGCATTATGCCCAACGGCAAAAACGGTCGCTGGTATTGGGAAGTTATCAAGGACGGCCGCGAGGTTGCACGCCGTGTTACCGACACAGAACCCGCTGCGTGTGAGCAGGCGCATCAAGCGGCGAAAAAAGCGGAGCTGGTTGAATAAAAGGAACTTCCGGCGCGCCCGTGAGTTTGCGAAGCGGAGCCCTCGTAACATAATTCGCCCACACCTGAGGGTTCCCGAGACCCCGCCCTTCTCCCTTTCGGGCGGGGTTCTCGTTTTGGCGAATGATTACGCTCGGCCGACGCGTCGTCCCAGCAGCAGCAGCAAACCTCACGCATGGTGCTTAGCGCCCGCCGGGGAGCGAGACCGCAGCCCGCTCAGCATTGGCCTTCTTGCCGGCGATGACGCCGCTCGGATCGCCGGTCGCATTCGCCATCCCGGCCGGTTCGTGATGCTGCTTCCACGGGAGCTCGATATGATCGCCGCGGGCAAGTATCTGTGTCGATGACCCGACCGCTTCGGTATGCCATCGGTGAGAAAGCGTGAAGCCCACAGAGACCGGACTGATTGGCTGAGGATGCACGGCGTGCGGGTCCACCGCTGGAGAGCCCTCGGCCGGGGGTTCAATCCTGCCGAGGGCTTCTTCTTACTCAAGAACTTTGGGGGCTCTTAATCGAGATCATTACCAGAACTTGTAGTTCAGACCGACCCGGACGACATGGTCAAAGAGCCTGAAATTGGTTACGTCCCCAGCGGCGGCGGCGGGTGGCACAATTCCGCCAGTAGACGAAGTCGTGCCGAAGTCCTCATAAAGATATTCGCCCCTCGCTGACCACGTTTTGAACGCTTGCACCAAGGGGACATGGTGTTGGGAAAGACGCCGGGTTTCGCCGCGCTCGGCCCGTCCCGCGCGAGCACTCGGCTCAGGGGCTGCTGATGCCGCTATCCTTGCGCGAACGGCTCACGATGCTGATGCCGCCATCAGTCTTCTACCGGCAGCGCATCGCGCAAGAGGCACGCACGGGCGAGCCCGAACTCGCGGTCCTTGCCGAGCTGGTGCCGCGCGGCGGGATTGCCGTCGACGTCGGTGCAAACGTTGGGTTCTTCACTGGCCAGGTCGCGAATACGAACACCTCGTCCTTCCCGGTAGGGAACGGCGGTGATGGCGCGTCCGCTCATTTCATCTTTGCCAATTTGAACGGCACCATCTCCGCCTGGGACATGGGCCAGAATGCCTTTACCCAAGTGACGACGCCCAACGCTAGCTACACTGGGCTAGCCATCAACCAGGCGCAGACTCGATTGTACGCCGCCAACGGTGCGGGTTCCGGCAGCATCGATGTCTTCAACAGCTCCTTCACGCAGGTGCCTCTGGTGACTCTCGGCCCGAACGCATTTGCGACCCCGTCGCAGGTGCCCACCGGATTCGTCCCGTTCAACGTGCAGAACATCAACGGGAACGTGTATGTGACCTATGCGCCCCCGGACGTACAGCCCAGACAACGGCCACTCCCGGCATGGGGGCGGTGGCGATTTTCGATGAGAACGGAACCTTCCTGCGGATGGCCGCCGTCGGCGGCCCACTCGCGGCGCCGTGGGGCCTTGCTCTCGCCCCGGCCGGTTTCGGTCCGTTTGGCGGCGACCTGCTAGTCGGCAATTTCAGCTTTAGGGCACCTCGAAAAATAGCGCCTCCTCGCCAAACGCCATAAAATTGCCCGCGAATGATTCCGCTTCGTTCTCGTTCCGATTCATTTACGTTCACTCCGGAGCTGTCAGCGATCGCCAGTGGGAGCA
>Ga0306921_10008578_pt1 | contig 10804 bp, 10 predicted proteins | sample sta12Cox44000080_FD_203760 | JGI IMG/M metagenome (GOLD analysis project Ga0306921, IMG submission 203760) | Lab enrichment of tropical soil microbial communities from Luquillo Experimental Forest, Puerto Rico - statoxic.12C.oxic.44.000.080 (v2)... | ecosystem: Environmental > Terrestrial >...
CGGCGGCGCCGCCGATCGCGGCCACCAGGGCGATGCGGCCGAGACCCGCGCGCGGCACGGCGAGCCGGCCCGCCCCGCGACGCACGGCCGCCATCGCCAGCGCGCCGGCGGCGGCGCCCAGGTAGAGGAGCGATCCCGAGGCCAGCGGCCCGCTGCCGGCGCTCGCCCGCTTGAGCAGCGGCGCCGTCATCCCGAACAGCAGCGCCGCCAGCGCGGCGAGCCCCACGCCGCGCCGGATCTCTCCCCCACCTGCCGCTTCGTTCGACATCTCGGATGTCGGGACGATAGCAAACGAGCGGGGGGGAAAGCCGTCAGAGCTGCTTCGCCTTGCGGACCGCGCCTTCGAGGGCCGCGCGCGGATCGCCGGTGATCGCGTGCGTCGGCGGGTCGTGGTAGGTCATCAGCGTTCGCATCGGCCAGGCCAGCACGTGCTTCCAGGCGGCGGCCACGACGTCGCGATCGCCCACCCGCCGGGCCATGTCCATGAGCCATACCTCGTCGGGCTTGAGCATCTGGCGCCCCATGAACGGCAGCTTGCGGTACTCCGCGGCGGGGTAGTACCAGGCCAGGTTCTCGCCGGCGATCACCGTGCCCGTCGGGGCGTGGTGAAGCCAGAGCTCGTCGACCGGATCGCTCGGCTTCCGCGTCATCATGCTGGCCATCAGCTTCATCATCGTGAAGACGCTGTCCGATCCCCCTTCGGCGGGCGTCACGTGATCCGGAAACCCGACCAGCCCGTGGAAAACCAGCGCGTCGAGCTGCCCACGGAACTCGGGGAGCGGGTCCGCGAGCTCCATCGCCGCGACCTGCGGCCGCTGCATGAGCAGCCGGCCGTGACGGGTGCGCGGCACGCGGACGGGCGGCAGCAGGAACCGGGCCTCGGGGAACGCCTCGATCCAGGCGTCGAAGTGCAGATGGTGCCCGCCGCCCACCGACAGCACCGTGCGCACGCGGAGCCCGGTCTCGCGCTCGAGGCGCCGCACCTCGTCCACCGCCTGCGCCGCGTCGACGGCGTTCGCCACCAGGAGCTCGGGCGCGCCGCCGCGCAGCAGCCGAAACACCAGGCAGCGGTTGTTGATCTCGAACATCCGCTTCGAGAGCCCCGGGCGGTGCCGGGTGGCGATGATCCAGAAGCCGTCGGCGACCTCGATCGCCTTGCCGTACGTTTCCCTGCCGAGCCGCGCGTCCATGATCGTCCTCCGTCCTTGGTCCTGATCGACACGCTAGCGGCGCGCGCGCGCCGCCGCCTGAGGCGAACACCCCAGGACCCGCGCGCGCGCCTAGGACGCGAGGCCGTGGCGCATGGCGAACACGGCGGCGGCGGCGCGGGTGCGCACGCCGACCTTTCCGAGCGTGCTCTGCACGTGATTGCCGGCGGTCTTGACGGCGATGTCGAGCGCCGACGCGATCTGCTTGTTGGTGAGGCCCCGCGCCAAGAGGCGCAGCACCTCCACCTCCCGCTCCGTGAGGCCGGCGGGCGCTTGGGCGCGCACCGCCGGGCGCTCGCCCGCCGCGGCCAGCACCGCCTCGACCGCCTGCCCGTCGAGCCGGCCGGCCTCCGCCTCCTCGCGCAGCACGGCCGTCGCGCGAGCGGCCGGCAGCGCCGGACGATGGGGGCGCTCGGAGCGAAGCGCCTGGAAGACGTCGGCGGCGGCGAGCAGCCGCGCCGCCAGGGAGATGCCGACGGCGGGAAGCCGCCTGTGGTAGCCGTGCCCGTCGATCCGCTCGTGGGCCAGCGCGGCCAGCTCCGCGGCCTCCGCGAACAGCGGGCTCCCCGCCAGCGTCTGCTCCGTGAGCCGGGAGTGCTCCCTCACCCGCGTCGTCTCGGCGTCGGTGAGCGGCCCCGCCTTCTCCCAGATCGCCGCGCTCACGCCCGCGCGGCCGACATCGTGGAGCAGCGCCGCCCGCCGCAGCGTCGCCCGCGCCGCGGCGGGGAGCCGGACGAGCGCGGCGGCCCCCACCGCGAGCGCGGCCACGGCCGCCGAGTGCCCCCGCGTGTAGCGGCACTTGAGGTCGGTGAAGTCGGCCAGGATCTCGCAGATCACGTCGAGGGTCCGCTCGTCGACGGCCGGCTCGTCGGCGAGGGGTAGCGCGGTCAGGGCGCCGGCCGGCGACGGCGCCGCGAGGCGGGCGCATATCGCCTCGGCGTGGGCGGCGAAGACCGCGCAGAGCTTCGGGTCGAGAACCCGCCCGGCCCGGCGCCGCGCGATGGCGACGGCCCCCTCGACGCCCGCCAGGCGGTGCGCACCCTCGATCTCCTCGGCGACGCCGTTCACGCGTGCCGCCGCTGCGATCGCCTCCCCCTTGAGCCCCTCGGGCGCCCCCTTGCCGTTCCAGAACTCGTACGACTGCGCGAGCGCCAGCCGCAGCTCGGCGTCGAGGCCGAGCCGGTCGGCGACGAGGTCGTTCACCTCGCAGTGGGCGCGCACCGTCTCCATCAACCCCGGCAGGCGGGCGAGCGTGCGGGCAAAGGCGACCGTCTGTCCGGGCAGCCCGCGCCCGTCGCCCGCCAATCGCCAGAGGAACGCCAGCACCTCGCGCGGCTCGCCGAAGCTCAGCTGGCCGTACATCGCCCCTCGCACGGCGATCTCGTCGCCCATCACATGGGCGGCGAGGTGGCTGTCGCCCGTACAGCCGACGAACCTGAGCAACGTCACGTAGACCGCGTCGCGGACCTCGCGCGGGGGGAGCGCGGCCGCCGTCGCCAGGGCGTGGGCCGCCAGCGCCGCTCGCAGCGAATGATCCTCCGGCAGGCCCATGCCCATGTCTGCCGCCCGCGCGACGACCGCCAGCAAGCTGCGAAACCGCTCCGCTCCCAAGCGGGCGACTATACACGCGCGGTTCAGGGACGGTGCAGCGCGAGCCCCGCCACCCCCGCGGCGAGGATGACCAGCGGCTCGGGCAGCTTCTTGAAGCGTGTGTAGACCAGCCAGGTGGCGGCCGCGAGCGCGGCGGTGGGGAGGTCGACGACGGCGCGGCGGCCGAGCACGAAGGCCGCGCCGGCGATGGCCCCGGTCGCGGCCGCGGTGACCCCGTCGACGAACGCCTTGACCCGCGGGTTGCCGGCGAAGCGGCGGAAGTACGGCGCCGGGATGACGACGAACAGGTAGCAGGGGAGAAACACGCCCAGCGCCGCGAAGCAGGCCCCGAGGAGCCCTGCCACCAGGTAGCCGATGAAAGCGACGGTGATGACGACCGGACCGGGGGTGATCATCGCCACCGCGACGGCGTCCAGGAACTGCCGCTCCGTCAGCCAGTGGTGGCCGCCGACGACGGTGCCGTGCAGGAAGGGGACGATGGCAAGGCCGCTGCCGAACACGAAGGCCCCCGCCTCGGCGAAGGTGAGCGCGATCTGGACCAGGAGCGGCCCGCCCGCGACCGCCACCGGCGCGGCGGCGGCGAGCGCGGCGACGACGCCCGGCGGGACGAGCGCCGCCAGGGGCGCGCCCGGCGCCCGGCGCGATCGCACGACCAGCGCGACGACGCCCGAGGCGAGGAATAGCCAGACGATCTCCGACTCCGTCCAGGCCGTCGCCAGCGCGCTGGCCGCGAACAGGACCCAGAGCAAGCGGTCGCGCCCGAGCGTGAGCTTGACCAGCTTGACGGCGCTGCGCGCGATGATGGCGATCACCGCCGCGCCGACGCCGTAGAACGCGCTCTGCATCCAGGCGAGCCCGCCGAAGCGGACGTAGGCCGCCGACAGCGCGAGCACCATCACGAATGACGGCAGGATGAAGGCCGCCGCCGCCCCGGTCGCCCCCGCCATCCCCCCCTTGGCCCACCCGAGGTAGATGGCCAGCTGCGCGGCGAGCGGGCCGGGCGCGAGCTGCGCCAGCGCCAGCCCCTCGACGTAGTCCTGCTTGGAGATCCAGCCGCGTCGCTCGACGAGGTCGCGCTGCATGTAGCCCGTCAGCGCGATCGGGCCGCCGAACCCGAACGTGCCGAGGTGGAGCAGGTAACGGAGAAGGTCGCGGAGACTCCCCGCGGTGGGCGGGGCCTCCGCGGCGACCTCGTTGCTGGCGTCCTCGCTCGACATACCCGCTTCTCCCCCGCGGCTCGACAACCTACCAGATGAATCACAACAACGATACAGTTGTATCATCGAGGCCGATCGCGGGAGAGTCTCGGGTCTGGTCGGCCTCGCGCGGCGCCAGGCCACGTATAAACTCGCCGCGTGCGGGGGATCCTCGGCGAGACACGTCCGCAGGCGACCGTCGCCCGCGGCGGCGCGGCGCTCGCCTGGGCCGCGTGCGGGGTGATCCTCGCGGTGGCGCTCGCGTTCCGGCTCTACGCGCTCGGGCGGCTCCCCGGCGCCAACGGCGACGAGGCCTGGTACGGGGTGCTCGCCGAGCGGATCGGGCACGGAAACCCGTACGGGTGGCGCACGCCGAGCGGCAACCCGCCCGCGCCGTTCCAGCTCGGCCTGCTGGCGCTGCTGGTGCGCCTGGCGCCGCCGTCGTTCGCGCTGCTCCGCCTGCCGGCGGTGATCGCGTCGGTCGCGCAGGCGGTGCTCACGTTCTTCGTGGCGCGGCGGCACCTCGGGCGCGGCGCGGCGCTGGTGGCGCTGCTGCTCACCGCCGCGCTCCCGACGGAGATCGTCTACGCGCGCTTCGGATGGGATCCGAGCCACACCGGCTTAGTGGCCGTGGCCGCCTGCCACTTCGCGCTCGCCGGCCGGCTCCCCGCGCTCGCGCTCGTCGGCGCGCTCGCGGTCTGGGTCCACCCCACGAACGTGTTCCTGGCGCCGTTCCTGGCCGCCATCCTCGTCACCCGCAGCCCCGACCGCCGGCGGGCGCTCCGGCGCGTCGCGCTGTTCCTGGGCGTGTTCGCAGCGGGCCTAGCGGCGGTGGCTATCGCTGTGGGGATCATCGGGCGCGGCGACACGTCCGCGGTCAAGGGCGCGGCGGTCCTGAGGCGGCTCGTCGACCCGCGCGCCTGGTGGGAGTTCGCCGTGCTCTACCTCCGCCTGCTCGACGGCGACACCGTGTTCACGTTCATCACCGGCGCGGGGTACGGCGCGGCACGCCCGTTCGTCGACGGCGCGGCCGCGCTGCTGCTCGGCGTAACGGCGGTCGCGGGCTGGCGACGGCTGGGCGACGATCCCGCCAGGCGGGGGATCGTGGTCGGCTGGCTGGCGAGCGTCGCCGTGTTCTTCGTGTTCGCGGGCCCGGACGCGCTCCGCCCCCATTTCGAGCGCTACGGCGTCTGCCTCATGGTCCCGACCATCTTCGCCCTCGCCGTGCTCGCGACCAGCGCCTGGTCCGAGCGGCGCGCGGCGGTGGCCGCCGGCGCCGTCGCCGCGCTGGCGCTGTTCGCGTTCTGGCGCTCGTATGTCGTCGCCCTCGAGGCCACGGGGAGCACCTCGCACCAGAGCTTCTGGACCGGCCGCGTCGAGCCCAAGCAGGAGGTCTTCCGGCGGATCGTCGCCGAGGCGGGCCCGCGCGGTGCCCACGTCGTCGCCCCGAGCTGGTGGCTGTTCTGGCCGCTCCGCTTCCTCGCCGCCGACGGCCCGGTCGAGGTCCTCGATCGCCCCCCCACGTACGCCGGAGTCGACGGGCGCGACTGGTACTTCGTCGACTTCCCCGGCGGCCCGATGGCGGGCGAGGCGTGGGCGCAGGGGGCCGAGCTGCGCTGGACGATCCTGGACCCGGGCGGTCGCCGCGAGCTCGAGGTCTGGAAGCTCAGCGCGGGTAGATGATCACGTCGTGATACCGGGCGTCCGACGTCCCGGGGTTCTCGTAGACGTGCGGAAGGTTCGCGTCGAAGACGATCGAGTCGCCGGGGGCGAGCTCGTCGGTCGACGTCCCCACGGTCATCCGGAGCGTGCCCGACAGGACGACCACCAGCTCCCGCGTCCCCGGGCCGTGCGGGTCCGAGGCGTGGCGCGACCGAGCGGCCATGTGCAGCTCGTACATCTCGATCTGGGAGACGCCGGCGGGCGGCATGAGCGGCCGGCTCTCGAACTTCCGGTCGAGCGAGCGGAGGAGCTGGGACTCCGACCGGCGCAGGATCGACAGCGACACGCGTGACTCGCCGATGAGGTCGGAGAACGCGATGCCGAGGCCGGAGGCGATCTTCCACAGCACGCCGATGGTCGGGTTGGTCTTGCGCGTCTCGATCTGCGACAGCGCCGCCCGGCTCACCCCGGTGAGCTGGGCCAGCTGATCGAGGGACATCGAGCGCCGCTTCCGCTGCTCGCGGAGGTTCTCGGCGACCCGCCGAGCCAGGTCGGCAGCGCCGATCTCGTCGCCCGGGGGGATGGGGGCCCGGCGGAGGTCGGTGGCGTCTTTCTTTATGGCCATGGGCTTGGGTGGGGGCGCGCGCGGCTCGTGGTTGCCGCGGCGAAAACCGACCGTATCATGCCCACGGGCGCGACGTTCGGTCCGGGTCGTGCGGCGCCGCCCGAACGCGCCCCTGTCTTGCAAAATGGAGTTTCATCTCGTATAGCGACACACAAAGGAGAACGACCATGGCTCTGCACATCGGCAGCATCGCCCCCGACTTCGAGCAGGACTCGTCCGAGGGGACCATCAAGTTTCACGACTTCCTGGGCGACAAGTGGGGCGTGCTGTTCTCGCACCCCGCCGACTTCACGCCCGTCTGCACCACCGAGCTCGGTCGCGTCGCCAAGCTCAAGGCGGAGTTCGACAAGCGCAACGTCAAGCCGATCGCGCTGTCGGTCGACCCGCTCGCCTCGCACAAGGGGTGGATCGGCGACATCGAGGAGACGCAGTCGACGAAGATGAACTTCCCGATCCTCGCCGACGGCGACCGCAAGGTGTCGAAGCTCTACGACATGATCCACCCCGAGGCCAACGACACGCAGACGGTCCGGTCGGTGTTCATCATCGACCCCAAGAAGAAGATCCGCCTCACCATCACCTACCCCGCGAGCACCGGCCGCAACTTCGACGAGATCCTGCGGGTCATCGACTCGCTGCAGCTGACCGACAACTTCTCCGTCGCCACGCCGGTCGACTGGAAGGACGGCGGCGACTGCGTGATCGTGCCGTCGCTCAAGGACCCGGCGGTGATGAAGCAGAAGTTCCCGAAGGGCTGGAAGGAGGTCCGCCCCTACCTCCGCCTCACGCCTCAGCCGAACAAGTAGTGTCCGGCGCATCGCCGGCCCCGCGCCCGAGGACCCGATCCCCGAGCCGGGCGCCGGCGATCATCGCCGCCACGAAGCCGAACGCCGCGGGCAGGCCGAAGCCGAGCGCCGTGATCGCCGGCCCAGGGCAGTAGCCGGACAGGCCCCAGCCGACGCCGAAGATCGCCGAGCCCACGACCAGCTTGGCGTCGATGCGCGCGCGCCCCCCTGCGCGAGAGGTCGCGCCGAGCGGCCGCTTGCGGGCGAGGAGCCGGAGCAGGACGGCGTGGATGCCGACCGCGCCGGCCATGACGAACGCGAGCTTCGGGTTCCAGCGGCCCGTGAAGTCGAGGAAGCCGACGACGTTGCGCGGGTCGGTCATCCCCGAGATGACGAGCCCCACCCCGAACAAGAGCCCGGCGCCGAACACGACCGCGGCGCGCCTCACGGCACGCCCCCGCCCGGCACGAGGTGCCCGGCGATGAAGACGGTCGCGGCCGCGGTTGCCATGAAGGTCAGCGTGGCGACGAGCGATCGGCGGGAAAAGCGCGCCAGCCCGCAGACGCCGTGGCCCGAGGTGCAGCCGCCGCCGACGCGGGTGCCGAATCCCACCAGCACCCCGGCGCCGAGCAGCAGCCAGAGCGGGCGGGGGAGCGCCGCGGCCTCGGCCCGCGCGAGCGAGGCGATCACGCCCGCCGCCACCAGCCCGAGCAGGAACAGCACGCTGTCGCTCCGCCCTTCGCCGCCTTGGGCGCGCCAGGCTCCGCGCAGGAGGCCGCTCACCCCGGCGACGCGGCCGGTCTCCGCCCAGAACAGGGTCGCGGCGAGGCCGATGAGCACGCCGCCGATCAGCCCGGGGAGCATGGCGGGGAGCATGGGCCGTCTTCTATACTAGACGTTCATTCGTCGTGCAAGCCGCGGCGCGCCAGCCGGGTGTAGACCGCCGCGCCGGCCAGGATGGCGGCAAACACGACCGCGACCGCGCGGTTGTACCAGATCATGGAGACCAGGCAGAGGACGGCCAGGCCGAGCGCGACCGCCGGGACGACCGGGTAGCCCCAGGTCCGATAAGGGCGCGGCAGATCGGGCGCCCGCCGCCGGAGCACGAACAGCGCCAGCATCGACAGGGCGTAGAGCGCGACCGCCCCCAGGCCCGACAGCACGATGAGGTCGCCCGTCCGGCTCGACAGGATGGCCGCGATGCCGATGGCCGCGTTCGCCGCCAGCGCCGCTACCGGCGTCCCCGTGCGCGGATGAACGCGGCCGAGGAACCGCGGCGCGTAGCCGGTCCGTCCGAGCTCGAACGCGGCGCGCCCGGCCGCGAGCACGATGCCGTGGAACGACGCCACGAGGCCGAGCAGGCCGATGGTCACCAGCATGTGATAGAGCAGGCCCGAGCCCCCGACGATTCGGGCGAGCGCGAGCGGCAGCGGGCTGTCGGACGGCGCTGCGCCGGGGTGCGGGTAGACGACGGCCGGCCAGCCCGCGACGCCGATGCTCGTCACCAGGATCCCGAGCGCGAGCAGCGCCAGCGTGGCCATGGACGTCGCGAACGCGCGCGCGAGGTCACGCTCGGGCGCGCGCGCCTCCTCGGCCGCGTTGGCCAGACCCTCGATCCCCAGGAACATCCAGACACCGAACGGCAGGCAAGCGAACACGCCCCCCCACCCGTGCGGGAACGCGTCGACGGCGAGGTTCGCGGCGCGGAAGTGCGCGCCCGTCACGCCCATGAACAGCCCCAGCTCCCCGACGGCCGCTATCGTCACCGCCAGCTCGAACACCGCCGCCTGCTTGACGCCCCAGGCGTTCAGCGCCGTGAACCCGAGGTAGACGACGATCGCGATCGCTGTCGGCGACGCGCCCGGGAAGAACAGGTTGAAGTAGGCCCCGATGGCGATGGCGATCGCCGGCGGCGCGAACAGAAACTCCACGATCTGCGCCGCCCCCCGCGCCCCCCCCGCAGCCCGAAGTCGAACGCCCCCCCGGCGCGCGGCATCGCCACCGCCAGCTCGGCGTACCCCGCCGAGAACGCGAAGTACATCACCGTCACCACGGCCGTCGCGATCAACATCCCCCACGTCCCCCCGAGCGGCAGCCCGAGGTTCCATCCGAAGTACATCCCCGAGATGACGTACCCCACCCCGAGCCCCCACAACATGGCGGGCCCGAGGGCCTTCTTGAGCTCGGCCGTCGTCGTCATCGGCGCGCATTGTCGCCGATCGCGCCGCCGAGCGCGCGTGACGTTACAGCGTCGGCGCCGGGATCAACGCCGCCGGCGCCGTCTCGCGATCACGACCGCGAGCAGCAGCAGCGTGCCGCCCAGGCCCGCCGTCGAGCCGCCGCCCGTCGCGCAGCTGCAGCCCGTCGAGGAGTTGAGCTCGCCGGTCGTGCCGGCCGTCCCGGTGGCCCCCGAGCCGGCCGTTCCCATGGTGCTCGTGCCGGCCGCGCCGGTCGTGCCCGACCCGGCGCTGCCGGTCGTGCCCGCCGCGCCGCTGGCGCCGCTTCCCGCCGCGCCGGTGGTGCCCGCTTCGCCAGTCCCCGTGGCCCCCGCCGTGCCGGCCGTGCCGGCCGTCCCTGTCGTGCCGGCGCTGCCCGTCGTCCCCGCGCCCCCGCCGCGTCCCGCGGTGCCCGTCGTGCCGGCCGACCCCGCCGAAGAGCCCGCGGCTCCCGCCGTCCCGGTCGTGCCGCCTCGCCCGCCACCTCCGTTCCGACCGCCGGCGCCGCCGGCGCCACCCGCGGCCGCGCCTCCCGCGCCCGAGCCGCCGCTGCCACCCGTCCCGGTGCTCGTCGCAAAGGCGATGTCAGCGCAGTGATGGTAGTTGCAGGTCGGGTAGGTGTGGTCGGTCATGAACATCACGACCTGGAGCGTGCAGGGAGCTGCGCTCGTGCAGGTCGCGTTCGAGGGGATCGTGACGTTGAAGGTCTGGGTCCCGCTCTGCACCGTGGTCGTCGAGTTCGGCGAGCTGGCCGGGATGCCCAGCTTGTCCGCGAGGACCGGTTGGGTGGTCGACCAGACCGGGCTGTCGATGAACGCCGGCGTGCACTGCTGCGCGGAGCCCGCGGCGCCGAGCTCCGCCGGATCGGGGAGCGACGTCGTGGTCTGCGTGGAGCTCGCCCCTTGCTTGAGCGAGATGCGCCACCAGCCCGGGTGGGCGACGGTCGCTGTGACCTGCACGGTCACCGTCTGCCCCGGTTGGACGTTCGTCACCACCTTCGACGCGGACTGGCCCGCCGCCGCCTCATTCCCGCAGGGCGCCGTCTTCTGAGGCGACCCGTCGGAGGCCTGGGTCCACCAGCTCGTCGGCGAGACGAGCATGAAGTGCGCGTCGGCGGCGCGGGGCGAAAGCCCCACGGCCGCTAGGCTCCCGATCCCCACTGCCAGCGCCCAAACACGCCTGCGCGGTGCCGCATCGAAATCGAGCATGGGGCCCTCCTCAGCTAAGGCAGCGAAACGGGCGCATCATACCCCCGCTCGGATTTCGTGCCAGCAGACAGCGTTTTGGTTGATTTCAGCCATGGAGCTGTCCGGCCAACAGGCCGGACCCATCAAAGACGACGATGCGGGAGTCGTGGAAGATGTGGGCGTTGTCGACGACCTTGATCTGGAGGAGGTCGGCGAGGGCGCGGGTGGTCTCGTCGCTGGCGCGGAGGAGGTGCCAGTCGGCGGGGAGATCCCGCGAGGCCTTGAAGCGGCGGAGCTGGTCGGGCGTGTCGTTC
>Ga0306921_10008579_pt1 | contig 10803 bp, 8 predicted proteins | sample sta12Cox44000080_FD_203760 | JGI IMG/M metagenome (GOLD analysis project Ga0306921, IMG submission 203760) | Lab enrichment of tropical soil microbial communities from Luquillo Experimental Forest, Puerto Rico - statoxic.12C.oxic.44.000.080 (v2)... | ecosystem: Environmental > Terrestrial > Soil...
GCCAATGCGGTGATGGCGTTCGAGAACAATCCGCGCCCAACCGGGCTGTAACAGTCCTTTAACTCATCGCAGCGTAGCCTCTTGGGGAAACCTGTTGAATCGTCCTTCTGGAATCCCAGTCGACAGAGGCTCTTTACTACCGCAACAGCCAGGGCAACCAACGGAAGCGAGAAAGAAACAGTGACCAGGACTGAAGGAGATCGACGAGGTGCTTTCGCGAAATATGCTCCCAAAGTGTGGAGGGTCGTTGTATTGGTTCTGTTTCTCGGCAGCGCTGCAGCCGCGATCGCGCAGGCAGTTCCGGAATCGGCGGCTTCAGCAACGGGGGAGACGCCCCCCACCGATGAGCCAGCGGTCACGATGTTCCCCCACTCGCGCACCGCGCGCTGGTGGATCTCCGGTCAGGACAACATCATCTTCCAGTGGCATCCGTCGTTTCATGCCGATTACACCGGGCCCAACAGCATGCGCTCCCATGGCGAGAATGCAACTTCGCACGTGGCTACGCTCTACGCTGGCTTTGCGCTGACCAAGACAACGGAGATCTTCGTCGACGTCGAAGAAGCCGCTGGTGGCGGACTCAGCGACGCACTCGGTCTGGCGGGATTTACAAATCTGGATGTAGTCCGCAATCCCACGCTCGGCAAGTCACCCTATCTCTCACGTGGCATGTTTCGCCAAGTCGTCCCGCTCAGCCACGAAAAGGTCGAGGAAGAGCGCAACCCCTGGTATATGGCGACCGAGGTTCCGGTGCGCCGGCTGGAGCTTCGCTTCGGCAAGATGGGCGTCAACGACTTTTTCGATGCGAACGATCCCGGCAGCGACAGCCATTTCCAATTCATGAACTGGACTGCGGACAACAACGGTGCTTATGACTACGCCGCCGACACGCGCGGCTACAGCGTGATGCTACTTGCCGAGTATCACGACCGCAATTGGGCCTTCCGTTTTGGTGAGGCCCTGATGCCCACTGTGGCCAACGGGATCGACCTGCAATGGAATCTGCGCAAGGCGCGAGGGGAAAACTACGAACTGGAATTACATCCGAAAATTGGCGGCCAGCGCGCCACCACGGTTCGCCTTCTTGGTTACGTCAACCACGCCAACATGGGCGTTTACCGCGACGCGATCAATGACTACCTGGCCGGGCGCACGAAAGTCCCGGACATCACCTCCCATCCTGAACGCACCACGGTGAAGGACGGGTTCGGCCTAAACATGCAGCAAGAGATCAATCCCTACTTCCGGCTTTTTGGACGCTTTGGTTGGAATGAAGGTCAGCACGAGTCCTATGCTTACACCGAAGTGGATCAAACCTTCGAGATTGGCGCGGATCACACCGGGGATTGCTGGAAACGCAAGCTAGACAAAGTGGGCATGGTCTTCATCTCCAACGCCATCAAATCGGACCATCAACATTATCTACAGCTCGGCGGGAAAGGTTTCCTGCTCGGAGATGGTGGACTCACCTACGGCCGCGAAACCATCGAAGAGGCCTACTACAACGCCCACATCTGGCGCGGCATATTTACCGGCTTCGATCTTCAACACATCAACAACCCCGGCTACAATCAGGTGCGTGGTCCCGTAACGGTCGCTTCTGTGCGCTTTCATTTGGAGTTCTAGCGCGCTTCTATCTCTCGACCCTTACGCCCTTCCAGAAAGCCACATGGTCTTTGATCTGCTGGGCCGCCGACTTCGGTTCGGGGTAGAACCATGCCGCGTCGGCATTGCGCTTTCCGTTGACTTCCACGTGGTAGTAGCTGGCCAGTCCCTTCCATGGACAAGTCGTGCGTTTATCGCTCGGCTTGAAGTATTCAGACTTAATCGCCTGCGGCGGGAAATACTGGTTTCCCTCTACTTCCACGGTTGCATCACTCTCAGCGAGTATCGTGTTTTCCCAGATTGCTTTTGCCATAACAACCCTTTAGATTCGTCTCCGCAGAGGGAGTTTCACGAAATGCCTGGGAGCGCACACATGCCTGAGATGACGGCCCCTGCCAAGTCCAACGGACATTCCATGGTCGGCAACTTGGAGCTCGTGCTGGTTTGCTCGCCTCGAAGCGCGGGTTGGGACCAGGCGGAACGGGCGGCTCACTGGCAGGAACTCGGTTTTCTTCATGCTCCCGATTTCAACCAAGCCCAGGGGCAGCACGAATCGCTCTGTTCGCAGTTGGCGGCAGCCGGTGCAGAGATCGAAGAACTATCCCCGGCCGATAATCTGACTCTTGATGCTGTCTATACCCACGATGCATCGCTGCCCACCGATTTTGGCCTCATCGCGATGCGTCCGGGCAAAACCAATCGCATCCCGGAAGAGGAGCGCCACCTCGCTTACGCTGCCAAGTCCGGCATTTCAGTCTTAGGGAAAACCAACGCCCCGGGCTCGACCGAAGCCGGCGACATGGTCTGGCTCGACTCGCGCACCCTGCTGATCGGCCGTGGATACCGCACGAATGCTGAGGGCATCCAGCGGATGCGCAGTCTTCTGGCTCCTAAGGGTGTGGAAGTTCTCTCGGCACCACTCCCGTATGGTTCCGGCCCGGCGGCTTGTCTGCATCTGATGTCCTTGATCAGCCTGCTCGACGAAACCACCGCACTCGTCGACTTGTCGTGGCTGTCGGTCGAGACGGTAGAACTGCTCCAAACTCGGGGATTCCACTTCATTGAGATTGACCCTTCGGAGCGCGACACACTCGCCTGCAACGTGCTTTCGTTGGGAGAACGCCGCTTGCTCGCGATCGAAGAAAATCGCCGCACCAATCAGAAATTACGCAGTGCAGGGTTCGACGTCCGTACCTTTCCTGGGTCCGAAATCTGCATCAATGGCTCGGGCGGCCCGACCTGCCTCACGCGCCCGCTTCGTCGAAGCTGAGTTTCTTCTCAAGCCAAGCCGGGAGCGGCAGGCGCTCAATCCTTCGCTGCTCCGCTGTTAAAATGGAACTGGAATGATCTTGTCGTTTGTCCGCGAGCTTTTCGCGGATGTTGAGAAGCTGCCCCCGTTTCAGCGCGTGGCCTCCCACCTCAAGGAAGGCGCGGGGCGGCTGGGTGTGTCCGGGCTTACCCCCACCGCCAAGGCTCTGCTGATTGTTCTCGCTCAGAAAGCGGCTAGCCGCCCGTTGATCGTGCTGGTCCGCGATAATCGCGCGGCTGAGGATCTGCTGCCTCTTCTTCAGGGGCTGGCCGAGCTGACCGGCGCGGTCGACCCGGATTCCATCCTCAAGCTGCCGACGCGCGACGTTCTCCCTTTCCAGAATCTTTCACCCCATCCTGAAATTCAGGAAGAACGCGCAACCGCCCTCTGGAAGATTTCCACCGGCGATGCCCGTATCGTCCTCGCTCCCGTCGCAGCCGCCACCATTCGGCTTGCGTCGCCGGAGTACTACAACGATCTCGCCCGCATTGTTCGCCGGGGCGAGAGCATCGACACTGATTCACTCGTCCATCACCTCAACACGGTTGGCTATAACGCGGCCGATCTAGTCGAGATGCCGGGAGACTACGCTCTTCGTGGCGGCATTCTCGATGTGTATTCTCCCGAGGCCGATCGCCCGCTGCGCATCGAGTTCTTCGGAGACGAAGTCGAATCGATCCGCAAGTTCGATCCGGCAACGCAACGTTCATCCACGCCGGTCGATGAAGCCCGCCTGCTGCCGCTCACCGAAACGTCAGTCCGGGAAGACCTGCTCGGCGCGATTCATGTTCGTCTCTCAGGCAAGCGCATCGCGGGAGACGAAGACGCAGTCGAGCGCGCGAACCGCTCCGGCGGAGTGACGGTTTTTCCAGGCTGGGAGTTCTACGCTGCCGTGGCGCGCGAGAGCCGAAGTCTCTTTGGCTTGATGCCGCAAGCTGCTGTTCTCGCAGACGAACCGGAATCTCTGGAGCAAGAACTCGACCGTTTCTGGACGCGCATCGAAGAAGCGCATGAACGCAGCGGTGTAGGCAACCTGGTCCGTCCCACCGATCTCTATTTTCATCCCGCCGAATGGCGGCAAACTCTCGCGACGGCTCCCGGCGCCGACCTCGAGCATCTCGGCATCACGCGCCCGGGCGGCAATGAGCCTGTGCAGTTCACCTCACAACCAACACCTCGCTTCCACGGCTCGGTTCCGCAGATGCTCGAAGAAGTTCGAAAGCTGATTGGCGAGGGAAGAAGCGTGTTGCTCGCCGTGCCGAATACGGGCGAAGTCGAGCGCCTCGCCGCCGTCTTCACCGAGTACAACGTCTCCTATCGCCTGGGCAGCCGTACGCGCGGCGGCGAAAGTTACGCCGACGAAACGGCGTACTTCGCGGGTGAAGTGCTCACGACTACGCTGGCCAAAGCCTACGTCCCCGACGGCGTGATTTTTCCCGACGCAACGCTTGCCATCTTCGGCGCCCGTGATCTTTTCGACGAATCGGAGCTAGTCGCCTCTCGTCCGCAACGCCAGAAATCGAAAACTTCCGCTTTTCTCTCCGACTTCCGTGATCTACAAGTCGGCGATTACGTGGTTCACGTTGAGCATGGCATCGCGCAGTACCAGGGCCTGAAAGAAATCAACCAGGGCGATGGCCCGGCCGAGTTCATGTTGCTTGAATTCGCGGAGGCCGCCCGCCTCTATGTGCCCCTCACCCGCCTTGATCTAATCCAGAAGTATCGTTCCGCAGAAGGTGCCAAGCCCGTCCTAAGCCATCTCGGAACGCAAGCCTGGGCGAAGACGAAAGCTCGCGTGCGCAAGGCCATGAAAGACATGGCCGACGAGCTCCTGAAACTCTACGCACAGCGCCAGATGGCGCAAGGGCACGCCTTCCCGGCCGATACCGAGTGGATGAAGGAATTCGAAGACGCTTTCGAATTCACCGAGACCGAAGATCAGGCGCAGGCCATTGCCGACATCAAGGTCGACATGGAATCCACCCGCCCCATGGATCGTCTGCTCTGCGGTGACGTTGGTTACGGCAAGACCGAAGTCGCTATGCGCGCTGCCTTCAAGGCTCTCAGCGACAATAAGCAGGTCGCGGTGCTTGCGCCCACCACGGTCCTCGCGTTCCAGCACTACGAAACTTTCAAGCAGCGCTTCGCGGCGTTCCCAGTCACGATCGAAATGATCAGCCGCTTTCGCTCGCCCAAGCAGCAAAAAGAAATTCTGCAAAAAGTTGAAGCCGGCAAGATCGACGTCCTCATCGGCACACACCGTATTCTCTCGAAAGACATCAAATTCTCCGACCTCGGTTTGCTGATCGTCGACGAAGAACAGCGCTTCGGCGTCCGGCACAAAGAACGCCTCAAGCAAATGCGCAAGCAGGTCGACGTTCTCACCATGTCGGCCACACCCATCCCGCGCACGCTGCATATGTCACTGGTCGGGTTGCGCGACATGAGCGTGATTGAAACTCCGCCAAAAGACCGCATGGCGATTCAGACAGTGGTCGCGAACTGGGATGAGAAGCTGATTCAGTCCTCGATCACGCAGGAGTTGGAACGCGGTGGGCAGGTTTACTTCGTTCACAACCGCGTGGACAGCATTTTCGAAATTGCCGCGAAGCTTCAGGAACTCGTGCCGCAAGCCAGAATTCTCGTTGGCCACGGCCAGATGAACGAAACCGAACTCGAAAAAGTGATGCTGAAATTCATGCATCATGAAGCCGACATTCTGGTCGCGACCACCATCATCGAAAATGGTCTGGACATCCCGCTCTGCAATACGATCCTGATCAACCGCGCCGACCGGTTGGGCCTCTCCGAGCTTTACCAACTCCGAGGCCGCGTGGGGCGCTCCGACCGCCGCGCGTACGCTTATCTACTGTTGCCGCCCGAGATTGAACTCACTCCCATCGCTCGCCGACGTCTCGCAGCCCTCAAAGAATTCTCAGACCTCGGTGCCGGATTCAAAATCGCCGCCCTCGATCTGGAACTACGCGGCGCCGGCAACATGCTGGGCGGCGAGCAGAGTGGCCACATCGAGGCCATCGGCTTCGAGCTCTATACCCAGATGCTGGAGCGCGCCGTCCGCGAATTGCGCGGCGAAGTCCCCGAAGAGGAAGTCGAGACGCAACTCAATCTCGGTCTCAACATCCGAATTCCCACCAACTACATTGCCGAAGAAAACCAGCGCCTTCGGATGTACAAACGCGTGGCCGGCGTCGAAAGCGAAACCAAGCTTCGCGATGTCCGCCTCGAAATGACCGACCGCTACGGCGAGCCACCGCCGGCCGTTCGAAACTTGCTCGACTATGCCGAACTCAAGCTGCTGGCGATCCGCGTGGGCATTCATGCGATCGAGCGCAAGCGCGACCTGATCAACATCAAGTTCCGCCAGAATGCAGCCGTCGATCCCGAGCGCTTGGCCGGCTTCGTGGCCTCCCAGCGTGGCGCTCAGTTCACTCCCGACGGCACTTTGAAATTCGCTCTGAAGAGTCTCGGCGCGGCCGAAGTGCTCACCAGCCTCAAAGACTTGCTCGAACACCTCACCACCTCATCCGAGGCGGTTCGTCCAGTCTGACGCGATCAGGGATGATTTTCGCGATCCTAAGGAAACCAATTCTTCGTCTCCATCGCCTGCTCCTGCTATCTTAGGTGTGATTTTCTAGCGGACGCGGCTGCTCCCTCCGACTGTCTGACTTCTTAGCGAGCGAGTCATTCTTATGCCCATGAAGGTTCGTAAAGCGGTATTCCCCGCAGCTGGCCTCGGCACGCGTTTTCTTCCCGCCACAAAAGCACAACCCAAGGAAATGCTGCCCCTCGTCGACAAGCCGATCATTCAATACGGCGTCGAAGAAGCGCTGGTTGCGGGCTGCGACCAGATCATCATCGTGACCGGCCGCGGTAAGCAGGCGATTGAAGACCACTTCGACGTTTCCTACGAACTCGAAAAGATGCTTGAAGAGCGCAAGAAAACCGACCTGCTCAGCATCGTCCGTTCTATCTCCGACATGATCCACATCGCCTATGTTCGCCAGAAAGAAGCGCTCGGCCTCGGCCACGCCGTCCTGATGGCAAAAGAATTAGTAGGCGACGAACCCTTCGCAGTACTGCTCGCCGACGATGTGATCGATGCTGAGGAGCCCTGCCTCAAGCAGATGATGCGCGTCTTCGAAGAAACCCAGTGCTCGGTGATCGCGACTCAGGTGGTCGAAGGGCCGGCGATCTCTTCCTACGGGGTGTTGGACGTCAAGCCCGCTGATGGCCGGTTCGGAGGCCGCTTGTTCGAAATCAATAACATGGTTGAGAAGCCGAAGCCCGAGGACGCGCCCTCCAATCTCGCCATCATCGGCCGCTATATTCTGACGCCGCGTGTCTTCGAGATCCTCGCCGAAACCGGCCAGGGCAGCGGCGGAGAACTGCAGCTCACGGATGGCATGCGCGCTCTCCTAAAAGAGCAGCGCATCTACGCGTATGTGTTCGAAGGCCGCCGCCACGATGCGGGCGACAAGCTCGGCTTCCTGAAGGCCACCGTCGAGCTAGCCCTGAAGCGCAAAGATCTTGGGGAGAAGTTCCGCGAGTACTTGAAGGGACTGAAGCTGTAAAAGACCGCGAAACTCTCGCGCCGGGCAATCGGGAAGGGCCCGAGTTTTAAAGACTGCGGAAAACTTTCGTTTTCGCGCAGGTTTTGGGAAGGGCACGACTTCAGTCGTGCCTTTAAGGCGTTGGAAGTGTGTCGGCGCTTTAGCGCCTGAGGTCTTGCTTTTTGCGACTTCGAGTCTTTTTCCGCAGCCGCTTTTACTCGTACACCTACCGGCACAAGATCATCGCGGCTTCACCGGCTGAGGTAAGCCCGCAAAGTCATGGTCAGTCCATCACGTCGCTCAGAACAAAATCGTGGATCCAGTCCTGCTTGAGGTTCTGCTGACGTAACGCGGTCGCAAGCTGCGCGCGATGATGAACTCCGTGCAGCATGGCCTGCGTCATCATTTTCCGCTTGCTGACATCCTTTTTGATGAAACCCAGAGTCGCTTTCGCAGACCAGTCTTCGGGCCGCGCCTTCTGCAGGAAACTGCGAAGCTTCCGGATGGCCTCCTCATCGATCGCAAATAGTTCCTCGAGTGTCGCGTGTGGAAGCGCCTTGAAATCGGGGCGCTGCAGGTCAAGGAGCATGTGCGCAAAGTTCAGGTTCACCGCAAAGATATGAAACACAAGTTCGCGAATCGTTCCGCTCCCCGCAACGTCGCAGGGCAGATCGAGCGCCTGGGGATGCAGCACGAAGAACTGCCTCCACTTCGCATGTTCCGCATCGGTGTAAGCCAGCAAATCGGAGAACCGGATGCCGTCGTCCATAACCTAGACCGCCTGCTTCAGCTTTTTCGACTTCTCCTCAACCCCGCGCGCCAATTTCAACTTGTGCTCGTCGAGCTTCTTCCCGATCGCCGGCTCGGCAAGCGCAATCATCTGCGCCGCCAGAATGCCCGCATTCGTCGCACCCGGTTTGCCGATCGCAACCGTAGCCACGGGAATGCCCGCAGGCATCTGCACGGTCGCCAAAAGCGAATCCATTCCTTGCAACGAGGTTGAAGGGATAGGCACGCCAATCACTGGCAGCGTCGTGTGCGCCGCAATGACCCCTGCCAGGTGTGCCGCCCCGCCCGCGCCCGCAATGATCACGCGGATACCGCGCTCCGCGGCCTTGCGGGCAAACTCCGCCGTCCGATCGGGCGACCGGTGTGCCGACGTGACATCAATCTCATATGCGATCCCGAACTCGCCCAGCGCCTTGCCCGCCTCGCGCATGATCTCAAGGTCAGAGTCGCTGCCCATCACAATCGAAACCTGCGGCTTGCTCATTCTTCGTGTCCCCTTGTGTCCTTCGTGGTTTGCGCATTCCTCCGCGTTCTCAGCGAACCGGAAGCATTTCGCGTTGAAAGGTTTTTTGCGCGTGTTTACTTCTTCAAAGCCCGGGCCGCGATGTCCTTCCGGTAATACATCCCTTCGAACCCAATATTGCCAACAGCTGCGTAAGCTCGCTCCACTGCAGCGGGCAAATCGGCAGCCCTGGCCGTGACGCCCAGCACCCGTCCGCCCGAAGTGAAGTAAACGTCGTCGTTCACGCTGGTCGCCGCGTGAAAAATCTTCACGCCTTCCAGGGCTGCGGCCTGCTCAAGCCCGGCGATTTTCTTGCCCGCTTCAAAGGCCCCCGGATACCCACCCGACGCCATAACCACGCATACCGAAGCATCAGTCGACCAGCGGAAGTCTCCCTCACTGACCCGCCCATTCACCGACGCCTCGAGCGCCTCAAGAAGATCGCTCTCCAGCCGCATCAGAATCGGCTGCGTCTCCGGATCGCCAAACCGGCAATTGAACTCCAGCACCATCGGCCCGCGCGCCGTCATCATCAGTCCGCAGTACAGAACGCCGCGATATTCCGCGCCCTCGGCCTTCATCCCGGCCACCACCGGACGCGCGATGTGGTTGGTCAGCCAGTCGCGCATCGTATCGTCCACGATGGTCCGCGTCGAGTAAGCGCCCATTCCGCCCGTATTGAGTCCCGTATCGCCGTCGCCAATGCGCTTATGATCCTGTGCGGCGACCAGTGGTACAACGCGCTCCCCGTCGCTGAACAACAGGAACGATAACTCTTCCCCCACCAGGCATTCTTCGACCACGACACGGACGCCGGCCTCGCCCACCATTTTCCCGCTGAGCATCTCCGAGGCCACAGCAACCGCCTCATCCTTGGTCTTCGCGATCACTACACCCTTGCCCGCGGCAATGCCGTCGGCCTTCACCACAATCGGCGTATGAAAGTGTCCAAGTGCGGTGCGCACCTGCTCGATCGAATCGCAAATCGCGTAGTGTGCCGTAGGAATGCGGTGGCGCTGCATGAACTGCTTCGCGAAACTCTTGCTTGATTCGAGTTGAGCCGCGGCCCGTGTCGGACCAAATACCGGCCACCCTCGCCTCTGGAACTCATCCACGACACCCAAGCTCAAGGGCAATTCCGGGCCAATCACCGTCAAATCCGGTTGCACTTGATTCGCGACCGCAACCAGAGAGTCCAGGCTCTTCACATCTGCAGCCAGGCACTCCGCATCGTGCGCGATCCCGCCATTCCCCGGAGCGCAATAGAGCTTGGCAACGCGCGGCGATTGCCGCAGCTTCCATACCAGCGCGTGCTCCCGCCCTCCACCGCCAATCACCAGAACTTTCATAGTTAGGACAGTCAAGGTTAGGGACTCGCCTTCGCGATGTCAAACGCTCACCGAGCCACCCTCAGCTGCGATACCCACTGTTAACCATGCTTAATACGGCCGTATAATCGAGCCGAATGATTACGGTCTCCAAAGAGGACTACCTCAAGGCGATTCTCGAAGCGGAAAGCGAAGGCGAGACCGTCATCTCCGCGACCCTGGCGCATTGGCTCAAGGTTTCGCCACCAGCCGTGACCATGGCATTGCGCCGACTCAAGAAAGATGGCTTCGTGCGCGTGCAAACCGACGGCCAGGTGCGCCTCACGGCCGTCGGTCGTAAAATCGCCCGCCGGTTGACACTCCGTCATCACCTGATCGAACGGATGCTCGCAGAAATCTTCGGCATGGAGTGGTACAAGGTGCACGATGAAGCCGAACGCCTGGAGCACGCCGTCAGCCCCGACTTCGAGGCCAAACTCCTCGCGCGCTTAGGCTCGGGCGGCGCGTGCCCCCATGGCAATCTCTCCGAACTCGAAAGCCCTGCGAGTCGGCGTCGGCGCGGCCTTTGCCTGCTCACCGAAGCCGTTCCTGGCGTTTCTTACCGAGTTAGCGGAATCTACGAGCGGGACCGAAAACTGATGGAATTTCTCGATGCACGTGCAATTCGTCCGGGCGCTCGGATCGCTGTCGAGGGCAAGA
>Ga0306921_10008580_pt1 | contig 10803 bp, 7 predicted proteins | sample sta12Cox44000080_FD_203760 | JGI IMG/M metagenome (GOLD analysis project Ga0306921, IMG submission 203760) | Lab enrichment of tropical soil microbial communities from Luquillo Experimental Forest, Puerto Rico - statoxic.12C.oxic.44.000.080 (v2)... | ecosystem: Environmental > Terrestrial > Soil...
TCGAACGAATCAAGATGATTGCCTAATACTCTCCTCTTTATGTGCAACCGTATTCACCTAGTTCCTGCCAAGCCTCTGCATGATGACTGATAAATAGGACCAAATCGCTTCACACTTTGGAATTTAACGTGCGAAGAAATGCACATGCTGTCTAAGTGCTTTGCGCCAGCTTCACCTTTCTATTTGGGCGGGCTGGGATCTGACCCGTCACCTCAGTGAAACATCGCAGTTGGAATCACTGAATTCAGGAGGAACAGTGAAGAGAAAGCTTCTGCTTTGGACCATCGCGGTACTGTGCTTTGCGTCGCTCGCCAGCGCCGACAGTTTCGTATTCTATGGCGGCCGTGCGGCCCAGAACCCGACAGATTTCATCGACTGGACCCAGCTCGGTCCGGATTCCACGATTTCCGGAACCCCCTCCCGACTCCCCAGCTGGTAAGCACGTTCAACGGGAGCTTCGCTCGGGTTGGAAACATCAATGGCGGCGACTTCTTCCGCGTGGATGAGGGGACCGGCTGGATTGGCAACTTCGATTACGGCGAGAACCTGGTCTGGACCGGCAACCCCAACTTCGGCTTAGGCGGTGGCGGGTTCGCCATCGTTCTCGCTAATCCAGTGAGTTCGATAGGCATCGGAATTCAGACCAACCTGTATGGTATATTCGCCAGCACCATCACCCTCTTCGACACCGGTGGCACGCAGATTTTCAGCGGTATTTATAACGGCGACAGCACCGGCTCGGAAGGCGGCGACCACCTCTTCATCGGCCTCGGCGACATCACTGGCCCCAACATCGGGGCCATAGTCATTAGGCCCTAGATCAGCCGGCGACAGCACTGGAGTCTTTCAGAATGATTTCGCCATCAACGATCCCAGCTTCACCTACGCTTCGATCGTCGTTCCAGAGCCCAGCGCGCTGGTGCTGTTAGGAAGCGGACTGCTCGGCATGGCTGGCCTGATGCGTCGCAAGCTGGACCGCTGAGCCCCGGGAGTACCTCGATCGATAGTCGGCCGAAAGCAGTTTTTCGGCGCGTCACAAGGACTCGGCCACAGAATGCGCCCGTGGCCAACAGACGGCGTAATCAGCGCTCACCCGCTGCGCCACTTCATTGCCGAGAGAGGAATATCGTATTATGCGAAAGCTTCTGTGTTTGCTGACCATTCTGGCGTTGACCCTTGCAGCCGTAGGAGGCTTCGCTGCAACCAAGGCAACGGTATACAAGTATGTCCCCAAGACCACCTCGGGAAAGCCAGTTCCTGCAGGCTCCATCAAGTTTGAAGGACACGACCCCGCCCGTGGTGCGCAGTTCAAAGCCCAGAACCACCTGAGCTACGCCATGAACCAGAAACTCAAGAACGCGGCCCTGCTGGCGAAGAAGAACACCTACATCAACGGTACCATCGACACAGTTCCCTACTTCAGCAGTTGGTTGATCACCGGAAATCGCAACAGCATCTACCCCTACTCAATAGTAGGGCAAGATCCGTCGGCTGACGGCACCACCGGGATCCACAACCAGATCATTCCGTTGATTACCGTATTGCAGGTCAAGGGAAATCCCGTTTACATCTTCGACCCCACCATGGCCCATGACCCTCAAGGATCGGATATTAGCCTGTTCGAGCAGTCGCCCCTCTATGACGCCACCACGACCTATCCCGGCCCGCCGCCGCAGACCGGTCAGGTGATCGACACCGCACAGCGAACCGCATTCCGCGCCACCGAGGGCGCTAACTGGCACACCACCTTGAACCCACCGATTTCCTCCGGGATCACTTGGATCCAGTTGCTCGAGTGGAGTAACGGTGACTGGGCCTGCATAGGGGGCGAGGACCCACCGTGCACCAGCTTCCCGGTCTTCAACATCAACCCCATCTCCAGCAACTTCGCGTTCATTCGTCGGGTGAGTCCCCGTCTTGGGCCAGGCTCCGCATGTGGCCGCACCTGGAACCTGCGCCACCAACATGTCGCCTTGGTCGTATGGTCAAGGCTCGGCAGGCTTTTACTTCTGTAACAGCAAGACTGGCTGGTAAGTTCACCGCCAGTCTAAATTTTGTCAGGGGGAACAACCACACCCTTACCTGCCGGGCACTTCGGTGCCCGGCGTTTCTGGTGCTTGCCGCTTTTGGTCGGTGACCGCGGTCGCATCCGCGCCCTCCACGTGATCCGCTCCTTCGGTGATCTCTCCAGTTGTGCTTTCCCGGGCAACGGCTAGAATGCTGAACGGCGGTTCATTTCGCACTTAAAGGATTTCCTAGATGCGCACTCTCCGAATCCTGCTTTGCTGTTTTCTCCTCCTCGGCGTGACGGTGGCGCAGATCTCCGCTCCCACGGCGTGGACCAACAATCCCCAGATCGAATCGCGCGTGGACGCATTGCTGAAACAGATGACGCTCGAGGAAAAAATCGGGCAGCTGATCACGTATTCACAGGGCGCACGCACAGGCCCCGGCACCGGCCGCAGCGACTACAAGGAACTGGTAGCGAAGGGCCAGCTCGGCTCCATCTTCAACCTGACTGGGGCGTCGGCAACCAACGCCATGCAGAAGATCGCGATGGAGCAGTCGCGGCTGCCCATTCCGCTGATTTTCGGCCTCGACATTATCCACGGCTTCCGCACCACGTTCCCGGTGCCACTGGCACTGGCCGCCACCTGGGACCCCGCTCTTGTGGAGCGTGCGTCGCGCGTCGCCGCAAGAGAGGCCAGCCGCGAGGGCGTACGCTGGACCTTCTCGCCCATGGTGGACATCGCGCGCGATGCCCGCTGGGGTCGCATCGTCGAAAGTGCGGGCGAAGATCCGTATCTCGGTTCTGCGCTGGCTGTCGCCTACGTGCGCGGCTATCAGGGCTCCAGCCTGAGCGATCCCGGCTCCATCGCCGCCTGCAGCAAACATTTCGTGGGCTACGGTGCCGCGGAAGCCGGTCGTGACTACAACACCGCCGAGATACCGGTCCGCCTGTTGCGGCAGGTGTTTCTGCCGCCGTTTCAGGCGACGGTCGATGCCGGATCGGCAACCTTCATGAGTGCCTTCGAAGCGTTGAATGGAGTGCCTGCAACCACCAATGCTTTCACCCTCACGCAGATTTTGCGCAAGGAGTGGGGCTTTAGGGGCTTCGTGGTCAGCGACTTTGGCGCGATTGCCGAGTTGATTCCACAGGGCGTGGCCGCCAATGGCATGGTCGCAGCCGGCAAAGCCATTCTCGCTGGAGTCGACATGGATATGGAGTCCAGCCTCTACGGGCCGCACCTCACCGAACTGGTGAAGTCCGGAGTGGTGCCCGAGTCCGTTATCGATGAGTCCGTGCGCCGCGTTTTGCGCGTCAAGTTCGCCTTGGGACTGTTTGATCATCCCTACACCGAAGGCAGCGCTTCGAACGGCATTGCTGCCGAAGACCTGGAACTGGCACGCAAGGCCGCGGAAGAGTCGTTCGTGCTGCTGCAGAACGAAGGCGGCGTGTTGCCGATGAAAGCCAACGGCAAGACCATCGCTCTGATCGGTCCACTGGCCGATGACGCCGGACAGATGTTGGGCTCGTGGTCGGCGAAGGGCGAGGCGAAAGACGTGGTGACGTTGCGTTCCGCGCTCACCAGTCAGGTGGAAGCTGCTCAAGGTCACGTCCTCTACGCCCAGGGCACCGGCATCCTCACGGCCTCTGACGCAGGATTCGCAGATGCCGTGGCCGCAGCGAGGAAGTCTGACATTGTGGTACTTGCCTTGGGTGAGGATGCCCGGTGGATGACGGGCGAAGCAGCATCACGGGCGCACCTGGACCTTCCCGACAACCAGCAGGCATTGCTCGAAGCCATAACCGCTACCGGCAAACCCGTGGTTCTGGTCGTCTTCAGCGGGCATCCTTTGGTTTTGAACTGGGCGGCGCAGCACGTTCCGGCGATTTTGGCAGCCTGGTTCCCCGGCGTACAGGCAGGGCCGGCGCTGAGCAATGTATTACTCGGCGCCAGCAGTCCCAGCGGAAGGTTGACTGTCAGCTTCCCCCGTTCCGTCGGGCAGGAGCCGCTGTACTACAACCACTTCAACACCGGACGCCCGGCCGACGGCGTAGACCTGTCGCGTCCTCCCACCAACGACGGCGAGAAATACCGCTCGCGCTACGTCGATGAGCAGAACTCAGCACTGTTTCCCTTCGGCTACGGCCTGACCTACAGCACTATCGCGTATTCTCCGACCACGGCAAGCGCAACCACAGCCAGCGCAAAGGACCTCAATGCCGGCAGCGCGAGCTTGAAGGTTACGGCTGAGGTCCGCAATACCGGCAGCCGTCCGGCGGACGAGGTCGTGCAGTTGTACATAAGACAGACCGGCACCAGCGTCGTGCGTCCCGTGCGCGAGCTGAAAGGCTTCCAGCGCATTACCCTTGCACCGGGCACATCGCAAAAGGTGGAGTTCACCCTAGGTCGCGACCAGCTGAAGTTCTGGAATATTGACATGAAAGACGTGGTCGAGCCAGCGCAATTGACGGTGTGGGTCGCACCTGATTCCATTCGGGGTACGCCCGCGCAACTCACGATCGCACCCTAGTGTCCTGAGCCGCACGTTCGTGGTATAAGCCAGAGCTTTGTATCAGGGCATGGCTTCAGCCGTACCGAAAGGCGACCAAAGAAAAACATGGCCTTAAGGTCCTGAGGGCAATGCCAAGGCCAACGAGTGAGTTTGTACACGGATTTCTGATTCACGACACTAACATGTGCTGGGATCGGCCCCGTTCTAGCCGGTCCATTCCGGCAGTTGGGATTAGCTACCCATTTAGACTTCAATTTGGGAATTAATATATAAGAAAAATCACGAAAGTGGTTTGACGTGCAATCCGAAGGTGCTATGGTACAAACGGTGAGCCATCCAGTTCGAATTAGCTGGGTGGCTCTTTGCCCTTTAGGGATACGGTCTTCCGCCCCATCAAGCGCAAAATCGGCGCGGTGGGAACCCCAGGTCTTTGCCAACAGGAGCAGGTTTGTGAGACGACACAAAGAATCTCCGGTCCGGGATGGCCGGGCATCGCAAATCGTTTCGGTAGTTTCGAGTTTCAGGTTTCGAGTCTCGGGTGGACTGGCTTCCGCATTGCGAAGAGCGCGGAGCCTAGCGCGTGGCACGCGTGGGTGCTTCGTTCTGGTGGTGCTGTGGGGCGCGGTCAACGCTGCGGCGCAGGCTCCTCCAGCAGCCGCGGAACCCAATGCGCCGCCTGTTGTTTCTCTTCCCGGACTTTACGATCCCATCCCCGATCCCAAGGCAGTGGTCACGGAGCGCCATGCTCGTTTCACGGTGCTCACGCCGCAACTCATCCGCATGGAGTGGGCCGCCGACGGCAAGTTCGAAGACCACGCCTCGCTGGTCTTTCTGAACCGCAAGCTGCCGAGGCCCAACTTCAGTGCGACCAGCGACAAGCTTGGAGCAGTGAGGATCTACACCGATGCGTTAAAGTTGGACTACAAGGGCGGCGGCAAGTTCACCGCCGACAACCTCACAATCTCCTTTACACTTAACGGCAAACCAGTCACGTGGCACCCGGGGATGCCGGCCACCGGCAACCTGCAGGGCACCACGCGCACGCTCGACGGCGCGCTGGGCGGCAAGACGAAGGAGCCGATGGATCCCGGCCTGATTTCGCGCGCCGGCTGGGTGTTGGTGGACGACTCGACGCGTCCGCTGTTCGACGGCAACGATTTCCGTTTCGATGAGGGTGACAAGAGCCCTTGGCCGTGGGTGATGCAGCGTCCCGCGGGCGAACGCCAGGACTGGTACTTCTTCGGCTACGGCCACGACTACCCCGCTGCGCTGCACGATTTCACCTTGGTTGCGGGAAAGATCCCGCTGCCGCCGCGCTTCGCCTTCGGCGCGTGGTGGTCCCGCTATTGGGCGTACTCCGATCAGGAACTAACGGAACTCGCCAATGGCTTCCGCAGCAACGACGTGCCGCTTGACGTCTTTGTCATCGACATGGACTGGCACAACACCTTTAACCAGGTCCGGGGGTCGAAGGAAAAAGACGCTGCGGGCCAGAACAAGGGTTGGACCGGTTACACTTGGAACAAGCTGCTATTTCCCGATCCCGAGCAGTTCCTGAAGAACCTGCGCGAGCAGGGACTGAAGATCACGCTTAACCTGCATCCGGCGTCGGGCGTGCAGCCGTGGGAGGACGCCTACCCGGCGATGGCGCGCGCTATGGGTGTCGATCCCGCGACCGGGCAATACATCCCCTTCGACATCACCAACCAGAAATTCGCCATGAACTATCTCGAACTTGTGCACCGTCCTCTGGAGAAACAGGGGGTTGATTTCTGGTGGCTCGACTGGCAGCAGGAGTCCGATACCAAGATCCCGGGCGTGAATCCCACCTGGTGGCTGAACTACGTGCACTTCAACGATCAGGCGCGCCAAGGCAAGCGGCCACTGCTTTTCCACCGCTGGGGAGGCCTGGGCAACCATCGTTACCAGATCGGATTCTCCGGCGACACGATTTCCGTCTGGGAATCGCTTGCTTTTCAGCCCTGGTTCACCGCGACGGCGGCCAACGTCGGCTACGCCTACTGGAGCCACGACATCGGCGGACACATGCCCGGCGTAGTCGATCCCGAGCTTTACACCCGTTGGATCGAGTTCGGCATCTTCAGCCCCATCCTTCGAACCCACACCACCAAGAACCCCGACGCCGAGCGCCGCATCTGGGCATATCCCGAGCCTTATTCCGACATCATGCGTGGTCTTTTCCAGCAGCGCTACGCCATGCTTCCGTACATCTATACCGAAGCGCGGCACACCTACGACACCGGCGTCGCGTTTTTGCATCCACTCTATTACGACTGGCCCGAGGCGAACGAAGCCTACGACATGAAGAACGAGTACGTCTTCGGCAGCCAGATGATCGTGAACCCCATTGTCACTCCAGGGGACAAGGTCACGGGCCTGGTGAAGCAGGAGGTGTGGATTCCCAAGGGGGAATGGATCGAGAAGGACTCAGGCACGCTCTTCAGTGGGCCAGCGACCGTGCAGCGCAACTTCTCCATCGAGCAAACGCCGGTCTACGTGTGCGAAGGCGCGATCGTACCAATGGCTCCCCCTATGGAGTACACCAATCAGAAGCCGGTGGATCCGCTGATCGTGACGGTGTATCCCATGAATAATCGCTCGTCGAGCGAATACTCGCTGTATGAGGATGCCGGCGACACGCGCGGATACCAAACGGGGCAGTTCGCGCGGACCGACTTGATCGCCGCCTCCAAAGGCGACGAGATCACGATTACCATCGCTGCTGTAAAGGGGAGCTATCCCGGCCTGGTAACGACACGCGGCTACGAAGTTCGCCTGCCTGGCGATTGGCCGCCGCAGTCGGTGGCCGTCAACCACAAGCCGGTCGGCTACGTGCCGGAAGCCGGCAAGGCCGGCTGGCGCTACCAAGGCAATACGCTGACCACAGTCATTACCATTCCCGAGGCGCCAGTGAACCAGCCGGTGACGGTGCGTGTGACGCGTTCACCCGAACTGATCAATCGTCGCGCCGAACTCAACGGCTTCCCTGGAGCCATGTCGCGGCTGCGCAGCGCAGCCGAAGAACTGAGTCACATCTGGCCCTCCATTCGGGTCCCCCAGGAAGTGGTCGATGCGCTGCAAACCGGCGACCGTATGACCTACTACCCTGACACGGCGGGTGAGCAACTCGCGCACTTCCGCCAGGTACTGCCGCAGGCGCAGGCCGAAGTCGAGCAGCTTAGCCAGGGGCCGAGCGAAGAAGAGAAGCAAGTTGTAGCCGCAGCGCGCGGTACCTTGTGGGACACGCCAGAGGGGCGCAAGGCGATGGAAGAAAATCCCAACCGGATCAAGCGAGCGCTGGCCGCGATCAACGATGCCATGCGAGCGCAACCATGAGCCTGGTCCGTCGCGCCACGGATTACTTCAGCCGGATGATTGGTGTCACGTCAAAGAGTCGTTGCCGGCGGAAACCCGATTTCCCTCAAGGACTAAAGCCCGGGGCTTTCCCTCGTTATCACGGCAGGGCTGAAGCCGTGCCCTTTCAAATCTGGTTTGTGAATGCAGTGTTGCGGCTCACCCTTGCGATGATGGTTGTGCCATGCGCGGGATGCCGCTCGTCGTTTGCGCAAGGCTCGTACGACCAGCCGTGGCGGCCACAGTATCACTTCACGCCGTCGCACAACTTCATGAACGATCCCAACGGTATGGTGTTCTACCAGGGCGAGTATCACCTGTTCTACCAGTACAACCCTGAAGGCCAAGTGTGGGGACACATGAGCTGGGGCCACGCAGTGAGCACCGACATGGTGCACTGGCAGCACCTGCCAGTGGCGATTCCGGAAGATCCGAAGTTCATGATCTATTCCGGCAGCGCGGTTGTCGATTGGAATAATTCCAGCGGACTATGCCAGAACCCCGATCCGGAGGACCACTCCTGCCTGATCGCGATTTATGCCGCTGCCTACAAAGACCGCCAGAAGCAACACATTGCTTACAGCAACGATCGCGGACGCACCTGGACAAACTACGCGGGCAATCCGGTGATCGATGTCGATGCGGAAGACTTTCGCGATCCTAAAGTTTTCTGGTACGAGCCGCAGAAAAAATGGGTAATGGTCGCAGTGCTGGCCGACCGGCGCAAGGCGCTGTTCTTCGACTCCACGGATTGGAAGCACTGGAACAAGCTCAGCGAGTTCGGCCCTGCAGGCGACGATGCCGGGCAGTGGGAGTGTCCGGATTTGCTTGACCTGCAGATCGAGGGTACGGACGAGCATCGCGGGGTGCTGATCATCAGTCGCAATCCGGGCGCGCCCGCGGGTGGAACGGGCGTGCGGTACCTGATCGGGCATTTCGACGGCACGCAGTTCGTCGAAAAGGAGAGCGCAGGCAGCAAGCTATGGGCCGATTACGGCAAGGATTTCTACGCAACCAATTCGTTCAACGATATGCCGAAGGGCAACGAGCGGAGGATATGGATTGGGTGGACGAGCAATTGGCTCTATGCGAAAGATGAGCCGACCGTGCTGTGGCGCGGCGCGCAATCGATTCCGCGCAGGCTCACACTGCGGAAGGTCGGCGGCCAGCTGCTCATGGTGCAGGCTCCGGTGAAGGAGTTGCAAAGCCTGCGGGGCAAGCCGTTTCATCTCAAGGATACGAGCGTCGCATATACCAACGCCAGGCTCGCCCGGCTGGGAGTGAAGGGCGAGAGCTACGAGATCGAGGCCGAGTTCGAGCCGGGCAGCGGCGGCGAGATCGGCTTCCATCTGCGCAAGAGCAACGGCGTGGAGACGGTGGTGGGTATCGATCCCGCGACCGATTCGCTGTTTGTCGATCGGACCGAGTCTGGCGAGAAGTCGTTCAGCAAGGATTTCTCGGGCCGCTACTCCACCGCGCTGGACAACACCAAGCGGGTGACGCTGCACATCTTCGTGGACCGCTCCAGCGTGGAAGTCTTCGCCAATGACGGGGAAAAGGTCATGACGGACCGCATCTATCCGCCGCCGGGCAGCACGGGGATTGAACTGTATTCGACGGGACGTGGCGGGAAAGTGGTCTCGCTGACGATTTGGCCGCTTCAGTCGATTTGGGGGAAGTAGGGTTCTCCCAGGTTCCTCGATTCGCGCGAACCCTTCGATAGGCTCAGGCGGGATCTGGGACATCCGCTTTGGTTGTGGCGGGAGACGACGGTTGGGAGCAGCACGCGGAATTTTAATCGGGAGGGAAAAGCAGGCCCCTCCGCTCTGCCGCTGAAGCGGCGGAGCGGTCAGGATGACGAGGTTGCTGCGGTCGTTTCGCTCAGCGCTCAGGATAACAACGCAGAGAGTAACTCCCACTCAATCGAAAAGCGGGAATGAGTGGGGCACCCACATTGAATCTAGCCACGTCATAGGGGTCCTTCGACTCCGCTCCCTACGGTCGCTTGGCAGGATGACAAATCAAAGCTGACAATCAGATCGTCAAGCGGACAGTCGTTTTCGCTGCTTCAGCTCGGCGAGCAGGGCATCGACCTTTTCCTCGCGCTCCAGGGCGTGGAAGCGGCCTTCGATGTCGTCGCCGAGGAGTTCGCTGCGCGCCTCACCGATCGCCTGCTCACGCGCGACCTTGTTGCGCATGCGGTCGAAGGTGCGATTCTCACCCTCGGGCGTCACCTGCGCCTCGGCAGCGCGGCTGGCGATGCGTGAGCGGCGATGCTGCGCGATCAGCAGATCGACCTTGGCACGCGCCTCCGAGAGCTTGATTTCCAACTTCTTCAACGCCGCTTTGAGTGACTCGACCTGCGCCTCCTGGTCGTCAATCTGCTGGGCGAAGCTCTCGCTCATCTGCTGAAAGCTCATCGCCCGCTCCAATGCCGCGCGGGCGAGCGCGTCGTCGTGCTTGTCAACGGCAAGCTCAGCCTTTCGCATCCAGTCGGCGTGCTTGTCGGTGTTGTCCTGCTTCTTCTTTTGCAGCAAATGAAGATCGGCCAGCGCGATGGCGACCTGCGTCTTCACCTGCATGAACTGGTTTTCCATGTCGAGAATCACCTGCTTCAACATCTTTTCGGGATTCTCGGCCTTATCGATGAGGTCGTTCAGATTGGCTCGCACCAGCGTCGCCACTCGATCCAGCAATGCCATAAGTACTCCTTAGCTCTTCGCGTTACCGTTGGGAAAGGAACACAGCCGTATCAGCTTCGGCTCTTCGCTTACCCGGGAAAACCAGCAAAGATCCCGCAAACAGGATCGGTGCCGTCCCCGAGGGACCCGAATTCATTTCCATCCCACCCAGCACTGCCTTCGGCTGGGTGCTGGGCTGTCTTGTTTGCGCCCGCCGCGGCGGGCT
>Ga0306921_10008586_pt1 | contig 10799 bp, 8 predicted proteins | sample sta12Cox44000080_FD_203760 | JGI IMG/M metagenome (GOLD analysis project Ga0306921, IMG submission 203760) | Lab enrichment of tropical soil microbial communities from Luquillo Experimental Forest, Puerto Rico - statoxic.12C.oxic.44.000.080 (v2)... | ecosystem: Environmental > Terrestrial > Soil...
GACGTTGGCCACATAAACCGTGTCGGTCTTCACGTCGATCGCGATCCCGCCGGGCAGGTCGCTGGGCATCCCATTCCCCACGGTGATCGTCGGCCAGGGCCCTTCGCACCGGGAGACGTCACGCGCGTTGCAGTGCCGCGCGTCGATGACCGAGACCGTGTCCCCGCCCGCGTTGGGGCCATTGTCGTTGTAGCCGTTCGCGACGAAGATCGTGTGGGTCGCCGGGTCCATCGCGAGGAAGGACGGGCCGTTCCCTACCGGCGCCGACCCCACCAGCGCGGACCCGAAACCAGACGGTGCCGGGAACGGCTGGGCGGACGCGGGGGGACCGTCCATCCGGGTCGCGCTCCCGATTGACGTGCCCGCCGAGGCGGCGGGCGAGCCGGCGATTGCTACGGATACCGCGCACGCGAAGACTGCGGCAAACGCGGCCAACGCCCGCGGTCTCACGACTGCCCGCGCCGTGAGCAGGAATCGATTCATTTCTGTGCTCCCGTCTTTCGTGCCTGGCCGTTCCGCTCTGCCAGTGCTTATGAATGGACGGTAGGCGCGAAGACTGATCAGGTCATCAGTGCGTGCACTGAATTGCTCTGGGGAAAGGCGATCCGGGCCCGCATTGCCTGCGTGCCCTTCGCGGTTCGCTGGCAGATGCTCAAGCAAGCGGGACTTTGGCGCATATGAGCGTTGGGCCGCCGGGCGGGCTGCTGATGGTCAGCGTTCCGCCTGCCACCTCGACCCGGTCGGCGAGTCCTCGCAGGCCACGTGGTGCTGTCATGGTCGCGCCGCCGTGGCCGTCGTCGAGCACACTCATCATCAGATTGCTTGCTTCAAGGTGCAGTTCAACGGTCGCGGCCGTTGCCTTCGCGTGGCGGGCCACGTTAGCCAGGCATTCGGAGCAGAAGAAGAAAACCAGTGCCTTCTGCGCAGACGGCAGGTCTTGCAGTTGGCCGCTGGTCATAAGATTTGCCGTTATTGGCATGCCGTTGACCATCCCGCGCAGAATTGTCTCGATGGGGTGCAGGCCAAGTTCCCCGGGAAATAGGCCTTGCGCGATCCGGGCGAGATCATCGAGCGCGACGGCAAGTTGCCTGCGGGCGTTCACCGCGGCATCACCGCTGAGCTCAGCGAGCGTTTCATCGGCGCGCTGCAGCCGGCCGACCGGGCCAGCGCGCAGCCTGGTCTCCAGGGCCTGCCTCTCAGCGTCGCCGACCGACAGCAGCCGCCGCCTGGACTCCCGGACGGCGATTGCCTGCTCGCGTACCTCGGCGCTGAGGCGGGCGCTGTCCAACACCAGGGCCGCGGCTTGTGCTGCTGCCTGAACCAGTGCCGGGTCTGGTCTTACACCGCGGCCGTGAACGAGGGCTACCTCGCCGCCGCCTGGCGCCGCTGCCTTGGTCACGCGCCTGCTGCCGCTGCCCTCGTCAGCGGGTGGGGGGTCGACCGGATCGCCCCGTTCGCTGAACCAGCCCATTCCGGGAGCGGCGTAACGCACCTCCAGATCGGGGTCGGCGAGCACGCCGGCGAGCAAGGCCGACACCGGGGCGTTCGGCCGCCGCGACGGGCCGAGTTCCACCACCAGGGCGTTGATCGCGCCGTGCAGCCGGGCGCCAGGATCTGCACCGAAGGCAAGCAACGCGGCCGCCGCGAGCAGAGCCGCATCGTTGGCGAGTTCCACGCCTGCTCCGGCGGCGCCGCTTGCTGCCAGCCACCAGATTGCCGATATTGCGGCGGCAGCGAGCGCAGTTGCGGCGAGAATGGCCCGGCTGTCAGCACGGGCGCGAAGGGCAGCCTGGGCGGTCACGGCCGCGACCGCGGTCATCACCGCAGCGCTGGCCAGGCCGTCCGCAGGATCCGGCAGCAAGATCGCGAGGTAGCCAGCGGCGATGAGCCACCGGCTGCGGCCAGCCGCTCGCAGCCCGCCGGACGCGCGCATCAACAGGTGCACCAGGAACGCGCGGTAGGCCAGGACGGCCACGTCGGCCGGGTATCCGGGTAGTCCCGGTACCAGCATGGCGAGTGTGCCCGCGAACCAGGTCGCGGCCGTCGCGAGGCTGAGCAGACCGAGGCCGCGTTCGGCCGCCCACAGCCAGGCGCCGGTGACGGCAAAGCCCACGCCGACGGCGTAGTCGGCGGCGGTCAGCAGCCCGGCCGGGCCAGGTGCGGCGAGCTCGGCGACAGTGCCAGCGGCTAGCACAGCGGCGCAGGCGCCCGCCGCCGCTAGCCGACCTTGTGCCACGGGTGCGCGTTGTACATGACCTGGCCGGTCGGGTCCTGGACAGAAATGACACGGAAAGTCAGTACGCCGCGGAAGTAGCTCCAACGCACGGTCTCCGGGGTCAGCTCTGCGGCGCGGTTCCAGAAAAAGGTGACCTCGTCGCCGTGCACGACATAATGGCCGTCGGTAAGGGGCTGATCGGGGTAATTGGGGACCTGCGTCTGCTCGACCTTCCCGTCGGCGTGCAGGTGGTAAGTCCACGTGATCGGCTTGTTCCAGTCTGGGCCGACGACTCCGTTTGCCTGGAAGTCGGCGACGGTGTCAGTCGTGACGTAGTTTCCTGGCGGTATCGTGGCACCCTTTTGGTGCGTCGTGGCGGGCGCGCTGACACGCTGCAGCGCAATGGCCTGAGCGGGAGTCTGGGCGGTGCGGCACGGCGGCGCGAGCATCGGGACTGGACTGAGCTGCGGACCAGTGCCAGGCACGTCTGTCCGGATCGTGCGCATCATGGCAGAAACCTCGGCGCTGGCGGGTGCTGTCCCCGCTTCACGCGCGAGTGCCGCGAGTTGAGCCGGTGATGGTTCGTCGAGGACCACACCGTGGTTGCAGAGCTGTTCTAGGTTCTGGGTTTCGCTGCCTGGTAGCGAGCCCAGTGCGGAGTGAAGGGTGTCGGCGATCGCTTGCCGGACGGCGGCGCGCTGGGCCGCAGTGAGCGCCAGCCAAGCGCGGCGGGTAGCCACCAGCGTCTCGAACTTGGGGATCAGCGCGTAGGAGGTGAGGTAGGGCGCCTCGGCGTTGTAGGAGTTATTCAATATGTACGCGGGACCGAGCTCGACCCCGGTCAGCGACCCGGACCTGAGCAGGACAGCTACCTGGCTTGCGGTTAGATCCTGTACCGGGCGGGCTCCGATAGCCGTCATCATCGCGGCCGTTTGCGGATTGTTGGTGATCCGGACCCGGATTCCCCGGAAGGCCGCTAGTCCGAACAGCGGGCGGGTCGACAGGATCTGCCGCGGCTCGGACGGGACCAGCCCCAGGCCCACCAGCCCGATCGGGGAGAACTCGCGCAGCAGGTCACCTGCCACCGGGCTGGCCGCCAGCCGGTCGCTGGCCTGGACGGTTGTGACCTCGAACGGCGCGTCCAGCGCTTCGAATCCGGGCAGCCCCGCCGCCGCCCAATCCCGGGCGGGCTGGAAGCTGAACCCGACCCGGCCTGCCCGCAGCGCGGCGACCAGGCGCGCCTCGTTGGCCGGCACTCTGCTGGGGTAGCTGTGGACGTCGACGGCCACTTTCAGCGTGCCGTGCGAGCGACGCGCGAGGGCTTGGGCGAAATAGGCCCCGTAGCCCTCATCATCGTCGGGCATCTGCAGTCGGATGACGGTGACCGACTGGCGCACGGCCCCCGCCTTGTTAAGGCTCGCACCGCCGTGGCAAGCAGCCACGCCGGCCACGGCAGCGGCCAGCCCTGCCACTATCCGCGACATCCGCCCGAGTCGGTTCACACCGCTCAGGCTGCCCGAACCACGGCTCCTGGTCATCAGTGCAGGCACTGAAACCACCTCCCCCCTGCCACCAGCAGATTCCCGCCGCTTGCCTGCGCCGTCAACCCCTGCCACGCTCCTGCCATGAGAGCCAGCACGCGCGCCGCTCTCCTAGTCACCCTGCCGGTTCTGGCGCTCGGCGCCGAAACCTCCCGGCTCGCCGCCGCGCACCCCGAGGCCGCACTCGGCGGCGGCGCGCCGTGGGAGAGCCTCGTGCAGGTGGGCGTGGCGGTCGCCGCGGTCGCCGCTGGCGTGGTCCTGATGCTGGAGCAGCGGCTGACGGCGTGCGGGCTGTTGCTTGCCCTGACCGGGCCGGCGATCCTGCTGGCCCAGCTGCCCGTCCCCGATGCCAGCTCGGCGTTGTTGTTCACTGCAGGCCTGGCGGGCGGGTCGCTGGCGCCTGCGCTGGCCGGCTCGGCTGCCATGGCATGCCCGGTCGCGCCGCCGCGCCGGCTGGATTGGGCTGTGGTCACGGTGAGCTTGGTCACCGCCGGGGCCGTGCTGGGGCTGCTGCCGGCCGCGGTGTTCGACCCGCGCGCGGCCGGCTGCTTCAGCTGCCAGCACAATCTCGCTGAGGTGCACGCCGACCTGCCGCTGTCTGTGGCGCTGACACGCTGGGGGCTGATCCTGACGGTCGGGTGGGGAATCGGGCTTGCGGCGCGTGCTGGCTGGCGGTGGCTGCGCGCGCCGCGGATTGCCCGGCTGGTCTATGCTCCGCTGATCCTCGCCGGTGCGGCGATCAGCCTGCTCGCCGCCGCAGCCGCACTGCACACGCTGAGGCAGGCGACATCGGAGATCGATGGCACCCTGCGGGCGCTGTGGCTGGCACAGTGCGGCCTGGTCGGCGTGATGGCGGCCGGCGTCGCAGCCGGCGGGCTGCGGGCGCGGCGGCTGGCCAGGCAGGTCACCCAGACGGTGGTCGCCTCGGTCCCCGACGCGGCCACGCTCACCGCGGCGCTGGCCGCCGACATCGGCGACCCGCATCTGGCACTGGTGTTCCCGCGGGAGGGCGGCGCGGTCGATGCCGGGGGATGGCCAGCCCGTCCAGCTGGCCGCCCGGTGGCGGTGGTCCGCGTCACTCGCTCCGACGGCCCGGTCGCCGAGGTCCGTTACAGCGCCACGCTGACCGGTGTGGCGTACCTGCTGGTCGCCGCGGTCCGCGCCGCTGGCCTGGTCATTGAGCACCTGGCGGCGCAGGCACGGTTGCTCGCCGAGCTGGCGGAACTCGCCGCGTCCCGGCAGCGGATCATCGAGGCAGGAGACGCCGAGCGGCAACGGCTAGAACGTGACCTTCACGATGGCGCGCAACAGCGGCTGATCGCCTTGCAGGTCGCGCTTCAGATGGCGGGCTACGCCGCGCGGCCCGAGGAGACCGCCAGGTACATCGCCGCGCGGCAGGCGGTGGGCGCCGCGCTTGAGGAACTTCGCGACATCGCCCATGGAATCCACCCTGCCGCCTTGACTGACGGCGGCCTTCAGGTGGGCTTGCGCACTCTCGCCGAGACAAGCCCGGTCCCGCTGGTCGTCGACGGGCGTGACTTGCGCCGGTATTCCGCAGCGGCCGAAGCAGCCGTATACCGCCTGATCGCTGACGCGGTGCGGATAGCTGGCCAGGCGGCTGGCCGGGAAGCCATCACGGTTGCCACCGGCGTCCCCCGCGACCGGCTGTGTATCCGGCTCAGCACCGCGGGCCTGGACCGGGCCGCCGCAGATCAGATTGTGGCCGGGGCGCGGGACCGTATCGTGGCGCTGAACGGGTCGGTCACGCTGGCGACCGCGGGCGGCGAGATGACCATCGAGGCGGCGATTCCGTGCGCGTTGTGATCGCCGAAGACATGGTGTTGCTACGCGAAGGCCTCACCCGGCTGCTCACCGACGCGGGATTCAACATCGTCGGGGGCGCCGGCGACCTGCCCGACCTGCTTACCCTGGTCGACACGACCGCCCCGGACGTTGCGCTCATCGACATCAAGATGCCGCCCACCCACACCGACGAAGGACTTCAGGCGGCCACCATTATCCGCAAGCGTCATCCCGGCACCGCAGTGCTGCTGCTGTCGAGCTATCTGGAATCCCGCTACGCATCCTCGCTGCTCGAAAGCCATCCGGCCAGCTCTGGATACCTGCTGAAAGAGCGGATCTATGACCCAGCCGTCCTGGCCGATGCGCTGAAGCGGGTATGCGCAGGTGAGTGCGTCATCGACCCAGCCATCATCAGCCAGCTGCTGGGCCGCAGCCGGGTACGTGGGCCCCTCGACGAACTTACCGAGCGGGAGCGGGAGATCCTCGCCCTGATGGCCGAAGGCCACTCAAACCACTCGATCTGCGATCAGCTCGTCATCTCCCCCCGGACGGTCGAGTCACACGTGCGCAGTGTCTTCATGAAGCTCGGCATCGCCGAATCACCCGACAGCAGCCGCCGCGTGCTCGCCGTGCTCGCCTTCCTCCAGGCCTGACCAGAGCACAAGCACCAACACGTCGTTGCATCGGTCACCGGCCCATAATGGGGTGTTCTGTACACCGCGAGTCGCGAATGCCTACCCATGGATAGGAATTCCTATTCGGCAGCATCTGGAAGTTGCTCCCTCGGGAAGCTTCCCGGTCACTCCGCGTGCCGAGGTGACGAGGCCGATATGGCGATCACCGTACGTCATAGCGCGGGCCATAGCCGCTATCGTCCCCATGGTGTGATGCCAGGGATTCGTCTTCGCCCGCGTGGCTGTCGCCAGGGCTCCACGAGGCCCACAAAACCCCCACAAGTCGGCGCTCCAGAAGGAGTCCCCACTGGAAACACACAGACAAAACAGGACTTCACGGTACACAGTGGCATGGTTGCTATCATGGTCGCATAAGCCTGCTGACCAGCATGAATGCGGTTGAGCTGGGCTAGCGCAGCTGCCATGGGATCATGGTCCGAGAGGCGATAGTACCTCTTGTAAACGGCAGGCCAGCGGTTCAAATCCGCTCACCGGCTCTCAGTGCCAGGCTAACCACCTGCGTAAACGTACTCTGCCGTGGCTCCTGCCTCATCCGTCCGGCCGGGTGAGTGGCGCGAATGAGCGTGGGCGGCGCGGATCATGTGCCCGTCCCCTCATCTGACGCCGACCGTGCTGGTCAGCGGATGGCTGAACCGTTCAGATGCGATCCGGTCTGGTGAGGCCGGGGCCGCGCGGAGGCTGCGGCCGGTGTGGTAGCGGTTTGGGTTAGGCGGCGCCGTCGTTGGGTTCGATGCCGTGATCGCGGAGCAGGGCATGGAGGCGGTCGATTTCGTCGCTGAGCTGGCGGACCTTCTCGGCAAGAGCGGGCAGGTCAGGGTGCGTGCCTGCCCACTGTTGCTGGCGCGAGGCCCGCTGAGCGAGCAGGTCCTTTTCCTCCTCGCGCAGCGACGCGGCCCGCTCATACTGCTGGGCGTCGACGGCGGCGTGCCTGTCGCGCAGTACCTGCTCGATCCGCTGGTCCAGCTCGCCAGTGTCGGTCCCGGTGCGCTGCTCGACTGCCGACAGCCGCGCGCCGAGCGCGTCGAGGGGGGCAGCGATCTGCGGCGCCAGCCCGGGTTCGCTCGGGAGTACCGGCGAGCTCTCCGGTTCCCTGCCCGAGCGGCCGTGCAGCACCTGGATCACCTGCTGGCGCACCCGGTTCAAGTCGCCGCCCAGCTTCACCAGCACCTGGGCGGCCACGCCCTCGCCCTCACGGATGAGGCCGAGCAGGATGTGCTCGGTGCCGATGTAGTCGTGGCCAAGCTGCCTGGCCTCACGCAGCGACAACTCTAGGACCTTCTTGGCGCGCGGGGTGAACGGGATGTGCCCCGACGGCGCCTGCTGGCCCTGGCCGATGACCTGTTCGACCTGCTGGCGCACAGCTTCCAGGCTGATCCCCAGCGACTCCAGAGCCTTCGCCGCGACGCCCTCACCCTCATGGATCAGGCCAAGCAGGAGGTGCTCGGTGCCGATGTAGTTGTGATTGAGCATCCTGGCCTCTTCTTGCGCCAGGACCACAACCCTCCGCGCCCGGTCGGTAAACCTCTCGAACAACTTCCGCCGCGCCCCTTCCGGCGACTGCTGCCCGTCAGCGCAGACACTGACGGCTCAAACTCCGCCGACGCTGAGATCGGCGGCCTTCCCACAATAGGCGCCCAGCCGGCAGGCCCAGCAGCTGATCTTGGGCACCATTCGCCTGATCCCTGCCATCGTCCCCAGGAGCTGGGCTTCCGCGCACAAGCCGCCCCGCAGAACCGCGGCCAAGCCGGCACAAGAGACCACGAGGTGATGGCGTCCGCCGGCCCGGCCCATCATGCATGTTATGCACGTGATCTTCCTTGTCGTTTCGACCACCCTTGACGGGTTGAGTCGTCCGTGACGATGGGAGCTTGTGCTGTGGGTGGTGCCGATCTTCGCGTGACCCGTTCGAGTAGCTGCTGCGGCGAGCTGGCTGTCGGGGTCGGGGTTCCGCTGGCTGATGCATATCTGGAGTTCCTGGGCGGGCGGTGCCGGCCGAACACGGTGCTGGCGGCCGCGTATGACCTGAAGACGTTTTTCACGGTGGTTGCCAAGTCGCCGGATCAGGTCCGGCCTGCTGACGTGCTGGCCTTTATCACCGCCCAGCGCACTGGCCGCGCCGGCGGGCACGGAGTGCTGCAGTCGGCAGAGCCCGGGGTGGCCGGGGTGTCGGGTGCCACGGTGCGCAGGCGCTTGTCGGTCGTGTCGGGTTTCTTCGCGTTCTTGCAGGTCCGTGGCGACGTGGCAGCCAATCCGGTGCCGCGGGGGCTGCCGACCCGCCGGGAGCGGTCCCGGCCGCGTCAGGGAGTCCCGCTGGTGCGCGCCACTCGCCGGCTGCCGCGGATCTTGTCCCCGGCTGAGGTGGATGCGCTGACCGTGGCGCTGCGCACGCACCGGGACCGGGCCATGGTCGCGGCGATGGTGCTGGGCGGGCTGCGGCGCTGTGAGGTTCTGGGGCTGCGCCTGGAAGACCTGCACGCCGCCGAACGGCGAGTGTTCATCACTGAGGGCAAGGGCGGGCGGCAGCGGTTGATCCCGGTCTCGGGCCGGTTCTTCGCCGCGGTGGCCGCCTACCTAGACGCCGAGCGGCCGCCTGGTGCCCGCACCGACCGGGTGTTCTTGGTATTGAAGGGACCACACCGCGGGCAGCCGCTGTCCGTCAGAGGGATGGATGAAGTCCTCACCAGCGCCCGGCGCCGGGCCGGGCTGGAGCACGCGAGCTGCCACGAGCTGCGTCACACCTGCCTGACCCGGCTGCGGGAAGCCGGGATGGCGCTGGAGGCGGTGCAGGCCCAGGCCGGGCATGCCTCGATCGAGTCCACCCGGATCTACCTGCACCTGGCCGACGACTGGCTGGCGGCCCAGTACCGCAAGGCCGCCGAGGTGATCGACGCGCAGGTCTTCGCCGGCCGGCCCGCTGCGCCAGGCGCAGTCACCGGGAGCCGGCGGTGAGCGCGGCGCCGCAGCGAGGCGCCAACGGGATGGGCCCGCTGCCGGGCTGGGCCGATCTCGAGCCTGCGCTCCCGCATATCACCGCCACCATGCGCCGCTACCTGGCTCAGATCGGCTGCGTGCTGCGCCCGGGCAGCGTTGGCGGCGCCGACCTCGCGCTGCGCTGCTTCGCCGGCTTTTTGATCGAGACCGCACCCGAGGTGACCAGCACCGCGCAGGTCACTCGCCGCCACATCGAGGACTACAAGCCCTGGCTGGCCCGCCGCCCTGGGCAGAACAAGCCCAGAGTGACCACCGCGACCATCGCCCACCGGCTCGGCACGCTGCGGATGTTCTTCGTCCGCCTCGACGAATGGGCCTGGGACGAAGCCCCGCCCCGGGTGCCGATGTTCCCCGGCGACCTGCCCCGCCAAGACCACCCGCTGCCCAAAGCCCTCGACGACGCCAGCGCAGCGAAACTGCTGCGCGCCGCCCAGGCCGACAAGCGCCTGCTCGTGCGCGTCACCGTGGAGATGCTGCTGCGCACCGGGCTGCGGGTAAGCGAGTACATCTCCCTGCGCGCCGATGCCGTCGTGCACATCGGCGCCGGCCCGTGGCTGCACGTCCCGGTCGGCAAGCTCCGCGAGGACCGTTACCTGCCGCTGCACCCGCACCTGACCGCCCTGATCGACGACTACCGGACCGCGCACGTGGATCCATCAAACCCGCTGTTGCTGCCACGGGAGAACGGCAAGCCGGCTGACCGGCACGCCGTCACCCGTTACATCAACAAGGCCGGCGCCGCGGCCGGCCTGCCTCATATTCACCCTCATCAGCTCAGGCATACGCTGGCCACCCAGGCGATCAACCGGGGCATGAGCCTAGAGGCGATCGCCGCGATGCTCGGCCACCGCAGCATGGACATGACCCTGCGCTATGCCAAGATCGCCAGCCGCACCGTCGCCGATGAGTACTTCGCCGTCACCGACAAGGTGGACGCGCTCTATGGCCAGGCTCCCGTGCTGCCCGCGGACGCGATCGGGCCGAAGATGACCCGGCTGCGCCGCGAGCACCACCGCCTCCTCGGCAACGGCTGGTGCACCCGGCCGCCCGAGCTGGACTGCGCGTTCGAGTCGATCTGCGAGACCTGCACCTTCTTCCAGACCAGCATCGCCTTCCGCCCCACCCTGGCAGCCCAGCACAACGACGCCATCGCCAAGCACCAAGACCACCGCGGGCAGCTGTTCGCCTCGCTGCTCGCCCGAGCCGACCAGGACGCGTCATGACCCGCCCGCCCCTTCGCCTGGCCCGCCCCGGCCAGCTGCCCGCCCCCGCCACCGGCAACGACAGCCTGCAGGTCTTCAACGATGCGGTCGACCAGCTCGCCCGGCTGCGCACCGCCTACTGGCTCGGCGACTCCGCCGTCCACCTGCACGCCCTGGCCAGCCTCCTCGCCCAAGCCCAGCAACTCCTGCCCCAGGCCGTCCATGACGCCCGCGACCAGGAACTCACCTGGACCCAGATCGGCGAACTACTCGGCACCACCGCCGCCACAGCAGCACGCCGCTACCGGAACAAGCCATGATCAACTTGACAAAGATCACGTGCATAATGCCG
>Ga0306921_10008589_pt1 | contig 10799 bp, 4 predicted proteins | sample sta12Cox44000080_FD_203760 | JGI IMG/M metagenome (GOLD analysis project Ga0306921, IMG submission 203760) | Lab enrichment of tropical soil microbial communities from Luquillo Experimental Forest, Puerto Rico - statoxic.12C.oxic.44.000.080 (v2)... | ecosystem: Environmental > Terrestrial > Soil...
AAAAGCTGAAGAAGGGCGACGAACTGCCTCCAGGTGTGATCAAGCTAGTTAAGGTCTATATCGCCATGAAGCGCAAGCTTTCCATCGGCGACAAAATGGCCGGCCGCCACGGCAACAAGGGCGTGATTGCGCGCATCGTTCCGGACGAAGACATGCCGTACTTGCCGGACGGTACGCCGGTCGAAATCGTGCTGAATCCGCTCGGCGTCCCCTCGCGCATGAACGTGGGGCAGATTCTCGAGACTCACCTCGGTTGGGCGGGCAAGGAACTCGGCAACAGCTTGAAGCGCCTTCTGAGCAAAGAAGTTCGCGCGGAAGCGCTTCGCCGCTGGTTCCGCGAAGTCTTTACCGAGACGGCCATCTGGAAGTCGCTGGCCAAGCTCGAAGACGACGAGCTGCTTGAAATCGCGGAGGGCTTCCGCGACGGCATTCCGTTCGCCACACCGGTCTTTGACGGCGCGCGCGAAGCGGAAATCCGCCACCTGCTGGAAGTCGCGGGCCTGCCCAATGCCGGTAAGATCAACCTGTTTGACGGGATGACCGGAGACATGTTCGACCAGCCGGTCACGGTCGGTTACATCTACATGCTCAAGCTGTCGCATTTGGTGGACGACAAGATTCACGCCCGCTCCATCGGCCCGTATTCGCTGATTACGCAACAGCCGCTCGGCGGCAAAGCGCAGTTCGGCGGACAGCGCTTCGGCGAAATGGAAGTGTGGGCGCTCGAGGCGTACGGCGCAGCACACATCCTGCAGGAACTGTTGACGGCGAAATCCGATGACGTGTATGGCCGCGCGAAGATTTACGAGGCCATCGTCAAAGGCGAGCCGGGCATCGAGCCGGGCGTGCCGGAGTCGTTCAACGTGCTGGTGCGCGAGCTGCAGTCGCTCTGCCTGGACGTCGAATTGATGAAGCGTCAGAAGCCGGCCGCAGAGAAAGCGGCCGACTAGTCATCGTTTCGAGGGGCGCAGCGAGCTGCGCCCCGTATGGGCAGGTTCTGAGCTTCTTTGTTTTGGGTTCTCAGCCGGTCCGGAGCTTGAAAAAGCTCCCGACCGCGGCTCCCGCCGGAAGGCGAGGGCAGGGAGGAAACAACCTTGTATCGCAGCAGCCCCTATGATCGCGCAAGCCTGATTGCAGATTTTGATTCCATCCGCATCAGCCTGGCCAGCCCGGAGAAGATTCGCTCCTGGTCGCACGGTGAAGTGACCAAGCCGGAGACCATCAACTACCGCACGTTCAAGCCGGAACGCGACGGATTGTTCTGCGCCAAGATTTTCGGCCCGGTCACCGACTGGGAATGCCTTTGCGGCAAGTACAAGCGGATGAAGCACCGCGGTGTGATTTGCGACAAGTGCGGTGTGGAAGTGACCTTGTCCAAAGTGCGCCGCGAGCGCCTTGGCCACATTGAGCTGGCTTCTCCCTGCTCGCACGTGTGGTTCTTCAAGGGTCTCCCAAGCCGCATCGGCTACTTGCTGGACATTTCCATGCGCGACCTCGAGCGCATTCTGTACTTCGAAGCCTTCGTGGTCGTGGATCCGGGCGAAGTGGCCATCCTCAAGGAGCGCCAGGTTCTGCCGGAAGAGGAATACCGCAAGCTCGCGCAGGAGTATCCCGGACAGTTCAACGCCCGCATGGGCGCAGAAGCCATCAAAGAGCTTCTGAAGCGTGTGGACGTGGACAAGCTGGCCGATGAACTGCGCGAGAAGATGAAGGTCGATGCGTCGCTGCAGAAGCGGATCAAGTACGCCAAGCGCCTCAAAGTGCTGGAGGCATTCCGCAAGAGCGGCAACAAACCGGAGTGGATGATCCTGGACGTCATCCCGGTGCTTCCGCCGGAGTTGCGCCCCCTGGTGCCTCTCGACGGCGGACGTTTCGCAACCTCTGACTTGAACGACCTCTATCGCCGGGTCATCAACCGCAACAACCGGTTGAAGAAACTGATGGAGCTGCGCGCCCCAGACGTCATCGTGCGCAACGAAAAGCGCATGCTGCAGGAAGCGGTGGACGCCCTGTTTGACAATGGCCGCCGCGGCCGGGTGCTGCGCGGAACCAACAACCGCCCGCTCAAATCCTTGAGCGACACGCTCAAAGGCAAGCAGGGCCGCTTCCGCCAGAACCTGCTTGGCAAGCGCGTGGATTATTCCGGCCGTTCGGTCATCGTGGTCGGCCCCGAGCTCAAACTCAACCAGTGCGGTTTGCCGAAGAAGATGGCGCTCGAGCTCTTCAAGCCGTTCATCTATCACAAACTGGAAGCGCAGGGCCACTGCACCACCATCAAGCAGGCAAAGGAGATGGTGGAGCAGCAGGAGCCGGTGGTCTGGGACATCCTCGAAGAAGTGATCCGCGAGCACCCGGTGCTGCTCAATCGCGCTCCGACCCTTCATCGCCTGGGCATTCAGGCTTTCGAGCCGACGCTGGTCGAAGGCAAGGCCATCCGTATTCACCCGCTGGTCTGCACCGCGTTCAACGCGGACTTCGACGGCGACCAGATGGCCGTGCACATTCCGCTTTCGCCCGAATCGCAGGTGGAAGCGTCGGTGCTGATGCTCAGCTCGCGCAATATTCTTTCCCCGGCACACGGTTTGCCTTTGGCGGTTCCGTCGCAGGACATGGTTCTCGGCATCTACTACCTGACCAAGTCGAAGCCGGGGGCCAAGGGCGAGGGCCGCGTGTTCGGCTCGGCCGAAGAAGTCATTCTGGCGCTCGAAGCCGGCGAAGTGGAACTGCTTACGCCGATCCGCCTGCGCTTCACGGGCGAGGTGATCGATTTGGTCACTGCATACGACAACCAGGATGTCACGCACACGGAACCGGTGAAGATGGAGAGGCAGTTCATCCAGACCACCGTAGGCCGCGTGATTTTCAATTCACATCTGCCGTCGCACATGCCTTTCATCAACGGCCTTCTTAAGAAGAAGGGCGTACAGCAGTTGGTGTACTTCGCCTATCTGCGCTACGGGCTGGAAGGCACGGTGGCGCTGCTCGACCGCCTGAAGGCGCTCGGCTTCACCTACGCGACCAAGTCCGGCATCTCCATCGGCATCGACGACATGCTCATCCCGAGCGACAAGTCGAAGCTCGTGGACAATGCCGAAAAGGAAGTGGTCAAGGTCCAGCAGCAGTATCTGGACGGCGCCATCACCCACGGCGAGCGCTACAACAAGATCATCTCCATCTGGGGCGACATCACGGAGAAGGTCGCAGACGAGATGTTCAAAGCGCTCGAGGGCCACGACAAGGAAGGGGTCATCAACCCGGTATACGTCATGGCGGACTCCGGCGCCCGCGGTTCGAAGCAGCAGATCCGGCAGCTTTCCGGCATGCGCGGTCTGATGGCCAAGCCGTCCGGCGAAGTCATGGAGACGCCGATCACTTCGAACTTCCGCGAAGGCCTCACCGTGTTGCAGTACTTCATCTCGACCCACGGCGCCCGCAAGGGTTTGGCGGACACCGCGCTCAAGACCGCCGACTCGGGCTATCTGACCCGCCGTCTGGTGGACGTGGCGCAGGATGTCATCATCAACGAATACGATTGCGGAACGACCGAGGGCATCTTCGTCGAGCCTATCATCGAAGCCGGCGTCGAGGTCGAGCCTTTGCGCGACCGCATCGTGGGCCGCGTTTCCCTCGACAAGATCAAGGACTTTGAAGGTCACGTGATCGTCGAGGTCAACCAGGAAATCACCGAAGAGCTGGCCAACGCGGTGCAGGCCGCGGGTATCGAACGCGTCCGCATCCGTTCCGTGCTCACCTGCGAATCCCGCCGCGGAGTGTGCGCGCTTTGCTACGGGCGCAACCTCGCTTCCGGCCGCATGGTCGAGCTCGGCGAGGCGGTAGGCGTGATTGCCGCGCAGTCCATCGGCGAACCCGGCACGCAGCTGACCATGCGCACGTTCCACATCGGCGGAACCGCGACGCGCGTCAGCGAGCGCTCCACCATCGAGGCACGCAACAACGGCATCGTCAAGTTCGTGGAACTCAAGTACGTCGAGGGCCGCGGCGGCGCTGCCATCGCCATGAACCGCTCCGGCTTGATCGCCATCGTGGATGAAAAGGGCCGCGAAAAGGAGCGCTACCATGTGGTGTACGGCGCGCGCCTGCGTGTGTCCGACGGCGATAACGTTACCCACGGCCAGACCCTGGCCGAGTGGGATCCGTTTACCTTCTCGATTCTGACGGAAACCGGTGGCTCGGTGAAGTTCGACGATCTGCGCCCGGGCCTGACGATCGAAGAGCAGGTGGACGAAGTCACCGGCCTTTCACAGCTGGTGGTTACCCTGCCGCCGGGTGACGAAAAGCACCAGCCGGCGATCCTGATCCGCGACAGCTCCGGCAAGGTCAAGAAAAAGTACCTCATGCCTTCCCGCGCTCACTTGATGGTGCAGGATGGCGATGAGGTGCAGCCGGGCGACATCCTTGCGAAGATCCCCCGCGAGACCACCAAGACCAAGGACATCACGGGCGGCCTGCCGCGCGTGGTGGAACTTTTCGAGACCCGCAAGCCCCGCGATCCGGCGGTGATCAGCGAGATCGACGGCGTGGTGCGCTACGGGGAAATCAGCAAGGGCCTGCGCAAGATCTACGTTGAGAGCGAAGATGGCAAGACCACCAAGGAATACTCCATCCCGCGCGGCGTGCACATCAACGTGCAGGAAGGCGAACACGTCAAGGCCGGCGAGGCTTTGATCGATGGACCGCTCAACCTGCACGATCTGCTGGCCGTGCTCGGCGAAAAGTTCACTCAAGCCTACCTGGTGAACGCCATTCAGGAGGTTTACCGCCTGCAGGGCGTGAACATCAACGACAAGCACATCGAGACGATCGTTCGTCAGATGATGCGCTGGGTGAAAGTCGAGGACGTTGGCGACACCGCGTTCCTTCTCGAAGAGCAGGTGGACAAGTTCCGCTTCCGCGAAGAGAACGACCGGGTCATCGCAGAAGGCAGCCGCCCGGCAACGGGACGTCCGCTGCTTCTCGGGATCACCAAGGCGTCGCTTTCGACCGACTCGTTCATCTCAGCCGCCAGCTTCCAGGAAACCACCCGCGTGCTCACCGAAGCCGCTGTCGCCGGAAAAGTGGACTATCTGCGCGGCCTCAAAGAGAACGTCATCATGGGCCGGCTCATTCCGGCCGGTACCGGGCTCGAACACTACCGCAGCCTGCAGTTGCTGACGGAGATGCCGCCTCCCGCACCGGTCGAAGAGCTCCTGCCCGAAGCGACCGATTTGATTGCTGACGACGGCGCGGGTCTCGACTTCCTCAGCAAAGATGGCGAACTTGAAGGTGAAGCGGACGCCGCGACGGAAGGCTAACCGAGCGAAACCTATGTGGTGCGGCCCGCTCCGGGCCGCTCTTTCTGGCGGGACACGATTTGCTCGTGTCCCGCCTTGCTTTTGCTCGACCGAGGACGCCTAGGGGTTGCCGCCCGAGCGAAGCGCAACCACCTTGGACGCGGCGCCGGGTTGTTCTTGCGCAGCGTATAAGACAGCAGGAACATCAGCACAGCGGCAGGGCCAGCACAAAGTAGGTGTCTACGTAGGCGAGCGCAGCCGCTTGCGACCGTACCTCCGCGCAAAAACGCGCCATAGCATGCTTTTCGATCCAGGCGACGGGCCGCCATGAGTAACGAGAACGTTTCTGTTGCCGCCGAGGTACCGCGCAGGAACTTTCGACCGCTCCCTCGTTGCTGCCCGCCCTGCCACAGCGGACAATAGAAGGCAGGACGCCGAGTTCAGGACTCCGGCGCTACATCTACGGCACCATGCCCGATCCTAACCTCCACGGTTCTTCGCCGACCGGAAGCTCGAACGAACCTCCCCGCACGAACCTAGACGACCGCCTGGCGCAATTCGAGGCGCGCCAGCGCCATCTCTGGCAGCTCACTTATTTTCTGCTGGCTCTGCTGACCCTTGCTTACGCTGCGGTTTTCTGGCAGGCGATTCGCTCCTTTGCCGAGCGCTATGAGTTCTTGCTCCCCGTCCTGGTGCTGGTGGTCGGCCTTTTCATCGCCTACGCGTGGCGGCGGAACAAAGAGATTGCCGAGCTCCGCGGACTCGTCCGTGGCATCGAGCAGCGCGCGGCCACGCCTCCGAGCGAGCACCAGCTGGATAAGCTGTTTTCCGTCATCGAGCGCTCCCAGCAGGGCTATCGTGACCTCATCGACTCCTTCGACGATGTTTTGATCGCCATCACCCTCGAAGGGGAAATCCGGGCCGCCAACCGGAGTTTTGCAGATCTGGTGGGCTCCAGCTTCCAGGAAATCGTCGGCCACCGGTTGTCGGAGTTTATCGAAGACGGTGGAGGCGAAGGGCCTAACCTGCTCGACCGGCACCTGCCGCGGTTCCTCGAGCAACGCCACTGGACCGGCGTGGTTCAGGTGCGCGTCAAAAAGCGCAACGTCATCAATTATTTCGACTGCGTGATTCATGCCATGCTCCGCGAGGGCAAGGTCAGCGGCATGACCGTGCTGGGCCGCGATATTACTGCGTCGCGCCGCAATGAGGCGCGCTTTACCGAGCTGTTCGAGACACTGCAGGAAGGCATCTATATCGTCACGCCGGATGACCAGATTCTCGACGCCAATCCTGCCCTGGTCAGAATTCTCGGGTATGACTCGAAGTCGGAACTGCAGTCCCGCAAGGTCAGCGAAATCTTCACCGACGACTCCTTGCGCGCCGTCATACGGCACGAAGTCGACCGTCAGGCGGTTCTCGAGGGCCGCGAAATCACCCTGATCCGCAAGGATGGGGTCCCGATTACCTGCCTCAATACGGCAGCGGCCGTGCGCGACGCCTCCGGGAAAATCGTGCGTTACCAGGGCGCGCTTATGGACATCTCCGCACGGCGCGAAATGGAGCTCCGGCTGCACAAGCAGCAGGAATTCGCTCGCCGACTGGTGGACAGCTTTCCGGACCTGATTCTGGTGCTCGATACCCAGGCCCATTACACCTTCGTCAGCCCCCGTTGCTTTGACATCCTCGGTTACGACGTACAAGACACGCGCGAGATGCAATTCGGAGAGCGTACCCATCCCGAAGACCTCCCGGCCCTGATGTCTCTGTACGGCGATATCATTCACGGCAGACAGAATTTTTCCTCCCTGGAAGTACGCGTGCGCCATGAGCAGGGCGACTGGCGCCGCATTCTTTTCAACTTCAGCCCGTTGTTCGACCTGGATAACAAGATTGAGGGAGTGGTTCTGTCCGGCCGCGATGTCACTGACCTCAAGCGCCTCGAAGAGCAGCTCATGCAAGCCGAAAAGCTCGCCGCCATGGGGCAGATGCTGGCTGGTGTCGCGCACGAACTGAACAACCCGCTTACCGCCATCCTCGGCGTTACCGAACTGGTGCGCGAGCGCGAAGGCTTGGACGATGCCATGAAACGGCAGCTCGATCTCACTCATCGCCAGGCCCGCCGCGCGGCGCGCATCGTGCAAAACCTGCTGGAATTTTCCCGCCCGGCTTCCCCGCAAAAGAAGCCCATCGACCTCAACTCGATCATTGAGCGCACGCTGCAACTGCACGAACATTCTCTTCGCCGCAATCAGGTGGCGGTGGATTTCTCGCCGCGCACCGATCTGCCGCCAGTCGTCGGCGACGCCAGCCAGTTGATCCAAGTGCTGTTGAACCTCATTACCAACGCCGAGCAAGCCATTCGTGAAGTCCGCGAATCCGGCCGCATTCAGATTCGCCTCAGCCCATCGGGCGGCAACGTGATGCTTACGGTACAGGACGACGGCGTCGGTATCCCGCCGGAAGCGCTTCCGAAACTTTTCGATCCGTTCTATACAACCAAGCGTCCGGGAGGCGGCACCGGCCTCGGCCTGAGCATTTGCCTCTCGATTGTGCGCGAGCACGGCGGAACCATTCAGGCCGAGTCCCTTCCCGGCGGAGGCTCCGCCTTCCAGGTCTATCTGCCCGTTTCTCGCGAGCCCCGTCACTCGCCTTCCCCTCCGCGAACGGGGGAGTCCTCCTCCGGCGATGCTTCCGGTCACGCGCGGACACCCGCAGCGCTTAAAGGCATCGGAGTGCTGGTGCTCGATGATGAGGAGAGCATCTGCTCGTTATTGCAGGAGGGACTGAGCGCCCAAGGTTTAGAGGTCTCTTGCGCGGCGACCGCGGAAGAAGCCGCCGCTCTGATGGCCGCCCATCCCTATGACGTGCTGCTTTGTGATCTCCGCCTCAAAGCAGCGGATGCCTTCGGTGACGGCCGGGCCGCCGCCGCCCACGTCGCCGCGGCCGCCGGGACCCGCAAGCCTTTGGTGATTTTCATGACCGGCGAGTACGCTGACCACAACGACCGGATCGCTGGAGCACCGCTTCTTCAGAAGCCCTTCCGTATCAGCGAGGTCCTGGCGGTAATGAAGGACGCTTTTGCTTTCGCTAAACAGCCGACCGACAATCGCTAACGCCCTAGTTTTTCTTTGCAGTGGAATCTCCGCTTTTGCGGTCCACACCAAAATCCCACACGTACAGGTTCAGGCCGTCGGGTAGGATCTGCGCGAAAGCGTACTCGCCCGCGGGAAGGGCCTCGGAGAGCGTGAAGCGAAAGACATTTTCAGCCACGTCCCATCTCTGCACGGAAATCGTACTGTGCTCCTCACCCACTTGTTGCCCGAACAGACTGCGAATCGATTCGATCTCTCGCTTTCCGCCCTTTACCGTCAACCGGAACAACTCCACGTCAGGGCCGGTGTCGCCCAGCCGGCCGCTTGCGCGTATGGGCGAAACCCGGTCCGGATCAGGCGGCGCCTCCCGCAAATAGAATTCCGGACGTTCCGAATTGATGCGGCGGGTCGCCTTGGCGCCGTCAAGCTGGATGTTTCGCTTGCTCGGGACAATCGGCACCGGCGACAGCACCTGCTTCAACACCTGCTTCTTATCCGTGTGTATCTCTGCGCCCACCTGATCGAGCGGCGTCACCGATTTTCCCTCCACCACGAACAAGCCCTCGCCCGGCGGGAGAAAAATCCCCGGCGCCACCGGCAGACTGGCATCCACATCCTTCGGAATTTCGGTCCTCTGCTCCTCCTCCTGATGGTGGGCCGTCTTCAACAGCGCATCGTCGGACGCGGCGGCCGCCGCGTTCGCTTTTGCGGTCGCCTCCCAGTCCACCAGGGCCGCGGGAATCTCCTCCCATTCCCCGCGTTCCGCGCTGAGATATTTCACGCGGTCGCCATTGCGCTGGTATTCGCGAACCACCTGAAAGCTGCCGTCTTTTAGAACCAGCTTCCTTCCCCGCGCGGCTTCACTCGTCTGGGAACTGCCGGGCGGGCTCTGTTGCGGCCAAGGTAGGGAGGCGAGCCTGCCGGGAACAGCCAGAACGGCACAGCAGGCTAAAACCGCTGGCGCATGTTTGGCAAAGCTCATGTCTAGGGGCCTGTGGGGTTTGATGCGCGTTTCGCCCACAGCGAGAATAGCATGTTCGGGCGCGCCCGAATACTCGTCGCGCACACTGCCGCGTGCCTCGCGCATGGCGAGGACCCGCACAAAATCAGCTTTTCAGCTTGGGGCCGGCCTACAAATCAGCTGTGGCCGGCGGCTTGCGCCTTGGCCATCTGCGCCATCCACTCCTTCGAGCGGCGCTCCATCTCCGCCGGCGCAACGTCTTCCTTGTGGGTAGCCAGATTCCAGTGGTGTCCGAACGGATCAATGACCTTTCCGAACCGGTCCCCCCAGAACATATCCGCTACGGGCATCGCCGCGGTGCAGCCGGCGGCAACGGCCTTCTGATAGACGGCGTCCACATCGTCCACATAAAGAAACATCGACTGGGAAGGCGGCGCTCCCGGTGTAGGCGCCGCAGCCATTCCCGGGAACTCGTCGGCCAGGAACATTCTGGAGTCGCCGATCTGCATCTCCGCATGCAGGATCTTCCCGTCGGGACCCGCCATCCGGCTCTGCTCCACCGCTCCAAAGGCTTTTTTGTACAGCTCCATCGCAGCTGAGGCGTTCTTGCACGTGAGACCGGGAGTCAGGCTGTGAAAACCATCAGGGATTGCTTTGACCGGCATAGGAACCTCCGCATTGAGTTTGCGCGCCGCGAAAGGGCAGGGAAGCGAAATGGCGTGCCGAAGCTTTTGATACTCCCAACCTAACGACTAGTCAACTGCTTTCCGAGGCTTAGGAGCGCAGCTCACTTGAATTTTACATTTCCACGGACAAAGCTGCCATGCTGCATAATTTTCCCGGGGTACCCTGGTATTTCCTGGTATGGCCAAACCTGTCTGCGCGAAAGATACTCCTCCCTATCCGGACGGTTCGCGGCGCCTTTCCCGAACCGTCCTCAATCGCAGCACTCCTCAGTAGTACCCCGTCGGGGGAGAGGCTACCGTGAAGCCTCTCCCTTCCTTCCCGCTTCACAGCGGTTTCGGATGCGCTGCCAGGGCGTCACGGAATACTTTTACATTGCTCTTGTCCACTATCGCGGTTCCGGTATCGACCCACGTCGGCATCGACGGTGCCGGCGCCGTCCGCCAGTCCTTGAATTCGTGGACCGCATTATGGTGCAAGTCGTCGGCAAACTTGATCGCGTAGTATGCCATCACGTACGGCTTCTGGGTGACCGTGGCCGTGATGCCGTCGCGGTCGATCCAGTCGAGCGTTTCCGGATCCTTGTCAAATCCCACGATCGGAATCTTGGCGTCCACGCGGTGCAGAGCTTCCGCTGCTCCTGAGCCTCCCGAAGCCTCCAGGCAAATGATGCCGTCGATCTTGGCTTTGGCCTTCAGCAGCGCCGAAATGCTGTCGTTGGCAACCCGCGGATCGCCGTTGTCGTCGATGGTCTGCGTCACTTTGATC